>Ga0075418_10003336_pt1 | contig 18328 bp, 8 predicted proteins | sample SoiMetdeltSBSDD2_FD_81776 | JGI IMG/M metagenome (GOLD analysis project Ga0075418, IMG submission 81776) | Bulk soil microbial communities from a Populus tree surrounding site in Tennessee, USA - Soil MetaG P. deltoides SBSDD2 | ecosystem: Environmental > Terrestrial > Soil > Tree plantation... | reverse complement strand
TTTCACCACTTGCAGGGCGAGCACGGCGGCTTGGCGCGCGTCCGTGGCCGTTCCCCGCTCGACATCGTCTGGCAGCTCGGCGTCGACGATCTCGCCGTTTGGTACCGAAACGAACGGAGAATCCCGCCACCCACCGATTTCGTCCGGTGACAGGTGCGCTCGTGGTTCGGGAAAGACGCGCCGTGGAGTGCGCAGTGGGTTGGGACGTCCGGTTGTGGTGCGCTGCCGGCGGGGTGCGGTGCGATGCGCGGGCTGCGATCGGCCGGTCGTGGCGTGCACCGGATCGCTCCGCGCGAAGCGTCCGCCCCACCGCTGCCACCGCCGAGCCCCGCTCACACAGCGCTCGGATGGGATATCTTGATCTCCTCGACCGACCATCCGCGCCGTCCGGGCTCGCAACGATCCGCCACCCAAGGCGGAACGAAAGGATAGCGATGAAACCGCGCACCCCCATCGCCTTCGTTATCTATCTCTTGGCCGCTGCGTTGTCGGGACCCCAGGTGCGCCCGGCTGTCGCGCAAGCGCCTGACAAGAGCGCCGACGCCAAGAAGCAGGAGCCGAAGTGGGACGTGATGAATCCCCCTGGCGCCAAGCGGGACATCCCCATCGACACCGACGAGGGCACTTGGATGAGCCTGGACGTGAGCCCCGATGGCCGCGAGATCGTCTTCGACCTGCTCGGGGATCTCTACGTCGTTCCGTTCACGGGGGGCGAGGCCAAATCACTCACGAGTGGAATGGCTTGGGACGAGCAAGCGCGCTACAGCCCCGACGCTCGACACATTGCCTTCACCAGCGACCGGGGCGGCGGCGACAACATCTGGATCATGAAACGTGACGGCTCCGAGCCCAAAGCCGTGACCAAGGAAACCTTCCGTCTGCTCAACAGCCCGGTGTGGACGCCCGACGGCGAGTACATCGCCGCGCGCAAGCATTTCACTTCGACGCGTTCTGCCGGCGCCGGTGAGATCTGGCTCTACCATCGCTCCGGCGGCGAAGGCGTGCAGATGACCGAACGCCCCAACGACCAGAAGGATCTCGGCGAGCCCGCGTTTTCCCCCGATGGCCGCTATCTCTATTACAGTCAGGACACGACGCCAGGCACGCGATTCGAATACAACAAAGATCCCAACGCCCAGATCTACGTCATCAAGCGGCTCGACCGCGTGAAGGGCGAAACGCAAGTCTTCGTCAGCGGCCCGGGGGGATCGATCCGCCCGACGCCGTCCCCCGACGGCAAGTCGCTCGCTTTCATTCGACGCACGCGCGGGCGCACGGGACTGCACGTCGCCGATGTCGCCTCAGGCGAAGAAAAACTCCTGTTCGGCGATCTCGATCGTGACCTGCAGGAAACATGGGCGATCCATGGTGTCTATCCCGGGATGGCCTGGACCCCCGACAGCCGCCAAATCGTGTTCTGGGCCGGCGGCCATCTGATGGCGCTCGATGTCGCGAGCGCCGCCGCGCGCCAGATCCCGTTCCATGTGAGCGACACGCGCACGCTGCAGGAAGCGGTGCATTCCGCGCATGAGCCCGCCCCCGCGAGCTTTCACACCAAGATGCTGCGCTGGGTGCAGGTGTCGCCGCGCGGTGACCGTGTGGTCTATCAGACTCTCGGACACCTCTACGTGCGCGATCTTCCCAACGGCACGCCGCGCCGCTTGACACGCCAGGACGATCACTTCGAGTTCTACCCGTCTTGGTCTCGCGATGGCCGCTCGATCGTCTACGTCAGCTGGGACGATGAAGAGCTTGGCGCGGTGCGCGTCGTCAGCGCCGGAGGCGGCGCCGGGCGCAAGCTGACGCCGAATCCGGGCCACTACGTCGAACCCGTGTTCACGCCCGACGGCCGCCGTATCGTCTACCGCGCACTCCAGGGCGGCTGGTTGCGTGCGCCCAGCTGGTCGCGCGACACCGGCGTCTTTTGGATCCCTGCAACCGGCGGCGAACCTCAGCGCATCGCCACCGACGGCTTCGCACCGCACTTCGGTGCCGCGAGCGATCGCGTCTACCTGTTCAAAGTGAGCGGTGACGACGAGGACAAACGCACGCTGTGGAGTGTCGAGCTCGACGGTAGCGACGTCCGCGAGCACCTCAAGGGCATTTACTTCACCGACATCCGTGTCTCGCCCGACGAGCGTTGGGTCGCGTTCGAAGAAGGCTACCAGGCCTACATCGCACCCTTCGTTCCGACAGGCAAGCTGGTCGAAATCGGACCGAAGATGAAGAACCTGCCGGCCGCGCGTGTCTCGCGCGACGCCGGCGATTATTTGCACTGGTCCGGGGATGCCAAGAAACTGCATTGGTCGCTTGGCCCCGAGCTCTTCGAACGCGACCTCGGCCAGGCATTCGACTTCATGCCGGGAGCGCCGGAGAAGCTGCCGGAACCGCCGCTGCAAGGCCTCGACATCGGCTTCGACGTCCCGAGCGACGCGCCGCGCGGCCAGACGGCTTTCGTCGGCGCGCGGCTGGTGACCATGCGCGGCGACGAGGTTGTCGAGGACGGAGTTCTCGTCGTGGACGGCAATCGCATCGTCGCCCTCGGCGCGCGAGCGAGCGTCCAGGTCCCTGCAGGCGCCACGGTGATCGATGCCGGCGGCGCCACCATCCTGCCCGGATTCATCGACGTGCACTGGCACGGCGCCATGGGCCAGGACGACATCACGCCCGAGCAGAGCTGGATCAACTATGCCGCCCTCGCCTTCGGCGTCACGACGATTCACGATCCGTCGAACGACACCGGCGAGATCTTCGCCGCCAGCGAGCTCGCACGCGCCGGCCGCATCGTCGCGCCGCGAATCTTTTCGACCGGCACGATCCTCTACGGCGCCAAGAACAGCTTCAAGGTCGAGGTCGACAGCCTCGCCGACGCACGATCGCATTTGAAACGATTGCGTGCGGTCGGAGCTTTCAGCGTCAAGAGTTACAACCAGCCGCGACGCGACCAGCGCCAGCAAGTGCTGGCTGCGGCGCAGGAACTGGGCATGCTCGTGTTTCCCGAGGGCGGTTCGCTGTTCCACCACAACATGAACATGATCGTGGATGGCCACACCGGCATCGAGCACTCGATCCCGGTGGCGCCCCTCTACCGCGACGTCGAACAGCTCTGGGGCCAAAGCCGTGTCGGGTACACACCGACTCTCGTCGTCGGTTACGGCACCTTGTGGGGCGAGAACTACTGGTACGGCCACACGCAGGTGTGGGCGAACGACCGTCTCGCGACCTTCGTGCCGCGTCGCGTCCTCGATGCGCGCGCCCGTCGGCCCGTCCTCGCTCCCGCCGAGGAGTACGGCCACATGCGCAACGCCGCCAGTGCCAAGAAGCTCCTCGATGCCGGCGTCAAGGTACAGCTCGGGGCGCACGGCCAGCGCGAGGGTCTTGGCGCACATTGGGAGATGTGGATGTTCGTCCAAGGTGGAATGACGCCGCACCAAGCGCTGCGCTGCGGCACGTTGTACGGCGCCGAATACCTCGGCATGGACCGCCACCTCGGCTCGCTCGAGCCCGGCAAGCTCGCGGACTTCGTCGTCCTCGAACAAAACCCACTGGACGACATTCGCCACAGCGAGAGTCTGCGCTACACGGTACTCAACGGCCGTGTCTACGACGCCAACACGATGGACGAAGTCGGCCAACACCCGCGGAAGCGCCGGTCATTCTATTTCGAACGCAGCGAAACCTCCGCCGCGCTCGAGACACTGCTCGAAGAGCAGAACCGTTGCGGCGCCTGCCGGCCCTGATGCGTGCGGCGAGGTGAAATCGAATGGCGAAGACCACGGTTCTGTTCCTGTGCACCGGCAATTCTGCCCGCAGTCAAATGGCGGAAGGCTTGCTCCGCGAGCTCGGAGGCGAAGGATTCGACGTCGAAAGTGCCGGGACCGCGCCGGCCGGACTGAACTCTCTCGCGACCGAAGTCATGCGCGAGATCGGCATCGACATCTCTGGCCAGCAGTCCAAATCCGTGGCCGATTTCCTCGGCAAGCGCTTCGACCACGTCATCACCGTTTGCGACCGCGCCAGGGAGTCGTGCCCGATCTTCCCCGGCGCTGCACAGATGCTGCACTGGAGCTTCGACGATCCGGCCGCAGCCCCAGGCAACGAGGTCGAGCGCCAAAGCGTCTTTCGGCGCGTTCGCGACCAGATCCGTCACCGGATCGAGGAGTGGCTGCAGACCCAACGAGCCGCTCCGTGACACCGCCGCAGCGACTCAGTATCGCGACGAGGCGAGCTTGACGTCCGCGGCTGCCCACGCGGCGCGGAAGCGCTTCTCGGCGGCGGCGGCTTCGGCCGTGCGGCCCTGTGCCTCGAGACTCTTCCACACGCCGAACAGCGCGTAGCCGTTGTTGTGATTCTTGCGCAGGTCCTGTGTGTACACCACCTCGGCCTCGGCGGCGCGCCCGGCTTCGAGCAGTACCGCGCCCAGCGTGTGACGCAGGGGGTAGTACCAGTCGGGCGGCTCGGTGTACAGCAATCCATCCTGCAGTCGCACGGCGCGATCGAGATCGGCCACGGCCGCATCGAACTTGCGTTCGCGCGCTGCGATTTCACCCTGCAGCACCAAGCGCGCGATGTCGAGGAGCTGCGACGCTTTGCTGAAGCCAATCGGATAGCTGGCCATGCTCGGATCGTCGGCGAGCTTGGCCAACGCGGTCAGTTCCTTCCGCGCCTCCTCGACCTTGCCACGATTGACGAACGCCACGCCGCGCGCGTAGCGCCAGACCCCCGTCGAGTAACGCCGCGTCTCCGGCGGCATCGGTTCGTTGAGTGCCTCGTCCCACATGCCGAATCGCACCATCACGAAGTACGGCATGCTGAGGAACGTCTCGTACAGCCCCCAGATGTTGCCCACCATGTTTTCCGGCACGCCACCGGCGAGCTTGCGCGCGTCGGCGAATGCCTGCTTGCTCCGCCCCTGGAGCATCGCCGCCCAGCCTTGGAAGTGGACATTGTGCGGGTAATAATTGAGCGGGTAGATCCCCTGCGCATGGCATTGCGCGATGTAGCCCTCGTCCGCTTTCGCCGCCACCGCATTGCTGTTGTACGCGTCGTCATAGCGGCCGAGCTGAATGTAGATGTGCGACGGCATGTGCACCATGTGTCCGACACTGGGAGCCAGCCGCAGCAGCGCGTCCGCCGCTTTCTCGCCGCGCTCCGGATGCACCGCCTCGACGGCATGGATGTAATAGTGCAGCGCGCCCTCGTGCTCGGGATCGCGCTCGAGCACCTCTTCCAGCAACTGCAGGATCTCGACCGTGTGCTCCAGCGGCACGCCGTCCTTCGTCCAGTAGTTCCACGGTGACAGCTCCATCAACGAGGCGGCGCGAAGCATCGCCGCGTCGTTGTCCTCGGGATACTTGTCGTGCACGGCGCGCATCGCATTCGCATAGGCAAGATCCAGCGGCGCCCGGTCCGCCGCGGCTTCGGCGACATAGCGATTGGCCAGCGCCTCGATGTAATCGCGCTCCGCCGCCGACACCTTGTCCTTGCGCGCCACGGCCAATTGCATCGCTTCGTACGCCTGGCCCATGACTTCACTCTGCATCGGCAGGTTGATGTTCGGTCCGAGCACCAGGGCCCAACCCCAATAGGCCATGGCACAATCGGGATCGAGGCGCGCCGCCTCCTTGAAGGCGCGCAACGCTTCCTGGTGATTGAAGCCGAAGGTGAGCTTGAGACCCTGATCGAAGAACTTCTGCGCCTCTTTGGATTTCGTCGTGATCGGATGATGATGCGTGCCGATCCCTTCCAACACCGGAGCGATCGCGGTTTTCGCCTGGCGCGGATCCTCGCGCAACGCGCGCTCGTCGAAGACGCCAGCGACCTGCGCCTGCGCCTCGCTCACGACCAACGTGACGACTGCCGCAGCCAACCGCTGCGACGTGAGGGAAAACCGCTTCACGCTCGTGCCTCCATTCTCGTGACGATCGAGCCCGAAACCCGTGCCGGTCGATCGCTCCGCGCGTCGGAATCCCGACCGGGCGCATTGTAGCAAACACAATCGGCGTGCGGCATCGTGTTCGACGCATGCGCTCGCCGTCTCACGGCCGACCGGGATCCGGCGACGTGCCGAGGCGTTGCTCGCCCCCGTGCCAGCCCGGCCCACGCACGACTCGGCCCGGCAGGGCGCCGGTGTGCTCGCCGGCGGCCAGCACTTGCACGCCGTTGACGAACACGTGCTGCATGCCGGTCGCGTACTGGTGCGGCTTCTCGTAGGTCGCGTGATCCCCGATCGTCTGCGGATCGAACACGGCGATGTCGGCGTGGAACCCCGGTTGCAACCGGCCGCGCCGCGCGATGCCGAGGTTCTCGGCCGGCAGCGACGTCAGGCGGCGGATCGCCTCTTCCAGCGCGACGACTTTTTCGTCACGCACGTACTTGCCGAGCAGACGGGCGAAGGTGCCATAGGCGCGCGGGTGTGGGTTGGAACGCAAGAACACCCCGGTGTTGGCCGGCGCGGCCTCGTCCGAGCCGAAGCTCATCCACGGCAACGCCACCTCGCGCTGCACGTTCTCCTCCGACATCAGGAAGTAGATGGTCCCGACGCGGCTGTCGTCCTCGACCACCAGATCCATTGCCGTCGCCGCCGCCGATTTGCCGCGCGCGGTGGCGACCTCGGCCAGGGTCTTGCCAGTGAGCGGCTTGAGCGCATCGTTCTTGAAGGCGACGAGGAGCATGCGCTCTGGACTCGCGGCAATGAAGAAGTTCTCCCATGCATCCGTGGGCTGGGTCATCTCGCTCTCGATGCGCGCCCGCGTCGCCGGATCGCGCAGCCGCGCGACCCACGCCTTGTGCCCGCCTTCCTTCACCCACGGCGGCATGGCGGCGTCCAGGCCCGTGGCCCCAGCCGTGTAGGTGTACATGTCGGCGGTGATGCGCAAACCTTCGGCTCGCGCCGCTTCGATGCGCCCGACCACGTCGTCCAGCTTGCCCCAGTTCGTGCGTCCGCCCATCTTCAAGTGATAGATCTCGGCGCCGACGCGCGCCTCGCGCGCGATGTGGATCAGCTCGTCCACCGCTTCCAGCAGCCGGTTGCCTTCGCTGCGGATGTGCGAGATGTACATGCCGCCGGATTCGCCCGCGGCGCGCGCCAGCGCCACCAGCTCGTCGGTCTTCGCATAGAAAGCCGGCGCATAGATCAGCGACGATCCCACGCCGAGCGCACCTTCGGCCATGGCCGCGCGCACGAGGTCTTGCATGCGCACGAGCTCGTCCGCCGTCGGCGGGCGATCGACGTGACCGAGCTCGTGGATGCGGACGGTCGTCGCGCCCACGAACGACGCGACGTTGGGTGACACACCACGGGCGACGAGATGCTCCAAGTACTCGCCCAGCGTGGTCCAGGCGACGTCGTAGCGAATGTCGGACTGCTCCTCCACGACTTCTTGTTTCATCGTGTCGTTGAGCGGCCCCATCGACCAGCCTTCGCCGAACACTTCCAAGGTCACACCCTGGCGGATGTCGCTCTGGGCGCTGCCATCGGCCAGCAACGACTCGGTGGCCCAGCTCAGCATGTTGATGAATCCGGGAGTGACGGCCAGACCGCGCACATCGATCTCGCGCCCGGCGCGTGTGATCTCGAGGTCGCCGACTCCGACGATGCTGTCCCCGGCGATCGCCACGTCACCCATGCGGGGCGTCTCGCCGCTGCCGTCGTAGATCGTCCCGCCGCGCAGCACCACGTCGCAGACGATGCCGTCGCCCGCTCCCGAGCAGCCGCCGCAGCCGAAGATCAGAAGGCAGAACAGCGTCGTGAACGCGTGCCGGGCACGATGGGGGACTGATGCAAGGTCGCGCACGCGCACACCTCCGGATCGGGGGTCGGTCGTAGAGCGGGTTCGAACACGAGATCCTAACATCGGCGCTCGACCGGGCCCAGCGCCAGCCCCGACGCGGATCATGAGCGTGGAACTGCTTCCCGACAGCTCCGGGCCGCCAACCAAACGGGCCATGTTCGACCTAGGCAGCGTCTGGCCGCCGATGTAGTCTTGCGCCGAGGCATCGTTCTCCGCCGGATTCTGGTGGCGTTTTCCTCCCCTCTCCCGCGTCGAGGATGCCAACCCCAAGGGCATACGGAGCGCATAGACCAAGATGCACGACGACGAAACGATGGTTCCTGGGATGCCTGGTCACCCCATCGGCTCACCGCGTCCACACGCGGAAGAGTCGCTCGGTTCGGCGTCGCCCGATCCTGACGGGGCATCCTCTGCTGCCGGGCCGGAACAGAAGCCGCCGCAACACGAAGCCGTCACGACGCAACCCTCGCATGCGCCCGAGGGCAGCGCCCCCGGGCTGACCGACACGATCATCGGCCACTATCGGCCGCTGCAGCGCATCGGCGTCGGCGGCATGGGCGAGGTCTACGAGGCGCAGCAACTCGAACCCATTCGGCGGCGTGTCGCGCTCAAGGTCATCAAGCGCGGCATGGACACGGACGCCATCGTGGCGCGCTTCGAATCGGAACGTCAGGCGCTCGCCCTCATGGATCACGAATGCATCGCCAAGGTCTTCGATGCCGGCGCCACCCCCGACGGGCGCCCGTACTTCGTCATGGAATACGTCAAGGGCATCCCGATCACCGAGTACTGCGACAAGCACAAGGTCGGAACCAAGGCGCGCCTCGAGCTCTTCCTGCATGTGTGTGCGGGCGTCCAGCACGCGCACCAGAAGGGCATCATCCACCGCGACCTCAAGCCCAGCAACGTTCTCGTCACCGTGCAAGAGGACAAGGCGGTGCCGAAGATCATCGACTTCGGTCTGGCCAAGGCGACGGCGCACGCGCTCACCGAGAGCACGCTCTTCACCGAGCTCGGCCAGATGGTGGGAACACCGGAGTACATGAGCCCCGAGCAGGCCGAGATGTCGGGGCTCGATATCGACACACGCACCGATGTCTACTCACTCGGCGTGCTGCTCTACGAGCTCCTCGTCGGCACGCTGCCCTTCGATCCACGGGTGTGGCGCCAGGGCAACTACGAGGACATTCGGCGCAAGATTCGCGAAGAAGAACATCAGCGGCCGAGCACGCGTCTGACGATGATGGCTTCGTCGACCGACGCCGCCCGACGGCCGCGCGCCGAGATGGTGGCGCTGTCGAAGACTTTGCGTGGCGATCTCGACTGGATCGTCATGACGGCGATGGAGAAGGACCGCACGCGGCGCTACGACTCCGCTTCCGATCTCGCCGCCGACATCGTGCGTCACCTCAAGAACGAGCCCGTTCTCGCCGGGCCTCCGAGCCACCGCTATCGCATGCAGAAATTCGTCATGCGCCACAAGTTCGGCGTGGCCGCGGCCTCGGCGATCATCTTGGCGGTGATCTTGGGAATGGTGGGAACGACGATGGGCTTGCTGCGCGCGCGGCGTGCGCAGCGCCTCGCCAGCGAAGAGGCGGCGACGGCGCGCCAGATCTCCGACTTCCTCGTCGGCCTGTTCAAGGTGGCGGACCCCGAATCCACCCTCGGCAGCACGATCACGGCGCGCGAGATCCTCGATCAAGGCGCGGCCCGCATCGAACGCGAGCTCGAGAACCAGCCCGCGACGCAGGCGCGCCTGTTGTACACCATGGGCAACGTCTACAAGAACCTCGGTCTCTATCGCCAGGCGCGCCCGTTGCTCGAAACGTCCTATCGCCTGCGCCGCGGCGGCGAAGATCTCGATTTCGCCTCGAGCCTGACGAGCCTCGGGGACTTGGCCCGCTTGCAAGGCAACCTGGCCGTGGCGGAGTCGTTGCTGGTGCAAGCCGTCGAAACCAAGGAGAAGCTCCTCGGACCCGAGGCCCCCGAACTCGCCTCGACCCTCACCGATCTCGGTGTCGCCTACACGTCGCACGGCAAGTACAAGGAAGCCGAAGTGGTGCTGCAGCGCTCGCTCGACATTCGCGAGCGCACACTCGGCTCACAACATCCCGACGTGGCCGAGAGCCTCAACTACCTCGGCGTCCTCTATTGGCGGCAGCAGCGCTGGGCCGACGCCGAGCCGCTGTTCTTGCGCGCGATCGACGTGTGGAAAAAGACACGCGGCGAGAGCCATCCGGACCTGGCGCGCACACTCAACAATCTGGGCATTCTGTACAACGCGCAGGCCAGGTACGCCGAAGCGGTACCAGTGTACGAACAGGCGCTCGTCATCTACGAGAAATCACTGGGCCCGGAGCACACGCGCACGGCGGGGGCTTTGAGCAACCTCGCCCGGGTGCTCTACAACCTGGGGCTCGAAGGCTCACCTGGCAAATTAGCCGAGGCAGGGCTGGTCTACGCGCGCGCCCTGGCCATTCTCGAAAAACAGCTCGGGCCGGACCATCCGAGCGTGGCGACGATGCTCAACAACATGGCCAATTTGAAAATGAAACAGAAGGACTATCCCGGCGCCGAGCCGCTCTTCCGCCGCGCCCTCGAGATCCGCGAGCGTGCGCTCGGCCCCGATCACCCCGACGTCGCCTGGAGCGTGGCGGATCTCGGTGCCCTGTATCGCGAGCGCGGCAACTACGCGGCGGCCGAGCCCTTGCTGCGCCGCGCCCTCGCCACGTTCGAAAGCCTCGATGAAAGCGAAGGCGTGGCGTGGTCTCTCACCGACCTGGCGATCTTGTTCACCAAGACACACGATTACTCGAACGCGGAGACCTACTTCAAGCGCGCAGTGCCGATCTTCGAATCGGCCCTCGGTCCCTCGCACCCCGACCTCGCCGAATGTTTGGATCACTATTCGGACATGCTGCGCGAATCGAAGCGCGACGCCGAAGCCGATGCCATCAAACGTCGTGCGCAAGAGATTCGAGCCTCGCGGCGCACGAGTTGATCCTGCCAAAGATCCGCGATTGCATGGGTCAAATTGCGCAACGTGTGAAGTCGACTTGACCGTCGCTGCACGCACCCTATAACATCACCGGCGTCCCCAAGGAAAAACACACTGCTCGGGAGATGCCACGTGAAGCACCTGGGACTCCTCATTGCCTCCGCCAGCCTGGCGTTCGCTGGCTGTTCTCTGCGTGAATCCCCCACCGCACCGGCGGCATCGCGGCCAGCCGCGACGGCCAAGGCCCCGTTCGGAGTCGTCCAGGCCGTTCCCGGGTTCGAGCTGAGCTTCGTCGGGCGCACGGTCGCGGGCGGTGTCTCCACCTTCACGTACGCCGTGACCGGAGTCGCGGACGGTCCGGCGCTCAACCAACTCGTATTGCAGATTCCCGCCTGCGCCGGGGCTCTCGTAGCCTCCTCGCCCAATGGCGGCGTCGCCGGGCCCGACCAACAAACCGGATTGAACGGCATCAAATGGGGCGACGTGAGCGTCAGCAACGGCAAGTCCGAGACCTTCTCCGTCTCCTTCGCCGGCGATGTCTCGGAAGGGCTGATTCGCGTTGCTGCCAAGATCGGCTCTGGCGTCGGCCGCGCCGTTCTTCCGGGCCCCTGCCAGGGCTTTTGGGTCTCGGGAACCGTCTTCATCGACCCGGACTCGAGCGGCACGCAGGACCAAGAGAACGAGCCCGGCATCGCCGCCGGCGTCACGGTGGCCCTCATCGATGGTGATGGCAATGTGCGCACCGACATCACCGATGCCAACGGCGCCTATTCGATCCTGGCTCTCGATGGTTCGCACGTCGTGACCATTGCCTCTTCCACGCCTCAATCCGACTTCAACGAGGAGCTGTTCGACTCCTTCACGCCCACGACGGCGACGGCGAAAAGCTTGCAGATCAGCGGCGACACGCCCGGGATCGACTTCGGCTTCAAACCCAAGGCGAAGCAGATCGCTTCTCAGATCGAGCTCGGCATTCTCGTCACCAACGCCCTGGACCGCGGCTTCTGGACCAAGGTGGTGCGCGCCGTGTCGCGCGGCGGCACCTACGGCGGCTTCGATGCCACTGAAGTGCGCGGTTTTCTCGCCCAGATCGAGACGATGGCATTCCCGGATCCGTACGCGTTCACGGATGGAAGCGAGTTCGCTCAGGCGTTGGCGATCCTCACGGCCGCGGCCAAGGACCCCGTCGACCTCCTCTACCGCGAGCTGTTCGTCACCGAGTTGAACGACGCCGCCGGTCGTGGATTGATCGCCGATCCGGTCTTGCAAGACGTGCTGATCTCATGGGGTGAATCCCTCATCATCGAGCGCAGATCGGTAGGCAAGCTGGGGACGGGCTCCGACGGGCTCGACGCCAAGCCGGTGCCATCGATCGAAACCGATATTCAATCGGCCTTGAGCGTGTTCAATAATCTGAACCAGCGTGGGGGCGGCGACATCCCCGATTGAGCGGCCGCTGTTCCGTTGACTCGAGCGCCGTGCTCCAAAGGTGCACGGCGCTTTTTGTTCGCCTCACTGGCGTCGCAGGACCAGCATCGTGCGGTCGTCTTGGGCCGGATGGTTGCCGACGAAAGCGTCCACTTCGTCGAAGAGGAGTGCAACGATGGCGCTCGCGGGCTCGTCGCGCCATTCTTCGAGACGCTGCAGGATGCGTTCACGGGTGAAATCCTGCGGCGGCCGCGTTCCGACACGGTACGACTCGGGAATCCCATCACTCCACGAGCAGAGCGCGGCGCCGGGAGGCAGCTCGACCTCGGCGCTGGACAGCGGCACACCGATCGGCATCCCGAGCGGCGGGCCGGTGGATTTGAGCTCCTGCAACGGCATGCCCGGGGCGAGGAGGACCGCGGGCTCGTGTCCGGCGTTGACGAAGTCGAATCGATGCGTTCGCGGATCGAGGAATCCCAAGAACATGGTGACGAAACCGTGCGGGGCCAGCTGCTCGCTCAATACACGCTGCAGCTCGTCGGCCAGCTGCAATGACGAGCTCGCATGGCGGGCGAGCGCGCGCAACGAGGCCAAGACGTTCGACATCAGCAAGGCCGCACCCATTCCGTGACCGACGATGTCGCCCAAAGCGTAGAGATAGCGCCCGTCCGGCAACTCCAACGTGTCGTAGAGATCGCCGCCCACCATCTCGCTCGGCTCGAGCCGCACGGCCACCTCGTAGCCTTCCGGGTGTCGCAAGTGGGTCCCCAACAGCTGGCGCTGGATGAGACCGGCCAGTTCGAACTCCTTGCGCGAGCGCATGCGCGCCAACTTCGCCGCCACCAGATCCGCCAGCAGCTGCAGGCGCCGCAGGTGGCGCTTGTCGAAGCTCCGGAGAGGATCATCGTGGTCCAAGTAGAGAGCCCCGAGCACCTCGGTGTTCTGCATCAGCGGCGCGACGATGGCGGAACGAATGCCGCGCGGATAGGCGGTCTTCCACAGCGACACTTCGTCGGCGCGCACGAGCAGCGCCTTGCCTTCGCGCACCACTGCATCCACCATGCTGCGGCTGATCTCGAGGTCGGGCGCCATCTTGGCCGGCGTGTGGCAGCGCACTTCCATCTCGCCGGCGGCATTCATTTCGAGCAGACAGGCCAGGCGAAAGTCGAACAAGCCGGCGACGCGCTGGAGACAGCTCGTGCACACGTCCTCCTCGCCTTCGTCGCGAACGAGGAACTGTGCCAGGTCCACCAATGTCTCCAGGATGCTCGATTTTTCCGACCCATGCGAGATGGTGTCCTGGGGCGACCAGATCAGCTTGGCGCTGTCGAGCTGCGCATCGCTCTTGAAGCTTGGTAGCGATCTCCCCGAGTCCAACGAGTCGAGGGGCACGAGCAACGGATCCGTGCGGTCTGCCGTGAGTGGTTCGGAAGCATCCGGCTCTTCTCGCCGCAGCACGAGCTCGACGTCGGCCAAGCGGACACAGTCGCCGACCCCCAGGCGCCGCGTCGCCACGCCAACACCATTCACGAACGTTCCATTGTGTGAATCCAGGTCGCGGATCTCGATCCGATCGCCGTCGAGATCGATCTGCGCGTGCTTGCGCGAGACGGCCTCGGATGGCAGGACGTGATCGGCATGGGTGGTAGCGCGCCCGAGTCGGTTGGGTCCCGGGACCAAGAGGAAGGATAGACTCTTGCCGCCGTGCGTCCCGATCAGTCGGTAGCCCATGGGGCCCGGCCTTCCGCGGTTGCCGGTGGATCCTGCGATGCGAAGCCACGATGTGTGCATCGACGATAGGCACCGCTGCCAGCGCCGTCAAGACAGCCCCCGGAAGCCCGGGGTCGGGCTCGTGATACCATCTCCTCGCGGCCTGAGTTCCCCGGACATCCAAGATGAGGTCGGCATGAGCTACACCAACCAACTGCGCTTGCAGCCGCTGCTCGCGGCGCTCGGCCGGCGCGTCGTCATCCTCGACGGCGCCATGGGCACGATGCTGCAGGGCTACCGCTTGGGCGAAGCCGAGTTTCGCGGCGAGCGCTTCCGCGACTGGCCGCGCGACCTGAGAGGCAACAACGATCTGCTCTGCCTCACCCAGCCGCATATCGTGCGCGAAGTGCACGACGCCTTTCTCGATGCCGGTGCCGACATCATCTCGACCAACACCTTCACCGCCACATCGGTGTCGCAAGCCGACTACGCTCTCGCCGAAGTGACCTACGACATCAATCTGGCGGGTGCGCGCCTGGCACGCGCCGCGGTCGATGCATGCAGTGCCCGCACACCGGAGCGGCCGCGGTTCGTCGCTGGCTCCATCGGGCCCACCAACCGCACGGCGTCCATGTCGCCGGACGTCAACAACCCGGGGCTGCGCAACACCAGCTTCAGCGAGCTCGCAGCGTCCTACGGCGAGGCCGCGCGCGGCCTCATGGACGGCGGCGCCGATCTGCTGCTGGTCGAGACGATCTTCGACACCTTGAATGCCAAGGCGGCGATCTTCGCCATCGAGGACCTCTTCGCACAGAGGGGCGTGCGCTTGCCTCTCATCGTCTCGGGCACGATCACCGACGCCTCGGGCCGCACGCTCTCCGGCCAGGTGGTCGAGGCCTTCTGGTATTCGGTGCGTCATGCACGCCCGCTGGCGGTGGGGCTCAACTGCGCGCTCGGCACCCGCCAGCTGCGCGCGCATGTCGAGGAGCTGAGCCGGCTCGCCGATGTTCATGTCTCGGCGCATCCGAACGCGGGGTTGCCCAATGAGTTCGGTGGCTACGACGACACCCCGGAGATGATGGCCGAGGCGATGGCGGAATGGAGCCGGAGCGGTTTCCTCAACATCGCCGGCGGCTGTTGTGGCACGACGCCCGCGCACATCCGTGCCCTCGCATCGGCGCTGAATGGTTTGCCGCCGCGGCCGCTGCCGCAGATTCCGGTGTGCACGCGCCTTTCCGGTCTCGAGCCGCTGCGCATCGACGACGATGCCTTGTTCGTCAACGTCGGCGAACGCACCAACGTCACGGGATCGGCGCGCTTCCGGCGCCTCATCCAGGCCGGGGACCACGAAGCGGCGCTCGAGGTCGCGCGGCAGCAGGTGCAGAGCGGCGCGCAGATGCTCGACGTCAACATGGACGAAGGGCTGCTCGATTCCACCAGCGCCATGCAGAACTTCCTGCGTCTGGTGGCCGCCGAGCCGGATATCGCGCGCGTCCCGATCATGGTGGATTCGTCGCGCTGGGAAGTGCTGGAGGCCGGCCTGCAGTGCATCCAAGGCAAAGGCGTCGTCAACTCCATCAGCCTCAAGGAAGGCGAGGAAGAATTCCTGCAGCGCGCGGCGCTCGTGCGCCGTTACGGCGCCGCCGTCGTCGTCATGGCTTTCGACGAACGCGGTCAGGCGGATACGCTCGAGCGCAAGCTCGACATCTGCCAGCGTGCCTATCGATTGCTGACCGAGCGCGCCGGCTTCCCCGCCGAGGACATCCTCTTCGACCCCAACATCTTCGCGGTCGCCACGGGCATCGCCGAGCACGACGACTACGCGCGCGCCTTCATCGCGGCGACGCGCGCCATCAAGCAGGCGCTGCCGCACGTGCGCATTTCCGGTGGCGTCTCCAACGTCTCGTTTTCGTTCCGCGGCAACGACCGCGTGCGCGAAGCGCTGCACTCGGTGTTCCTCTACCACGCGATTCAAGCCGGAATGGACCTCGGCATCGTCAACGCCGGACAGCTGGAGATCTACGAGGACATCCCGCGCGAGCTGCGCGACAATGTCGAAGACGTGATCTTGAACCGCCGGCCCGACGCCACCGAGCGCTTGCTCGAAATCGCCACGCGCTATCGCGACGAGGGCGGCGCCGCCAAGATCACGGACGACGCCGCGTGGCGGCAGCTGCCGGTGGACAAGCGCCTCGAACATGCCCTCGTCCATGGCATCGCCGATTTCATCGAAGCCGATGCCGAAGAGGCCCGCGTGCTGCTCGGTCGCCCCATCGCCGTCATCGAAGGACCGCTGATGGCGGGAATGAACGTCGTCGGCGACCTCTTCGGCTCCGGCAAGATGTTCCTGCCGCAAGTGGTGAAATCGGCGCGCGTGATGAAGAAGGCCGTGGCGTACCTGGAGCCGTTCATGGCTGGTGAGCGCAGCGCCGCCCCGCGCAGCAACGGCAAGATCGTGCTCGCCACCGTCAAGGGCGACGTGCACGACATCGGCAAGAACATCGTCGGCGTCGTCCTGCAATGCAACAGCTACGACGTCGTCGATCTGGGCGTCATGGTGCCGTGCGACAAGATCTTGTCCGCCGTCCGCACCGAACACGCCGACATCGTCGGTCTCTCGGGGCTGATCACGCCCTCGCTGGACGAGATGACGCACGTCGCGCACGAGATGCAGCGCCTGGGCTTCGATCTGCCGCTCCTGATCGGCGGGGCGACGACGTCGCGGCTGCACACGGCGGTGAAGATCGACCCCGAGTACCAGGGGGCGGTCGTGCACGTGCTCGATGCATCGCGGGCCGTGGGCGTGGTGGGACAGCTGCTCGGGGCTGGCAGTCGCGATCCCTTCGTGCGCGGCACCAAGGACGAATACGCCGTACTGCGCGAGCAGCGTGCCGCGCGCGACGGCGCCGGCAAGTTGCTGCCGTTGGCCGCTGCTCGGTCGCGCGGGTTGGTGCTCGATTGGGATACCTATCGCACCCCGCGACCTGGTCTCACCGGCGCGCGCAGCGTGTCCCCGGTGCCGTTGGCCGATCTGGTGCAGCGCATCGACTGGACGCCGTTCTTCCAAACCTGGGAGATCGCCGGGCGTTACCCGGCGCTGCTCGCGGACGCGGTGGTGGGTCCGGCGGCGCGCGGACTGTTCCGCGACGCCGAGCAGATGCTGGAGCGCGTCGTGGCGGAATCTTGGCTCGAAGCGCGCGCGGTCTTCGGCCTCTTCCCGGCGAATGCGATCGGCGACGATGTCGAGATCTACACCGACGAGGACCGACGCCAAGTCGCAGCCCGGTTGTGCTTCCTGCGCCAGCAGGTGCCGAAGCAATCCGACGGCAACGCCACGTCCCCCAATCTATGTCTCGCCGATTTCGTCGCGCCCAAGTCGAGCGGGATCGCCGATCACATCGGTGCCTTCGCCGTCACCGCCGGAATCGGGATCGAGGCCAAGCTCGCCGAGTTCGCCGCCAATCACGACGATTATTCCAGCATCCTGCTCAAGGCGCTGGCCGACCGCCTCGCCGAGGCATTGGCCGAGCGCTTGCACGAGAGAGTGCGGCGTGAGGATTGGGGTTATGCCGCGGACGAAAAACTCTCGAACGACGATTTGATCCGGGAACGTTATCGCGGCATCCGACCGGCGCCGGGATATCCGGCCTGTCCCGATCACACGCTCAAGCGCGACATTTGGGCGTTGCTCGCACCCGATGCGCTCGGCTTGCATCTGACCGAAAGCCTCGCCATGCTGCCGGCAGCCTCGGTCTCCGGTTTCTATTTCGCCCATCCCCAGGCGCGTTACTTCGGCACCGGTCGCATCGGCCGGGATCAAGCCGAAGACTATGCGCGCCGCCGCGGATTGCCGCTTTCCGAGGTCGAGCAATGGCTCGCCCCCGTGCTCGCCTACGACCGGCAGCGCGCCCCGACCGTCGCTGTCGCCGCCAGCCCCGCAGCGAGCGACTGACTCCCGAACTCTCCGGCGCGGCTCAGCGCGGCCGTTGCCCCGTCTCCGCGCGCGCCGTTTCCAAGCGCGCCACGAGCCGAGCGATCTTGGCGTCGTTGGGTGCGTCCGACAGCGCGGCACGCGCGATCGTGAGCGCTTCGTCGATCTGACCGGTGGCGCCGAGAGCGAGCGCCAGGTTCATGCGCACACCCGCGTGCTGCGGATCCATGAGCAACGCCACCCGGTACTGGGAGATGGCGGCGTCCGCTTGCGTCGCGCGCAGTGCGTCGGTCGCCTTGTTGCTCAACGCGTCGAGGAAAGTGGCGTCGAGCGCGTACGCCTCGCTCGCGAGCGCGCGCGCCTGCGTTGCACGCCCGGCTGCGAGCTCGACCCCGGCGCGCTCGATCAAGGCCCAGCCGAGGTTGTTGGCGGTTTGTGCGCGCAGGTCGTCGTCGCTCGACTCCAAGG
>Ga0075418_10003335_pt1 | contig 18329 bp, 24 predicted proteins | sample SoiMetdeltSBSDD2_FD_81776 | JGI IMG/M metagenome (GOLD analysis project Ga0075418, IMG submission 81776) | Bulk soil microbial communities from a Populus tree surrounding site in Tennessee, USA - Soil MetaG P. deltoides SBSDD2 | ecosystem: Environmental > Terrestrial > Soil > Tree plantation... | reverse complement strand
GGGGTTTGGTCGATGTCTGCGCGGATTCCATTTCTTCGTCTTCTTTCTGCCGGTCACGGTCACGCCGGCCTTGCGAATCAAGTTGGTCCCCGGGGAGCCGGGCCCTGTTCGGGTGGCGAATTCCACCGCTACCCAGCTCCCCGAAGTTTTGAGAGCTCGGCGACTGTCAGCGTCCAGAGCGCGCGGAGCTCGGCATCACGGCCCTGACTAATGATGTCGTTCGCAGCGGCGAGAGCATCGATCGCAGCGATGGCCGTGGCGGTCGTGTTGTCCTGCGAGAGCGCGTAGCCGGCGTAGCAAGCGGCCGCGCGTACCGGGGCGAGCGCTGTGGCGTCGGCACAGTGCTTGGCGGCTTCGATGGCGGCGTGACAGGCGAGCGAGGCAAGCTTCGCGGCGCGAACCAAGGTCGGTCTGCCGCCGATGCCGCCTTCGGTGATCCGTCCGCCGCTCTTCAATTCGGCTTCGAGCAGCTCAGGGAACGGGCAGAGCGCGCGGGCTCGGGCCATCGCTTCGCGGATCGCGGGGCACGGGCTCTCTGCTGGGGACTTCGTGGGAATCGTGTAGGGCTCCATATTCTTCTCCTCGTTCAGGGAAGGCGGAAGGCTCGGCGCATGACGGCGCGGGGCGAGCGTTGCCATTCCTTCTTTCGGCGGTTTTCGATCGAGCGGATGGCTTCGGCTCGCATCTCTTTCTGCTCGTCACGCGGGCTCGGCGGCGTAAGCGGCACCGGCATGTAGCAAGCCATCAGCAGGGCCAGGGCCGGCGCGTAGTCAGCGTGACGACCGTCAGAGGTGCGCGGGAGCTCGATGCTCACGCCGTTCTGAGTGATCCGCTTTCGAACCTTCAGCAGATCTTCCCGCACGAGCGGCACGGGCGGGAGTTCGAGTTCGTCTTGCTCGAGAGTGAGTCGTAGAGCTTCGTAGAGCTCGACCTTTCGGGCGGCTGTGATGGTGTCGAACACGAGCGAGAGGCCGGCGCGTCGAGCAAGGTCCGCGAGCGCATCGGCAGACCATTGGTCCGTGCGGACGCTGGTCACGCGGTACGGGGCGCAGACGGTGGCGATCTCCCGAAGTACCTGCTCGGGGGACAAGGGCGCTAGACGGCTGCCAGTCCATTGCCGGGCCAGCGCCACGGCCTTGTGCTTGACCAGGCCATCCGCCTTCGTGCACGCCCCGATCGTGAGGGTCCAGCTGTTGCCCCGCGTCCCCGGATCCATCGTCGCCACGTAGGAGAGCAGCGGGTCTGGCTCGAGTTCGAGGGGCTCGGCGCGGGTCCGGCGGTCCAGCACGTCACTCGAGAACAGGGACGACTCTGGATCGGCGAACTCGCCCAAGACGTCCATGCGGTGGGCGATCGGGTCCCGCGCGCGCAATCGTTCGCAGCGCTCAGCCGTCCACCAGAAGGGATTGAGCATCGGGCCCGTGCCGCGGAGGACAACGACGTCAGCGGACGGCTTGCGCCAGTGCTCCTGGACAGTGTCGTAGACGGGGCCGAAGGGTGCCCACGGCGAGCCGATGTAGAGCGCTTGTGCCCCGGGCAGGAGCCTGCCGAGTACGGCCCGGCGCGCGTCGTCGAGGTTTACGACGCCGTCTTCAGCGCCGACCATTCGAGGTGCTTCGTCGAATACGACGCCGGCCGACCAGCGAGCGATCAGCCCGGCCGCCTTCGAAGCGCCGGCAACGCATGCGATCTCGATCGGACGGCCGCTCGGGTGTCTGATGGTCAGCACCTCGGACGTGGGCTCGCCGATCACCAGCCTGGAGAGCAGAGGGCTTGCCTGGACCGTCTCGCAAAGGATGCGAAACGCCACGGCGCTGGTGTCGAGCTTCAGCGAGACGATCGAGACCCTGGGCACTTCGCCGGGCCCGAGCCTTGAGACGTCGACCGTCTGCGACATGCGCAGGCGGCAGCGCAGGCCGTGATCGTCTTCAGCGACCGGATGGACGCGAGGTAGACGAGCTCGAGGGGCTGCTCGCCACGCTCCGAGGGCAGAGCCAGCACGGCCTCGGAGCCGCCGACGAAGGCCACAACATCAGGATCTTCGGCGAGTGCCCCGAGCGGCAAGCCATCGAGGATTCGGCACGCGGCGCGCTGGCACGGTGTCGCCGTAGTCACCCTGAACGCCCGGGGGTCGGTGATGAGGTTCTCGGTCGAGATCAAGACGACCCCTTCCCCGGCGCCGACTCGCCGAATGCATCGAGCACCGCCTTGTGGGGGTCGGCCTGGCCGTCCTTGCGACCAGCGAGCCCCTTGCACGCGGCAAGCGCTGCCGTGAGTGCCCGGGTGGCCTGTGTCTCACACGCATGCGCGAGACCGAGCAGACGGCCCGCTTCTTCGGATTCGAGACCGAGCTCCGCGGCACGGCGCGCGAAGAAGCCGGCGAGCACCGTCTCCGTGGCATGCGTCACCAGGGGGCCGAGCACGAGCACCGACCGGCTGCCGAGGTCGAGCTTCGAGCTCGAGTAGATCGACATGGCGTCGCTTAGGAGCTCGTCCGTCGCCGATGGACACTCGGCCCCAAGCGCTAGCTGAACGCGCTTCCTAGCGGCTCTCAGTGGCGCCGTGAGGGCACGCTTCGCCGCGCGGCCCGCGGCAGCTCTGTTGCCTTTCGCGAATTGACCACTGGGCTCATGGTCTCGCCGCCGATCCTCACCCGTTGGAACCGTTCCGACGTCGGAGAGGCGAACCAGGGCCAGGCGCTCCTTCTCGTGACTCACCTCGACCAGCGGCGGCAGGTCAGAGAGCGCCAAAAGCTGGTTCTCCTCGGCGCTTCGCCTGGCTGATCGGGCTGATCCGCGCTGGTTTCATCGGTAAAACCCGGCTGTTTCTTCGGATCAAAGATGCGATGCGGCTTTCCATCAGCCGGTTCTCCGTCGCTTGCCGAGCCGGGCCCTGAGCTGCTCGGCGTGGTCGACCGGCTCGGGTGTCGAGGGCTTCGCGCCCTGCTGCTCGAGTGCAGCGAGGAACAGGTCTGCCCGCACGCCACGCTTGCGCGCGCAGCCGACGAACGGCACGCCGAGAGCTTCGGCCTGGTCGCGTACCCAGCGCCACGGGAAGCCGGTAGCGGCAAGTGCGTTGCCGGGGCCGATCGTGATCGGCATCACGTGCACCACGGCGCGGGCGGTTCCGGGAGAGCCGCCGAGGGTGCGCTGGCCAGACTTCGCAATCTCGCCCGACCCTCGCACCCCCTCTATAGGGGTGTGCGTCGGGCCACCGGGTAAGTCGGGTGATGAGTCGGGCCAAACCGAGCGGCTTTCATGCTTGGCCAGCGGTTCGTCGGGCCAAACGTCGGGCGAGTTTTGGGACCCCTCGAGTCGGGCCAAAGTCGGGCCAGATTTCTGGCTCACGATGCGCCTCCGTCGTCGTTGGTCCAGCCTCTGTCCCACTCGTCGCGCTTCGGAGCGGCGCCGGCGCCGTCAGTCCGGAGCTTGAGAACCTTCGTGTCCTTGCCGCGGATCTTGATGTAGTCGGTCGTGATGGTGCGAGCGCTGAACAGGTTCTTGATCGGCTCGTTCAGGTCCTGATAGCTGCGCTTTAGCTCGTGACTCAGGCCGTTTTGGGACTTCGGCCCACGGTGCAGAACCTCCACGATCCGCGTCTCGAGGGGACGGTCGTCGGGAACTTCTGCCGCATCGGAAACGTGCACCGCCCCGTCACGAATCGAGAACGTCACCGGCATCGGGTACTCGTCCGGATCTTCGCGAAGCTTGCCGAACGTGACCTTCGTGGAAACGGTCCGGCCCTCGACCTTCTCGCCCTTGATCAGAAGCACGCTGTCAGCCTGGCCGGTGCGCTGGGCACTGCCGGAAACGTCCTCCAGCCCACCGCTGGTGTTGTTCTTTCGAGTATGGGCTACGGCCCAAACCGTGGGCTTGTCCGCGTCCGTCGGCGCTAGGTCGATCGTGCGGGCCACGGCATCGAAGATCGCGACCTGATCGCGTTCATTGTCGGCATCGGCGGGCGCGACCCGGGCGACGGTATCCAGGGCGATGTCGCTGACCAGGCCCGCGGCGACGAGGTGCCCAATATCGGCCCACTCCGGCGAGCCGAGCCGCACGGCCTTGCGAGCCACGACGATCACGCGGTCGAGCGCGGCGTCGTCGAGCCCGAGCAGCCGGAGACTCTTCACCAGCTTGCGCGAGGTGCTCGCCTCGCTGTGCTCACCCTCGATCACCACCACCCACTTGCCTTTCGGGGCCGGGTCTAGCCGCCTCCCGAGCAGCTGGATCGGGTCGCCGACGTTCAGGCGTCCGGCCAAGATCAGAAAGAGCAAGGTGGTCTTGCCCTCAGCCGGCGGCCCCGCGATCAAGATGATGGTTCCGGCGACGGCGATGTCCTGGAAGATGTAGTCGACGGGTCGCGCTGCGAGTTCGAGCAGCTTCTCGCGACCGAGCAGCGCGACGACGCTCAGGTGTTGCAGTCCTCGCAGTGGGTCGTCGGCGGTAGGGCGCTCTTTCGGCAACTTGGCTACCGCGCTCGGTGCGTCCTCGTCGGAGTGCACGTAGTCGTCTGGCGGCGGCCCCTGCTTGCTGCCGTTCTTCTGGCGCGCAGCCGAAACCGCGTCGCGCTTACCGCGCTCGATGTCGAGGATTTCAGCCAACGCGATCACGTGCCTCCGCAATCGCCGCCGTAATGAGCTCGGCGGCCGCATCGAAGGAAAGGGTTTGCGCGTCCAAACCAGCGCGTGCTCGATCCATCGCGTCGATGAACTGCCGCTGACGCCACAAGTCGCGGATGCGCTCGGCCAGCTGCAGCACGTGTGCCTTGACCCGAAACGGAGTGCAGAAGGCAATCAGGCCGAGTTCGTATTCGACCCGCTCGCCCTTAATTCCCTGAGCGGCAAGCGCGGCACGAATGTGCTTGAGCTCTGGCTTTCGCTCGGCCGCCACGACCGCTTCGATCGCTGCGAAACAGAACTGCCCGAAGTAGGTGTAGAAGTGTCCGGCGCGAAGGCCGCTCTCGTCTGGTGTTACTGCGCCGTCGACCAGGGCGGACAGAACCTGCTGCTCTGAATCGGCGTCGTGCGGACGGAGGCGCATCGGCTGTGCTTCGCCGTTGAATATTTGAAGCTCCAGAACTTCGGCACGAACGGCGCGCCGAATCATCTGCTCGAGGTCGGTACTCTTCCGCGGCTTCGAGTCGGTGGCGCGTGAGTCGCTCATGCTGCCGTCCCCGAGGTCCAGAGCAGCCCGGCCATGCAAGGCGCTCCGATCTCACTCAAACCCCAGTTGGCGACTGCGAAGGCGTCGCATTCGTCGTCCGATCCGAAGTTGGCGCCAGCAGCTTTGAGCGCCTCGACTACGTGAGCTTTCCGATCTTTTCGTGGAAGGCGGCCGAGCAGAAACTTCCTAACTGAGCTCTGCGGCGCGAAGTGAAGGTCGAGCCCACACTCGCGAAGCAGCTCGAGCCGAACTGCACCGCGAAGCTCACCCAGCGAAACCAGATTGAACGCACGGGCCGTCGGCAGGTCCTCTCCCCAAACGTGGGTCGCTCCCACGCGCACCGCGAACACACGGCAATCAAGGGCAAGCGAGCGAAGCCGATCGGTCTGCTGCCGAAGAGTTGCATTTCTCGGGAGCGGGCAACTAACCCGGTGAGTCTGCACGTGCTTCCAGTCGAGATCCCAATCTGGCGGAACGGCAGCCATGCCGAGACCGGTTAGAGAAAGGTCGAGCCCCACGATCATCGATGCCCTCGAGCTTCAGGCTGGCCACACCCGATGTGCGCGGCGCGTCTTTGTTCCGCGCTGTAAACGATGGTGGCACCCGCCGCGATCGGCTGCTCGCAGACTGCACACTTACCGGCGAAGCGTGCACTCATCGGCTTCCCCGTGAACGGCTCGCCGTCCTTGAGCACCGGCTTTTCGACGGGGCGGATCTCGATCTCACCGGCAGCGAGACCAGTCGAGAGACGCTTCGCGAGTTCAACCGCGCGGCTCTGGTCGAAGTTGCCGGCAATGATCGCCGACTCCATCGATGCCCATCGGCAGAGCTCGGTAGCGTTCACCTAGCCTCCTCGTCGATCCGAGCAATCGCCTCGCGCATCAAGGCATGAGAACCCGCAAGGCCCGGCGCGCCTGCCGCGACCGATGCGATCAGCGCTCGCGAAACCCCGAGCCTACGGGCAGCACCCCTTGTTCCAAGGGCATGAATTAGCGAACGAGCCGTTACTACAAGGTCCGCAGGTGGAACCCGGTGGCGAAGTCTCGCCGGCTTCGGAGGCTCACTCGTTGCGGCGCTTGGCGGCATGCGACCATTACGCCGCAACTACAGATGGCTAGGCGTTCACGCCCCGTCGATTCCTTGTGTACGCTTTGGGGCAGCGGCTCGGGCTCGCTGGCGGTAGCGCTGAATGGCGCGTTCCTCCATGCGAATCAACTCCGACGCGGTGACCTGCGCAGGATCGAAATCCGTGTCGGGCCAGCTTCCGGCAAGCAGGCTGAGCACAGCCAGATCCCTAAGCAGGGGACGTTCCTTTTTCCACCAGCCTCGGCCCGGCCTGTCGAAGTTCACGACAAGGGCAGCACGGAAGTTGAGTGGCTTGTAGCCGGCCACGAGGAGAGCCCACTCCATGTCGGACTTGAGGCGCTCCCTCTCCGTGGCATCGGTACCCTTTTGGCGTGCGCGCTCAACCCGATTGAGTGTTCCCGCAGCAGTCTTGAGAAGCTCCTCGCCTTCCCTGAGCCGACGGGAGAACTCTCGCACGTAGGCGTCGTCCTGCTCATCCCAATCGCTTCCCCCGCGATCCTTCACGTGGGCGCAGCACGCATCACGGACCGCGCTTTTCAGCTCACCCTCAGATTCGAAGCGCTGCCCTCTGTGCTTCGCGGCCTTGCTGAGATCTTGTTTTCGTGTAGTTTTCTTAGTGCTCGCCATGTTCGAGCCACAGGCCTCGGCGGACTGCAATCCGCGCGAGGCCTTGTTCTGTGGGCGCTAGTCGCGCTCTCTACTGCCGAACGAAATCTCCAGCCGCTTGCCGCTCTTACCGTACTCGCCGGCTCGGTCCTGCTCGGCACAGATCCGAATGCATTCCTTAAGAGCTGCTAACCGATCGTCGTCCCAGTTCTCAGCGGGCCACGCCGTCGCAGCCATCTCGGCGAATTCTTGATCGTCAGTGTCGGTCTCGTCGGACTCGAGCTCGACGTCCTCGTCGTCGTCGTCGCGGTAGAGCATGGCCGATTCTACCACCCATGGACCGGACAAACCAGCCGCGCGAAAGCTATCCGGCTTCTTCGACGATCGGTAGGATGCTGGCGAACTCAGACAGAGCCAGTCAGTACCGATCCGGAACGGGCACCGCTGAAGGGGACTCAGCGACCGGCGGCTCGTCAACAATGAGGACGGCATCCTTCATGATTGACCCAAGCGACGTGGGATCCGCTGATGTCTGAGGAGGGCCACCGGCGGCCGCGGATGAACTATGCCGGACGTATACGACGAACTGCGACGATGATGTGCAATCACGGTTCATGGCGCCAACCTTCAAACGTACGCTCATCCTGAATGGCTCTTTGCACGATTCCCGGCGGTAATGTTACCTGATGCCGATGAAGCGTGCCTTCGGAAACGTGCACGTGACATCCCCCGTCATTGCTTTCGACAAGCCCTCGACGGAACGCGTAAGGGGCGGACTGATTTGTCCCGAGCACCACGTTGGGGTCATAGGGCGTGTTTAGCTCCAATTCCTTCGCGATATCGTCGTAGATGGATTTTATCAAAGTGTACCCGGCATCGGTGGGCTTTTCGACATGCAGATGGAGCTCGTCTCGCGCCTCGCGGCGAAAAATTGTGTAATCGTGACTTCCGGATTCGCTACAAAGAAAGTTCAGAACCTCCTCTATTTCCTCGTCTTTCTTGAGGTGGCGCTTGACGAGGCGCTTGGCCAGCATGCGTATTTGTGCGCGGCTTCTATAGACGCTCCCGAGCACAAGCGGATGTACCTGGGTTGCTAGCTGAGCGAGAAGAGCATTCATCCCGCTCTGATCACCTTTTCCAAGCGCAGACCGGGAGAACTCCACGTAGCCGTTGATCGCTTCAACGCTCACCGGTACGCGAGCCTGCCCCCCAGCGCCGGGTATTTGCGGATTGAGCGGACCCGTAATGCTCGGATCAATCGGTCCAAGCGTGGCCTGCTTTGTCATCACGATCTGATCCGCGCCGAGGCAAATCAAGGTTCCCGCGCTATGAGCCTTCGAAGGGACTACGACTTCAAGCTCTTCACAGAACTGTCGCAGGAGGTTGACAATGCTCCAGGCGGCAAGTGTGTCACCACCCCTCGTATACAAGAACAGGGCTATGCGCTTTGTCGACCCAAGGAGGTCCAGGTGATGCACCAAGTGATCGAGAACTTCGGAGTGGATTTGTGTTTCCAACCCCGGGCGGTCCCCGGTGACGTAGGTAATAACCTTAGCGCCTCGGGCCTTTTCAAGCTCCTGATACTTCGTCTTGCGGTCCGAAAGCATGCGCAGAAACTCCTATCACGGTCGTCGAGCGGATGCATAGCTCCGGGCATTTGCTTACGGGCACAAACGCCGCCCCTGCCCCGCTGCTCACACGCCCGCGGAAGGAGATACCGGTGGCGCGGCCATCCCGGAGCGGGGCGGCTGGGCTCGGGTCGGTCAGGGTGGGCGCCGGGTTGCGTGGAAAATGACGGTAAGGGTTACGCGGGGTTGGCGCGGGCAGTCGCTGACCGTTGACGACGTGAGCCGGTCCGGCGTACACGGCTGTAATGGCCCCAGAACCAAAAGACGAGCGGTTCCAGATCCGCATGAGCTCGGGGGAACGACGGATGCTTCGCGCGCTGGCAGACCTGGCCGGCGAGAGCGAGGCGACGGTAGTCCGCCGGCTCGTGCGGGAGGCGTTCGTCAAGGCGAAGGGGCCGAAACCGAAACGATAAAAAACAGCGACGGCCGCCAGAGTTACGAGCTCCGACGACCGTCTACACAGCCAAAGGGAACACGCCCCAATGACTATGCGAAAGTACCGTAAACCGGCCGTGCGGACCACGGCCAAGAAACCCGCTCCCCCAAAAAAACGCCGCAAAAACGCATCAACGAAGGCGCTGACCGCTGATATCCGCCGGCTTCAGGGCCATCGTGATCGGCTCGGCGGGCTGGGGATTCAGTTACTCGACCAGATCGGCAAGGTCGTGTCGTTGCGAGCGCAAGCAGCCGACGCGCTCCGTGCTGCTGAACTCGAACTGAAGGCGGTGCGCTCATGAGCCGCCCGAAGCAGCCCGCCAAGGGCAAGCGCAACAAGCCCGCAATGCGCATCGCTGAGGCGCACAGCAAGGCCTTCCCGAACGGCACGCCCAAGACGGAGGCCGAGCCCACAGACGCGGCCCAAGCGCTCGCCGACGCCCACAACCTGGTGAGCCTGGCCGAGCGCACGTTCGAGGCTCAGGGCGAATTCGCGGAAGGCCACGAGGTCATCCTTCGCGAAGCGCTGCGAACGGCCTGTGACGATTTCGACGTCATCGGTTTGGCGCTCGTGTCGGGCACGGGCGTGTCATCGTCGGTGTTCACGCGAGCGATGGCCAGGTGCGACCTTGCTCTCGCGATCTCGCAATTTCGTGAGCGCTACGGCTACATCCGGGACCCCAACGGCTTTCGCGTGCGACCGTTGCGCGTTGATGAGCAGCGCACGACCGAGGTGCAGTCGTGAACGCCCACAAGGCATTGATCGCCGCACTCGCCGGCAACGCGCCACCCTACAAGCCGGACGCGGTTCTCAGTCAGGCCGTCGAAAACCTGAAGCTCGAAGCGGAGGCGCTCGCACACTTCTACAGCGACAACGAACCCGAGATCGCTTCCCGTCTCTGGTATCTCAGCGGGCGCTGCGCTGCACTCGAGACGTTTGTCGATTGTCTCGCGGTCCGGTATCACCGGGATCACGAGGATGCCTTCGCCTTCGACGAAACCGAGGAGAAGAGCAACGGCGCCGCCAACGCGGAGGGCTCGGAGTCATGAGCCGCCGCAAACTCCGGGAGCTCCCCGGCTGGGACGAAGCCACGCAAAAGCTGTGTGTCGCTACACGCCCGCATGACGGCTCGCAATACCAGGTTCTGATTGGCCAGACATTGCGCGTCGTCGGTGCTTTCACGGCTCCGCCGAGTGTCGACCATGTAACGCGCGACCTCGTGAAGTGCCTAGCGATCGGGCTCATTCGCCAGAATCGCGTCGGGGCAATTCTAGAGGGACAACGCGAACCGAGCGAACCGGTGCGGGTGATTTCGATCGCGAATTACCGATGGCAGCGAGCCATGCGCTTGCAGACCGAGGACATCTTGCGCCGGCAGCTCAGCGGCGACTGGTCGGACTCATGGACCGGGCAAGACGAACGCGGGGGAGACTCAACGCTATGATGATCCCCCGTCGCTCTTCACACTTCGCGAGCGCCATCGACGATTTGCAGGCGTCCGCAAAGTCACTCGCCGAAATCGCCGTCGAGCTGAACGGCGTGGCGAGCGCGCTCGAGACCGAGGACAGCACCCTGCTACGGCTGCAGGCCGTTGGGGTAAGCACCGAAGCCACGCGGGCGTTGCTTGCGGCTGCTACGGCGCGCGGCGTGGCGGATAGGCTCGCGACGATTGCGCGAATCGACGCTGACCAGGAGGCAACGGACGACTAACCCCTTCCGAGCCCGCCCCGGCCCCCGCGGATCGCAAGGTCCCCGGGGGCTTGGGTGCGTAGCAGGCCCCAGCCAATGGCCAGCAAATCAGCCGAGAAAAGCCCCAATCCAAGACCCTTGCACTTAGGTACCTAAGAGGCTATTCTATCCCGAGATGACGACGCCCGACCCTGAGCAACGCTGGACCGAGTCCGACTATCGGAATGCCGGTTGGAGGAAACTCGGCGTGCGCGTCAGCGAGCTTGCCCACATTCGACTTTCGGAGCTTGCCGAACAGGCCGACATGTCGCGCGGCGAACTCATCGAGGAAATGATCGCAGAGCGCTACGAGCGCCGAGGAGCCAAGGACAATGCCTAATCCATCCACCGGAACGCTGTATTGGACCGACGAGGGCCCCGTCGCGCGAATCACGATCGGTAAGGGCAAGCGCGAGAGCTACCCGCTGCCCACGTGCAAGACCGAGCCCGAAGCCGAGCAGCGAAAGGGGCTCTTGGCCAGCATGGCGAACCAGTTTCGGAAGGCCGGAATCATCGAGACGCCGGACGCCCGAGAGCTCCTGAAGCAGGCCGCCGCGTGCCCGGCGGGAATGCTCCCGAGCGTCAAGCAGGTCGCTGGCGAGCTACTCGGAGGCGAGCTCATCGACCGCGACGCTCCGCCCTGCCCCACGTTTCGCGAGGTGCGAAAGCAGTGGACCGGCGGCGAGCTCCACAAGCTCTACCCTGACCACGTCAAGGCGAAGGATTCCGACCTCGACGAGAGCCGGGCCGAGAAGATGGAAGCCATCGACGTTGGCGGCATCGAGTTTGGCGACCTGCCGATCGACTCGGTCACGATCGACCACTGCGAGCTCGTAATGCGCAAGCTCCCCGACGATGCCAAGCGGCCGGCCACTCGCCGAGGCTACGGGCAGGTGCTGGCCCGAGTTTTGGCTTTGAGCGTGTACCCGCTCCGCCACATCGCAGCGAGCCCCCTCCCGAAGAACTTCCTGCCCAAGAGCGGCAAGGCTCCGGCCTTCGCCTGGCTTTACCCGAGCGAAGATAGGGTCTTGATGGCCCACACCGAAACGCCGCTCGCTTGGCGCGTGTTCTTCGGGTGGTGCCACCGGGAGGGCCCGCGCGCTGAAGAAGGCATGCACTACCGCGTCCGAGACTTCGACCTCGAGCGCGGGGTCTGCTCCATCGACGTGAACAAGACCGGCGACGCCCGATCGTGGCGCATGGACCCCGGCTCGACGGAAGCGCTCAAAAGGTGGGTCGCTCTCCGTGGTGCCGAACCGGATGACCTTATGTTCGTCGACCCGGACGGCAACCCCATCACGTCCGACCACCGGCTCGCCGAGCTCCTACGCGCCTCGCTGTGGGCCTGCGGCGTCCGACGGCCCGAGCTCCACACCGACGGCAAGAACCGCCGTAAGCTTCGCTTGCACGACTTGCGAGCGGGTTTTGCGACGACGGCCCTCGCCAACGGTCGCAACGAGGCTTGGGTCTGCGATCGCACCGGCTGGCGCTCCTCGCAAATGCTCGCCAAGTACCGGCGTGCGGCTCGCCTCGCCGAGCAGCTCGACCTTGGCCCGCTGACGGCGCTGTCCGCGGCCCTGCCCGATCTTCCGCCCGCCGAACCGGTGGCCGCCGAGCCCCCTACCCCGTCGCCCGAGCCCGTCATCAACGCCGCCCCCCTTGGCGCTGATGAGCCAATTTCGGCAGCTGATGAGCCAAAAACGAGTGGGTCGACTGGGACTCGAACCCAGGACCAACGGATTAAAAACTCGACCAACTCGAGGGAGTTATCGGGAGATCGCGCAAAACAGGGGGCGCGAGGTGACGAGGAGCGACGAGCAGAGCCCGCGGCTGGCGCATCGGTGGCTGATGAGCCCGATCAGGGTGATCCCATCGAGAACGCTCTCGCCGACGCGCTGACGAAGGCTGCCGCCCGTGGCGACTTTGACGCCGTCCAGACCATTGTCGCCGAACTCAAGGCACGGCGCGAGTCACGGCTCCAGGTCGTCTCGCTCGAGGAGCACAGACGAAAAAGGGAGGTGCCCGGAAAGGGGGGCCGGTAGGTGTCCCGGGCGCTCGCCCTGGTCGGCCTGCTGGCGCTCTGCTGCGGCGGAGCGACCACTCGCGACGGCGGCACGGGTACCGGTCCGCTCCCCCGCCCCGAGGCCCCTGGCTGCTACTCGTTTGACGCTGCGCTGGCGGCCCGGATGGCGGAAGACATCCGCGCCAAGTGCGACCCAGCGAACCCAGACGTTGAGCCCTTCGTCTGTCGCGGTCCTGACGACCCCGGTTTCGAGTGTATTTGGCTGCTCCAGGAATGCTCGACCCCGGACTGCTCAGCGCCCGATGATCTTATCTGGCGCTGCTGCAACATCACGCGACCTCTACAGCGGGGTTAGCTCCGCTCACTGCCGCTCGGCTGCGCCGTTGACGATATGGATCCCGCCGTTTGGCTCCGGCTCGATCTCGAGACCGACGCCATGGATCTTGAACCCCGCTCCGCCTGTTGACGGGGACTGCGAGTCAGTCAGCGTGATCGTGACGCCCGAGCACTTGCGGTTCTGGGGCAGCATGAACTCCCGCCAAAATTGGGTGCCGCTCGATATGGTGCTGAAGCTGTAGGTGCTGGGCGTCGTCTGCGTCGCGTTCTCGTCTGCTCGAAGGCTCAAGGAAAGCCCGTAGCCGGCAGTGGCGTCCATAGCCTCGAGCGAGACCTGAGCCCTGTTTACCGCGCCCCACGCGATCGGACTGCCGAAGGGGTAGACGCGGTTCCAGGTGATCGTTTGCGCAACGTAAGACGCGCTTCCAGCCGCCCCGTCCCCCGTCTGGCTGCCGTCCTCGTAAAGAAACGGGTGTGTGAACGTTCCTGAGTTGAAGTCTGTTGAGGCGCAGACGAACCCGTCAGGCCATCCCCCGAGGCAGCTCGAAGCCTGTTGCAGCATGTCCCGCGTCCACTCGCCGCGGTCGATGTCGTACACGAGCACGGTCGTCGTGGACGTGCCGGCGGGATTCTTAACCATGAAGCGGGCCGTGTTGTTCTTGCTGCCCATGAACACGCCAGCCGCAATCACCTCCGTCAATCCGTCCACTTGGAACACGTCCTTGACGGCTTTGCCGACGTACTGCACCGGCCCGAAGCCGCGCGGCAAGAGCTCGATTCCCCGGCGAGACTGGAACATAACGCCGGCGTTTGTCTCGACGATCGAGCGGTAATCGATGCAGCCGACGCCCTGGGCCATCTTGCGCGGAGGCGGGAAGCCGCCAATGCCCTGGTCGTTTGGCCCCTCGCCGCCGAACAAGTAGATTTCTTCTTCGGTGAAAGCGACGAGATTGCCGTCCATGTACGCGAGGCCGGTACACTCGCCGAGTAGCGTCACCTGGAACGCCTCATGGTCTGTGAACTGGATCGGCTCCCCCGGGATGATGACCTTGCTGCATTGAATTACAGACGGATCCCAGAGCCCGCCGAGCCAGAGCCGATCCTCTGAGAACGCCATGAATCGGCACGATGGGCCGATATCGTGCGATTGCACGCCGCCGTCCGTGTAAAGGAATTGCTCGTCTCCGAGGTTGGCATCGGTAACGACGTCTCCGACACTGATAAACCCGTCCGTTTCACCGGTGCCGTAGAAAGACCCGACGGACTGATAGCTAGTGCCTCCGGACGTGGTCCGCCAAAGTGTTATGGATGGGCCGCTGGCGAGCGGGAAGATCGGCTCAACCCGTTGGGTGACATCACACGTCGTGATGTTGACCGTGGTGTTGATCACTGCGGTGAGCGTCGCAATGGCAACCGGCGGCGACGGCGCAGACTGATGACGACGACCGAAAGCGTCGGTCCACTCATAGGTCGCACGGTAACTATGGGAGTTCGTCCCGACAGCCCCGCCATTCGTCACCGAAATGATAACCGGGGGCGCCAAGAATCCGATCTCGGCAGCACCACCAGACGTTACGGCGGTAAGGCTCGCGCTCTGCGACGATGGCTTACCAAACAGCTCCACGGGTTGCCCGGCGAGGGCTGTGAACCCGCCGAGTCGGCATGCATCGACGTGCGGCGACTGAGCGCCGGTCGTGTACTCGTAAACCTCGAGCTTACCGACTGTAGAGCCATTGATGAGGTTGAGGATCAGCGGGAACGCGAAATAGGAGCGCGTCGAGCCTGTCGCGATGGCATGGAAGTACATCGAGGATCCGCTTGGCCCCGTGCCGCCGAAAGCGCCGCCGAAGAATGGCGTAGACACAAGCTCGATCGTTGGCTGTCTCGCGACATTGCACTGATTGATGAGCACCGCGCGCTGGACGATGAAGTTGGTTCCGCCATTATCGGTCATGCACCAGACACGGCGATAGTTGTCCGGCTTCGAGATCGGCAGCACGTGCCAGAGCGGGTTCGTTGTCAGATCAACGCCACCATCAGTCGCAGCGGTTCCGTAGTACATCGCGCGCAGCAGGCTTCCGGCAGCTTCCACGTAGCGGAACACGAACCATGACTTAGTGGTTACGTTCGCTGAGCCGGGCGTCGGGTCGCGGTCGTTTCCGAATAGAGGCGGGCCATAGACATTCACTGCGCTAGCGATCGTCGTTTCGGTTAGCACGCTAGTCAGGTCCGACGCAGCCCTGATTCGATATCGCACATCGCCGGAGACGGTCGGGTTGTTGTAGTAGCCGACCCAAATATGACCCGTCGCAGTGTTGCCCCAGATCGAAACAGGGCACGTTCCGGTCACGGCGAAAGTAGCGTTAGCTGCTGACGACGTGCCAGCGAACTTGTCGACGCGAAGCGTTCCGACTGCGCTCTGATGGACGAGATACCAGTTCGTGGAGTCATAGGTGGTCGTGTCCCAGCGAGCGGTCGAGCTCGTGAGCGTCCCGACCGCCGCGGACGATCCAACGTTCACATCTGTGCCGTCGGGTTGGAGCGTTACTGCCCTTACCGCCGTTCCGGCGTCTGCCTGCGTGATGAGAACAAACGTCGTGCCAGCGACTGCGAGTTGCAGCTTCCCGACGCCGCCAGCATGACCGCAAAGACTCGCCGCGTTGCCGCTGAACAGTCGCAACCCGTCCGGGTTCTCGATGACGATCTGCGACGCGATCTTGTCGTCGCTGACCCCGCCATAGGCAATGTAGCCCTCTGAGTTGACAGCCGTCGCCCCAGGGTTGTCGGAGAACGTAGTGGAGCCGGCAACGGTCCCCATGAGACCGGCGCGCCTCTTCACCGGCTTGCACGTCGAGAACCGGCCTTGGAAATGGAAGACGTTGCCGCTCGAGAGCGAGTTCAAACCGAAGATGCAGCCGGCTGTGGTGCCGACGCATGGAACGTCCCCAGCTCGGACCATAAAGGACGGCTTCTCGACAAAGGACGTCGAGCCATCGCCTTTGATGTAGGGGCCAGTGGCAATCGTAACGGTTCCCGCAAGCCCCAGCATACCGCCGCGCTTCACGAGCACCCCGTCCGCATCAAGCCGGCTGTTCGTGCACGAGTAGATCGTGCCGGGCGGAGCAGCCTTGGCCCCGAACTCCTGATGCATGCCCTTGTCACAGGGCAGCCAAACGAGATTACCGCCGCGCATCCGTCACCCTTTCCCGAGTTCGTTGTAAGCCTCGCGGACCCCTCCGCTGAAAAGGTCGGACTCAGCCCAAAGGAGCTGAGTTAGCAGAAGGAGAACAAGAGCTGGCTCCCCGATCCCGCAGCGCTCGGCTGTTGCGCTGAGCAGCGTTCGAATCTTGGGCGGCAGCTCGAGGGGCTCCGGCGTTTCGATCGTTGTGTTCTGTTCCATCGGCCTGTGATTCCCTTCGTCTGTCATGGCGCTGCCCCGTAGTTCTCTGTGAAGTACGCGGTCCCGTCCCATTGCACCGTGACGAAGCCGATCCCGCTGTTCATCTTGTAGCGGGCCGCCCCATTGATGAGCGAGCCAGACGGCACCAAGTAGATGTGCCCGAGCTGGTTCATCCGCTGCACCCGGAGCTCTCGGGAGCCGTCGGTCGTCTTGGCTTGGGGCAGCTGACAAACGATGTTCTGACCGGTAGCCGGGGCGATGCGGCGCACATGGTCGAACGCTGCGAACGTATCGGACGACACGAGCGGCAGAGAGCCCCACCGCGGCGTATGCGTCCGATCGATCGAACGGAAGAACCCATCGAGCTTCGACGCGAGCCGTTCTAGATCGCGCTTGAGCTCGAGCGGCGCGCCGGGGAAGTGCAGCGGGATTTCGACCTTCGAAGCCATCTCAGTCCATCGACTCCTGAAGCTTCGCGATCGATCGCTTCAGCCAGTCGGTTTCTTTACGCTGGTGCGCCCTGCCATCGGCCAGCGCATCGAACGACTTCGGCTTCGACGCCTGGAGCGGTGCGGTCGCCTTCGACTTCGGCGACGCTGCGCTTGATGTGGTTCCGCCGGAGCGGCCGCGGGTGTGACGGTCGGCGAGCGCGTCGAGCTGTTCGATCAATGGCGGGCCAGCTCGGCGTTTTGCGCGTAACGCTTTCTCGGGGCGGATCGTTGTCCGGCCGTCCCAGTACTCTTTTTGGATGCTGTAAATGGCGTCGATGAACTGCGGATCGTCAGCGTGTGCACGGCAGATCGGGTCCTCGGACTCCGCCAGGTCCTTGGCCAGTTGCCGCATGTTGGCGGCAGCCGCTGCCTGTTGCTGCGCGAGCACCCCGCGCTGGCGTTCGGCTTCGCGCTCCGCCCGTTCCTGTGCGACCTGACGCTGGAGCGCTCTGGTCTCTTTGTAGCCCGGCGATGCCAGGGTACCGATGAGGTGATTTTGGAATGCGTTCCAATCCTTGTGTCCAAGAATTTGGGCCATCCCGTCGTGATCGCCCTGCTCGGCGGCGTGCTCGAGAGCCGCAGTCCTAGCTTCGCGTTGCGCAAGCGTACCGGCCGCCGCGTTGAACTGCTGAACCAACGCGGCCCGGAGCTGCTGGGCTTGTGCCTCGAGTGCTTCCTTGTGTTCCCTGAGCGCTACCCGTTCCCGAACGGTGAGCTTCTCGCCGTCCGCTTCCTTGGCGGCTGCCGGCGCCGACTCGGGTTTGGGCTTCGGCTTCGGTGATGTTTTCGGGGGTGGTGCCGCCGGCGCCGCCGGGGTTTCCGTCGCTTCGGCCTTGGCTTCTTCTGCGGCGCGCTCTTCGGCGGCTGCAGCCATGAGCCGCTCGGTTGCACTCTTTGACCATTGAGCATCGTCGCTCAGAAGCGATGTCGGCTTCGCCGCCGGCTCCGTGGATTGATTGTCGGTCATGACGCCACCTTGGTGATCAACGGCTCGGCGCTGATCCAGTTGCTGAAGTAGCTGAAGGAAATGCGCGCATTCTCGTCGCGAAGAATCGCCACGACCACACCAGAGCCCGGAAGCAGCGAAAGACTCACGATGCGCCCGCTACTCTTGCCGAGGCCTGCCCAGTGATTGTTGAGGCCAATAGAGAACGCGCCGGTTCCCGGATGCATCGAGTTCTGCGCCCAGAAAATCAGGTTGATCGCCACGCTATCCCCGGGGATGACGATGCCGTGCTTGCGGGCGAGTTCGATCGTTTCAGGCGAGACGAAGCAGTTGTCGTGCTTCACCTTCGCTTCGGGTTTCGTTGGGGGTTTGGTCGATGTCTGCGCGGATTCCATTTCTTCGTCTTCTTTCTGCCGGTCACGGTCACGCCGGCCTTGCGAATCAAGTTGGTCCCCGGGGAGCCGGGCCCTGTTCGGGTGGCGAATTC
>Ga0075418_10003333_pt1 | contig 18331 bp, 13 predicted proteins | sample SoiMetdeltSBSDD2_FD_81776 | JGI IMG/M metagenome (GOLD analysis project Ga0075418, IMG submission 81776) | Bulk soil microbial communities from a Populus tree surrounding site in Tennessee, USA - Soil MetaG P. deltoides SBSDD2 | ecosystem: Environmental > Terrestrial > Soil > Tree plantation... | reverse complement strand
GGACCCCGACTTGTTGAAGCCCAGCACGGATCGTTGAACATCTCGAACCGCTTCCCGTGAATCTGGGTCTCGAACTGTTGCCTGGCGGTAACTCAACCTAGTTCCTGCGTGGCCTTTTCGTGCTTAGTATCGAGACGATCGTTTCGGTCCCTCGCAGGGAATCATAGGAATCACGGGGTTGACAGTCACTATAGCCATGGGTAGAATCGCCGGTCTTCACCCGGCGCGAGCGGGAATAGCTCAGTGGTAGAGCATCGCCTTGCCAAGGCGAGGGTCGGGGGTTCAAATCCCCTTTCCCGCTCCAATCACCCAATCAATACACTTGGGAGATGAACCCGCGACCAGGGGGTTGCGAAGGGGGTGTGTCCCCTTCATGGGGAGCGTGCGAGGGGGCTGGCCCCCTCTGCAGGAGCGAGCGATGCAGGTTCAGGGCTGAGCTCGCGACGGAGCGTGGTTCAAATCCAGTTTCCCGCTCCAGTTTATGACCGAACGCAACCGTTTCTCTCCCCTGTCACGCAGCTTCGTCCCGCCTTGGGTCATCTAACCACAGTGCTAGGTGCTACCTGTCCCTGCTCTAGAGTATCCTCACCGTATCGCGATGGACTTCTCAGAGGCTATGGAAACACTCACATTCGGCGAAGTCTGCGAAGCGGCGGCGGTGCTCAAAGGCATCGCCCATGTTACGCCGGTCATGACCAGTTACCAGCTCAACGAAACATCGGGGGCGCGAGTGTTCCTGAAGTGTGAAAATTTCCAACGTGTCGGCGCCTTCAAGTTTCGCGGAGCATATTACGCCATCTCGCGAATAGCGGTCGAAAAGCCCGATAGGCCCATCGTCACTCTTTCTTCCGGAAACCACGCACAAGGAGTCGCGTTGGCGTGTCGACTCCATGGTCTGCAAGCTCATATTGTGATGCCATTGCCGGTGAATCCGATGAAGAAACAGGCCACGACTGACTATGGCGCAACCGTGTACGAGGCTTCCGACCGCCGGCACGCTGAACAGATTGCGGCTTCGCTGTGTGAGAACTTGCATGGGATCTTAGTTCACCCGTTCAATGACGTGGCTGTGATGGCGGGGCAAGGCACGACAATGCTGGAACTATTCGACCAAGTACCGAACATGGATGTCATCCTTGCTCCCGTCAGCGGAGGCGGGCTGTTATCGGGCCTGTGTGTCGCGGCTCACGCGCTCGATGAGCGTCTCAAAATCTATGCCTGTGAACCTGCCGGTGCGTTGGATGCCATGTATTCGGTACAAGAGAACCGGATTGTCCCGATGACGGATCCTCATACCATCGCAGAAGGGCTGCGCGCGTCTCTAGGAACCAGGACTCTCCCTATTCTTCGGGAACATGTGGCGGGATTTTTTGTCGCAGAAGAGCATGAAATTATCGAAGCGATGCGTTTTGCCCATGAACGGCTCAAACTGGTCATTGAACCGTCGAGTGCCGTCGCGCTGGCGCCCCTGTTGCGCCGGGAACCCTTTTTGCTCGGGAAGAGGGTGGGCGTGATCCTTACCGGCGGGAATGTCGACCTCTCAGTCTTTTGGCAGTCATTGGAGCAGGCGGCGAATGACGATAGCGGTCGGAGCGTGAAGAAAGGGTAGCGGGGCCTATTTATCCCAGGTCCTGAAGCTGGTGGAGCAGTTGTTGCGCGACAGAGACGTCCTCTGATGTTAACGGATGCTGTCCAAAGCGTAGGCGACAATAGAGATCGGTCAGCTTCCGCACGCAGGAAGATCCTGCCGCCCATTCGCGCTCCACGTGTCGTACGAATTCAGCAGGGGTTTCATGAGCAGACTTCCGGATACCGTGTGCTGTCAAACAGTCCGTCATCTGGCCATAGACTCGGACTGCGAACATCTGCTGTGCCGACGCCCGTTTTTCCTCATGACTATTCTTCCATGGCTTCTTGAGAAGGATGGCTGTCAGCAAGAGGAGCCCGGTCATCATCAATACCGACATGAACGCCGCCTGTTTGACGTCCACGGCGGCCATAGTTGTAGAAGCCGTTCTAAGTCGATCGATGAGCGGGCCTAGCCGTGAGGCCAATGACTCAGAGAGGGCATTCCGCAAGGCATCGCTCCCCTCTCGCACGCCTTGCAGCACCGCGAGCTGATCTGTGGCGCTGTATTGAATGAAGGCCCGGTCCCATCGCAATCGAACGGAGTCTACGAGTCCTTCGACCGATTGCCACCACCTATTGGTTTCCGCCTGGACCACAGGCGGAGTGGGGTCGAAGGTAATCCAGCCGGAACGGGGGAAATAGACCTCTACCCACGCATGAGCATCCCGCTGGCGGACCGTGTAGTAGTTCCCGAATTCATTCCATTCCGATGCGAGAAATCCAGTGACAAGACGGGAAGGAATCCCGATGGACCGCAGCATCAGGATCATGGCAGTTGCGTAATGTTCGCAGTATCCTGTTTTGCGAATGAACAGAAAATCTTCGACCGGTTTGTTGGATTGGGTGACCTCAAGATCCAAGCTGTACCGATAGGTCGTTAGGAGATGGTGTTTGACAAGGGCGATCATCTCGTACGGAGTATGACCATCTTGCACGACACTATGAGTCAGTTCCGCGACTTGTTGGCTCAGAGGCGGGAGTTGGAGGTAATGCTGTCGGATAAACTCCGGATAGGGCAACAGGGTGGCTGATTGTTCCTGCGAGTCGAGGATGGAGGACCTCGAACGAATCGTGTATTCCGTGCGATTCGAAGCCGGAAACGGTAGGAAGAGGGCGCCCATCGCATCGGACTGGACTCCAATGAGCTCCCCGGTAATAGACACCGCGCCTGGTGCACCGAACAGGACGGGCGTGTCGAGAGGTTCGAGGACGATGTCCTGACGGATCTCAGGCGACCACTTCTTACTGAGATGCGAGCCACTGGTTCGGATAGTGAATGTGCCTTGCGGTTTCTCGTTGAGTGGTCGACGCGTCGATAGATGCGTGCTCCAGGACCTTCCGTTATAGTGGTCATACGCCATCCCGCGAAGGTAGAAGTTGCCTTGCGGGATCTCGCTATCGGGCAGTTCCACGCGCATAACGATGCTGGGATCTTGCTTGATTGAGCCCATGACACCCAGGTCCACCCTTTCGCTGAATCCGGTCGTGCGCAGACTTTCTCCTCGATCCTTTTGCAGGAGGCCGATCCCCACGCGAGGGATGATGAAGAAAATGGACAGGGTCAGGCAGACGGCGCAGACAGCCATGCCATTTGTCGTCCAGAAGAAGCGGGACGTAATCCGTCCTAAATCTTGTGCGGTATCGCGGACGAGGTGCGATGTTCCTGTCGCCGCGTCTTCTCGTTCCTTGGTGAGATGGTACAGCAGTAATGTCCAGATGCCCGCAAACAGATATGCGAGAAACACGGGGGCATACCAGACTTGGGTTGTCAGTGAAGCGGAGGCTAAGACGGCCATCAGGCTGATGGCATACAGGTGCAAAAAGTCCCGGCGCTGCTGCAGATTGAACAGCTTATTGATCATCAAGACGATCAGGAAGCGAATGCCTGCGGATAAGAGTTCCTGAGAAATCCATAAAAGGTCGATCCAGAATGAGGCAAAGGCCGTGAGCAATAGGATGTTCCACGTCACGGGAGAGAGGCGCAATGCCGCGAGCCATGGCCGAGATTGGGTGCCGGCCACAATCTGGGCGAGGCACACGACATAGGCGACACCACCGAGCGCGAGCAGCCACGTCGGCACATCGGCTGTGAGAGCCAGGCTACTGAACGCTGCGCCGGCCAGCAGGATTGAACTAAGGTAGAACGCGCGATCGAGACTCATAGACGACATGTTTGCTTCCACTTATCGTGATGATGCAGTCTGCGTCAGAGAACCGTTCTTTGACGGCGAGATCAGCCCATGGAAAGATTGCGATACGCATACTGTCTTCCGATGATGGCGTGGGATCGTGAACAGTCTGTCCCAGTGCCTCAGACGTGAGAGGTTCCCAAGACCGGCACAGTGCGAGCGAGCGAAGAATCTCAGTGTAATGGTCCTCACCGGTTGCAAACGAAAATGTGTCGTCGCCGATCACGGCTTGGATGAAATAGTTGCGTTGATGGAAGAGCGTGAGGAGCGAAGCCGCCAGCGAGACGGCGTGCTCGAAGTTGCCTTCATCACTTTTCGGCGAGAACAACGACAAGAAGATCGTCACACGTTGTTGATCCTCTGCCTCTGTTTCTTTGACCATGAGCTTTGATGTCCGTGCCGTCGTCCTCCAGTGGATGGCCCGAGAGTCGTCGCCCGGCTGATACTCTCGAAGGTTGTAGAGTGCCATACCGGGACCACGCCGGATGAGTCCTTGTTCTTGCCCGAGGGCGGCAAGGACGTGCGAGAGAGCGGCGGGAAGGGGCGTGAGTTCGGGACAAACTGTGATGGTAGCGTCCAAAGGAATCAGGGTTTTTTTCTGAAAGAGTCCGAATGGGAATGGAGTCGCCGCGCGAAGACCTGTCAGCCGGTAGATGCCGCGGTGTCGAGCGACCAATGAATAGGTGACGAGGATCGACGAACAAGGCGCTACATGCGCCACAGATAGCTTGTGATCGGTATCCAGTCCGTCGACAACTTCAAAGAACCGCAGTGAGAAACTGGGCAGATATCGTTTTCGATTGATCACAAGGAGGGAGACCGGGACAGGGGTATTGGCAAAGATGTAGTCGGGTAGTTGCCGGCGGAACTCCAGACGGCGAAGGCATATTTCAGACAAGAGGCCCGACATCACGACCAGACTCAACATCATGGCCAGCAATAGATAGAACAAATTGTTTCCCGTGTTTACGGCGGCCACTCCGACGGCCAGGGTGAAGATGAGAAAGCGTAAACCCTCGGATGTGAAGAGAAGCGAGCGGTGACGAAACAGCCGGGAGAGGAATGTTGAGGAGATTCGCCACATGCTTGAGCGGTCGATGAATCACGCAGACGCGCGTTGATGATCCTGTCCGTGGATAGTCGATGCCCTACACCGGAACGGGAAGGCTTTCGAGAATGTCGCGGATGACTTGTTCGGTCTGGTCAAAACTTCGAGTCCGTATCCCTTGCGACCGATTCAACATCACACGATGAGAAATGATGACCGGTGCCAGCTCTTTGATATCGTCCGGTAGGCAATAGTCTCGGTGCCGGACCAGTGCCAGCGCTTTGGCCGCCTTGCACAGTGCAAGAGCCCCGCGGGTGCTCACGCCGAGCGACAACAACTCGCTTCGCCTGGTTGCGAGTACGATCGACAGCAAATAATCCATCAAGCTTTCTTCGAGCCTCACCTTTTCTACCTGATCCTGCAGATCCAAAATATCCTGAACCGATAGGACAGCCTGAATCTCATGCGCTGGATGCAGAGATTGGGGACGATCGAGCACTTTCTTCTCTTCTTCCGGGGCGGGATAGCCGATGCTGACCCGCATCAGGAAGCGATCGAGTTGGGATTCAGGTAGTGGAAAGGTTCCGTGGTATTCAGCCGGATTCTGAGTGGCGATGACCATGAAGGGTTGGCGTAACGGATATGTCTGATTGTCGACGGAGATCTGAGCCTCGCTCATTGCTTCGAGTAAACTACTTTGTGTTTTCGGCGTGGTCCGGTTAATTTCGTCGGCCAGAACGATATTCGCGAAGATCGGACCAGGCATGAATTCGAAAGCCTGTTTCTGCCTGTTAAACACCGAAATGCCTACGATATCGGATGGAAGAAGGTCGCTGGTGAACTGGATCCGTTTGAAGGAGCAATCCAGAGAGCGCGCTACGCTATGAGCGAGGGTGGTCTTACCCACTCCGGGGACATCTTCAATCAACAGATGTCCTCGTGCCAGAAGACACACGACGGCCATCTCAATGACGTGAGGTTTACCCTTGATGACACGAGAAATGTTGTCCTGTAGCGCGTGGATGGATTGTATAGAATTCACGATGGGAGTTCACCGAAGGGGGCCAGGTTCGGGACCTGGCGGGCTACGGTCGAAGTCTAACAGAGGGTCCTGAGACCGTCAATTTTTCCGGTTAATCCGGTTGTTGGGGTGGTCATCGAATGACGCGAGCGGCTAATTCAGGACGCAGGTGTGAAGTCCGGCACAAGCGTGAGAAACCATGGCGGGGTTTCCTCGGTCATGTGTTGAAACGTTCTTGCGGTGCTGCTTGCGGGAATGCCTGGAAAGGTAGCGCCACGACGAACGACCACATAGCGAAAACGAAATGGGTCAGGATAGTGATTCAATACCGCGGGAAACGCGTGACGCAGTTCCGTGACATCTGAGAGATTCAGAGAGCTGCCGATAGGCAGATCGTCTAGCCGCTGGTATACGCTTCCCAGAGATTCCGAGAGCACAGACGGCGTGAGCAGACGGTCGGAGAGCCGGGCGCGGGGATCCTCGATGAGTTGCACAAGAATCTCCCAGAACACCTGCGAATCCACCGCTCCCAGAACGCACAGGCTTCCTCGCGTGGCCATGAGCTGTAAGAGGGCGAGAGGGCCTCGAATGTCAAATTTCCACGGGGGAAAGAGCAACGTCCGATTACGATGCCGGACTTCCAGAGCCTGTTCACCCCCCACTCGTATATGTCGAAACGCGCCCTTTGTCTGTCGCAGATCCTCTTGAATGACAGACGCCGTAAGCCGCGAAGGCTCATAGGCAAAGGTCGGCGTGGCAGGCGCCCAGCACGTTGCGATGGCATACCGTTGCGCGATGGACCGGCAGCGGTCCAGATCGGACAGATCGAACATGTCCCGGTCCCTCAGATAGCGGAATTGTACGTATTCATGGGAACGAAGACGGTCAAGCCTGGGTGGATCGGGATGCAATGGACCGCCGAGGTGAGAATCCGGATGGAGACGGTCCAGGCAGTGCACCACAAACGGGGTTCCTTTTTGGGCGAGTGTGCCGCCGTAATGAAGAGCCAATTCATCCGCGAATGAGAGGTCACCGGCACCCAGATCGAGCAGCGAGGCCACATCGGAGACCAATAGAAGATCAAACGGATTCGGATGCTCGCGAACTGTACGCTCGACGTCGGCAGAGGAAAGGTTCGGAGTCTTGTAAGCGCACGATGCGAGCGAAGTCAGGTCAAACAGTAGACAAAGCGCTCTGACGGCTTTTGTGGGTGGCAGGCCGGTCAGATGGCGTAACTCCTCGCCGGGAAGATCTTTGACCCGGCGGACTGCCACATTACCCAAAACCCTGCCGATCGTGTGTTTGATCGACGCAGGCAATGAGGACTTCACCGCTGCATCAATGAGTTGCTGTAACGTAGCCGGCAGATGCGTCTCGTCTACGAGGTGGCGGGATGCTTCCCACCCTTCGTGGGAGGTGCGCAGGGCCAAGACCTGGTAGCGAAATGCAGCCAGTTGTTCCGAATCGAGACTCATCCTACAGGCGGGCCTTGGCGTTACAGATGGTCCAGGTGGGCGAAGCCGTTTGATACAAGCAGATTAATTGGCCGCTTCTATGAGAGTCAAGACAGGAGACTTGTCGCTTGCATATTCATGTGATAGGTACTCCCTAAGGCTATGAAATTCTTGTCCGTCAATCGAAGGCAGGTCTTGTGGGGAAAAGGTCTATCCTTGCTCCTGTGCCTTTTCATGACGACGATTTCCTGCCAGGTTGCCGACAACTCTGTACTGCACAGCGCTTCAACAGAGGTGCATGTCGATTCCCAGCATGGATGGGGACTCTGGCAAGTCGTAGATGCGAGCACAGGTGTCGCGGTGGCTTATGAAGAGTGGCTCAAGCGCCTGTCCTCCTACGACGTCGTGTATCTGGGTGAGGAGCATTACAACAAGTATCATATCGAAGCAGCTCTAAAAGTATTGGACTTTCTCGTGAGGCATGGAGCACGGCCCGTCATTGCGATGGAGATGTTTGGCTGGGATGGCCAGGCGGCGCTGGATCAATACCTCACGACGGAGGGTGAGGACAGGACCCGGTTCATTCAGGAATCACAATGGATACAGAACTGGGGCGGAGCGTATGAGGATTATGAGCCGCTGGTGCAGTTCGCCCGACAACATCGACTGGGGGTTCGCGCGCTAAACCCTCCCAAGGCCTTGGTCCGGAGCGTTGTGAAGCTGGGGCTGGCGAAAGCCAAAGAAGAACCGCTGTGGAGTCAATGGAGGATGCAGGCAGAGACGATCGTGGACGATCCCGCCTATCGCGACAAGATTCTGCATCAACTTCAAGAATGTCATGGCGGCGGAACTCCGGAAGATTATGAAACCATGTATCAGGCCTCAATGGTCAGGGACGAGGCGATGGCGAGGACATTGGTGGCTTTACTGACAGAGGGCCGGGCCAGTCCTGAGAGGGACGGCCCAATCGTGAGCTATACGGGCGGAGGACATATTCAGTACCAGTTGCCGGTTCCCAAACGGGTCGCACGCCGCAAGAACGATGGAGTCAGGCAAGTGACCGTGTACCTGACGTCGTTCGAGACATCGCGGACTGAAGAGATCAGACATCTTATGGAAGATGGTATCGCCGACTATGTCTGGCTGACACCTGTGAGTAAGAAAGGACCACCACGCCGATGCCGGTGAGCCATCGGGAGGAGTGTTCGAGCCAGGATCTCTCGCGCAGAATTGTCCTGGCCCCTACGTCCGTGAATGTCTCTGGTAAGATCGATAGGCGATCCCGCATGAAACGGTCATCCATTTAATACCTATGGCGCAGCTTTTCCGCCTACCCCCTTCGTAGAAACCCTTCCTCACCCAAGAACAAGTGAGCTCCGGTAAGTATATCTGTCACGCGTATCGTGCATCTGCTTGACACATTAAAGGTCCGTAGTCACACTAGGACAACGAGTCAATAACCCACTCCGTCCACCGCATGCTGGTCGATCTATGAAGGGGAAAATAGCTTGTTCGGCAACACGTTTGGGGTTACTCGAACCGGCTATGGTGCAATCGGTGGTAGAGGCCAATGCATTTCAGATAGGAAAGCAGTATAGCGCGGATAATAGAGTGCGCATTACTGAAGCCAACGATCTGCATCTGACGTCGGCTGTGATGGGCAATTCAGGATTATATGAACAAACGATTCAACTAAAGGATGGATTTCTAGACGCGCGGTGCACCTGTACCCTGTCGGAGCAGCCCTTGTGCCGACATGGAGTGGCGGCCTTGCTCGAGTACCACCGGTGGTCCAAACCACGTCCAAGCCGCAAGGACGCTGAGTTCAAGAAGAACCATGAATCCAAAACTGTGGTGGTGGCAGACCCTGCAGCGTTTCCTGACAGCTCGCCCGACCTGAAACTCAGCGAGCTGACAGTATTCATTGAGTGGATGCAGCAGGCGGTCCGATCGATTGAGCGCGGGCAATCCGTCCCAGCTTTGCCGAGTTCAGGATCCGGTGAAATTTTCTCGTGGATCCGTGCCGTCCGCCATCTGGATGACCGGCGGCGTGAGGGCGAGGAGATACAGGTCGGGCTGGAAGCCGATCTTAGGAACCGCGAGGCCACTTTGGCTCGACTTACCCAACAGTTAGAGGCGTCTATTGAGGAATCAAAAGCTCTGCAGCACACCTGTAAGGATCTCCAACGGGAGCTGACTTCCTATAGAGGGTTGGTGACAAAAGCAGGAGATGTCGCCAGACAGTTCGAACAATTCGATGCTGAAGTGAAGGCTATTGCCGGAGACCTGGCGGATAAGAGCATAAAGTTGGAAGCGCTGGCCGACAGCGTCAAACAGGTGACCGTGGCCTTGAGGCGCATGGACAAGAAGTAACGGTTCCTACCACAGCGATGAGCGGACTCGTCTGCTGTTCTCGATGTAGCCGAACCCATCCATTCTCAGTGACTCATGCGATCCCCCTTGCGCCCTAGGTCGTTCCCTCAGTACAATATGCCCCTATTTTCAGCTTTCGTTGTCTACAAGGGGGTGAATCGATGAACAGGTTGTTTCTAGCCATGGTCAGCGCAATGACGGCGCTGCACGCAAGCCTCGCGTTCGCCAACGTCAGTGAAGGCCCAGCCGACTACAGCGGAATCACCGGCATGTATTACACGCTGATTGGCCTCATCCTGGCGTATGGCGTGTATGACACCTTTTTCAAGAAAAGCTGACGCCACCCCGCTAGGCCTTGTCATGTCAGCGCTTGTCCGCCCTGGACGAGGGTGGATGAGCGCTGAATAGTCTTCGTGTGACTGTTCAGCCCCGCCCCTGACGAGCCATCTCCTGGAGAACCGGCTCAAGAACCTTCAAGATATTATCCACAATCAGCGTATAGCCCTTCCCGGTGGGGTGGATCCCGTCGGCCTGATTCAGATGGGCTCGGCCCCCGACATCAGCCAAAAAAAAGGGAATGAACGCCAGTTGATGACGCGCGGCTAACTCGTGGTACATCGCCTCAAAACGAGACGTATAGTCTGCACCATAATTAGGAGGTAGCTTCATCCCGGCAAGCACGACGGCCACGCCTGCTTGCTTCATTGTGAGAACCATCTCTTCCAGATTGGCACCAGTCTGTTCAACGGTGAGGCCTCTGAGCCCGTCGTTTGCACCAAGTTCTAGAATCACGAGACGCGGCCGGTTCTTCAATACCCACGACACACGACGCACGCCCCCCGCAGTCGTATCTCCGCTGACTCCGGCATTGATCACCCGGTAGTGGTAACCCAACGTGTTCAGACGTTCTTGCAGTTGCGCCGGATAACTTTCCTGTGATGCCACTCCCAGTCCCGCTGTCAAACTGTCCCCGAAGGCGACGATGTGAGGAAGGCCTTCCGTCTGCGGGACCGTGGAGTCAGATGAGGCGTGATGTGTCGATGTCCCAGTTGGGCGATATCCGGCGAATCCATCTTGCGAAGACACGGTTTGCGCAGGGGTGACGGGAGGGGGCGCGGAGGATCCGTCGCATCCGAACGAGACGAAACCAATCCATGCGCATAAAATCAGCAGGATGTGGCGCACAGAATATGAATGGTCATTCCATCGGTACAGCATCTTCGTACAGTATAATATGAATTCGATGTTCGTCGAAGGGGGAGGACATAGACATATATGATCGCTATTCAGCATCTCACCATGAGGCTTCCTGCCGCGGGCCATGAAGTGACCATTCTTGAGGATATCACGCTCGACATTCCGGAGAAGCAGATGGTGGCCATTGTCGGGCCTTCCGGCAGCGGGAAGTCGACACTGTTGGGGCTGGTCGCGGGTCTGGACCGCCCGACGTCGGGGTCTATTCGGCTGGACGGTATTGACATCACCACCCTCTCGGAAAATGCGATGGCGCGCTGGCGTCGTGAGAAGATCGGATACATCTTCCAATCTTTTCATCTCATTCCTACGCTAACAGCGGCGGAGAATGTGGCCGTTCCTCTGGAACTGACCGGCGATTCCAGCGCGCGATCAACCGCCGAATCGTTGCTGCGGTCTGTGGGACTTGTCGAACGGCTTGACCATTACCCGGTGCAGCTGTCGGGGGGAGAGCAGCAGCGGGTCGCCATCGCTCGTGCATTTGCCTGCCGACCGCCCATCTTACTGGCCGATGAGCCGACTGGGAACCTCGATTCTGCAACTGGTCACCAGGTGATCGATCTATTGACTGGTCTGCATCGGGACTTCGGCACAACGTTAGTGCTTGTGACGCATGATCAGGATTTGGCACGGTTGGCAGAACGTGTGATTGCGTTGCGTGATGGACGGGTGGAGTCGGATTCGGCGATATCAGGTTAAGGGCGCTGACCGGGGTGATTGTGCTCAGCATGTTTCCTATCAAGATGGCCTGGCGGGAGACACGGGCAGCGTGGAGGCACTTTCTCTATTTCTTCGCCTGCATTGCGGTTGGGGTCGGCGGGGTGGTGGGCGTGTCGTTGTTCGCTAGCAATGTTGAACGGGCAGTCAGTCGTGAGGCCCGTGGGTTATTGGGAGGCGATGTTGAAATCAGATTATCTCACCCCGTCAGTACAGATGGGGCTGAGGTGTTGCAGTCACTGGAGGAACGGGGAGTGATTGTTCGTCATGTCAGCGAGCTTGTGGCGATGGCCACCGCCATTCACCCGGACGATAGGCGCCCTCCTTCTACAACCCAATTGATCGAATTGAAGGCCGTCGAATCTGGTTACCCGCTCTATGGGAAGCTGGTCGTTGAGCCGGGTAGTCCTCTCCAACATCTCATTGACCCGATTCGGCGGCCGGACTGCGATCCGGTCTGCTACGGAGCGGTTGTTCATGAGTCGCTGCTGATCCGCATGGGATTGGCCCATGGCGACCGCATCAAGATCGGTGATGCGGTCTTCACAATTACCGCGGTCATACGAAAGGAACCGGATCGTACGGCGAATATGTTCAGCTTGGGGCCAAGGGTCATGATATCGCAGGAAGGTCTGGCTGCAGCCGGGTTGGTGAAGCCAGGGAGCCGGGTGCGCGAACGATATCTGTTGAAGGTTTCCGGAGCCGTAGCCCTGGAGCCATTGCTATATGAATTAAGAGGCCGATTGACGCATGACTCGGCCCGGATTTCTCTTTATCGCGACGCGCAACCGCAATTGAAGCGATTTCTCAATCAACTCGCCCAGTATCTCGGGTTGGTCGGGCTGACCGCACTCTTTGTCGGGGGTGTCGGGGTCGCGGCTTCGGTGCAAGCGTTCATACGAGAGAAGTTCCTAAGCATCGCCACATTGAAGATGTTAGGTGCCGAGACCAGCACAATTATTCACACGTATTTGGGGCAGGCACTGGGACTGGGCATGCTAGGTAGCGCCGCCGGTGTGGGTGTGGGCATCGTTCTTCAAAGTATATTTCCGTCCGCTGTGTCGCGGCTGATCGATCCGGATCTGTTGAACCAGCTCGCATTTTCATCCGCTCTGGAAGCGGGATCACTTGTCCCAATCCTGAAAGGAACAGGTCTCGGCCTGCTGACGACGCTGCTGTTCAGCGTCTGGCCACTATTGACGATTCGCAGTATCAGGCCAGCGGGACTACTTCGTCGTGACGTGGACGTCACCGAGGCGAGTGTCTCGCATGGTGTGATGTTTCGTTGGAAGTTCTGGATCCTCAGTCTGCTGCGGGATCGCCCGAGACTGATCGCGGCGACCGGCATCGCGGCCGGGCTGACGGGATTGTCGATGTGGCAGGCCGGTTCACTCAAGGTGGGAACGTTGTTTATGGGCGGTCTCGTGCTGGCGGTATTGCTCCTTGCCCTGTCGGCAGAAGTCTTGTTGATTGTGCTAAGGGTCATCCCTATTCCTCAGGCCATTAGCCTGCGGCAGGCGGTTCGAAATATCATTCGACCTGGTAGCCAGGCGGTCAGCGTCATGATGTCGATCGGCGTCGGTGTGATGGTCATCATGACGGTCGGATTGCTGGAGGACGCGTTTATCCAGCAGGTGAGCGAGAATCGCCCATCCGACGCCCCCACGTTCTTCTTTATCGACATACAGCCGGATCAGGCCGATGCATTCGCACACCTGTTACATGAGAAGACGGGGGATCCTTCGCCGAAGCTGACACCGCTCGTACGATCCCGTCTTCACGGGATCGATGGAGACATTGTCAAAGCTGAGGCCGAGGAAGAGAAATCATCCCAGGTGCAACGTGATGACAAGCGAAAGGGATGGTATTTGACGCGTGAATACGTGCTGACGTTCCTGGACCACTTGCCCAAGGACAATATCCTCGTACAGGGAGAGTGGTGGCAACCAGGACAACATTTCCCACGTCCGCTGGTTTCGGTCGAAGAGGAAGCAGCCAAAAATCTTGGATTGAAGATCGGATCTACGGTTGATCTTGATATTCAGGGGTCCATCCTGTCGGCGACCGTGAGCAGTATCCGGAGGGTGGACTGGGGGAATTTCTCGACCAACTTTTACATGATCGTCTCTCCGGGCGCACTCGAAGGGGCTCCGGTTACCTACGTGGCGACGGTCCGTGTTCCGCTCTCCGAGGAGGTCTCATTGCAGCAGGCAGTAGTCGCGGCGTTTCCCAACGTCACGGCGTTAAACGTCGGCGACGTATTGGATAGCTTTACTCGTGTTCTCGATCGGCTCGGGTTGGCGGTTCGAGCGGTCGCATTATTTTGCATACTGGCTGGCGCCCTTGTGATGGCCACCGCCCTGACAGCAACACGCTATAGACGATTGTACGAGTCGGTTGTTCTCAAGGCGTTGGGCGCTACTCGTGGGGTGATCGCCCGTTCTTTTGCCGCTGAATATGTGATGATGGGCGCCATAGCCGGTATCATCGGGATGGTTCTGGCCAGCGCTTTATCATGGGCGGTGCTCTACTTTATTCTCGAGTTACCGTGGTCGATACGACCGGGCATTCTCGCTACGGGACTTGTGATGACGGTCACCCTTACGGTTAGCGTGGGTTTTCTGAGTACATTTCGAATTCTTGGCCAACGGCCATTGGCCGTTCTGCGTCAGGAGTAGGCGATCAGGGCAATTGAGGAGAGAATGAGTTACCTGCTGAAACAAGCGGAGGGAAATCTAAGAAGGTTCGAGGTCCGGTAAACGCAAATTGAGGATATGCCCGATTCGACGTTCTTCTGCATGCAAGATGGCTACGAAGCGAAGTCCGATCACATCATCGCGCCGCGAGCGGACCACCGCACCATCGATCGTGATCGGGAAACTTTGGTGGGAAGACAGAAACTCCAGACGTAACCGCGTGCCGACGGGGAAGGCCGCGTTGCTGCGAATGCGACACCCGCGGATGGAGAGATTCTCGATCATGCCTTGAAAAGTCCGTCGCTCCACAGGGAGTGCGCTCGGCTGAAACCACACCGGATATTTTACGGACAAACGATCATAGGCCCGACCCGGATTGGCGGTATGTTTTCTAATGAGGCTGCGAAAGCGCCTTGCGCAGAGCTGGCACCGGAACGGGTGGACGGTCAACAAGGCGAACAGACGATCTGACACGGAACGCCGCGGAGCCGGCCGGACTTTAAACGTCCCGCATTGAGGACATGTCGGTCTGGGCATGGTCGACCCTCCGGCAGGTGGTTGATCGAAGTTGAGGAGATTCAACGTAGCGGGAGGTATACTGGGCGTCAATCCCTCGAAGGGAGGGAGGGCGTGAAGCGGAGCGCATTCGGACAACTTTGGGAAGTCACAGAAACTTGGAAGGGCTGGGAGGCTTCTCAGCTGGGAGAGATCATTAGTCGACAGGATTGAGCGGCGCAAGGAGAAACGAACCAAGTGGTCCTGCGAGAAGCGGCGCAAGGAGAACACCAAATTGCAGGAAGTGTTCTTCAAGCGACAGTCGAAGGCCGTGCTCCTTCAGCCACGCGTCGGGATCGGGAATAGTCTTGGTGTATGGCTCGCTCGTGAGCAGATCGTACGCTCGTCTTGCCAGGTGAATGGCAGCCGGCAGGTAGGTGACGATCAACATCATGGTAAAGGTCGTCCCCCAGAATGTCGTGATTGAGAGTGCTGCTCCCAGCAGGGCTTCCTGCGAGCCTTTATCCGGCACAAGCGAGGCCGGCCATCTGAGCCATGCGCCCATATGCAGGATGCCTGAGACCAGTATGGCTGATCCCCCGTAGAGGACTTCGTTAAGCTGTCGCATTTGTTTCGCGAGAAAGTTTGGATCTACCTGTTGAGACTTCGGGGGTGGAGCCAGAATACTGCATACGGCCAGCACGGCGAAAACAGGGACGACCACCGCCAGTATATTGATGAGTGACACAATCCCGCGGGCGAATTGTAAGAGATGTCCATCAATGATTCCTGATTGCGTCAGCATCCGATAGGCGAATCCGTAGACAGCTCGATAGAGGACATGGTGCTCATTCTGCGTGGCCAGAAAAGTGAGTCCTGCCAGGCAGAGCATCGCTCCAATTCCACACACGATGAGGAGACGCCGCCGAGGATGGGCTCGATAGATAATCAGCCCGCAGGTGAGACCAACGTAGAGCGGGATGACGATGTTGAGCAGGACCGTCGCAAGCCAGATATAACGGGCCTTGATTTCGGTCAAGACCAGACGAGATGGGAAGATCTTACGAGTCGTGTTCGAATCACTGAGCTGCACCGGTTCGCTTGATCTTGATTGATCCGGCTGCATCAAGGACGCAAGGCTTTGCTTGAACTCATAGACATCCATGTTCGCGCTCGATTCAAACAGGACTATGGCCACCGATAACACAAGGAAACCTGGAAGGGCGAGTACCAGATAACCGTGACGGCCCAAGATGGTTTGTGGCTCAGTCTGCATGGTGAGGGAAACGCTTCTCCTTCCCTAAAGCGGTGCGAATCACTGGAAGGGTTCGTTCACGAAAAGTCACGAGAAGGTGGAGCCGCTCGAGATATTGAGCCAATGTTTGTCCCCCGAGATCGATGTTGCGGGAAGTGAAGAAGGCGCGCACATCCTGTTCGAGTTCAGGTGTGGTCAGCGCCACAATCCCACCACACATCCGGCGCAATCCGTTTTTGGGAAAGGTCCGGTCCAGGTAGTCCCAGTTCTGCTTGATAAATTGCCACGCGTCCTCTCGTCCGTAGACGTTGTTCAGCAGCGCAAGTAAGAGAAACGGCGCATCTTGTGTTCTGATCTCGTTCGTCATCGTTTTTTCCAGGGTCCGTCGGAGAAGCGGGCGCGCCTTGAAAGCGGCGAGCGCATACAGATAGTGCCGTTCCTCCTGTGGGGTGGCAGCGCTGTGAAACCGTTCTACAAACTCGTTGTAGCGAGCCTCGTCCCCCGTGAAGGCTGATATGGAGATCAGCGCGGACAAGACGTTGGGATCTACCAGACCAGGCGTAGCCCGCTCCAGATCATAGTCATGAATGGCCCGTTGTTGTGTCTCCTCGGCATTTCCCAGGGTGCCGAGCGCGCGGATCAGATCGCCCCGCAACTGCTTGATTAGATCCGACTCATCGGGTCGAGGCGACCAGCCGAGGGTGTCCACGACCTCACGGAGGCGATTCCGCATGAAATGTTCGAACAGTGGTCGATCCGATGATTCGAGAATGTGATGCAGCGTCGAGAATGAATTGAGCAGTGCGGCCCACACATTATGATCTCGTTCCATTGTGAAATGAGAGGTGAGGGACAGATAGTCTGCGGGAGACATCATCAATGCCAGGGTTGATGCCCACGCATCGTTGACGAAGTTAAAGCGGTCAATGGGCCCAAAGCGTTGGACGCCGCTCTTCAGCAACCGGTCCATCAAGACAGGGGCATAGTGGACGCGATAAAACCCGTGTCCTCCCTCGTTGAGCAAGACGGAGGTCCAGTCATTCGGTAAGGACAGGGAGGTCTCGCGTTGCGTGAGGAGCAGGGTGCGTGATTCGGTCCGGTGCCCGGTGCTGATATTGATATGGATGGGAATATGCCACTGCTGGTCAGCATCGTGCGCCTGTCCGTCATCGCCGATGGGCTTCGGGAGGTATGTAAACCTCTGTTGGGAGATCACGAGGTCCGAAGGACCATTGAGACTCGCAGTCAACAGTGGATATCCCGGTGCAAAGACCCACGCATTCAACAATCCGTCGATATCCTGGCGTGCGGCACGACCGAGTGAGAGCCAGAGATCCTTCGTATCGGCATTAGCATAGGCATGGTGATGAAGATAGTCACGGACTCCTTGACGGAAGACGGCCGGGCCGATGTATTGCTCCAGCATGCGCAGGACGGCTGCGCCCTTTTCATAGGTCAGGACATCGAACATCGCTTCGGCGTCCTTGGGCGCATGCACTGGGTACTCAATGGGTCGCGTGCTATGAAGGCCATCGACGGACAATGCGGCGGCGCGCGACACCCCGAATGCCGTCCATCGTTCCCATTCTGGTTTCCAGACATCCACGACCAGTATTTCCATGAAGGTGGCAAAGGCTTCATTCAGCCATAAGCCATTCCACCAGGACATGGTCACCAGATCGCCGAACCACATGTGGGCATTCTCATGCGAGACCACGTCTGCGACGCGTTCGAGTTCGGCTCGTGTCGCGCGGCCTCGATCGAGCAAGAGCGCGGACTCGCGAAATGTGATTGCCCCCAGGTTCTCCATCGCGCCGGAGGCGAAATCGGGTATCGCAATCAGATCCAGCTTGTCACCGGGATAAGGAATACCATAGTAGTTCGACAGGAAAGACAGAGAGAAGCGGGCGATATCCTGGCCGAAGGATGCCAGGTGCCGTTTACCCGGCACGGTCCATAGGCGGAGAGGTGTGGGTCCGACCATCACCGGATCGGTCGCCTCCAGATTCCCTACGACAAAGGCCACCAGATAGGTCGACATCTTGATGGTGTCGGCAAACCGCAGCACTTTCTTTCCGGCATGACTGTCTTCGGATTGAACGGCGGTATTGGAAACGGCGGTCAAGTTGGGATCGATGACCATGGTGATGGCAAAGATCGCTTTGAAGTTCGGCTCGTCCCAGCAGGGAAAGGCACGACG
>Ga0075418_10003331_pt1 | contig 18332 bp, 13 predicted proteins | sample SoiMetdeltSBSDD2_FD_81776 | JGI IMG/M metagenome (GOLD analysis project Ga0075418, IMG submission 81776) | Bulk soil microbial communities from a Populus tree surrounding site in Tennessee, USA - Soil MetaG P. deltoides SBSDD2 | ecosystem: Environmental > Terrestrial > Soil > Tree plantation... | reverse complement strand
GTCACGGCGGAAGGCAACGTCGTTTATATATCGGGCGGCAACAAGATCAACGCGGAGCGGATGGTCTATTACACGAAGACGCGCACCGGCACGTTCTACGTGGCGAACGGAACCGCCGTTCTTCGACAGAATGCGGAACCGGGCATCTTCGGCACGCAGGAACCAGACGCGTTCTTCTGGGGCGAAGAGCTTCAGAAGGTCGGCCCCAAGGTATATCGCATCGTTCATGGCGGATTCACGACGTGCGTGCAGCCAACACCGCGGTGGGATCTTCAATCGGGCGTCATCACGCTTCATCTCGACGACTACGCATTCCTCAAGAACGCGGTGTTCCGCGTGAAGAACGTGCCGTTGATGTACCTGCCGGTCTTCTACTACCCGATTCAGGAGGACAACCGGGCGACGGGATTCTTGATGCCGATCTACGGCGTCACGACGGCACGAGGTCAATCGCTGACCAATCAATTCTTCTGGGCGATCAATCGCAGCCAGGACGCGACCTTGGAGCACGACTGGTTCTCGAAGACGGGCCAGCAGTTCGGCGGCGAGTATCGCTACGTGACCGCCCCGGGTTCCCAAGGGCGCGCGCAGCTGTCGTTCCTCAACGAGCACGCGACGACGGGAACCGGGTCCGACGGATCGTCCCAGACGTTTCCCGGCACCCGCAGCTACACGCTGAACGGCGACATGGCGCAACGCTTGCCGCACTATTTTCAAGCGCGGGCCAACGCCAACTACTACACGAGCGTGACCACGCAGCAGCGCTATCAACAGGATCTCTATCAGGCCACGAACCGGAGTCGTCGGCTGGGCGGCAATCTGAGTGGCGCCTGGGGTGCGTACTCCATCGGCGTCACCGCCGACAGGAACGACTACTTCAGCAACGAAACCTCGTTTACGACGACCGGGTCGCTGCCGCGTATTACGGTCCTGCGCGGCGAAAAAGCGATTGGCAAGTCACCGCTGTATTTTGGCCTGGGCGGCGAATACGTGACGCTGGTCCGCAGCTCGACCAACAATGACGTCAAGGTATCGGATCAGGGTCTGACGCGGATGGACGTCAATCCAACGCTTCGTGTGCCGTTCACGAAGTGGCAGTTCTTCACTGTGAACTCGGTCGTGGCCTGGCGAGGGACCTACTGGACGGAAAGTCTCGACGATAACAAACAACAGGTCGAGGAACCGATTGGCCGACGATATTTCGATCTTCAGACTCGCCTCACCGGTCCCGTGTTCAATCGCATCTGGACACCGAACCGTGGCTATGCGGAGAAGCTGAAGCACGTGATCGAGCCGTCACTGACGATCCATTACATCCCGGACATCGCTGAATTCAATCACATCGTGCAGCTCGACTACATCGACACGGTGCTCGGCACGACGCAATTCACCTACGCGGTGAACAATCGTCTGTACGCCAAGAAAACGACATCGCGCGAGATCGCCAACGTCGTATTGATGCAGAGCTACTACACGAACGAGAATGCCGCCACCTACGACCGAACACAGTCGAGCGGCTACGCCACCAGTCAGCCGACACACTTCAGCCCTGTCATCCTCGCGGTCCGAGGGGCGCCGACCGATCGCATCCAGGCGGATTTCCGGACCGAAGTCGATCCCACGGTCCACGCATTCCGGACATTCGCGGCGAATGGGACAGGCAGTTTTGGCAATTGGCTGCAGACCACCGTCACGTGGAGCCGGCGGCGCTACATCCCCGATCTGCCCGGATTCAACGACCGGAATGGCGCGTCACATTTTCTTGGCGCCAGCGCGAACGTACGGCGGATGGGCAACCGCATCGGCGGCTACTACAGCTTCAACTACGACCTGAAACAGGACTCGTTTCTGCAACAGCGCTTGACCGCGTATTACAATTCGCAGTGCTGCGGCATCGCCGCCGAGTACCAGACATTCAACTACGGCGCCAGTCTCGCGGCACGCGGCCTTACCCAGGATCGCCGCTTCAACCTGTCCTTCACGCTCGCAGGCGTCGGGACGTTTTCAAATCTGTTTGGTGCCTTCGGAGGGCAGCAGGGCCGCTAAAACATGCTGAGGGTCCTCGTCACCGGCGGCGCCGGCTTCATCGGATCCAATTTCGTCCGCCACGCGATCGCCACGCATTCCGACTGGCATGTCACGACGCTCGACAAGCTGACCTATGCCGGGCGTGTCGAAAATCTCCAGGACATCATCGATCACCCGCGGCACACGTTCGTGAAAGGTGACATCGCCGATGCAAACGTGGCGGCGCCGCTGGTCGCCGCATCGGAAATCGTGGTGCATTTCGCCGCCGAGACACACGTCGATCGCTCGCTGTTGAGCGCCGGCGAGTTCATCAGGACGGATGTCTTCGGCACGTTCGTGCTGCTCGAGGCCGCGCGTACCGCGCCGAAGTTGCAGCGGTTCGTGCAGATATCGACCGACGAGGTGTATGGCAGCGTGGCGGAAGGAGCCAGCCGCGAGACCGATGAGCTTCGTCCGCGGAATCCGTACTCGGCAAGCAAAGCTGCTGCGGATCGACTCGCCTATAGCTACTGGGCGACATACAACGTCCCGGTCATCATCACCCGCGCGTCGAACAATTACGGCCCTTACCACTTTCCGGAGAAAGTCATTCCGCTGTTCATCACCAACGCCATCGACAATCTTCCGGTTCCGCTCTACGGCGACGGTCTGCAGGAGCGCGACTGGTTGCACGTGACGGATCATTGCCGTGCCGTCGACCTGCTGATCGCGCGGGGAACTTCGGGCGAGGTCTACAATGTCGGCGGCGGCAACCACGTCAGAAACATCGATCTCACGAAGCGAATCCTCGGACTGACCGGACGTGGCGACGCGCTCATCCAGCCCGTGCCCGATCGGCTGGGACACGACCGCCGCTATTCACTCGACACGTCAAAGCTTGCCCGTCTCGGGTGGCGTGCCCAGGTGCCGTTCGACACGGGACTCGAAGACACGGTGGCTTGGTACCGCGCGAACGAATGGTGGTGGCGTCCGATCAAAGAGAACGATCCGGCATTCCGCGCCTACTACGACGCGCAATACGGCCGCCGCGTCTGACAATCGTGCCTGGTCCTCCTCTGGTCACGGGCGCCACAGGTTTCGCCGGCAGCCACCTGGTCGATCATCTTCTCGAACACGAACGCCAGGTCGCGGCCTGGGCGCATCTCCGCGATCGTGAACGCCACCTCGTCGACGATTCGCGGGTGCTCTGGGCGTCGGTCGACATCCTCGATCGTCCGGCCGTCGCGCGCGCCATCGCTGACCTGCAGCCATCGGTCATCTATCACTGCGCCGGCGCCGCGCACGTGGGAGAGTCGTGGTCGAAGCCGGTTCGCGCATTGGGAATCAACGTGCTCGGCACCCATCATGTGCTCGAGGGCGTTCGCGATGCCGGCCTCCAATGTCCCGTGCTCGTCACCGGATCGGCGCTCGTGTATCGGCCGTCGACAGACCTGTTGCATGAAGAAGATCCGATCGGGCCGTCGGATCCGTATGGTGTCAGCAAACTCGCACAGGAGATGCTCGCCTCGCAAACGGTTCACGGCCCCGTGTTCGTGGTGCGGCCGTTCAATCACGCTGGACCACGGCAATCGCCAACCTACGTGACGTCCAGTTTCGCGCGACAGATTGCCGCGATCGAAGCGGGCCTGCATGAGCCGGTGCTGCGTGTGGGGAATCTCGAGTCACAGCGCGATATCACCGATGTTCGCGATACGGTTCGCGCCTACCGTCTGGTCGTAAAGCATGGGAAGGCAGCGCGGCCGTACAACGTCTGCTCGGGCCAGGCCTATCGCGTCCGCGATCTGCTCGATCGGCTCATCGCACGGTCGCGCGCGCCGATTCGCGTCGAACCGGACCCTGCGCGTCTACGACCGAGCGACAATCCAATCATCGCTGGCAATCGCTCGCGAATCAGCTCCGAGACCGGCTGGGAACCGACGATACCCATTCAGCAGACGCTCGACGATCTGCTCGACTACTGGCGCGCGCACACGGCTCGCCAATCATGACCCGCACGGAGCACTTTTCCGAAGACAGCCGACAGGTCGTACACGTGGCCATGGGATCGCTGGCCCTCCTGCTTCGCTACCTCTCGTCATGGGAGGCACTGGTGCTCGCCGGCGGCGCGGTCGTATTCAATTTGTATGCACTGCCACGGCTGGCCGGACGGTTGTATCGACCCGGCGAGTTTCGGCAGCGTCTGCGCTCGGGCATCGTGCTGTACCCGATCGCCGTGTTTGCGTTGATCTTTGTATTTCGCGACCGTCTGGACATTGTCGCCGCCTCGTGGGGAGTGCTCGCGGTCGGCGACGGAATGGCTACTCTCGTCGGCCGACGCAGCTCCGGTTGGCGCATTCCGTGGAATCCCGAGAAATCGGTCGCCGGGTCCCTCGCATTCATCCTTTTTGGCGGTGTCGCAGCATCGTTTCTGTGCTGGTGGTGCCGGTCCACTGTCATTCCGCCGCCATATCAGTGGTTCAGCATCTGGCTACCGTGGCTCGCCGTCATCGTCGCGGCGTTCGTGGAGACGATCCCGATCAGGCTCGATGACAATATTTCTGTCCCGGCAGTGGCAAGTGCGACGTTATGGTTCGCGTCGTTTGTGAGCGAGGACCTCGCCGCCGCGACGGTCTCAGCGCTCGAGCGCGCGCTCCCGCTCGCCATCCTGATCAATGGCATCGTCGCCGCCATTGGTTACACCGGCGGCACCGTGACGGTGGCAGGAGCGGTGATGGGCGCGGTCATCGGCACGGTCATCGCTGTCGCTGTGGGATGGGGCGGATGGGCGGTGCTTCTTGCAACGTTTGGACTGGCGGTCGTGACGTCGCGCCTTGGTCTGCGAAAGAAATCGCTCCTCGGAATTGCCGAGGCGCGGGGCGGACGTCGCGGCGCCGGCAACGCGATTGCGAATACAGGAGTCGCGGCCATAGCCGCGATGCTTGCATCGCTTACCTATGCGCACGACGCCGCGCGCATTGCGTTCGTCGCTGCGCTTGCAGCCGGCGGAAGCGATACGGTTGCCAGCGAGATTGGGAAGGCGTGGGGTCGGCGGACCATTCTCGTTCCAACGTTGGCGCCCGTGCCGCCCGGAACATCAGGCGCCATCTCCGCAGAAGGAACAGCCGCGGGGTTGGTCGCGGCACTCGCACTGGCGGCTTTCGCCTCCGTTTTCGGCCTCGTCTCGTTCAGCGCGGTTCCTTTTATCGTCGTCGCGGCCACCGTCGGCTCGTTCGCCGAGAGTCTCCTCGGGGCGACGCTTGAAGCACCCGGAATCGTGAACAACGACGTGCTGAACTTCGTGAACACGGCGATCGCCGCGCTCGTCGTGCTCATACTCGTCGAGGCGTTCCAGTGAGACGCGCGCGGGTTCTGCTCGAGTTCTCGCGCCCGTTCACGCTTGTCGCACCGGCGCTTGGTTTCGCGTCGGGAGCCGCGACGGCAGCGGGTGCTGCACCGCGTGAACTCTGGAGCCCTGATCTGCTGGTCTATCCCTTGATCGGTCTGGTGATGGCCGCGGTCCTCAACGCGGCATCGAACGCGTTAAATCAGATCTACGATCTTGAAATCGATCGCATCAACAAGCCGAAGCGTCCGCTTCCCTCCGCCAGACTTTCTCTCGAGGAAGCGTGGACGTTCACGTTCGTCACTTATGGCGTCGCGCTTGTGCTTGCGTGGTTTGTCGAACCGGACAGACGACATGAATGCTTCTGGATTGTCGTAGTTGCCACCGTCATCACGGTCCTATACTCGGCACCGCCGTTTCGCACCAAGCGGCTCGGTATCTGGGCGAACGTGACCATCGCCGTTCCTCGGGGAGTGCTGTTGAAGGTCGCCGGCTGGTCCGCGGTGAAGACGATCATGGGGAGCGAGCCCTGGTTCATCGGCGCGATCTTTGGCCTCTTCCTCCTCGGCGCCTCGACGACGAAGGACTTCGCGGACATGGAAGGTGATGCGCGCGGGGGATGCCGTACGCTGCCGATCATGTATGGCGTCCGCCGCGCCGCGTGGCTGATCTCGCCATCCTTTGTGGTCCCATTCGTCATGATTGCGATCGGCACCTACCTCGGGATTCTGACGGGCACACCAGCGTTGCTCTACTTGCTCTCGATCGTGATGACCGGCTACGGCATCTACGTTTGTTACCTGATGTTGCGGCGGCCTGAGGACCTGGCAGTCGAAGAGAACCACGTGTCCTGGGCACACATGTATCGAATGATGTTCGTGGCGCAAATAGGGTTTGCTGCGGCCTACCTCTTGTAGGGAAGGGTCTTTAGACCCCGCCTTGACACAAGGCGAATAAAAGACGAAACTCGCAACATGTCGGAGCAACCTCTCATCTTCGATCTCGGAAAGAGGCCTCCCACCACCCGAACACTCGCCCTCCAAATCCGTGAGCGCGGCGCGGCCGCACTGGATGAAGCGCAGCGCCGGGCGGACGCGGCAAAGTATCAGGAAGTGACGTGTCGCTCCGCATTGAATGCGGTGAAAGGCATGCCGTTCAACTGGACGCTGAACCCGTACCGCGGTTGCACTCACGGGTGTCACTATTGTTTCGCCCGCCGGTACCAGACCCAGTTCGAGCTCGGACCCGACGACGACTTCTCCTCGGTGATCTTCGTGAAGGTCAATCTGATCGAGGTGCTTCAGAAGGAGCTCGACAAACCGTCATGGATTCGAGAGCAGGTCGCCGTTGGCACCGCGACCGATCCATACCAGCCGATCGAAGGTCACTACAAGCTCACGCGGCGATCGTTGGAGGCCTTGCTCCAGGCAAAGACGCCAATCGGACTCGTCACCAAGGGGCCGATGGTCGTGCGGGATGCAGAGCTTCTGGAGCAGTTGGGTCGACGCGCAGGTTGCACGGTATACATGAGCGTCCCCACCGTCGACGATGAAGCGTGGCGAGCGTTGGAACCGGGCACTGCTCCCCCGCTGCAGCGCTTGCGGGCTGTGCGCCAGTTGCGCGAGGCCGGCGTCAATGCGGGAGTTCTGATGGCCCCTGTCGTGCCGGCCTTCACTACGCAACCGGCGAAGCTCGAGGCCACAATCAAGGCGATCGCCGATCATGGTGCCGCCTTCGTCGGAGCCAATCTCTTATATCTGAAGGGCGGCACCAAAGATCACTTCATGGGCTTCCTGCAGCAGCAGTTCCCACATCTGGTCGCCTCATACAATCGGCTATACGCCGGCGCCTATGCGAAGAGCGAGTATGTCAAGGCTGTGCGAGGAATGATCGACGTCCTTCAGCAGCGGTACGACGTGCGACGAAGACGATCGCGGGACGAAGAAAGCGTGCCTCAAGAGGCGAAGGATTCGACGGAAGAAGAAAGGGCCGCTCTTCAACAAGCGGCCCTTTCCTGGGATCCCTGAATTCGCCCACGCGAACTTCCGCCGAGGGCGGAAGCCACGAGACAAGCATCAGGCCGTTGCCGCCAGCTGCGGATACTGACCGTTCGCGCTGGTGACATCTATCTCCACTCGCCCGTCGCGCACGTCGGCCGTGAATTCGTCCCCTTCCGTCCAGCGCTGGCTGATCGGCAGCTTGATCTTGGCTTCGATCACGCGCTTGAGGAAGCGCGCCCCGTAGGCCAGGCTGTACCCGTCGGTGACGAGCTGCTCGATTGCTGCCGGCGTCACCTTGAGTGTGCGCCCGCTCTTCGCAAGGGTGCGTTCGATTCGCGCGATCTGCTGCAGAGCGATCGTCCTGACTTCGTCCTTGGTGAGGGGGCGGAAAATGACTACCTCGTCGATGCGATTGCGGAACTCCGGCGAGAACCGCCGCTCCAGTTCCCTGGCGATCTCGCCGTGGACCTGCTCGACGCCGATCTGCTTCGAGTAGAAGCCGAGCGGACTGCTCAACTTCCGGAAGCACTCAGAGCCGATATTCGATGTCATGATCACGATCGCATCGCTGAGATACACGCGCTTGCCGCGGCCGTCGGTAATCCATCCTTCATCGAATGCCTGAAGGAAAACATTCAGCATCGACGGGCTGGCCTTCTCCACCTCGTCGAGCAGCACCACTGAATACGGATTGTCCCGCAACTGGTTGGTGAGCACACCGCCACGCTCGGAGCCGACGATGCCGCGCGGCATGCCGATCAACTTGTCGACCGACACGGCGCCGTCCTGATACTCCGACATGTCGACGCGAATCATCTTCTTCTCGTCGCCGAACAGGAATTCCGCGACGGACTTCGCGAGCTCCGTCTTGCCGACGCCGGTCGGTCCGAGGAACAGCAACACGCCATCCGGCCGATCGAATCCATCCTTGAGCGGCCCTTTGTTGAGCACCAGGCGTTTGGCCACGGCATCGATCGCCTGACGCTGACCGACGACTCGGTCACCGAGCCGGGTTTCCATATTGCGGAAGCGATCGGAGACTTCGCGGAACACCATGTCCTCGGGAATCTGCGCCACCTTCGAAATGACGTTGACGACGTCGTTCGAGGTGACTTCCCAGCGGCGTGAGATTTCCGCCTTCACCGCTGCGGTGTCGAGCCAGCCGATGACTTTGTCGGGCAGTTGCAGATGGCGCATGTAACGCGGCGACATCTCCAGTGCGGTCTCGATTGCGGCGTCCTGGATCCGGACGGAGTAGTTGCGCTCCAGTCGCGGCCTCAGGCTGTAGAGGATCGTTCGCGTCTCGTCGATTGACGGTTCGGCGACATGGACGGCGCGGAAACGCCGCGCGAGCGCTTCGTCTTCCTGGAGAAATTCCTTGTACTCGCTCGATGTGGTCGCGCCAATGATCCGGACCTCGCCGCGCGCCAGCACTGACTTGAACACGTTGGCGGCATCCGACGGAGCGCCGAGCGCCGACCCGGCCCCGATCATCGTGTGCACTTCGTCGATGAACAGAATGAGGTTCGGCCGCTCCTTGATCTCACGAATGACGTTCTGAATTCGATCCTCGAACATCCCGCGAAGCATCGTCCCGGCCACCATCGTGTTCATCTGAAGATTGACGATCTGGCAATCGCGGAGGCGTACTGGCACACGCTCCGGCTCGAACTCGATGCGGCGCGCAAGGCCTTCGGCGATTGCCGTCTTCCCGACGCCAGGTTCGCCGAGCAGGAGCACGGAGTTCGCGCGCTCGCGATGGCACAGGACCTCGAAGACCTGATCCATCTCGCGCTCGCGTCCGAAAACGGGAGGGACTTTGTCCTGACGCGCAAGCTGGTTGAGATTGGTGGCGAAGTGCTTGAGGAACGGCGGCAGTTCGAATCGCTTCTTCAGCCGCTCCTCGTGCATCTCGTGATCGCGCATGCGCGTGGCGAGACGCGTGACGAGCATTTCAGGCTCGATTCCGTGGCGCCTGATGATCGAGACGGGTATTCCCTGTGTTTCTTCAAAGATCGCAGAGAAGAGATCTGTCGCTTCGATCGTATGACGCCCGGATCGGCTGGCGTGTAACAGTGCAAGCTTGAACAGCAGCTTGGTTGAAGGGGCGACGCGCAAGTCGCGTCCTGGCACGCTCGGCAACAGACGGAGGTGTTCCTCGATCGCCTGGAGGATTTCGTGGGGATTGAGTTCCAGGTCACGCATGACCTGCCCGAACATGTCCCATTCCACCTGCGCGAACGCCAAACATACGTGCTCGTTGGTGAGCAGTGCATGATCGCGCCGGCGGGCCTCGTCAAGTGCGCGGTCGACGACTCGTTCGGCCGACTCGGCCATCTTGTTCTGCGGAATATCGAAGTCCTCCACGGCCGCCTCCAAAGGCGAGTCACGCTCCGGCTTTCGATTCCGGCCGACTCGCTACTTCCGTAATGAGCAAAAGAAAGGCCACGCCATGGGACCGTCGAGACGGCGCGAAATCGTTGAAAAAGGGGACCAAGGATGCGGGAATGGTACAGCCAACGACCCTGCGGGTCCGGAACACGGCCGGACCCGGAAACGACTATCACCCACTAGTGAAGGGAGTTGCCCTTACTGACGCTTATCCGACTCCGCCAAGAAGCGCGCGAATGCGTGCCTCGGTCGGCGGGTGGCTGCTGAAGAGCGACATGAGACCGCCGCCGGTAAAGGGCTTCACGATGAACATGTGCGCGGTCGCCGGGTTGGCATCGAGCGGCACGCGCTTCGAGATTGCATCGATCTTGCGAAGCGCATCCGCAAGCCCATACGGCGTGCCCGCGATGCTGGCGCCACCGGCGTCGGCCGCGAACTCGCGTGAACGTGAAATCGCCATCTGAATCAGAAACGCAGCCAGCGGCGCCAGAATGACCATCGCCAGCAACGCGATCGGATTGTTGCCGCGCTCGCGGTCCTCGCCTCGTCCACCGTAGCCGCCGAACAGCGCGGCGAAGTGCGCCATCCGCGCGACCATCATGATCGCCGCCGCCATCGTCGCGGCAACCGAACTGATCAGGATGTCGCGATGCTTCACGTGCGCCAGCTCGTGCGCAATGACGCCTTCGAGCTCGTGCTCACTCAACGCCTGCAGGATGCCCTGAGTCGCCGCCACCGCCGCGTGCGAGGGATTCCTCCCGGTGGCAAATGCATTGGGCGATGGATCCGGAATGATGTACACCTTTGGCATCGGCAACGACGCGCGCTGCGTCAGCCGCTCCACCATCCGGTACAGCGGGTGTTCCGGGCCCACCGGCTGTGCGCGGTACATGGTCAGGACAAGTTTGTCCGAGAACCAGTACGATCCGAGATTCATGATCGCGGCGAACACGAAGGCGATAACCAGGCCGTTGGCTCCGCCCAGCCACTCGCCCAACGCCAGCAGCACGCCACTCATGAGACCGAGCAGCAACACCGTCTTGATGCCGTTTGCCATAGCTCTATTCTATCGTTGAACGGCTGACGTAGAGGATCGGGCGAGAGACTCAATCAACCCCGCCAGAAACGCGCCTCGCCAGCTCAGGTTGTCAAGCAATACGTGTTCGTGAATGGCGTGGGCCCCGTCTCCTTCAGGGCCCAGGCCATCTAACGTAGGAACACCGAGGGCGCCAGTAAAATTCCCGTCGGATCCGCCTCCCGCCGCACCCTCGCCGACCTCCCGTCCGAGCGTGGCGGCCACCTCGCGGGCTTGTTCATACAGACGAACGACGTCGCCTGAACGTTCGAGCGGAGGACGATTGATACCGCCGGATACCTCGAGACGGATCGACGGACGCGACGGACGCAGCCCGCGAATGGCAGCCTCGAGCCGGGCGGCGTCCTCCATCGTCTGGACGCGCACGTCGATTTGCGCGCTGGCCTGATTGGCGATGACGTTGGTTCGCGACCCTCCGGCGATGACACCAACATTGATCGTGATTCCGCGGTCGGGATCCTGGAACGCCTCGAGCGCAAGAACCTGTCGTGCGAGCTCGTGAACGGCGCTGACGCCCTTTTCGGGATCGAGCCCGGCATGTGCGGCGACGCCGTGCACTGTCAATGCGAATTCGCCAACGCCCTTGCGACTGGTCTTGGCTGCGCCGCGCGGCAGCGACGGCTCGAGGACGAGGACCGCCGACGAAGCGCGCGCGCTTTCCTCAATCAGAGCGCGTGACGTGCCGCTGCCGATCTCTTCGTCGGTGGTCCACAACATGACGAGGTGAGGCGTCGCCTTGCAGAATTCAGTCAGCGCGCGGATGGCGAGCATCGATGCCGCGATGCCGGCCTTCATATCGAAAATGCCGGGACCGTGCAGGCACCCGTCGCGTTCATGGAGCGGCATGTGCTCGAGTGTTCCAACCGGCCAGACCGTGTCGAAGTGGCCGAGCAGGAGAATCGGCGCGCGCTGGCGAGTTTCAGCCGCCGTCGGCCGCCACTCCGCGCGGACGTGATCACCGCACGTCGTCTGCGGTGACTGCGTCACCTCTGCACCCAGGGCGACAAGCCGTCGCGTCAGCTCGGCGCCGCAGCGATCGACTGCGGCTTTGTCGTCGCTCGGTGATTCGAGGCGGACGAGCGCTTCGACTGCATCACGTACCCAGTCCGACTGCGATCGACAGAAATCTAGCAGTGGTGAGATGTCGTCAACCACCGACTTAGTCTATCCGCGAGACCACATTTCGCTGTCACGCTGAAACGGGCTAATTCAGAAGTACTGCCACCACAAACATTTCTGTGGCTTAATAAGGATCATGCTCGGTAGTTCCTCGCGTCTCTTGCTTGGTGCGATCGCCTTGACGGTGCCGACGCTCGCCATCGCGCAAGGACCACCACCGTTTCCTCGGCCGAGCCAACAACCAGCGAAGCCGCCGACGCAGTCGCCGCCGTCAACATCACCGAGCGCACCGGCGACACCCGCTCCGGCATCCGCACCAGACAAAGATGCTCCCGCAGATCTGGGGGTTCCGATCTATCCGGGATCGCAGTTCATCACGTCCTACGATGCGGGTCGCGGGCAGCGATATTACTTATACGGCACGGTCTCCGACTTCGCGCAGATCGTTGGCTGGTACCGAACGACGCTCAAGCAGCGGGGCGAGCTGGTGTTCGAAGAACCTCCGGTGCACATGTTCGAGATCGGCAGGTTCAGGGAAGAGACGATGGCGTTTATGCCCAGCGTGACGGTGAAGGACTACACGTGGGCGGGATCGGCCGGCTACATCAATCCGAAACCGGGCGGCACGCCCGCCCGATTCAAGACGATCATCCAAATAGTCCCCAATCCGCCCGGAGCGCCGAAGTAAGCCCCCAAGAGCGAACGTCCGCTTACAGAATCGTGTTTTCTTGCCGCACGTTGTAACCACGGTCCGCCAAATCTGCACCAAAATTCCCGGCAATCGTCCAGCGGGGTGGCGGCTTTTACCTTGCAGAGTTGGAGCGCCCTTCTATATATGGAGTTCAACGCCCTCGCGGCCAAAGAGACGTCGGCCCTGCTGACGCGGGTCCTCGAGAACGCTTCGCAGGCGTCCCGGAAACGGGTCGATGCGTTGCGCGCTGCCCTCGATTCTGCAACCAAAGCCCTCGAGCAATCGGTCGCCGCGACGCCCGACTTCGAGCGTGACGTCGACGAAGTCGTCAAACGCATCTCGAAAGCCGCGGCCGCCGAGGCCGACGCCAAGCTGAAACACCTGTCGGCAGAGGCGCGGAAGATTGCCGACGCGCTGCGCGCAGAACTCGCCGACGTCATTGGTGAAAAAGAAGCGCTGGCGATCTCGCTCAAGGATGCGCGGACACAGCTCGACGCGATCCGCGGCGAACTCCAGGCCGAACAGAAGCAGGCACAGGCAGTTCAGAAGCAGCTCACGGAGATCACCGCGAGCGTGAAGAAAATCGAATCGGCGAAAGCTGAGGCGATTGCGACGCGCGACAAGGAAGCTGCAGCGCGTTCCGCCGCCGAGAGCGAACTGCACACCATCAAGTCGCAGATCGATGGTGCACGGAAAGAGGCGAAACGGGCGACAGCGGATGTTGAAGCGGCAGTCGCCGACAAACGGAAGGCGGAGGCTGCGGCGACGGCGGCCAACAGCCAGGCGCAAGCCGCGGAAGCAAAGCTCAGCGCGGTCACCACGTTATTCAAAACCAGCGCGGCACGCGTCCAGGCGCTCGAGCGTGAGCAGGAACAGCATCTTGCCACCATCCGCGAACTCGAGGCCCGCGGTCATGGGTCGGACAGCGTGGTTGAACACGTCGATCACGATCTCGCGGCACCCAGCGGCGGCATTCTCGATGGACTCATCGGCGCCTTCGACGCGCTGTCGGCGGCGACGACGATCAGCGATGTTCTCGCGACGCTCGGCGAACAGCTCGCGGCGGAATTCCCGCGGGTGGCGCTGTTCCGCGTCAAGGGCAATCGCCTTGAAGGCGCGCATCAAATCGGCTTCGACCTGACCAACGACATCGGCAAGGTTGTGATTCCCCTCGCAATGGACTCGTTGCTGACCCGGGCAGTGACGTCTGGCGTCACCGAGCGGCTGAGCGGCGAGGCGCTCGACGCGAGCGGTCTCCCGTTCGGCGGCTCGCCGACGTTCGGCCTGGCCATGCCCATCGTGGTCGATGGCGAAACGATCGCACTCGTTTACGCTGACGATTTTGCCGAACCGGGTCAAGAAGCACGCGGTGCAGAAGATGTCAACGTCAAGTTCGCGGAAGCGCTGCGCCATCACAGCGTCGCCCTGCTCATGCGCCTGACCACCGAACTGAAGACGATGGCCGAACTGCGGGCGTATGCGACCTCCCTGCTCACCGAAATCGAGCAGATGTATCACGCCGATGTCGACGCAGGGAAAGAAGGGGAAGAGTTGAAGCGGCGCCTGCTGGCGAATCTGGACTACGCGCGCAGCATCTACAGCAACCGCGCGCAGTTCGAATCGCCGTCGGCAGCGGCGCTGCTCGATGCGCAGGTGCTGGCGATGGTCGATGCGCACCAGGACAGCGCGTTCGGCCGTGACCTCGCAGTGGTCGTCGAATGGTCAGCCGGATCGCGAGCGGCCGAAGCGTCGTGATCGCGTCAGTCCTGCTTTAGATAGATCTCGCCGCCCTTGTCCCGGAACTCGCGCGCTTTTTCTTCCATGCCTTTCAGCGCGTCGCTCGCAGCAAGGTCGCGCACTTGCTGCGTCAGCTCCATCGAGCAGAACTTCGGACCGCACATCGAACAGAAGTGTGCGAGCTTGGCTCCGTCAGCCGGCAGCGTCGCATCGTGGAATGCGCGAGCCGTCACCGGGTCCAGCGACAGGTTGAACTGATCGTCCCAGCGAAACTCGAATCGCGCCTTCGATAGCGCGTCGTCCCACGCCTGCGCGCGAGGATGGCCCTTGGCGAGGTCGGCGGCGTGTGCGGCGATTTTGTACGCAATGACGCCGGCTTTGACGTCGTTGCGATCCGGCAGCCCGAGATGCTCCTTCGGCGTGACGTAACAGAGCATGGCCGTCCCATACCAGCCGATTTGGGCTGCGCCAATCGCCGACGTGATGTGGTCGTAGCCGGGCGCGATGTCGGTGGTCAGCGGCCCGAGCGTATAGAACGGCGCCTCGTCGCACCATTCCAGCTGCTTTTCCATGTTCTCCTTGATGAGATGCATGGGAACATGACCCGGCCCCTCATTCATCACCTGCACGCCGTGATCCCAGGCAATCCGCGTGAGCTCCCCCTGGGTTTTGAGTTCGGCAAACTGCGCCTCGTCGTTCGCGTCGGCGATGGAGCCCGGGCGCAGTCCGTCTCCAAGCGAGAAGGAGACGTCGTAAGCGCGCATGATCTCGCAGATCTCAGGGAAGTGCGTGTAGGTGAAATTCTCCTTGTGATGCGCAAGGCACCATTTTGCGAGAATCGATCCGCCACGCGAGACGATGCCCGTCACACGGCGGGCCGTCATCGGGATGTAGCGCAGCAGGACGCCCGCGTGAACCGTGAAATAGTCGACGCCCTGCTCGGCCTGTTCGATGAGCGTGTCACGGTAGATCTCCCAGGTGAGATCTTCGGGTCGGCCACCGGCCTTTTCCAGCGCCTGGTAGATGGGCACCGTCCCAATCGGCACGGCAGCGTTCCTCAGGATCCACTCACGCGTTTGATGGATCTCGCGGCCGGTCGACAGATCCATCACGGTGTCGGCACCCCAGAGCGTCGCCCATCGCAGCTTCTCCACTTCCTCGTCGATCGACGATGACACAGCAGAGTTGCCAATGTTGGCATTGATCTTCACGGCGAAGTTCCGGCCGATGATCATCGGCTCGAGCTCGGGGTGGTTGATGTTCGCGGGAATGATCGCGCGCCCACGTGCAACCTCGGACCGGATGAACTCCGGGTCGAAACCTTCACGCACCGCCACGAATGCCATCTCCTCTGTGATCACACCGGCGCGGGCGAACTGAATCTGCGTCACCAGTCCGGTGTCGCGGCGCTTCGCGATCCACGGCGCGCGCAGTTCCGGCAGACCCGTTCGGACCTCCATTCCCTGCGGTCCGCTGGTGTCGTAGACACGAAAAACCTCCCCGTTGGTGAGCGCGATCTCGCGCATCGGAACGCGCACTCCTCGCTCCTCGACGTAAACCTTGGTGGCATTGGGAAACGCAGACGTGAAGTCAGAGGTCTGCAGCGGCGGCAGCGAGGTACGAGTCGTCATGATGTCCTTCGGGATGAATATAGCACCCGCAACGCTTCCGGCGACCAGCTTCCAGCCTCAGCGACGACGGGACAAATCGGCGAAATCCGGCATATAGGTGCGAAGCGCGTGATCGGGTGTGTTCTTCGAGTACCCGGCGACCAGTTGCTCGTTGTATCGTGCTGAATAGAAATCAAATGGGTCACGCGGATCCATATCGATGAGTTTCAGATCGGCGTCCGACATCGTCAGCCTGCCGAATCGGATCGACGCGCCACGAAACCAGATGTAATTGCCACTCGTGCGAGCAGCGGCGCCCGCTCCTTTCCCGAATACCTGCACCAGGGCATTGCCTCGAATGAATGCCTTGGTCAGCCGCCCGGTCGTCCGCGGTGACGGAACGAGCCGAGTCGCATCCAGGAAAAGGTCGTTGTCCTTGAAAATGATGCCACGATCGGGACGGCTCTTGAGGATGTCGTCGAGCTCGACGCCAAAGAGCGACATCATTTTTGTTGTCGGAACGCCAGCTGTCTTTACCTTGATCGGGTGCACCGCCAGACGACCGTCTGGCGTTGCCGCCACGTCCGCGGTGATGGTAAACGGCACGCTGATCCCTTTCTTCAACGTGCCTCGCTGGACGAGATGACCCTCTTCAACGGTAAGCCGCAAATCGGACAGCGCGGATCCTTTGTAGTCAAACGCGTGGTTCACGAGAGACGTCAGGCTGGACGCCTCGACGGCCAACTCCCCGTCGTCGATCTCCATGGTGTACGAGTTCTGGTCGTCAAAGATCGGAATGTGCCCGGCCGGACTGACGAGTGATCCCTTCAACCACTTGACATCCATGACCGCATCGCTCGCGACATGGAGTCGCACGTTTCTCATCTCGATGCCGACCGCGGCCGAAGCAGGCTTGCCCTGAGCGGGCGCGCGATCGGGTGAGTCGAAGGATGCGGCCGAGGTCATCAGTAGGAGAGCAAGCACGGCAGCGGGCGGCTTCATCACCGTCCGTAGCGCAACAGCCGTTCCAACGATCGATTAGTCGAGCTTCCGGAGGACGAAACACTTGAGGTAGAAGGTCTCGGGCACCGTGATCAGGACGGGGTGATCGCGCCCCTGCATGCGTTTCTCCACGACCGAGATCTGCGCGTGCGCGTCAGCCGCGGCGGCGGCCAGCAGGTCGGCAAAATCCCCTTCGCTGACGTTGTAGGAACAGCTGCATGTGATCAGGAATCCTCCCGGCGTGAGTAACTTCAGGGCCCGCAGATTGATCTCTTTATATCCGGACAGCGCCTTTGTGACCGACGCCTTGTTTTTCGCAAACGCCGGCGGGTCGAGGACGATCGTGTCGAACCGTTCACCACGGCGTTCCAACTCACGTAATTCGTCGAAGACGTTCATCGCGTGGGCGCGGACGTTCGCCAAGCCATTGCGCGCCGCGTTCGCAACAATTCGTGCCACCGCGTCTTCGGAGATATCGATGGCAATCACCTCGTCACAATGCGGGGCCAGCGCGAGCGCAAACCCGCCGTTGTAGCTGAAGGCATCGAGCAACCGTCCGCGCGCGTACTTTGCCGCCGCGAGGCGGTTCTCGCGCTGATCGAGAAAGAGGCCGGTCTTTTGTCCGTGGTAGGGATCAACGACGTAGGAAACGTTGCCTTCGCGAACGTCGATTTGGTCGGGAACCGTTCCGTACAGAAGTTCGACACGCTGCTCGAGCCCTTCGAGCAGCCGCACGCGAGGATCGTTGCGCGCCAGAATTCCCAGGGGGCGCACCAGTTCCACGAGCAGCTGCGTCAGCTCCGGAACCAGCCGATCCATTCCCTGTGAGAGCGCCTGCAACACCAGGTGATCGCCATATCGATCGACGATCAGCGACGGGAGGAGATCGGCCTCGCCATGAACAAGCCGATACGCGTCCGCGTTGAGATGAAGTCCGTCACGAAAGTGAATCGCCTGCGACAAACGGCGTCGCCACAGGCTGGTCTCAACCGGCGCCGCGTCGTGTGTGATGAACCGGAGCGCAATCTCGGAACGATCGCTGTACAGCGCGTGGCCGAGCGTCCGCCCACGTGTGCCGATTACGCGTACGGTATCGCCGCCACGCGCATCAACTTTTGCGACGTCGGACTTGTAGATCCACGGATGGCCGGAACGCACGCGTTCCTCGCCGCGCGGTTTGATGGTGATTGTGGACATTTATCAGGGTGCCAGGAGTGCCATGAGTGCCGGGGGTGCCAGGAGTGCCAGGGGTGCCATGAGTGCCGGGGGTGCCAGGAGTGCCAGGAGTGCCAGGAGTGCCAGGGGTGCCAGGAGTGCCAGGAGTGCCAGGAGTGCC
>Ga0075418_10003330_pt1 | contig 18333 bp, 15 predicted proteins | sample SoiMetdeltSBSDD2_FD_81776 | JGI IMG/M metagenome (GOLD analysis project Ga0075418, IMG submission 81776) | Bulk soil microbial communities from a Populus tree surrounding site in Tennessee, USA - Soil MetaG P. deltoides SBSDD2 | ecosystem: Environmental > Terrestrial > Soil > Tree plantation... | reverse complement strand
TGCCGCATCTGCTCGTAGAGGAGCGGCAGGAGACCGGCGAGGCCGACGAGAGTGTGGACCACGACCAGCCACTGGTTGGCGGCGGAGAACGGCAGGAGGTAGATCCCCAGGCCGCCTGTCGCTTCGAAGAGGAGCCAGGCCAGCGAGAATGCGGCCAGGCGGCGCTGCCATTCGGCGGTGCGGGCGTCCACTCCGGACGCCAAACTTGCGGCCTCGATCGAGCGCGACATGGCCTTCCCCCCGGTTTCTGCGTGCCGGTTCTTCTGTCGCAATCCCTATACCGCCCGGAGCCGAGGGCTTCAACGCTGGCCGACATCCGATCCTGATCTGGATCATGGAAGCACAAGATTCTGAAAACATAGGGTTTATGCCCAATTGAGCGACACCTCATGGAGATCATGCCGAAGGGCCCCAATTCCACTTCACTGATCCGGATCATGCGCGGCGTCCCGGGAGCGAGGTACGTTTCTTGCGTTTCGCCCTCAGGGCGCGAGGCAGGAGCCACATGGAGACCGACGTCCGCAGGAACCCGGCGCTGCTCAAGCTCGACCTCTACTGCAAGGGGATGCGGCTGGACGACTCCTGCCTGGTGCGGAAGGACGGCGGCCGGGAGGTGCTGAGGACGCGGGCGGGGCTCGGCAGCGGCCTGGAGCTGATCCTGCCCGGGGGCTTGTGGACCAACGTCCCGGTCACGGAGAAGTTCGCCGCGGCTTCGCCTTACGTCCTACACCGGGCGCTCGACCATTACGAGATCCGGCGCCACATCGGCCGTGGCCCGGGAGAAACCGTGGCGCCGGTCCGGCTCGCCCCGCGTCCGTCCTGGTACGACCGGACCACCTCCACCGGCAAGCCGATGACCCGCATCGGCACGCTGCAGGGGACGTATCTCGGAGTCTACCCGGCGCGCGTCTGCGAGTACTGGCTCGAGAAGCCGAAGTCGAACTGCCACTTCTGCTCCGTCGGATTGATTCTGGAAGCCGACGCCGCCCCCGAGAAGTCCGTGGACGAGGTTCTGGAGGTCGTGCACGCGGCGCGGCAGGAGTCGGGGATCACCTACGTCGACTTCAACACCGGCCACTACGAAGGGGACGTCTACCTCGACATCCTCGAGCCGTACATCCGTCGCATCAAGCGCGAGACCGGGCTCCTGGTCGGGATCCAGACCCCGCCGCACCGGGACCTGCGGCGCTACGAAGAAATGCGCGCCCTCGGCGTGAATCGCGTCTCCTTCTGCTTCGAGATCTTCGATCGCCGGATCTTCAGCGAGGTCTGCCCCGGGAAACACGACGAGTACGGGCTGGACCACTACCTGCGCGCCGTGGAGTACTGCGCCCGCATGGCGCCTCAGGGGGATCGCCACGAGCCCTGGGTCTCCAACGGGGAGGTCATCGCGGGGCTGGAGCCGCCGGCGTCGACCGTCGCGGCAATCGACTGGATCACCTCGGTCGGCGCCGTCCCGACCGTCTGCGTCTTCCGCCCACTCGCCGGCACCGACATGCAGGACGCCCCGCCGCCGAAGACGGAGGACCTAGTTCCCGTCTTCCGCCGTCTCTACGAAGCCTGCATGGAGCGCGATCTTCCGATTGGCGCCGCCCCGAACGTCCACGTCAGCCTGGTGCTGCTGCCGGAGGAGTGCCGCTGGTTCGTCGACCGTCCCGCGCGGTACTTCCGGAAGGCGATGCGCGTCCGCGCCCTGCGGGCCGGCCTGCGGCCCCGGCTCCTCCCTTGACCAGAGGCGACCGTCTGCCCTAACGTACGCACCGACGTGGACCTGCTGCTCGTCCGGCCCCATCCCGGCAACGATCGATTCGGCCTCGGGCCGTTCTTCCGTGTCGAGCCCCTGGGCCTGGAGTACGTCGCCGCGGCAGCCCGCGAGCGCGGCGCGCGGCCGGTGATCGTCGACCAGCGCTTCGAGCGCCTGGGCGGGGCTCGGCTCCGGCGCGGCCACCCCGCCGTCGTCGGCCTCTCCTGCATGCATGCTCTGGAGTATGACCAGACCCGGGAGGTGGCACGCGCCTGTCGTCGCCTCTTCCCCGGGGCCCTCGTCGTCGCCGGCGGCCACGCGGCGGCCGCCTGCCCGGAGCCGCTCGAAGGGAACGAGATCGACGCCGTCTGCCGGGACGACGGCGAGATCGTGATGCCCGCCCTCATCGACGCGGTCGCCGGCGGGCGGCCGCTCTCCGACGTGCCGGGGCTGCGATGTCGCACTCCGGACGGCTGGGTCGACACGCCTCCCCTGCCGGAGCGCGCCGCGCTCGACGCGGTGCCCCGGCCGGCGCGCGACCTCGTCGATCGCCATCGCCGCCGCTTTCACTGCCTGCTGTTCCGGCCGGTGTGGCTGGTGGAGACGGCCCGCGGCTGTCCCTTCCGTTGCTCCTTCTGCTCGGTCTGGCCGCTCTACGGGCGATCCTTCCGAGAGCGTTCCGTCGGATCGGTGGTCGAGGACATGTCTGAGGTCGGCGAGAACGTCTTCATCGTCGACGACCTGTTCTGGAACCATCCGGACCGCAGCCTGGAGCTCGCGTCGGCCCTCCGCCGGAGAGGGATCCGGAAGCGCTGGATCCTGGTGCAGAGCCGCACCGACACCGTGCGCCGCAACCCGGAGCTCCTGGAAGCGTGGCGTCCGCTGGCGCGGGACTTCGACATCTTCTTCGGTCTGGAGGCCCCGTCCGACGAAGGGCTGCGCCGCCTCGTCAAGGACGCGACCGCCGACGACGCGGCCGAGGCGGCGCGCCTCGCTCGCTCCCTCCGCTTCGGGGTCACGGGCAACTTCGTCGTCGATCCCGACTGGAACGAGGCCGACTTCCAAAGGCTATGGGAGTTCGTGGCCGAGCACCGGCTGGAGCGGGCCGGATACACCATCCTGACGCCCCTGCCCGGGACCGACTTCCACCGGACGCACCACCGCCTGCGCCGGGACACGCCCTGGTTCAAGTTCGACATGCACCACGCGCTCTGGGAGCCGCGACTGGGCGCGCCGCGCTTCTTCGAGCTGTACGCCGAGACCTGGCGCCGCTCCATCCTGAACATCAAGGGAACGAAGCGCTGGCGAGACTGGGCGGCGCAGGTGCGGCCGGCGCAGATCCCCTACCTGACTCGCGTCCTGTGGCGCACGCAGAGGCTGATGAGCGCCGCAACCTACCTGAAGGAGCACGCCGCCGATCGACCCGCGATGACCGCGTCGGCGCAGAGGCCCGCCGAGATGGCCGGGAATCCGGAGCGCACGTAGGAAGGCCGGCAAAAGGCCCGGCGCGGGGATTATCCGACGTAGCGCGTCCTGAGGACGGCGAGGCAGATGCGGGCCGTATCGCGCCAGGGGCGGAAATGGCTCGTCCCTTCCCCCGCGACGCGCCGCATCCGGACCGGCGTGCACGCCACGATCATGCCGGCGCGCGCGGTGCGGACGATGACCTCGCTCTCCATCTCATACCCCTCGCCGCGCAGCCGGATGGCGCGCAGCAACGCGGCGTCGTAGAGCCGGAAGCCGCTCTGCGTGTCGCTCACGTCGATGCCGGAGAAGAATGATAGCGCCCGGCGTGCGAAGCGGTTGCCGAAGCGGCGCCCGGGCGACATGCCCTCCTCGAGGTGGGCGCGCGAGCCGATGACCAGCGCGGCGCTGGTCCTGCGCCAGCACTCCAGCAGGCGGGCGATCTCGGCCGGCTCGTGCTGCCCATCGGCGTCGAGCGTGACCACGGCCTCGCACCCGAGGGACAAGGCCCGCTCGAAGCCGGCTCTCAGCGCGGCGCCCTTGCCCCGGTGCGACGCCAGCCGCAGGACGCGGGCCCCGGCCGCCTTCGCCGCGCCGGCCGTGTCGTCGGTGGAGCCGTCGTCGACCACCAGGACGCTCGAGACGATTCGGGCTGTCTCCTCGACGACCGCTCCCACCGTGCCGGCCGCCTGCCAGGCCGGGATGAGCGCCTGGAGCGTCACGGCGCTCCCCGTCCCGCTCGCCCGCTCATCGGCTCAGAGCCAGAACCGCCGTGCCGCCGGCGGGATCGCGGGCGATCACCAGGACGCCCTCCGGCATCTCCTGGGCCAGCGCCGCGGCGACAGCGGCTCCCGCCGCGCCCAGCTCGCCGACCAGCCGCGGGAGGTGCAGGACCGGCCTCCCGCCCGCCTCCTCTTCGATGCGCCGCAGAAGGTCCGTCCGGATTGTATTGGCAACGATCACCGTCCCCAGCGGCATGGGACCGATCGCGTCGAGCGCCGCCGTGAGCGAGAAGCGCTGCTGCGGATCGTGCCCTCTCAGGCAGGCACGCAGCCGCAGCGGACCCGAAGCCTGGGCCCCAGAGCCGCGACCCATGACGGCGATGGCGGCGCCTTCCACCAGGATCGAGTCCGGCTCCTGCTCGGCGGCCTCCTGGCCGGCGGTCTCTCGAGGTCGGCCGGAGCCTGCCACGCCTCGCGCGTGATCGGGCGCTTCGACGGCGCCGGCCAGGATCCACCGGGCCCGGCCTTCCTGGAGCGCGGCCGCCGCGGCCAGCACCGCCTCGGCTCCTGCGGTCCAGCCCGTCACGAAGGTCTCGCTCGGCCCTCCGAGCCCCCAGCCGATCGAAATGTCGCCGTTGACGGCGTTGGCAACCGTGCGCACGAAGACCGAGGGACTCAGGTCGGCCAGGGGCTGATCCGCCAGGTCGCGCGCGTGCCGCGCGATGCTCCCCACGCAGGCGAGCCTCGATCCGATCATCACGCCCCAGCTCGGATCGGCGGCGGCGCCCGATCGGGACGGATCGGCGGCGGGCGGCGCCGGACGGGACGAGGCCGGCATCCCGGCCAGGGCGAGGTGGGCCGCCGCATGGCCGAGCACGCCGAAGCGGTCCATCCTGCGGAACCGCAGCGGCGTCTGGCCGCACAAGGCCGGGAGATCGACCGCGATCCCGGTCTCGATCGGCCGTCGCGGCTCCGATCCCCGGCCGGGGCCCGGCCGTGTCTCGCCACGTCGCGCCAGAAGGCCAGCAACGCCCACGCCGGCGGGCGTCAGCACTCCGAACCCGGCGAAGACCGGCGCCGGATCGAAGCGGACGACCTTCACGATCCCTCCAGGACGAGCGCCGCGTTGTGGCCGGCGAAGGCGGAGGAGGTCGACAGCGCGCAGCGGACCTGCTGGCGGCGGGCCTCCCCCGGCACGTAATCGAGGTCGCACTCTGGGTCGGGCGCCGTTAGGTTGATGGTCGGCGGGATAATCCCTTCCTGCAGGATCTTCACGCACGCGATCGCCTCCAGGGCCCCCGCGGCCCCCAGCGTGTGGCCGATGATCGGCTTGATCGAGTCGATGGGGACGAGCGGGGCGCGCGGGCCGAGCAGGCGCTTGATCGCCACCGTCTCCATCCGGTCGTTGAACCGCGTGCCGGTGCCGTGGGCGCTGATGAAGCCGATGTCGTCCGGGGCGCGCCGGGCGTCCGCGAGCGCCGCCGTCATCGCCCGCAGGACGCCGTCCCCGTATGGGGAAGGCCCGGTCATGTGGCAGGCGTCGCCCGCCGTCCCGCTGCCAGCGATCTCCGCCAGAATCGGCGCGCGCCGCCGCAGGGCCCGATCGCGCTCCTCGAGGACGAGGAGACCCGCCCCCTCGCCCAGCGCGAGCCCGTCGCGCCGCTGGTCGAACGGGCGCACGAGCGTCGGGGAGAGGGCCCGCAGCAGCCAGAAACCGGACACGACGAACCGGGACAGGGCGTCGGTCCCGCCGACCAGCATGAGATCGGCCTCGCCTCGCCCGATGCACGCGGCGGCGCTGGCGATGGCTGCCGTGCCGGAGGCGCAGGCCACGGACACCGTCGAGACCGGACCCGACAGCTTGTACGCCGCCGCCAGAGACAGCGCTGGCGCGGCCAGTCCTCCGGCGACGGGAGGGGAGGCGGGAGCGATGGCGTCACCCAGGCACGTCCCCAGGACGGCGCCCGAAGCCGGCGGCAGCGCGGAGCGCTCCAGCCCGGCCGACGCGAGCGCCTCGGCCGCGGCGAGCAACGCGAAGCCCGACGCCCGCTCACCCCTCCCGCGCGCCGGGCCCTTGAACTCTCCGGCCCGGAGGGGTCCGAACTCCCTGGCGTCGAAACCCTCGATGGGCGCGAGCATCGACCGTCCCTCGATGCAGGCGCGCCAGAACGGCAGGACCCCCTCGCCCGCGGCGGTCAGGGCACCCATGCCGGTCACCACGACGCGGCGTCTCACCGTGTCGGAGCCGTGTGCGCCGCGCGCCGCGTCAGGATCGATCGCGGGCGCTCGCGGGATCGAAGAGTCCGGGATCGAGGGTTCGGGCCTCATAGTCGACGAAGTCGAGCGTCGTCCTCATGCCGCGCTCCGAGGGCAGCAGGTGCTGGATCTCCATGCGCTTCAGCACCGTCCGGCCGGCGGCGCGACCGTACAGGGTGAAACGCACGTCCTTGGCCTCCTTCCCCGAGGGCAGCGTGAACCGCGCCCGGCGGGGAAGGCCGTCCTCGGCCCCCACCCAGAGGGTCCCTCCGCCGTAGGAGGCCTTGCGGGTCTTCGCCTTCAGGTCGAGAACCCGGCAGAGGTCGTCGTCGATCGGCTCCTCGCCCGGCCGCGGCTCGGCCGTGAACTCGGACGCCAGCCTCAGGCGGGCGACGTCGGCGATCGACGCGCCGCCCAGGAGACGCTGGTTGGGGCTGACCGGGATCGGCCGGGACGTTCCGGGGATCAGGAGCCAGACGCGGTCGCCTACGATGAGGACCCTCCGTCCCGAGAGCGGCCCCTCGCGGAAGATGCACAAGGCGCGATCCTCACCCTGGACGAGCACCTCGAGCGCCGACACGACGGTCGTCTCGCCGGGCACCTCGACCGCGGCCCTGATATGGATGGCGCCCTCCCCGATGGGGCGCCGCGTGGCGTCGGCGGCGCGCAGCAGATCCTCGGGCGATCCGGCCGCGGCCGACGAAGCGCCCGGGCTTCCCGGCGACGTCGCCGACCACGTGAGAGCCGCTCCCAGGAACAGCGCACGGAGGCGCCGGACCCCGTCGAGAGGCGCTGCGCGCCGATCCCCCGGGACGCCCTCAGACTCGCGTCTCATCCTGCTCTCTTCCGATCGCCGACGGCGGCGCGCGCCGCGAGGAGTCCGGCGACTCGCTCCCTTCGAAGACGCCGCTCAGCTCCACTCTCGGTCCCACGTCGAAGCGCTGGTACAGGGCCGCGATCCGGTAGAAAACCTCCAGGCGCCAGCGCACTCGCCACGCCGGGTCCATGTCGCCCGCCAGGAGGTTGAGAACGCCCCCGGGAAGGCGGAGCCTGCGCGCAGGGAAGAAGCAGAGCTGCGCGAACGCCCGACTGTAGAACGTGTCGACCATCCTCCGGTAGCCACGGACGTGACGCGTCACCCGCCGCTCGTAGTCGGCCTGGATGGAGGCGGGAATCTCCCCGTTCCGCAGGCTCGCGTCCAGGATCGAGGCCGCCATCTCGCCCGAGGACATCGCCAGGAGGACGCCGGTGGAGAAGACCGGATCGATGAAGGCCGCCGCGTCCCCGACGAGGAGGTAGCCACGGCCGGCGATCCCCCGGGAGTTGTAGGTCCAGTCGCTCGTCGCGTAGACCGGCGACACCCGCTCGGCGTGTTGCATCAGCTGGAAGGCGGCCGGACAGCGCGCGATGGCCCGGTCGAGCGCCGCCTCCGGCGGCCCGCCCTGCTCCCCAATCCGCCGGCCGTCCGCGACCACGCCGACGCTGGTCCGGCCGTCGGAGAAGGGGATGACCCAGAACCAGCCGTCGCGCATCAGGACGATCACGATGTTTCCGGCGTCCCGGCCCGGCCGGCGCGGGACGCCGCGGAAGTGCGCGAAGATCGCCGCGCGCCGCTGGCCGGGATCCATGTCCCTGAGTCCCCGCGCGCGGGCGAGCACGCCGTCCCGGCCGCTGGCGTCGACGAGGAACCGGGCCGTGCAGTCACGGGTCGCGCCCCCTTCCGCGACCCTCAGGAGCCAGCTGCCGTCCGGCGCCTGTTCGACGGCCCGGACCTCCGCCTCCTGGTGGACCTCGCACCCGCGACGCGAGGCCTCCTCCAGGAGCAGGAGGTCGAATTCGGAGCGCGGGACCTGGAAGCACATCGGGTAGCGGGGATCGACCGCCTCGTCGAAGTGGAACAGCCGCCGCAGCGCGCCATCGGAGGAGATGAATTCCACGCCCCATTTCTCCATGAAGGATCGCTGCAGGCGGGAGGCGATCCCCAGGCGGTCGAAGATCCGCACGTTGTGCGGCAGGAGCGACTCGCCGATGTGGAACCGGGGGAACCGCTCCCGCTCGAACAGGACGACCCTGCGGCCGGCCTGCGCCAGGAGGTTCGCGGTGGTCGATCCGCCTGGGCCGCCCCCGATGATTGCGACGTCGCGCATCTCAGACATGCGCCAGGGCCTCGATGATCGACATGCGCGCGGCGCGACGCGCCGGGAACCAGGAGGCGAGCGCCAGCGTCGCGAGCATGGCGGCGGCGCCGGCCGCGTAGGCCGCTAGGTAGACCCTCACGTGGAGCGGCACGCCATGCGTCGCGCCGGGGGGCGGCGGCAGCATGATCCCGGAGTGGTTCAGCGCCTCCCGCAGCAGCAGCGACAGCACCGCGCCCGCGGCGCAGCCGAGGAGGGCCAGCAGGATCCCCTCGGCCAGGAACATCCTCCGGATGAAGCGGCTGCGCGTCCCGATGGCTCGCAAGGTCCCGATCTCGCGCGTCCTCTCGGCCGCGGCCATGAGCATGATGTTGGCGACGGCCAGCAGCACCACGGCGACCAGGATCAGGCCCATGAAACCGAAGATCCCGATGTAGAGCACCCGCACCTGGCTGTAGAACTGCGCCAGCTCATCCCAGACCTTGACCGCGGCCACGATGCCGCGGGCGCGCAGCGCCGGCCGGATCCGCTCGCTGGCCGCCCCGGCCGCGGCGGTGTCGCGCAGCACGACCACCAGCTTCGAGACGCGGTCCCCCGCCGCGAGCAGGTCCGACGCCAGGCCGAGCGAGGTCGCCAGGAATCGATCGTCGAGCTCCTTGATCGGGAGTTGCGCGAGACCCGCGACCGTGGCGTCGACGGCGTTGAGCGTTCCGTCGCTCGTGGTCGCAAGGAGCGTAACCGGGTCGTCGACGCCGAGCGACAGCGCTGCCGCCAGCCCGGTCCCGAGGATGACGCTCCGCTCGCTCCGGTCGCGGAGCCAGCGTCCCTTGTGCAGGGCCTTGGCGTGGTCCATCGTCCGGGCCTCGGGCAGGGGATCGAGCCCCACGCCGAGGAACGGCACCGATCGGCTGCCGTTGGTCAGGAGGCCGACGAAGTCGAGGCGCGGCAGGACCTCCAGGACGTCGGGATCGGCCCGCAGGACCGCATCGACGTCGGCCGCCCGGGAGAGGGCGTGCTCCAGCGTCCCCGCGGACCCGTCCTCGAACTCGGCGGGGTCGGCGACCTGAAGGTGACCCATGCCGCTGCGGATGGTCCCGTCGCGCAGCCCTTCGAGGCTCTGTGCCATGAAGCCGCCGGCCAGGGCGAATGCGGCGAACCCGAACACGACGACACCGCCGGTCAGGAGGCTGCGCCGCCGGTGGCGGGCCACGTTCCGCCAGGCCAGGGCCCAGAGCGTCATGCGCCCGCCACGATCCGGCCGTCCCGCAGAACGAGCGTGCGACCCGCCCGCTCCACGACGCGCGGGTCGTGCGTCGCCACGACGAAGGAGACGCGCCGCTTGGCGTTGAGATCGCGCATCAGGTCGAGGATGCCGGCCGCCGTCTCTGAGTCCAGGTTGGCCGTCGGCTCGTCGGCCAGGACCACCTCGGGCTCGTTGGCGATGGCGCGCGCGATGGCCACCCGCTGCCGCTCCCCACCCGAGAGAAGGTCGGGGCGCACGTCCGTGCGGGCCTCGAGGCCGACCAACCTCAGGAGATCGACCGCCCGCTGCCGGCAGTCGCTGCCGCCGCGTCCCTTGAGAGCCATCGGGTAGGCGACGTTCTCCGCCGCGGTCAGGACCGGGACTAGGCTGAAGGTCTGGAACACGAAGCCGAACCGGTCGCGGCGGAGATCGGCCAGAGCGTCGTCGTCCAGGTCGCCGACCGGACGGCCCTCCAGCAGGACCTGGCCGCCATCCGGCCGATCGAGAAGGCCGAGCAGGTTGATGAGCGTCGTCTTGCCCGATCCCGAGGGGCCCTGGACGGCGATGAAGTCGCCCCGGCGGATCTCGAGGTCCACGCCTCTCAAGGCCTTCACCTGCGTCGAGCCCAGCCGGTACGTCCGACTGAGCCCGGCGCCGGAGAGAATAGGTCCGTCCAGGTTGTCCCGCTGCCCCATCCGGTTGCGGATTATACGCGTGCGCTCACTGCGCAGGCACCGGGAGGCGCGCCGACCCGCGCCTGCGTCACCAGCCAGGCTCTCAGCGCATGTGGCGGATGACCGCGTCCCCGAACTCGCTGCACTTGACCTCCCGCGCGCCCTCCATCAGGCGCGCGAAGTCGTAGGTGACGGTCCTGGCGCCGATGGCGCCGTCCATGCCACGGATGACGAGATCGGCGGCCTCGGTCCAGCCCAGGTATCTCAGCATCATCTCGCCGGAGAGGATCACGGAACCGGGGTTGACCCTGTCCTGCCCGGCGTATTTCGGCGCGGTGCCGTGGGTCGCCTCGAACACCGCGTGGCCGGTCGCGTAATTGATGTTGCCGCCGGGGGCGATCCCGATGCCGCCGACCTGGGCCGCGAGCGCGTCGGAGATATAGTCCCCGTTCAGGTTGAGCGTGGCGATGACATCGAACTCGTCCGGCCGCGTCAGGATCTGCTGCAGGAAGATGTCGGCGATGGCGTCCTTCACCAGGACCTTGCCGGAGGCGAGGGCCGCCTGCTGCTCGGCATTGGCGGCCGCCTCCCCCTGTGCCGCCCTGGCTCGCTCCCAGCGCTCCCAGGTGTACGTGGCGCCCGCGAACTCCCGCTCCGCCAGCGCGTAACCCCAGTTGCGGAAGGCGCCCTCGGTGAACTTCATGATGTTCCCCTTGTGCACGAAGGTGACGCTCTTGCGCTGGTGCCGGATGGCATACTCGATCGCGGCGCGGATCAGCCGCTCGCTCCCCTCGCGCGACACCGGCTTCAGCCCGACGGCCGCCGAGGCCGGGAAGCGGACTTTCTTGTGGAACGACGGGAAGCGCTCCTTGAGGAACGCCAGGACCTGCTGGACCTCGGCCGATCCTTCTGCGAACTCGATGCCGGCGTAGATGTCCTCGGTGTTCTCGCGGAAGATCACCATCTCCACCTTCTCGGGATGCTTCACGGGCGAAGGCACCCCCTGGAACCAGCGCACCGGCCTGAGGCAGACGTACAGGTCCAGGACCTGGCGCAGGGCGACGTTGAGCGACCGGATGCCCCCTCCGACCGGCGTGGTCAGCGGCCCCTTGATGCCGACGAGATGGCTCCTAAAGGCGTCGACGGTCTCGTCGGGCAGCCAGTTCCCGCACTGGTCGTGGGCCTTCTGTCCCGCCAGCACCTCGCGCCAGGCGATGGCGCGCCGGCCGCCGTACGCCCTTTCGACCGCCGCCTCCAGGACGCGCACCGCGGCGCGCCAGATGTCGGGGCCGGTGCCGTCCCCCTCGATGAACGGAATGATGGGGCGATCGGGGACCTGCAACGTCCCGTCGCGCCACGTGATCGATTCGCCTGCCCTGTCGCTCATGATGTCTTCTCCTCGCTCGCCTCCCGGTCGCGTCCGGGGCCCCGCAGCCGGCGGGACGTCAGGTACGGATAGATGTCGATCACCTCCCCGTGCCTGTGCTTCTCCTGCATCCGGTGCCAGAACGGCACGCCCAGGAGCTCGCCGTGCACCGCCAGGAAGGCCTCCAGCAGATGGTCTTTCAGTCCCAGGAACGCCCGGAACTCCTCGGGGAAGATGTCGCGCTCGCCGACGTGGAACCAGGGCTCCGGCGCCCCCTCCTCGTAGTCGTCGCGCGGCTGAGGCAGCTCGCGGAACCGGCAGTCGCTGAGGAGGCACAGCTCGTCGTAGTCGTAGAAGATGAGCCGCCCGTGGCGCGACACGCCGAAGTTCTTGAGCAGCATGTCCCCCGGAAAGATGTCGGTCGCCGCGAGGTCGCGGAGCACCTGGCCGTAGTCGATGACGGCGAGCCTGGCCGCTTCTGGCGTGGCGGTCCTCAGGAACAGATCGAGCGGCACCAGCCGGCGCTCCGTGTACAGGTGCCGGATGATCACGCGGTCCCCCTCGACGGTGACGGTCTCCGAAGCCCTCGTCGTCAGCTCCTCCAGCAGCTGGTCGTCGAAGCGGCGGCGGTCGAAGCGCATGTGCTCGAACTCCTGCGCATCGACCAGGCGTCCGGCCCGGTCGTGCCGGAAGACGAGGCGGTACTTCTGCCGCACCTCTTCGTGGGTCACCATCTTAGGGTAGTCGAATCGATCCCGGATCACCTTGAAGACGACGTCGAACCGGGGAAGCATGAAGACGCACATGACCATGCCGCGCTGTCCGGGCGCCACGGCGAACCGATCGTCGGTCACCTCCAGGTGGTACAGCAGCGATCGGTACAGCTCCGTCTTGCCGTGCTTGTCGCAGCCGACGGCGTTGTACAGCTCGGCGACCGGCTTGCGCGGCATGATGGTGCGCAGGAACTCCACCAGGTCCCGCGGACGCTCCAGATCGACGAAAAAGTAGGTGCGGGCGAAGCTGAAGACGATGCTGACCTCGTCCTCGGTCATCAGCAGGGCGTCGACCTCGAGGCGGCCCGAGGGGTTCGCCAGCGCCAGCAGGAAGGGGACCTCGCGGTCGGGCGTGCGCGCCTTGCCGACGATGTACGCCCCCTTGTTGCGGAAGAACACGGCCCGCGCCAGCTCGATGGCCGTGACCGGGCTCCCGTGCAGCTCCATGTCGATCGAGTGCTTCAGCAGAGAGACGTCGCGCTCCAGGTCGTCGTAGTCGGGCTCGAACCGGTAGTGCGACAGGATGCGCCGCAGCAGCACTTCGAGCGATCCGTCGCCGGCGAAGGTCACGGTGACGCTCGCGGGATCCTCCGGCGCCCGCCGCTCCGGGGAGGCCGCCACGAACTCCACCAGCGGATCGACGCCCACCGTATGGAAGATGCGGCGGGTCACGGAATTGAAGAAGGTCTCCGCCAGATCGGCGTCCGTGCTGCCCCAGATGCGATCGCCATAGGCGATCCGGAGGAGCGGCCAGACGTCCCGCTGGGTCAGTCGCTCCTCCAGGAGCCGCGTGAGCTTCTGCAGCGCGTCGCCGACCGCCTCGCCATAGAGATCGAGACGACGCACGGAATCGCGCTGCGCCGCGTGCCAGTCCCGCTGCTCGAAGTTCCGGCGCGCCCGGCTGGTGATGTCGCGGAAGCGCTCCCTGTAGGCGCGGAAGGCGTCGAGGATGATCCCGGCGCCCTCCTCCGCGATGCGTGTTTCCTCGTCGATCGCCATCGTCCTCGCTGTCCCGGGCCAGTGTAGTGAACGCGCGCCGGTGGCCGCAAGCCTCGCGCCGCTCGTGGCCCCGGCGATAGTCCGAGCGATATCGACTTCATCCACAGCGATCGGTTCCCAGGGACACAGTGTCTGACGTCTGGGACACGGGCGCAATGTAGGGCGCGTCGCTTTCTGCTTTACTTGTCGCGCCTTACAGCCGCGCTGCGCCGGGAACGATGCCGATGGCATCGCAATTGCTGAGGCACTGTTTCGTTACTGCACCCGAGCAAGAGAGACAAGAGAGAGAGAAGCTCCAACGCGCGGCGGCGAGTGCGGCCGCCGCAAGAAGGAGGTCGCATGACTACTAGTTGGAAGAAACCGCTCGTCAGCTCCCTGTTGTTCGTGAGTGCGTGTGTCCTGGTCGTTTCCACGATGGTCACTCCCACCTTGGCCCGGCCCGACTTCGGCGTCCGGGGCGGCGCCTACAGCGAGGAGGAAGAAGCGTTCCTCGGCGCCGAGGCGCTGTTCAGCATCGACGACGCCCAACACTGGTTCGGGAACCCCAACCTCGAGCACACCTTCCTCGATGAGGGGGACCTCGATACGGCCAGTTTCGACTTCCACTACGACTTCGCGAGCAACCGCTCCTACACCTGGTGGGCCGGGGGCGGTCCGACGCTGATCTTCAGGGACGGCGCTGGATCCCAGGACAGCGAGACCGACGCCGGGGTCAATCTCCTGATGGGCCTCGGCGACAAGTCCGGGGACGTCCGCCCCTACGGCCAGATGAAGGTCATCGTCTCCGATGACACGGAGGCCGTGCTGGCGGCCGGCATTCGCTTCTAAACGACGGGCTCCAAACCGCACGCCGGGGGTCCGCCCCGGCGTGCGCTGGCCCTTCACCAATTAAGGAGGCTCCTTCCATGACACTCCAAATCGTTCCCGTGCAGAGCGAGCGGAGGATTCTCGTCGGCGAAGAGCTGCGCCTCCAGTTTCGGCTGTGCCAGGCCGAGACGGGCCGGTCTCTCGCCCCTCTCGGTTCCTTGCAGGTCCTCGTGTACGAGCCGGCGGAGGGACGGCAGGAATACAGCACCGCCCATCCCGTCGCCGACGGCGTCTACGAGACCACGCTGCCCGCGCCGGCAGTCGGACCTTGCTACCTCTTCTTCTCCTGTCCGGAGTCGAGGATCGGCTACGCGCAGCTGCCCCACCTGATCGTCGAAGCCTCAGCGTCCGCGACCCACGTCGTCAGCAGGATGGCCCCACAGGGCTCGGCCGACGGGTAGACAGGGACAGTCCGGCCGGCCCGAGACGCTCCCTGTTCCATGAGGAGGGTTCCATGCGGATTTCGGTCAGTTGCCTCGCGTTCTGTCTCGCGACATCGCTCCTGTCGGCTCCCGCGCTGGCGCACGGCAACCTCAACTTCACCTCCGGCTCGCGCACCCTCGACGACGACGATTTCTGGGAACCGGTCGAGGACCAGAGCGACTACGGACTGACGGTCGACTTCGGCGAGAAAGACTGGCCCGTCAACATCGCCGTCGGGTATTACCAGTCGAGCAATGACGGGACCCTGACGACCCTTCCCCTGCTCGGCGACGTCGACGTCGAAGGGACCGTCCGGGAGTGGAGCCTCGGAGCCCACAAGGTGTGGACCCTCCACAACCCGGCCCGGCCCTTCTTCGGCGGCGGGCTCACGTTCGTGGAGACGGACGCCGAGGTCGACTCGGTGCTCGGCGACACTGACGACGAGGACTCGTCGAACGGGGTCTACCTGGAGGGCGGCGTCTTCTTCCGGCTGGCCGACGTCCTGAACCTCGGGTTCCACGGACGGCTGACGGAGGGCACCGACGTCACGCTCTTCGACGGGGACGGGGACGCCGACTACTACCAGGTCGGTTTGCTCTTCGGATTCGGCTGGCCGGGTCGCAAGTGAGCCTCAGGCCCGGTTCGCCGCGTCGCGCTCAGTGCTCGCTCCCCTTCTCGGGCCTGGCGCCGGGAGCGATGACGATGCGCAGCGGATCCGCCACCACGATCTGGTCCCGGCCCGCTTTCTTCGCCTGGTAGAGCGCGGCGTCGGCCGCCTGGAACAGGTCGTCGAGCGTCCGGCCGTGATCGGGGAAGAGCGCGGCGCCGGCCGAGAGCGTGACGTCACCGAGAGCCCGCTGCCCGTGCTCCAGACGGAGCTGCTTGACGCCCGCCCGGATGTCCTCGGCACGGCGCACCAGGTTGCGGGGCGTGCAGTCCGACAGGACCAGGAGGAATTCCTCCCCTCCGTATCGGCAGACGATGTCCTCTGCGCGGGTGTGCTTCTGGATGAAGGCGCTGACCTCGCGCAGGGCCGAGTCCCCGGCGGCGTGCCCGAAGCGGTCGTTGAACTGCTTGAAGTGATCCAGGTCGAACAGCACGAAGCCGACCTTCGACTTCCTCCGCGCCGCCCGGTACAGCTCCCGGTGCAGCGTCTCCTCCAGGTTACGGCGATTGAACAGCCCCGTGAGCGGGTCCCGGCTCGCCTTGTCGCGCAGCGACTCCTGCAGCCTCAGGTCGAACAGGGCGGACGCAATCTGCTGGGCCACCATCTTGGCCAGCCGCTGCCGGTACTCTCCGACGATCCCGCGTCCATCGGGCCAGAGCCGTCCCTGGCGCGGCCCGGTCAGGAGCAGGAGCCCGAGCGGCGTGCCGCGCGCCATCAACGGGATGCACAGCGATCCCGCTGAGACCGGTGGCTGCAGGTGCTGGCAGACCATCTCGCTGCCGCCCTCCTCGACTTCGTGCACCTGGCCGCGCCGCATCGCCCAGCATTCGCTGGGGAGGAAGGCGTCGTCGGGAGGCGAGGCGTCCCCCCAGTGGAGGGCCGTCTCCAGGAGGTTGTGGCCTTCGTTGTGCTCGTAGAGCGCCCCCGATTCGGCGGGGAAGAGCTCGCGCACGTACCGGGGGATGAGGGGGTAGGCCTCGGAGAGATGGACCGCCGATCGCAGGACGTCGCCCAGCTCGTTGAGCGCGGCGATCTCCTTCGTCCGGCGGGACAGCTCCTCCACCTGGCTTTTCAGGATCTCCCTCTCCTGCCGCTCCTCGACGGCCCGCTTCTGCTCGGTGATGTCCCGGAGGATGGCCGAGAAGCCGATCAGCTTTCCCGTCCTGTCCTCGACCGGAAAGGCGGTCATGCCGATGTCGAGCACGCCTCCCTCCTTGGTCATCGCCTGGGTCTCGCACCGGACCTGCTCCTGCCGCTTGAGTCGCTCCAGGGTCAGGTCCATCTCGCCGCCGCGCCCCGGGGCCGCCAGCACGGTGCCGGATCGGCCCAGCGCCTCGGCCGCCGAGTAGCCGAAGAGCCTTTCGGCGGCGTCGTTCCAGGTCGTGATCAGGCCCTCCGTGTCGGTGCTGACGATCGCGTCGTCCGACGACGCCACGACGGCGGCCAGCCTCGCCAGCGAGGCCTCGTTCTGCTTGCGGCGCGTGATGTCGCGGATGGCGGCCGATTCGAGAGCGCCCCGGTCCGTCTCCAGGGGGCTGACGTTGATGTCGACCGGGAACTCGCTGCCGTCCTTGCGAAGGCCGAACAACTCCAGGCCTTCCCCCGTCGACCGCAGGCGCAGGCTCGCGAGGTACCCCTCCTCGGCGGTCGTCCGCCGGGGACGGAGTCGCTCGGGGAACAGGATCTCGACCTCGCGGCGCAGCAGCTCTCCTCGTCTGTACCCGAAGAGCTTCTCCGTCTGGGCATTGACCAGCTCGATCTCTCCGTCCTGGTTGACGATCACCATCGCGTCGGGAGCCGACTCGAGCAGGTCCCTGAACTTGGATTCGCTCTGCAGCAGGTGGACGTTGGCGGACGAGATCTCCCGGGTGCGTTCCTCGACCTTCCTCTCCAGGTCCTCGCGGGCGCTCTGGAGCTCCCGCTCGACCTCGCGCCCCTGGGCGACGAAGGCGCCCACCCCGATCGCCATCACCGCCACCGCCGCGAGGAACAGCATCAGCAGCATCAGCGACTCATTCGTCGACACCCGCACGAAGGGACCGAGCCGGCTCAACGTGCCCCAGATGGCCACCCCCGACAGCAGCACCATGCCGGTCACGACCTCTCTCTGCTCGAAGCGCAGACCGGCCCAGAGCAGCGGCAGGATGCAGAGATAGCCGAGCGGGAAGCCGCCGGCGCGCAGCGGCAGCGCGTCCGAGAAGACCAGCCAGCCGAGCGAGACGATGGTCAGGAAGAGCAGGGCGAGCTCGAGTCCCCTGTCCCGCCACGCGGGACGTCTCCGCTCCATCCAGAGCAGGAAGGCGGGCGCGGCGATCAGGACGCCGACGGCGGCGCCGACCCACCAGGTGATCCAGATCGGCACGTACTGGGCCCATTTGGCGGCGCCACCGAGGGCCAGGCTCGTGACGCCGACGGTGGCGCCGACCACGGTGCTGGTGAGGGCGGCAAGACCGACGAAGCGCAGGAAGTCCTCGGGCCGGTGGAACGCCTGGCGCCCCCCGGCGAACCGCTTGACGAGATAGGCTCCTATCACCGCCTCGAGGGTGTTGCCGGTGGCGATGCCGAGCGATACGGCGACCTTCCCGAGGCTCACCACGTTCACGAGGAAAGCGCCGAGAAACACGCTGGGCCAGCTCTGGAATCCCAGCAGCAGCAGGGCGGCGAGCGCTATCCCCGAGGCCGGCCAGACGGGAGAGGCGCTCGGGTGCAGGGACGCGAGCGACAGGCCGAGCCTGCCGGCGGCGTAATACAAGAGGAGGAACGCCACGTTCCCGGCGAGGTATCGGAATGAGTCGTGACGAGCCAAGGGTGGACCCTCGTGAGCCCCCCCCCGAGGCAGGAGCATATTGCCACAGGAAGCGCAAAAAAGCAGGACGCGGTGTCAGGCGAGGGGCCGGAACCTGGCCGTGAAGTGCCGCAGAAACGGTGGGCTCCAGGTCATCTCGAAGCCACGCAATTCGCGCGCACGGCCGGCGACCTCCGTGGCGACCTCCAGGATCC
>Ga0075418_10003328_pt1 | contig 18336 bp, 19 predicted proteins | sample SoiMetdeltSBSDD2_FD_81776 | JGI IMG/M metagenome (GOLD analysis project Ga0075418, IMG submission 81776) | Bulk soil microbial communities from a Populus tree surrounding site in Tennessee, USA - Soil MetaG P. deltoides SBSDD2 | ecosystem: Environmental > Terrestrial > Soil > Tree plantation... | reverse complement strand
GAACTGCGTGGAGTTGCGGACATAAATGCTGCCGACCTCGCCGCGGGAGACCTCGTTGAAATCGGTGTCCAGGATCCGGATCTCAGTGCCACCGGCGGGTTTACCCGCGGTGTCGGGGGAGACCCGCAGGTCTTGCGGTGTCGCGGTGGCGATCATGCCGGCTTCGGTGGCGTTGTAGTTGTTGTAAATCACGTCGCCGAACTGATCCATGAACTTGGTGACGACGTCGGGCCGCATCCGTGAACCCGACGCGGCGGCGAACCGCAGCGACCGTCCGCTGTACTTGTTGCGGACGTCGTCGGGCAGTTCCATGATCCGGTCGAACATCACCGGCACGACACACAGCCCGGTGGCGCGGTGGCGGTCGATGAGTTCGAGGGTGGCTTCGGGGTCGAACTTGCGTCGGGTGACTACCGTGCACGCCATCGACGCCGCGAACACCAACTGGGAGAAGCCCCACGCGTGAAACATCGGGGCCACGATGACGACCGTCTCGTCGGCACGCCATGGGGTGCGATCCAAGATCGCCTTGAGGATGCCGGGTCCACCGTCGGCGCCGCCGGAGTGCTTGGCGCCCTTCGGAGTTCCCGTTGTTCCGGACGTCAGCAGGATGACCTTGCTCTTGCTGCTCGCCCGCTGCGGCTCCCGCCCAGCATGGTCGGCGATCAACTTCTCGACCGTCAGCCCGTCCTGCGGTCCGTCGGTCCAGGCGATGATCCGCGTGGCGTCAGGTTTGTCGGCCAGCGCGCGGTCGACGGTCTCGGTGAACTCCTCGTCGTAGATGACGGCGTCCACGTCTTCCCGCTGCACAACCTCGGCGAGTGCGGGCCCGGCGAACGACGTATTCAGCAGTAGCACGTCGGCACCGATCCGGTTGGCTGCGATCAGCGACTCGACGAAGCCGCGGTGGTTGCGCGCCATGATCCCGAGGACCGTCGGAGCCGCACCGTCCGGCAGCGCCTGCAGTCCAGCGGCCAATGCGTCAGCGCGCTGGTCGATTTCGCGCCAGGTCAGGGCGCCAAGCTCGTCGACGAGACCGGTCCGGTCAGGGCAGCGCTGAGCCGCGGCGGCGAATCCCGATGTGATGCCCATGTTTTCGCGCTGCATCGCCGAGGCGATCCGTAGGTATTTGTCGGGCCGCATCGGCGCGAGCAGGCGGGCGCGACCCATCGTCGCGACGATGCCGAGCGTTTCGGTGAGCCGGTCGGTGATGGCCATGGGTCTTAGCCAAGCACAGGGAGCGTGCGCTCCTTGGCCAGTTCGTCAAGGGCACGTTGCATGACGTGCCGCACGTGGGCGTCGACCTCGTCGATGTCGGGGTTCTCGCCGAACTCGGCGACGATGTCGATCGGCGGCAGCACCCGCATGACGATCTTGGCCGGTAGTGGAATGTTGGGTGGGATCACCACGCTCAGGCCGAACGGGAAGCCGAACGAGATCGGCACGATCTTGGTCCGCGCCAAGCGTGCGATCGGCCCGAGGCGCTTGGCCAGCCACGTCCCACGCGAAAGGAAGATCTGCGTCTCTTGGCCACCGATGCCAACCGTCGGCACGATCGGCACGCCGGCGTTCAGCGCGGCTTTCACGTAGCCGGTGCGGCCGCCGAAGTCGATTTTGTTTTCCGACAGTGTCGGGCGATAGACGTCGTAGTCACCGCCGGGGAAGACCACGACGAGGCCGCCGGAGCGCAGCGCTTCGTCGGCGTTCTCGTGGTTGGCGCTGATGTAGCCGATCTTCTTGAAGAAGTCGCCCGTCGGTCCAACCGAGAGCATGTCGTGGCTCAGCGTGTATAGCGGCCGGTCGTAGCCGTGCTTTTCGTAGAAGTGAGCCGCGAGGATCGGAACGTCCATCGGCAACATGCCACCGGAGTGGTTGCTGACCAGCAGCGCGCCGCCGGACGGCATGTTGTCGAGCCCTCTGACCTGCGAGCGGAAGTAGCGCTTGAGGAACGGCCGGGTGATGCTCATGACGCGCTCGGTGAGGCCCGGATCCCACTTGGTGAGCTCCGACGGTTCGATATCGGTTGCGGGCACGGGTCCCCCTAAAATTAGAACGTGTTCTAGTTATCGTACCCGAGCGGCCGACCGGTTTAGAACCGCCTATGCAGGGCTACCTCGACGGGCAATGACGACCGAACGCGACCAGACAACCGGCAGTCCCTCCAACCTAGCTCCCGGCGTGAGTGTCGGGCATGGTCGCTACCGACTGTTGGCCTCTCACGGCGGGCGACCGCAGTTGCAGTTCTGGCATGGGCTCGACCTGGCGACGGACCAAGAAGTGGCTCTCACGCTTGTCGACTGGGGCGGTGAGCTGCCCGAAGAGTTCGTCCATGAAATCCTCGCGCGGACTGTCCGGCTGAAAGGCATCGACATGCCTGGCATCGCCCGGGTGCTCGAGGTGCTACACACCGGACACTTCGGCGTGGTGGTGTCGGAATGGATCCACGGCGGCGCGCTGGGGAAGATCGCCGAGACGGCGCCGTCGCCGACGAGCGTCGCGGGCGCGATGCAATCGCTGGCCGCTGCAGCCGAGGCGGCCCACCGCGCCGGCCTTGTATTGTCCCTCGATGATCCCGCCCGGCTTCGGCTAGGCCTCGACGGTCACGCGGCGCTGGCTTTTCCCGCCACCATGCCGGAGGCGACCGCTGCGTCGGACCTGCATGGAATTGGTCAGGCTATGCGCGTGCTGCTGAACTCCGACGAGCAGGCGCCGTTCCTGATCTCCACCACAGTGTCAGGGCTGCAGGAGGGCGGAATAGCCAGCGCAGCAACGCTTCTGACGCTACTGCGTGAGGCCACCGGCAATGATGTCGAGAGTGGCCGGGTGATGCCGCCGCTGCCACCGCCGGTTCCGGGTCGCTATGCCGGCTTCCGCAACTTCGGGGCTGAGGATCAGGCTGCGGCCGCCCGCCGCCAGGTCATGCGGATCGCGCTGGTGGCTGCGGCCGTGATGGTTGTCATGGCGATGGTGGCCGCGGGCTCGACGCTGAACAGGTTCCTCGACAACGATCACGACTCTGTCGGGTTCAATGCCGACAAGCTGGGGTTGAGCGGGCCGACGGCCTCGGCCAGCCAGCCGCCGCCGGACGTGGTGCGCAAGCGAGCCGCACCAGAGGAGCAGGTCCAACCCGTCACCGCGGTGGTGTTCTCGCCCGGCGGATCGCCCGACAGCCCGGACGCGGCCGGTGCGGCCGTCGACGGCAATCCGGCCACAGCGTGGTCCACCGACACGTATTACGACGCCGATCCGTTCCCGAAATTCAAGCCCGGCGTCGGACTGCTCGTGCGACTCGCAAGACCCGCCGCGATCAGCGCGGTGATGGTCGACATGAACAGCACGGGCACCGTCGTTCAGGTGCGTGCCGCTGCGAGTGACTCGCCCAAGGCGTTGGCCGAAACCATCGAACTCACGCCGCCTACCCCAATGCGGCCAGGGCGCAACAGAATTCAGGTCGCCAGCTCAGACCCAATCTCGAATGTTCTGGTGTGGATTTCCACGTTGGGCTCAACGGATGGCAAGAGCCGCGCCGCGATCTCCGAGATCGAGCTGCAGGCAGCAACGCCGCCGGCGTGACCCGGGCGGTCAGCCGATAGCATCACCGGCGTGACAGACAACAGCGAAAATGTAGTCCTGGTTGAGCAGCGCGACCGGATCCTGATCATCACGATCAACCGGCCAGAGGCCAAGAACGCCGTCAACGCCGCGGTGAGTCGCGGGTTGGCCGACGCCGTGGACCGCCTCGACAGCGATCCGGGACTCTCTGTCGGCATCGTCACTGGCGCGGGTGGCTCGTTCTGTGCGGGCATGGACCTCAAGGCGTTCGCCCGCGGCGAGAACGTCGTGGTCGAGGGCCGCGGAATGGGGTTCACCGAGCGTCCGCCCGTCAAGCCGCTGATCGCGGCGGTCGAAGGGTACGCACTGGCAGGTGGCACAGAAGTGGCGCTGGCCACCGATTTGATCGTGGCGTCGAAGGAGTCGGCGTTCGGCATTCCGGAGGTGAAGCGTGGGCTGGTCGCCGGTGGCGGTGGGCTGCTGCGGCTGCCGCAGCGCATCCCGTACGCGATCGCGATGGAGCTCGCGCTGACCGGTGAGAACCTGCCGGCGCAGCGGGCACACGAGCTGGGGTTGGTCAACGTGCTGGCCGAACCGGGTGGGGCCTTGGACGCCGCGATCGCGCTCGCCGAACGGATCACCGCCAACGGGCCGCTGGCGGTCGCGGCGACGAAGCGGATCATCACCGAGTCGCGCGGCTGGAGCCCGGAAGAGATGTGGACCCAGCAGACAAGGATCCTGATGCCGGTCTTCAGCAGTAATGACGCGAAGGAAGGCGCGATCGCGTTCGCCGAGAAGCGCCCGCCGAAGTGGACGGGCAGCTGACGGTTTTCGGCCGCGCAGTTGCGGTCAAGGAGTCGACGGCCGCCGAGCCCCGCCGCCCCTACTTGTCTTCACAAAGGGACTACTGATGCTGACGGCGTCATTCATTTGATGACGCCGCGGAGAATGACATCTAACTGGTGAGCTCGGCCGGGCTGCTATCGCATTAAGTCTCTGATCGTCGCAATTGCCACAGCGACATCCGCGCGCACACCCCAGATGGGATGCCGCACGAGGTCACGCGCAGCTCGCGGCAAGTTGCCTTCAACGACGTGCCCCGCGACAACGATTGTGTTCGCCAGAGCGAAGATCGCGGCTCCAGCCCTGAGTCGACCCGTCAGCGCCGTAACCACCGCGACAGGCACCATGGAGTTACCGACGACTGCGCACCAGCGGTTGAACGGCGTGAGGTGCTGGGTCCGGTGTTCTGCAGCGAACTCCTCGTAGGAGGCAACCACTCCCGCAGCATGGCACACAGCTGCGAGGGACGCTATCCCCGCACTTTCGTTGGCAAACAATTAGCCGGTGAGTTCGGCGATCTCCTCGGTGATGTTGCGTCGAGCGCGGTCTTCCCACCGCTCGCGACCCGTCGCTGTGTGGAACAGCGGCCCCGTCAGCAGTGCCGAAAGTACCTGCGCCCGAGCCGGTTTGAACACCTCGTCCGGCACGTCGGCGTACTCCTCCCGGACCGCTGCGGCATAGGCGCGGTATCGGATCGGCTCGCTGGCGAGCACCGACAGGTCGGCGTCGCTGAGCACCGCTCCGTTGATGTCGTCGTCATCCACCTTGTGCGTTTTGGTCACCAGCACCAGTCGCGCGACCTCATCGCGGATCGGCGATGACTCCAGCAGCTCGCGCGCCAGCTCGGCCGAGCGGTCCTCGTTGTCGTTGCGGCCGATCTCGTAGATGGCGTCGTGGAACCATGCCGCCAGCTCCACCGCCTCACGGTCGAACTCGATCCCCGATTCGGCCAGCAGCCCGACCGCGTCGAGCATCTCGTGCAGATGGGCGACGGTGTGGTGCTTGCGGTGCGTCTCCGACCAGCGAGCCAGCAAGTCCTCTCGCAGTTCCTCGGTCAGGTGGGCTGGCACGTCCTCAGTGTCCCACCGGCTTGACCTGAACCCCTATTGAGGTCGCAGGATGGCGGCATGACAACGGAAGTGACGGACGCCGTCGACGTCGCCGCGTATTTCGATCGAATCGGCTACCAAGGCCCCGCCGAGCCGACGGTCGAGACGGTGCAGGCGCTCGTGGCCGCGCACAACCGGTCCATCCCGTTTGAGAACCTCGACCCGGTGATGGGTATCCCCGTCGCCGACCTGAGCGCCGCCGCTCTCACCGATAAGCTCGTGCACCGCCACCGCGGCGGCTACTGCTATGAGCAGAACGGGCTGATGGGATATGTCCTCGAGGAGTTGGGCTTTGGCGTCGAACGGCTCGCCGGCCGAGTCGTGTGGCTGAATCCGGACGGCCCGCTGCCCGCACAGACACATCACGTGCTCTCGGTGGCGGTGCCGGAAGTCGATGGGCGGCTACTGGTTGACGTCGGATTTGGCGGGCAGACGTTGACGTCGCCGATCCGGCTTGAGGCCGGACCCGTGCAGCAGACTCGACACGAGCCGTACCGCATCCGGGAGCGCGGTGACGGCTACCAGCTCGAGGCCGAGGTCCGCGGCGAGTGGCAGCCGCTGTACACGTTCACTGCCCGCCCGCAGCCGCGCATCGATCTCGAGGTCGGAAGTTGGTATGTGTCAACGCATCCCGACTCGTTCTTCGTCACAGGCGTGACGGGAGCACTGGTCACCGACGACGCTCGCTGGAACCTGCGAGGCAGAAACCTTGCGATCCACCGCGCAGGCGAGACCGAGAAGATTCGCTTCGACACCGCCGCCGAGGTGCTCGATGCGTTGACCGACCGCTTCGGCATCGACCTGACCGACCTCGGTGACCCCGCCGACGTCGAAGCGCGCGTCAACGAGCTGCTGGATAGCTGACCACCACATCCCACGGATCCCCGGCGGCCAGCGCCATCCGGCCCAGCCGCCGCGCGTATTGCGTTGTGGTGCCGAACTCGTCGACCCAGCTGCGTGCACGCATGGTCGTCCGCCACAGCCGGTGCTCGGCCGTCACGCCGATCGCGCCATGTAACTGATGGGCAATCGTCGTCACCGGATTCACGGCCCGTCCGACGGCCACCTTGGCCGCCGTCACCGCGTAGTCGGTCGCCGGGTGGGCGAAACCGTAGTCAGCCGCGGCTGCGACCGCTAAAGCCGCTGCAGCGCGGGCGCGTTCGATCTCGCCGGCCATCGCGGCGAGCGAATGCTGCACCGCCTGGAACTTGCTGAGCGGACGCCCGAACTGCACGCGCTCGCCGGTGTGGCCGACGGTGAGGTCGCAGGCCGCGTCGAGCGCACCGACGATCTGGTTGCACCGCGCCCACGCGCCGCGGCGGATCAACTCGTCGGCAACGCCGGGATCGACCGCGTGCATGTCGCCAACCGCCATGTCGAAGGCGACGGAACCGCGCGGCTCGCCGGCCAGGTTATGGCCATCAACCGCCTGCGCATCCTCGACCGCAGCGACGTGCAGCGCGTCAGCGGTCCGCACCGCCAAGACGACCGTGCTCAAGGGCCACGGGACGTCGTGTACGGTTCCCCTGAGCCGACCGTCGATTTCGGCGGTGTCGGCCATCGCGACTGTCAGCGGGCCGGTGTCAGGAATCGACACGCCAGCTTTGTCCGCGAGCCACACCGCGAGCAGATCGGTCTCGGCAATCGGAGCCGCGGCCGCATGTCGAGCCAAGCCGGACAACACGATTGCCGCCTCCGCGGGGCCTGCGCCCTGACCGCTCGTCAGCCGGGCGAGTCCGGTGTCCTCGAGATTGCGCCACAATTCGTCGCCCGTCGATCGATCGCAGAGTTCGTCGACCAGCTGTGCCAGCTCGTTCATTGCACGCCCATCCCCTTGGCGACCACGCCGCGCAGCACCTCGTTCGTCCCACCCCGCAGTGTGAACAGCGGCGAGTGCACCCGCGCATCGGCGAGTAACGCACGCAACGGCTCGGCGTCCTGGACGTAATCCAGCAGGTCGGCGACCAACTCGACGGAGTCCTGTTCGAAGCGGGTGCCGAGATCCTTCACCAGCGCCGCCCGGGTTGCAGCATCTCCGCCATCGGCCAGCGTGCGCGCCACCGAGATCGACAGCTGCCGCAGCGAAATCATCCGGGCCACAAGGTCTCCCACGTCGGCTGCGACGCCGTCATCGACATCGCCCAACGCGCGAATCGCGCTGAAGATCAGCGTGGCCGTGGACAGAATTCGCTCCGGACCGCTTCGCTCGAAACCCAATTCGGCGGTGACCTGATGCCAGCCGTCACCGATTTGACCCAGCACGTCCTCATCGGAAATGAACACGTCCTCAAAGAGGACCTCGTTGAAGTGGTGCTCGCCGTTCATCAACACGACCGGCTCGATCGTGAGGCCCGGTGCCGACGTCAGCACGATGAACTGGCTGAAGCCCGCATGCCGATGCTCGGGATCCAGCGGGCTGGTTCTGGCCAGCACGACGATCTGATGCGCGACGTGCGCGCCACTCGTCCAGACCTTCGACCCGCGCAGCAGCCAGCCGCCGTCGGTTCGGGTCGCCCGCGTCTGCACGGCGGCGAGGTCCGATCCCGCGCCATGTTCGCTCATCCCGATCGCCGAGTAAAGCCGTCCCGCTGCGATTTGCGGCAAGAGCCGGCCCCGCTGCTCTTCGGTGCCATACGACAGCAGCGCGGGCGCGACCTGGCGGTCGGCGATCCAGTGCGCGGCGACCGGGGCGCCGTGCGCCAGCAGTTCCTCGGTGACGACGTAGCGGTGCAGGTAACCCAGTCCGAGGCCGCCGTAGTCGGCCGGGATCGTCAGGCCGACGAACCCTGCAGCGGCCAACCTGGCGGAAAAGTCCGGGTCCCACTTCGCGAGCCAGGAGTCGACGGCCGGCTGCCAGCCGAACTCGGCGCGATCGGCGGCGAGGAAGTCGCGGATCGACGTCCGCAGCTGGGCCAGCTCACCGTCGTTGGCGCATAGCGCGTCGAAGTCGCTCACTGGCCACCAGAGTCTAGTCAGCGGCGAGCTGGTAGCTCATGACATATCCGTCCTGAACGGTCGCCCAAAACTGTGGCCGAAAAAGCGTACTTGGAACGGGGGCTGGCTGCTCTTACCGATGAGCGCGGATCATCGCGGGCCCGCGTCATCGCCAAGGGAGCACATTATGAACACCGCAGACACCCGCGTATCGGTCGTTTCGGCGATAGCCATCGGAGCGGTCCTGCTTGCACTCAGTACGCCGCTCGTTCATGCAGCGCCAGGGGATGGTCCTGGCAGCGACAACACACCTCCACCGCCTGGGCAGGTGGCGGTGGCGGAGCCGCTTGAGATTTCCGTCAGCGAGAACCCAGTGGTCTTCCTGCCCCATCAGACCACCAAGACCATCAACTTCACCTGGACACCGCAACCGGATTCGAAAGTGTGGGTGCATGTTACGGAGGGTTCAGGGGCGAAAGAGGTGTGGAGCAAGGTGATGGACAAGGGATTGACCGGCCCGCTGAACCTGGAGGTCGACTACGGCTCGTTCTACTGGATTTGGGTGTGTAGGGAAGTTCACGACACCTGCCCGCTGGCCGTCGTCACGACGGAGCGGCTCGACATCAACGTGCCCCCTCTGGAGCGGCAGCTGCCGTTGCCGGAGCCGCCGGGAGATAACGACAGGTCGACCCCGCAGCAGACCGACGGAACCGGCGGGCAGGGGCCCCAGCGACGACCTGGAGATGGTTCACAAGAGCATGGAGTTGATGCTGCTGACCAACAAACACGCCAAGAATGACCCCGCGACATGTCGACATCCTCAGCTGAGCAGGAATTGTCATGTCCATCGTGCGGGCGGCCGACGATACTCGGTGAACGTGACAGATCCAGCACGCCGCGATCGATTGCGCGAACTGCTCGACGCTGTCGTCGACGCCGACAACACCGACGTCGGTGACATGGCACGCAGCAGCTTCGCCTCGGAATTCCACTTCTCCCGGGAGGTGCGTCGGCTGACCGGTGAGTCCCCGGCGGCGCTGCGCCGACGCATCATGCTGGAGCGCGCGGCGTGGCGCCTGCGCCGCGGTGAGTCGGTATCCGCGGTGGCCACCGACGAGGGCTGGTCGTCGGCGGAGGTGTTCTCCCGCGCCTTCAGTCGCGCGTTCGGTCTTCCCCCGTCGCGCGCCTCGGACATTGGGTTCCGGCTGCCCGCCCCGAATGGCCTGCACTTCCACCCGCCCGGATCGCTGTGGCTGGACAGCGATGGCGACACCAAGGAGCCCGATATTTCTCAATTGATGGTGGCCCACGACGTCGCCGATACCGCCTACTTGATCAACCAGGCCGCACAGTTGTCCAAAGAGCAATGGACAGAGGAGATCTCACCGGGGCAGGTGATTCTTGACTGGGACGGTCCCGAACCGAGCGTCGGCGCGGTACTCGGTGCGATCGTGTGGACGAAGGAAGTGTGGCTGGCCACCATCGAAGGCCGCGACTTCCCCAGTCGAGAAGCCACAGAGCCTTCGTCGACACCAGCACAGCAGTTGGCCACCCATCACGACGAGCTCGGAAAGCGCTGGGCCGCAATGGTGTCCGAATACAGAGCTGAAGGCCGGTTGGGGGATACCGTCATCGACGCCTTGTGCGACCCGCCCGAGTCGTTTCAGCTGTACGGGATCGTCGCGCATGTGCTGACCTACTCGGCGCACCGACGCGGTCTCGCGCGCATGATGCTTGCCCGTCACGGGGTTCGCACTGCCCTTGGTGACCCACTGAACTGGATGAGAGGAAATTGAGATGGCGACTGTCTACTTCACCGCGTCCAGCCTCGACGGCTACATCGTCGATGAGGCCGAGAGCCTGGACTGGCTCACGTCCCGCAACATCGATGCGAATGGCCCGTTCGGATACGAGGCGTTCATCAAAGATGTTGGCGCACTGGTGATGGGGTCGGCGACGTACGAGTGGGTGGTCCGCAACCATCCGGGTGACTGGATGTACGAGCAGCCGTCGTGGGTGTTGACGCACCGTCCCGAAATCATCGCCGACGGGCATCCGGTGCAGACCTTCGCCGGTGCCGTCGCCGAGTTGCATCCGAAACTGGTGTCCGCGGCGGCGGGTAAGGATGTGTGGGTCGTCGGCGGGGGAGATGTGGCCGCGCAGTACGCAGCCGTCGGCCTGATCGACGAAATGATTGTCACGTACGCACCGTGCTCGTTAGGTGGCGGCTCTCGCGTGCTACCGATCCGGTCCGAGTGGACGTTGGTGGAATCCGGCGGCAACGGCGACTTCGTCTGCGCCCGGTGGCGCAAGGCTTAACGGTGGTCGGGAATCCCGTAGCGACGCACGAATTCCCTTGACTTGACCAGGAATTCGACCTGCTCGGCAACCTCGCGCAACGGATCGACGCTGCGGGTGGACCGGCACAGCACCACCGCTCCCTCGAGGGAGGCGATGCATGTGATGGCCAGCGACGCGGCGCAGGGCTCGTCGAAGCCGTCGCTCACAAACGCGCCCGTGAGCGCGTCGCGCCAGCGGCGGAAGATGCCGCCCGCGACGGACGTCAGCTGTGGTTCGTCGTCGGCCGAGCCGATCGCCGCGGCCACCACAGGACAACCAGCGGTGAAGTCGCTCTCGACGAGTAAGTCTTCCCAGAACGTGACGAACTTCCTGACGAGATACATCCCGCCCTTTTCGGCGGCGTCGCCGATGAGTTCCGTCAGGGCCTCGCCGGCGTACTGCAGGGCCTCGGTCAGGATCTGATTGCGCCCCTCGGGGAAGTGGTAGTACACCGAGCCGCGCGGCGCGCCGCTGCGGGCGAGCACCTCGTCGATTGTGACGCCGGCGGCTCCGCGCTCACGCATCACCTCGGCGGCGCTGATCAACATGTTGGTGCGCGTCGAGCCCCGTTTGGTCCTGGTCTTGGTCGCGGTGGACAGAACAAACCTCCAGCGAGTATCAGGCCGCGTGCGGGTCGCGCAGCTGCGACGGCCGCCAACTGAAGTTGCGCGGGCTGAAGTGGAAGAACGGTCGACGGTGTCCATGCACCTCGTGCGTGAACCGGCGGCCGGCGAAGTTGACCTCAACGATCCACATCGGGTGCCTCCCTGTCTATGACCAACAGCATAGAAGCGGTAACACATGTGCGCAATAGATGTATTCCCCATCACACCCCTGGGCCCCTAGGAGCAGGTGAACGAGGGTAGTTAGCCGATATTAGTGATCAGCGCCTGACATGCGATTATGTGACGGGACATAATTGCGAAATCGCAGCTCAGCCGTACTTCGGGTCCGTACGCTGACGGCAGAACCGAGGAAAGCGGGGCTGCCATGGCCAAGCACTCGCATCTGTGCAGGTCACTGCTCATAGGTATGACCGCCGCGGCTCTCATCGCCGCGCCGATCGCCGGCGCCGAACCGTTGAATCAGAACGGGTACAACGGGGCGCCGACGGTCGTCTCCGGTCGCCCGGTGCCGACGATGAATGGCGTCCCGTGCGTCTCCGGACACCTCGGAACCTGCACAGGCTTCGCGCAGAACCAGCCGAAACCCAGGAAGCCCCGAGTGTCGGTCGGCCACAGTCCGACGGTGAGCCCGTGACGATGGGGCACTACAAGAGCAACGTGCGCGATCTCGAGCACAAGATGGGCCTGAAGGTTTCTCCCACATGCGAGCTCACCTTCGGTCAACATGACCGTCCCGCCGTCGGCTGGTTGGTCGGTGACACCCACAGCGGCATCGCGCAGATGTTCAAGGTCATCGAGTATGCGCGAATGATGGTCGGCACCAAGGCGATTGCGACGCTGTCGACCGGCTATCTGAACGCGTTGGACTACGCGCGGACCCGCGTGCAGGGCGCCGACCTGACGCAGATGACCGACAAGGGGGCGGCACGCGTTACGATCGTCCATCATCCCGACGTGCGCCGTGCCCTGCTCACGCAGAAGGCATATGCCGAGGGGCTGCGGGCCCTGTACCTCTACACGGCTGCCCATCAGGACGTTGTCGTCGCCGACATCGTGTCCGGCGCTGACGCCGAAATGGCCGACCGGGTCAACGATCTGCTGCTGCCGATCGTGAAGGGTGTCGGCTCCGAACGTGCCTACCAGTGCCTGACCGAATCACTGCAAACGCTGGGCGGTTCCGGCTTCCTGCAGGACTATCCGATCGAGCAGTACATTCGTGACGCGAAGATCGACTCGCTCTACGAAGGCACCACAGCGATCCAGGCGCAGGACTTCTTCTTCCGGAAGATCGCCCGCGACCAAGGCAGGGCCCTGCAACACGTGGTCGGTCAGATCCAGGCGTTTCTCGGCAGCGACAGCGCGAGGCCCGAATTAGCCAATGCACGAACGCTTCTCGCCACTGCGCTGGCCGACCTGCAGGCGATGGCAGCAGCCATGACCGGCTATCAACTGTCCTCGCAGGAGAACGCCCGCGAACTGTATCTCCTTGGGCTGGAGTCGGTTCGGTTCCTGCTGGCGGTCGGCGACGTGTTGATCGGGTGGCTACTGCTGCAGCACGCAGAGACCGCGCTCGACGCGCTCGACAGCGAGGTCTCCGACCGCGACCGCCACTTCTACGCCGGAAAGGTCGCCGTGGCAAAATTGTTCGCGAAGAACGTATTGCCACGGCTGACCGCCGAACGCAAGATCGTCGAGGCCGTCGACCTCACCGTGATGGACCTGCGCGAAGACGCGTTCTAGACGACGATGTGGCGATTCAACTGTCAGGCGGGTAACCGCGGCCGTCCGTTTGATGAGAATGTTCTCATGTGGGTCTCACAGGGGAGCCATCGCAGGTGAGGACGCTCGATGGCATGCGGCTTCCCTTGACGATTCTGCTCGGCGCGCTGATCGTCGGCGGCGTCATCGGAATCGTCGGTATCAACATGCGGCCGGAGTATGACGACAGCCGGCTACAGCCGATCACCGTCGAGGGACCGAGCAGCACGCCGCCCGCCACCCCGCCGCCTCCTGCGGCGACACCGCCGCCACTTCCGGCGACCCGAACATTGGCGCCGACCACCGTGACTTCGATTAGCACCGACGTCCCCGTACCGCCACCGGCAACCTTCGATCCGATCGAGACGACCGACGATGGGGGCCACCATAGAGGTGGAGACGACAGAGGCGGCGATGATGGGGGCCACGGTGGCGGAGACCGCAGCGGTAGCAACAGCGGTCCGGGCTGAGCCAACAACGGGCGCCACCGGGCGCCAACTGGCTGACCGCCTGCGTCCATCAGCGGCGCGCACGCGAATCATCGGATGGGTCCTGTTACTGGTCTTCACGGCGCTCGGTCTGGTCACCTTCGTGACATGGAGGTTGCTCATCGCCGCTACAGACGCCCGCATGCAGCAGGAGTTGCGCTTCGAGATGGAGCAGTTCGCCGAGCTGACCGCGCCCGGTGTCAACCCGAGAACCGGAATGCCATTCGCAAGCGTCGACGAGGTGATTCGGGAGGCGATCGCATACAACGTTGCCAGGCCCAACGAGAAATTCCTCGGCTTCGTCGACGGCCAGTACCGCGTGCAGAGCAGGCCTCAGGTCGACGGCCGTGCCACATTGGCCGGTGACGTCGACTTCTCCCAGCGGGTGGGGTCGATCGCCGAGCCCGCTCGCGGCACGTATCGACATCCTCAGCTCGGCGAAATCGTTTACGCCGCTGTACCGGTGACGCTGACGGGGGATCCGGCACGCGGAGTGATCGTCGCGGCCTACCTGGCCGATAGCGAACGCGGTGACGCAGACGACGCCGCCCGGCTCATGCTGATCGTTGGTGCGGTGACTTTGTTGGGCGCGGTCGGTGCCGCGTGGCTGGTGGCGGGACGGATCTTGCGTCCGCTGCGGGATATCACCAGCACAGCACGGACCATCACCGAAACCGACCTGTCGCAACGGATCCCGCGCCGTGGCGGAGATGGCGACGAACTCGGTGACCTGGTGGCCACGGTCAACGGCATGCTCGATCGGATCGAGAACGGTATTTCAGCTCAGCGTCGATTCGTCGACGACGCCGGCCACGAATTGCGCACGCCAATCACGATCATCCGTGGGCACCTGGATGTGCTCGATCCCACCGACCCAGCCGACGTCAGCTCGACGGTGGGCCTGGTGAACGACGAACTGGATCGGATGAACCGCATGGTTTCCGACCTGCTCTTGCTGGCTCAGTCCGAACAACCGGCCTTCTTACATCCCGAAGCCGTCGACGTCGCAGCACTGACGACCGATACGTTCGACAAGATCGCTCTGCTCGGCGACCGTGACTTCGCTGTGGAGGCGGTGGCCGACATATTCGCAGTCCTCGACCCCCAGCGCATCACCCAAGCGCTGGTTGCCCTCGCCGACAATGCCTGCAGGTACACCGATTCCGGCGACCGGATCGCCCTCGGCTCACGCGTCGAAGGCGGGTGGCTGCGTTTCTGGATCACCGACTCCGGCCCCGGCGTCAGCGACGAAGACCGGCCCAGGATCTTCCAGCGCTTCGCCCGAGGTGGCGCCGGCAGTCGACGTTCCGATGGCGCCGGACTGGGCTTGGCGATCGTCGACGCCATCGCCGTCGCCCATGGCGGTGTGGTTCTACTCGACAGCACACCAGGGTGCGGCGCCACCTTCAGTGTGGTCGTGCCTCTCGTCCCTGGCTCGAGCGAGCGATGACCCACATCTTGATCGCCGAGGACGAGCAGCGAATCGCCTCGTTCATCGAAAAGGGGCTGTCCGCCAACGGCTTTGCGGTGACTGTGGTCGCGGATGGTCGGTCGGCCTACAACTACGCGGCGACCGGCGATTTCGACCTGATGATCCTCGACATCGGGCTGCCCGAATTGGACGGCTTCGAGGTGCTTGCCCGGCTGCGAGCAGAAGGCCATCGGGTTCCCGTCCTCGTGCTCACCGCGCGCAGCAGCGTGCATGACACGGTCGCCGGCCTGGAGGGCGGCGCTGACGACTACATGGCCAAGCCGTTTCGATTCGAAGAACTGTTGGCTCGTGTGCGGCTGCGTCTCACACCGACGCACACCGCCGGTGACTTTGTATTGTCATGCGGTGGTTTACAACTCGACCTGCACACTCGCCGCGCATTGGTCGGTGGCCGTACGGTTGACCTCTCGGCTCGCGAGTTCGCCCTCGCCGAAACGTTTCTTCGGCATGCAGGCCAGGTGCTCTCACGTGAGCAGCTGTTAAGCCAGGTCTGGGGTTACGACTACGACCCCGGCTCCAACGTCGTCGACGTGTACGTGCGCTACCTGCGCCGCAAGCTGGGATCGGAGCGCTTCGTCACACTTCGCGGCATGGGCTACCGATTGGACGCCGCGCCTTAGTGGCGACCGGGGCCGCCGTGCCTGTCGTCGACAACGAAGCAGAACGGGCCAAAGCAGTTGAACCCGCCCCGGTCGAAGAAGAACACATCGTCGTCGAAACGGCCGTGATCATCGAAACCGAAATCGTCGTCGCCATGGTCCGCGGCGGCGGTTCCCGCTCCGCCCATCATGAGACCGGCGACGGCGGCCGCCACCACGAGGGCCTTCCGTGCGGTATGGCGTGTCATCGCTGTACTCCCAACGCTCTTGGTTCGCTGACACCCTCAGTTTGGTGTGGCGAAATGAGTGCGACGGGAACCGTGCATGAGAGCGTTCTCATCCACGCGCGCGGCTAGACCTCCGGCGTGTAACCGAACGGCAGCAGGATGCTCTTGGCCTCGCAGTACTGTTCGATGCCCTCCGGACCGTTCTCGCGTCCGATGCCCGAATTCTTGTAGCCGCCGAATGGCGCACCGGGATCGAACGCGTACATGTTGACCGCGTAGGTGCCGGTGCGGATCTTCTTGGCGATCTCGACGGCCTTGGGGAAGTCGGTGGTGAACACGCTGCCCGCCAAGCCGTAGACCGAGTCGTTGGCGATGCGAATCGCGTCCTCTTCAGTGTCGAAGGGGATGATCGCCAGCACCGGGCCGAAGATCTCCTCCTGGGCGATGGTCATCGAGTTGGTCACGTCGGCGAACACCGTGGGTTGCACGAACCAGCCGCCGTCGAGCCCCTCGGGCCGGCCGCCGCCGGTGACGATCCGGGCCCCCTCCTCGACGCCCTTCTTGATGTAACCCTCGACGCGCTCCCGCTGCTTCTCCGAGATCAGCGGGCCGATCATCGACGCGGGATCGTCCGGCAGCCCGACCTGCATCGCGGCGACTGCCGCCGATACCTTCTCGACGACCTCGTCGTACCGCGACCGCGGCGCCAGGATGCGGGTCTGGCCCACGCAGGCCTGCCCGCAGTTCATCAGGCCGGAGAACACCAGCATCGGCAGCGTGGAGTCCAGGTCGGCGTCCTCGAGGATGATGGCCGCCGACTTGCCGCCGAGCTCGAGGGTGCACGGCTTGAGCTTCTCGGCGGCGAGCTTGCCGATCTCCTTGCCGACCGCCGAGCTGCCGGTGAACGTGAACTTGTCCAGCTCGGGGTTGGTGGTCAGCGCGCGACCGGTCTCCGGGCCGCCCGGCACCACCGACAGCACGCCCTCGGGCAGCCCCGCCTCGGCGAAGACCTCGGCCAAAGCGTTTGTGCTCAACGGGGTTTCGGCGGCGGGCTTGAGCACGACGGTGCAGCCGGCCAGCAGCGCGGGGCCGAGCTTGTTGACGGCCAGGAACAGCGGAACATTCCACGCGACGACGGCACCGACGACACCGACGGGTTCCTTGGTCACCAGGGTCTGGCCGTAGATGCCGTCGCGGATCTCGTTCCACGTGTATTTGTCGGCCGCGCCCGCGTAGAACTGCAGCGTCGACACGGAGGCGCCGTACTGCATCATGTCGACGATCGTCGGCGGCTGGCCCGTCTCGAGCTTGAGCAGGTGCTTGAACAGATCGGCGCGATCCTCCAGCAGCTTGAGCGCGCGGCCGATCACGGCGGCGCGCTCCGCCGGCGGTGTGGTTGGCCACGGGCCTTCGTCGAATGCCTTGCGGGCGGCCGCGCAGGCGGCGTTCACGTCGGCCTCTGCGGCCATCGGGACCTGCCCGACCTTTTCACCCGTTGCGGGCGAGAACACCTCGATGACCTCGGCGGTCGACGGTTCGACCCACTTGCCGCCGATGAACAGCTTGTCGTACTCGGTCTTGTAAGCCGTGTCCACGCTCTGTGTCATGAGCGTCACATTACCCAGATTCCGGCGAAACGAGAACCTGTTCCAGTTCAGGGACTTAAGCCGGCCGTAGGACCAGCACCAGATTGCTCACCAGGAACTCCCTGAGCACCGGCACACCGGTCATCCACCATGCCCATCGCGGGTGGTAGCGGGGAAATGCCGCGACCAGGGCGCCGGTGCTTGTCGCCCATTCCAGCCCGTCGGCCACCGACACAGCGAACAACGACGATCCGTAGTCGTTCTTCGGCCGATGCCCGTGCTTGCGGGTGTAGCGCTCGGCGGCGCGGGCGCCACCGAGATAGTGCGACAGCCCCGTCTCATGGCCGCCGAACGGGCCAAGCCAGACCGTGTACGACAGCACCGCCAAGCCGCCGGGCCTGGTGACTCGCAACATCTCACGGCCGAGCCGCCACGGCTGCGGCACATGTTCGGCGACGTTGGACGACAGGCAGATGTCCAGGCTGGCGTCGGCGAACGGCAACGCCATGCCGGACGCCCGCACATAGGTCGCCGTGCCACGAATGGACGCCGGGGCTGTGCTGGATGTCGCCGCCTGAGCGGCTCCGACGTGCATCTCGGTGGGATCGGGCTCGACGCCGACGTACTGCAGGCCGGCGTCGGCGAAGGCGGCCGCGAAATATCCAGGGCCGCCACCCACATCGAGCACGGTCCGGCCGGCGGGTGACGAGCCGGTGGTGCCTCGCCACAGGTCGGTGACCATCGCGGCGGTGTCTTTGGCCAGTGCGCCGTAGAACCGGGCG
>Ga0075418_10003326_pt1 | contig 18338 bp, 18 predicted proteins | sample SoiMetdeltSBSDD2_FD_81776 | JGI IMG/M metagenome (GOLD analysis project Ga0075418, IMG submission 81776) | Bulk soil microbial communities from a Populus tree surrounding site in Tennessee, USA - Soil MetaG P. deltoides SBSDD2 | ecosystem: Environmental > Terrestrial > Soil > Tree plantation... | reverse complement strand
CGAGACCTTTCGGGCGGAGAGCAGCAACGCATCGCGATTGCGCGGGCACTTGTGAACGATCCAGCGCTTGTGCTCGCAGACGAACCCACGGGAAACCTCGATCCGGATCTGTCCCTCGAAATCATGAACCTGCTTCGTGAGGTCAACGCCGGCGGCACGACCGTCGTCGTCGCGACGCACGATCGAGAATTGATTCGGCTCGTTGGCCGCCGCACGATCACGCTCGACCAGGGGCGCGTGGTGGAGGTCACATGAGAGCTATTGATTATGCGCTGCGCCAGGCCTGGGCGAGCTTCTGGCGTTCAGGCACATCGACGGCCTTCGCGGTGCTGGCCATCGCGCTGGCGGCAGTGGTGCTCGGCACCTTGCTGCTCGTCACCTGGAACGTCGATCGGGTGATGGCGCAGTGGACCGACGCGACCGAATTCTCCATCTTTCTTCGCGACGATGCGACGTCGGAACAGCGGGGAGCGGTGGAAATGGCCGTGGATCAGAGCGGCGTCAGCGATCGACGCGAGTACGTTTCGAAGGGACAAGCACTGACGCGCTTCCGAACGCAATTTGCCGATCTCGCGTCGCTGACCAATGACTTCGACGACAACCCGTTTCCCGCGTCGGTCGAAGTTCGAGTGCGTCCCGACGCCGCTCGAGCCGGGCGGGCTGACACCCTTGTCAGGAACCTCGCGGCGATGCCGGGTGTTGCCGACGTGCGCTACGACCGCGAATGGCTTACGCGAATGTCGGCGGGGCTCGACGCGATACGCGGCGCGGGATTTGCCCTAACCCTCTTGATGGCGTTTGCGGCGGCGGTGACCGTCGCCGCCGTCGTGCGGCTCGGCCTTCACGCCCGCACCGATGAGATTGAAATCATGAAATTAGTCGGGTCGCCGGTGTCCTTCATCCGGGGGCCGTTCGTGGCGGAAGGGGTGCTTCAGGGAGGCCTCGGCGCCGTTATCGCGCTTGGCTTGCTCTGGGCCGGATTCGCCGTGGTGCGCGCATGGTGGGGCGGCGATTTGTCGGCCGTGCTGGATGGCGCGGCCATTCAGTTTTTGCCGGTCCGGCTGGTCGGTCTTCTCGTCGCCGGTGCGATGTCGGTGGGCGCCGCCGGTGGTTTTGCCGCGTCCCGTCACGCGGCCTGACCGTTTGGGCGACCGCCGTTGACAGCCCCCGGAGCCCCCGCTTAGACTGTTCGAAACCTCAGATATGCCTGCGTCGAGGAACCGTTTGTCACGCTTCCTGGCCGACTCCCGCCCGCAGTGCGACCCGGTCCTTCATTCAGTCTCCAACTTCTACCGTGAAGAATTTGTGAAATGTAAGCGTTGCCTTGAACAGCAGCGCGAGTTCTTCTCGGAAGGCGCCATTTCCGATGCCGAACGCGCGCTGACGAAGGTGATGTCGCAGCTCGATCGACTGTGCACCAAAGCCGACGCGGATCAGGTCGTCAGCCGCCTCCTCAGACAATTCGACGTTGTAACCGGCCTTGCAGCCTGGTCGGACCCCCGCCACACTCACTGATTCGTTCCATTCACAATCTTCGAAGCGACCTCCAGGAGATCCTGCGTGCAGCCGTTCGCGCGGCCGATGCGGGGATGCTCGTCCGGACCGCGATTGGCGAACCAGATGTCGCGGACGCGCTGACGCGCGCGACGGCGTCCGACCTCATCGCCGTCGGCAAGGCGGCCGGGCCGATGTTGACAGAGTTCGTACGCAGCGCGCCCGTCGCTGTGCGGAGTGCGATCGGCATCGGGCCAGAGCGGCCGGAGACGTTGCCATCGGAGGCCACGTGGTTCGATGCCGGGCATCCAGTGCCGGACGACCGCAGTGTCGCGGCAGCCCGCAACGCGTTGCAGCTTGCACATCGCACTGCGGACGACGACGTGCTGCTGGTGCTTCTGTCAGGAGGCGCATCCGCATTGATGGCGCTGCCGGCGGAAGGTCTCACGCTTGGGGACAAGCAGGAAACAGTGCGACGGCTGCTAAAAGGTGGCGCATCGATCCACGAGTTGAACACGGTCCGCAAGCATCTCTCAGCGATCAAGGGCGGACGGCTTGCTGCCGCGACCCGTGCCGCCGTCGTGACGCTCGTGATATCCGATGTGGTAGGGGACGACCTCTCCGTCATCGGCTCTGGTCCGACGATGCCGGATCCGAGCACGTTTGCCGACGCCCTTCGCGTGCTCGATGCGCGCGGAGGACGCGTCAGTTATCCGCCGGCCGTCGTCTCGCACCTCGAGCGCGGAGCACAAGGCAGAATCGACGAGACACCGAAGCCGGACGACCCCCGCATCGGGCGCTCAGTCGCACGAATCATCGGTGGCCGGATGACGGCGGTTGCCGGAGCAATTGATGCCGCGCGTTCACGCGGTTATAACGTCCACACCATCGACGCACCGATCGTCGGGGAAGCGCGCGAGGCGGCGGTCATGTTTGCGGGCGAGGTGCGTGAGGCGCTTGCCCGACTGACGCCACCGTTGTGCGTTATCGGATCGGGCGAGACGACGGTTCATGTGACTGGCAATGGAATCGGCGGACGGAATCAGGAGTTCGCGCTCGCGATGCTGCCCTTCATCGCGGACCTGACGAGGTCCGCGCCGCACGATGCACGGTCCGCGCCGGGCGATGCACGGTCCGCACCGCGCGAGATCGATGCGATGTTCGCCAGTATTGGCACCGATGGGATTGATGGACCGACCGATGCCGCCGGCGCAATCGTGGACGCGACGACGATGACGCGAGCGGCGGCGCACGCGCTTGACCCGACTTCGTACCTCCATAACAACGACAGCTACCGCTTCTTCAGCGCCCTCGGCGATCTCATGCATACCGGTCCAACCGGTACCAACGTTGGAGACGTCCAGGTGGCGCTAATCGCCTGAATGCCACCGCCCGAACAAATCCTGACGTTCTTCAGAGAACGCGTCGTTCATCCGATCACCGCGCGCGAACTCGCGCGTCTGCTGCGGGTGCCGCGTGACGAGCGCGTGGCATTCAAGCGAGACCTCAAGCGACTCGTGATGTCGGGACAACTGGTCCAGGTACGCGGAAATCGGTTTGCGCTGCCGGATGCGGAAACCCTCGTCGCCGGACGTCTCCACACCAACCCCGGCGGCTTCGGATTCGTGGTCCCCGACGACGCGGAGCCGGGCGAACGACGAGACGTTTACATCGCCGCCGCGAATCTCTCTGAAGCGATGCACGGCGATCGTGTGCTCGTTCGCGTCGAGCGTCAGACGCCACGCGGCCTCGAAGGGCGCATCGTCCGCATCATCGAGCGCGCGCACGACGCGGTCGTCGGCCGTTTCGAAACGGACGCGGCAGGTCTCGCGTACGTGGTCCCGTTTGACCGCCGGATAACCGCCGACATTCACGTGCCATCCGGACAGGGAGGCGCCGCTGAACCAGACGACATGGTTGTCGTTCAGATCACACGCTGGCCGACGGCCACTCGCGGTCCCGTTGGTCGGATCGTCGAGGTGCTGGGCAAGATTGACGAGCCGGGCGTTGACACACAGATCATCATTCGCAAACACAACATCCCCGGCGCGCACTCTGACGAGGCTGTTGAGGAAGCCCGGCGTCTTGGTTCCTCGGTCAAACCATCCGACATCCGCGGGCGCACCGACTTTCGCCCCGTGACGACGGTCACCATCGACGGCGAGCATGCGCGCGACTTTGATGATGCGATCACGCTGGAGAAGCTGCCGAACGGAGACTACTGGCTGGGCGTGCACATCGCAGACGTGTCGCACTACGTCGCCGAGGGAAGCGCACTGGACGAAGAGGCGTACGAGCGGGGCACGTCCGTCTATTTCACCGAACGCGCCGTGCATATGTTTCCGTCAGAGCTGGCGACAGGGCTCTGCAGCCTGAACCCGCATGTCGATCGTCTCGTGCAGTCGTGCCTGATGGAGGTTGACCGGCGAGGGCACGTCGTGCGTTACGAGATGCATGACGGGGTCATCAACAGCGACGCGCGGATGACCTACACTGCGGTCAACGCCATCCTGACGGACCGCGATCCGAAAGCCATCGCGGAGTACGAGGCGCTCGTGCCGCTGTTCGAGCAGATGCGGGATCTGTTCGAGCTTCTCAACGCCCGCCGGCGCCGCCGTGGTTCGATTGACTTCGACCTCCCGGAAACGGAAGTCATCCTGTCCGAGTACGGCGAGATCGAGGCCATCGTCCCTGCGGAGCGAAACATCGCGCACCGTCTCATCGAAGAATTCATGCTGCTCGCGAATGAGACGGTGGCGGGCCACCTGGTCGAACAGGGCGTCCCGTCGCTCCATCGGGTGCACGAAGCGCCGGACGTCAAGAAAGTCGCTGAGTTTGAGGCGTTCATCGAGCCGCTTGGGTACGGCCTCGGCGCCACCGGGCGATCCGTGACGCCGGGGGACTTTCAGAAGCTGGTTGACCGCATCCGCGGAACGCCGGAGGAGCGTCCGATTGCGGCGGTCATGCTCCGCACGATGCAGAAGGCGCGGTACGACGCGGTGAGTCTCGGTCACTTTGGTCTCGCCGCGGAGCACTACACGCATTTCACATCGCCGATTCGGCGTTACCCCGACCTGGTCGTGCATCGCACTCTACGCGAGTCGCGCGGCGGGGTGATGGCGGATGCCCGGCGCGAGGAGCTGCAGGACGACCTGCCGGAAATCGCGAAACACAGCTCCGACAGGGAGCGCCGCGCCGACGATGCCGAACGCGAGCTGCTGCAATGGAAGAAAGTCCGTTTCATGGCGGACAAGGTAGGCGATGAGTTTGAAGGCTACATCACCGGCGTTGCGCCGTTCGGCTTGTTCATCGAACTGATTGAACACTTCGTCGAAGGGCTCGTTCACATTTCGAGCATGGCCGATGATTACTACCGGTACATCGAGCAGCAGCACGTGCTGCGCGGGGAAAATACGAAGAAGGGTTACCGCCTTGGCGACAAGGTGCGAGTCCAGGTCATCCGTGTCGACATGGAACGACGCCAGGTCGAACTCGGGTTGGTTGAAATCCTGGACACCGTCAGGCGCGAAGAGAGGAGGCGCGGTGGGCCGAGGAGCAAGGTGAAACCCAAAAAGGAGCAGCGGCGCAGCGGGAAGCGAAAGCAGCGTCCCGGGCGGCGCGAGCGCGCCGCCCCGCGAAAGAAACTATGACTTCTCGTCTTCCTTGGTGGCGTCCTTGAAATTGCGGATGCCTTTGCCGATACCCCTGCCGATTTCGGGCAGCCGATTGGCTCCGAAGATCAGGATGATGATCACGAGGATGATGAGCAGCTCAGGAAGGCCGATACGGCCCATAAGGTCACCTCTAGCGCGTAAAAAGTTGGAAAGTGGGCAATTGTACCATGCTGCCCGGGTCGGAATGCCTTTTGAAGCGCTTGGCGCGGAGGTCCTCTAAATGAGACGGCTCATCGCCGCGGCGGCGATCGCACTCGCGGGAAGTGCGTCGGCCGGAGCGCAGCAGGAAGGCGCGCTCGCGAAGTTTTCGTCGCAGGTTCAACTGGTCGAAGTGTATGCGACGGTGACCGACGAAAGAGGCGAGCTTGTCACGGGTCTTCGCCAGAACGATTTTCAGGTGTACGAAAACAATCGACTCCAGGACATTTCGACATTCGTCGCCGGCGAGTTTCCATTGACGGTTGCGCTCGGCGTCGACCGGAGCTGGAGCATGGCCGGCAAGCCGCTGGAACTGGCAAAGCAGGCGTCGCGCGGCTTTCTCAATCAGCTCAAAACGGGTGATCGCGCGATGGTGGTCGCTATCAGCAGCACTGCCGATATCATCGCGCCACTGTCGACTGACAGGCTGACGCAGGGGCGCGCGATCGCTTCGCTCGATCCCTGGAGCACCACCGCACTTCGTGATGCGATCGTCGCCGCGCTCGATCGCCTCGCGCCTGAATCCGGACGACAGGCGCTCGTGTTGTTTTCCGACGGCAACGATCGCTACAGCAGTGCCACCGAAGCGGAAGTGATTGCGCGCGCCCGCCGCAGCAACGCCCTGATCTATCCGATTACCATTGGCAAGCAGCGACCGGCGTTTCTCGCGGAACTTGCCGTACTGACCGGCGGCCGTTCGTTCCTGCTGAAGGACGCGACCGAGCTCGAGAAGACGCTCTCCACGATCGCGCGTGAGCTTCGCTATCAATATCTGCTAGGCTACGCGCCGTCGAATCCCATTGAGGAAAGCGCGCACGAGTGGAGATCGATTCGCGTGACGCTTACCGGTAACCATTCGGGCCTGCGCGTTCGGGCGCGCGATGGGTATACGACCGATTAATGTCGCATCCTCTTGTGATGGCGCTGTTTCAGGACGCCACCGCGGCTGCCGCGGCCGCACGGGCGGTTCGTGCCCTCGGTATCCCGCGCGAGCGCGTATCCATTGTCGCGCGGAGCCACGATGAGGAAGGGGTTGTGGCTGACGCGGCCGGGGCGTCTCCAGGTTCTGAGATCGAAGATTCGCCTGCGGCTTCGCGTCTTGGCGAGCTGGCGGCGCATCTGGCTGCGACTGTTGCCGTCGTGATCCCCGGTGTCGGACCGATAGTCGCTGACGGTCCGCTGTCAGCGGCGTTCGGCGAAGCCGCCGGACATGTCGCGGGTGATATTTCTCGCGCGCTCGAGAAGGCCGGTCTCAGTGGGGTTGAGGCTGGTCGATGGGAGAAACGCATCGAAGAGGGGGCGTTCTTCGTGGGCGCACATGCCGATAAAGTGCCTGTTGAGACCGCGCGCGAGGCATTGATTCGCGCCGGCGGCGCTCCGGTGACGGTCGGCAGGTGGAGTGATACGTAAATTGTCCTTGGTTTCACCAAGCCAAATGCCGCGTTTGCGCATCCAATCAAGGGAACTCGTCCGGATTAGCTGCGTTGTTGAGGTACCTGTTTTGCAGTTGCGGCCTCTCAACGGGCTCGGTGAAAATGGACCAGACGCACGCCGCCGTAATGTCGACCACGCCGCCGCAGAGCAAGCCTGACCCCACTCCTGCGCAGGGACACCTGTATATCCGGCCGAACTCTGGCCCGGGCGAAGTCCATTTCATGTTCGAGCAGCAGGAGAAGCGGCTCGGCGGTGCAATGGGTGCGTCGGTCCTCAGTCACGGTGCCTTCGTACTGATCATCCTCCTCATCATTCGTCTGGCGCCGCACCCCGACGGCCACGCCATGCTGATTGATCGCTTGCCGTCGCAAATTGTGTGGCTGGCAGAGCCGGGCGCAGGCGGCGGTGGCGGTGGCGGTGGCAATCAGCGGAAGGAACCCATCAAGAAGGCAGAGCTGCCCGGAAAAGAAAAAATCACCGTTCCCGTCCAGAAGCCGCCGGAACCCAAACCGATTCCGGAAGTGAAGCCGCCCGAAGAGGACAAGATCAACATTCCGGCAGTGACGATGAGCGCCGCGAACGAGACCTCACCGGGCTTGATCGAGTCGAAGGAAGACACGACGTCACAAGGGACGGGGACTCAAGGCGGAGCCGGCACTGGTCAAGGCACCGGCATCGGCAACGGTCAGGGTTCGGGGCTTGGCGAGGGCAGTGGCGGCGGTACCGGCGGTGGTGTCTACCGACCGGGCAACGGCGTTGAATCGCCACGACTGCTGCGCAGCGTGCGGCCCAACTACACGGCAGAGGCGATGCGCGCCAAGGTACAGGGCGTCGTCCGCCTCGAAGGCGTCGTGTTGCCCGACGGCTCGGTCGGCGATCTCAAAGTGACCCGCTCGCTCGATCCGGTGTTTGGCCTCGATCAGGAAGCCATCAAGGCGGCCAGACAGTTCCGTTTCGTGCCCGGCACCAGGTTCGGCGAACCGGTCGCCGTCCTCGTCAGCTTCGAAATCGAGTTCACCCTCCGCTAAGGAGCATCGCGCGCCTCCAAGCGCTCCATTGGTTGGGGATCACTCGGTCACGTTGACGTTGATCGATGTACAGAGTCCCTCAATGGTCTTGTGCAGGTCATCGCCCACCTGAAGTGTCAGCTTGTGCATACCGGTCGGCAACTGCATGTCGATGACGTTCTTTCCGTCGCCGAAATGGACCCACGGCGCGGCGCGCGGGATGACCGTCCCGGTGGGCAGGCAGTCGGCGTCGACGCCAATGTGATAGTGGCCAAGCGACGGCCGCGTTTCGGTGACCGTTCCCTGCGGCACCGCAGCGATGGTGAAATCCTGTGCGCCGAATTCGAGCTTAACGGGACTCTTCACGGTCGCGCCATCTTGCGGCTGGACGAAGAACACTCTCGGCCCGCTTTGGCGGCAGGCGGCACCTATGAGAACGGCGGCAATCGCGCCGGCTGCAATTCCCAATCTGTAGTAACGAGTCACAACATCTCTCCTCTGGGCCGCTCGACGCGCGACCGCGTAGATACTACCTCTCATCGACGGCCGATCTGAACGCTATAATTCGCCGTCCTATGGGCCTAAAAGGCCACTCCAAGAAATTGCAATTGCTCCTGTTTACAGAGAAAGGTAGGCCGACAGGAGCCTTCGAGTTTCCGCTCAGACAAAATATCCCCGAATCGGCAGGTGGCAGCTCAATGTGTCGAAATCGAAGTTCACCGGCACGGCACCGAAATCGGCAACGAGGGTCTATGAGGATCGTGGCGGTGGCATCGTGTTCTTCACGGTAACGACGGTGACGGCGACGGGAACAACGACTGCCACGTTGGTCTTGTACAAACTGGACGGCAAAGGCTACCCGCAGGTGCCGCGGGAAGCCGAGACGATGACCGTCGTATCGCAGCGGCTCGTCGACGCACATACGATCGAGGCGGTGACAAAAGCCAACGGGAAAGTCGTCTCGACGTTTACGCAGGTGGTATCGGCTGACGGCAGACCCTTACCGACACCCTTAAGGACGCGCAAGGGAAACCCACGGGCGTCGTGCAGGTTTTGACCGGCAGAGCACGACGTAAGTACCGCAGGCTGTAACCGCCAACAATAAAGGCCGGCGCGCATCTCTGCGGCCGGCCCACTTCCAACTTACTTCGAACTTCAAACTTCAAACTTCGAACTTAGTACATCCCGCCCATCCCGCCTCCGTGCGGCATCGCGGGCGCTTCCTTCTTCTCCTCGGGGATTTCCGAGACCAGCGCTTCTGTCGTCAGCAGCAGCGATGCGATTGACGATGCGTTCTGCAGCGCACTGCGGACGACCTTCGCCGGATCGATGACGCCTGCCTTCACGAGGTCCTCGTACGTGTCGGTGGCCGCGTTGAACCCTTCATCCTGGGTCTTCTGCTCCTTCACCCGCGACACCACGATGGAGCCCTCTTCGCCCGCATTGTTCGCAATCCAGCGCATCGGCTCCTCGATCGCGCGGCGGATGATGTCGACGCCGACCCGCTGGTCGTGTTCGAGCTTCAGCTTCTCGAGCGCCTTGCCCGAGCGCAACAGCGCGACGCCGCCGCCGGGCACGATGCCTTCTTCCACGGCCGCCTTGGTCGCGTGCATCGCATCCTCGACGCGCGCCTTCTTCTCCTTCATCTCGGTTTCGGTGGCCGCACCGACCTTGATGACGGCGACGCCGCCGACCAGCTTCGCGAGCCGCTCCTGTAGTTTCTCGCGGTCGTAGTCTGAGGTGGTGTCCTCGACCTGCGCGCGGATCTGCTTGACGCGCCCCTCGATGGCCCCCGTTGTGCCGGAGCCCTCGACGATCGTCGTGTTGTCCTTGTCGATGGTGACCTTCTTCGCCTTGCCGAGATCCTCCATCTTGATGTTCTCGAGCTTGATGCCCAGGTCCTCGGTGATGGCTCGGCCGCCGCTGAGAATCGCGATGTCCTCGAGCATCGCCTTGCGGCGATCGCCGAAACCTGGCGCCTTCACCGCCGCAGCCTGCAGCGTGCCACGCAGCTTGTTGACGACCAGCGTCGCCAGCGCCTCGCCTTCGACATCCTCCGCGATGATGAGCAGCGGACGGCCCATACGCGCGACCTGTTCGAGCACCGGCAGCAGGTCCTTCATCGAGCTGATCTTCTTCTCGTGGATGAGGATCACCGGGTTCTCAAGTACGACTTCCATCCGCTCGGCGTCCGTGACGAAGTACGGCGAAAGATAGCCGCGATCGAACTGCATGCCTTCGACGACGTCCAGCGACGTCTCGAGCGTTTTTGCTTCTTCAACCGTGATGACGCCATCCTTGCCGACCTTCTCCATCGCGTCCGCGATGATCTTGCCGATGGTGGCGTCGCTGTTGGCTGAAATCGTGCCGACCTGCGCGACCATGTTGCCGGAGACGGGTCGCGCCATCTTCCTGATTTCCTCGACGACGACCTCGACGGCCTTTTCGATGCCGCGCTTGATTTCCATCGGGTTCGCACCCGCCACGACGTTCTTCGCGCCCTCGCGATAAATCGCCTGTGCGAGGACCGTCGCCGTCGTCGTGCCGTCGCCCGCCGTGTCGGACGTCTTGCTCGCGACCTCGCGGACCATCTGCGCACCCATGTTTTCGAGCGGATCCTTCAGATCGATCTCCTTGGCGACGGTCACGCCGTCCTTGGTAATCGTGGGGGACCCGAACTTCTTGTCGAGGACGACGTTGCGTCCCTTGGGACCGAGTGTGACCTTCACTGCGTCGGCGAGCTGGTTGACCCCGCGAAGGATCGCCTGGCGCGACTGCTCGCCATAAATAATCTGCTTTGCCATATTCATGCTCTCCTGGGCGGACCTGGAGGTCCGCCTCTACTTGGAATCGAGGACCGCGAGCACTTCGTCCTCGCGCATGATGAGGTATTCCTCCCCATCGATCTTGATGTCCTGTCCGGAATATTTGCCGAAGAGAATCGTCTCGCCCTCCTTCACGTCGAGCGGCACGCGTTCGTTCTTCTCTTTCTTGCCGAGTCCGACGGCGATGACTTTGCCCTGCTGCGGCTTCTCCTTGGCGGTATCGGGAATGATGATTCCGCCGATCTTCTGTTCGCCTTCATCGATGCGCTGAACGATGATGCGGTCGTGTAGCGGTCTGACTTTCATGTGAGTCGACTCCAACTGTGACGTCTGGTAACTGCCGTCGGCCTGTAGAGGCCGGGCAAATCCTTGGAATTGATCGCACGGGCCGGCCGAAGCCGACCCCCACAGTGAGTTAGCACTCACCGTGGACAACTGCTAAGTCTAGTGAACGGGAAAAAAGGCTGTCAAGCGGTTCGCCGCAACCGATACTCAGTTATCTTGCGGGCCAGCGTGTTTCTGTGAATGCCAAGGAGATCGGCAGCTTTGCCCAGGTTGCCGTCGGCTTTCAGCAGGACCTGCATGATGAACTTCTTCTCGAACTCCCGCTGTGCTTCGTCGTATCGGATTCCCCTGGTCACCATCTCGTGCACCAGCTGTTCGAGCTGTTCACGCATCGGCATCAGCGAACCTCTTTTCCGGTCAGACGACGGAACGCCTCGAGATATTTGTCCCGGGTCCGCATCACGACATCGTCGGGAAGCGATGGAACGGGCGGCTGCTTGTTCCAGTTGACCTGCTCGAGGTAATCGCGCACGTACTGCTTATCGAAGCTTGGCTGCGGGCCGCCGGGCCGATATTGATCTTTCGGCCAGTAGCGCGAGGAGTCGGGCGTCATCGCTTCGTCGATCAGCATGACGCCCCCGTCACCAGTCAGTCCGAACTCGAACTTGGTGTCGGCGAGAATGATGCCGCGTGCTTCGGCATGCGCTGCGCCAAAGGCATACAGCTCCAGCGTCAGCTCGCGGAGCGTCACGATCAGCTGATCACCAACAATGCGGCCTGCCTCGGCCTGGCTGATATTCACGTCATGACCACTGGTCGCTTTTGTCGCGGGCGTGAAAATCGGCGCGGGCAGCCGATCCGATTCCCGCAATCCGGCGGGCAGCGGCACGCCGCAGACGGTTCCGGTCGCCCGATAGTCCTTCCATCCTGATCCCGATAAATAACCGCGTGCGACACATTCGATGGGAACGGGATTCGTCTTGTGGACGAGCATCGAGCGGCCGGCGAGCATCTCGGCGTCGTCCTGCAGTTCGGCCGGGTATTGCCTGACGTCAGTCGTGATCAGGTGATTGGCGACGATGTCGCGCGTCTGTTCAAACCAGAACGCCGACAACTGTGTCAGCACTTTTCCTTTATCGGGAATGCCGGAGCCGAGGACGTAATCGAAAGCGGAAATGCGGTCGGTGGCGACCAGAAGCATGCGGTCGCCGAACTCGTAAATGTCGCGGACCTTCCCTTGACGATGTGGCGCGGCTCCCTTGAGGCGTGTGTGAATGACAGGCGTCGCAACCGGCATGCGTGAAGACGCGGCATCTTACCGGTCTGCCTTGATTGCTCGCAACCGTACGCAACAGTATCGGTCGGTGCGCGAAAGGAGCCTGATATATTGTGTAGGTTCCCGAACCCGCGAATGACAATCCGTACAGCGCTGGTGACGCTTCTGGCGATTGCCCTTTTCGCGTGGTTTCTCAGCCGCGCGAATCTGTCTGGCATCGCTGCCGAAATTGCGCATGCGCGGATGGACCTGATCGTCTGGTCCGTCGTCATTGCGGCGTTGATGCCCGTGCTTCGGGCACTCCGGTGGCAGTACCTCCTCGACCCGGTCGGACCCACGCGATTCGGTCCCGTGTTGCGCGCGACGATCATCGGTTTTGCGGCGTTGGCGCTTCTTCCCGCGCGAGCGGGAGACGTGATTCGCCCGTATCTGGTCGCGCGAAGCGAGCAGCTGATTGCCGCCTCGGTGTTTGCGACGATTGTGATGGAGCGCTCGCTCGACATCATCGTCGTCCTGACGCTGCTCGCTTCGTTTGTGTGGCTGTTCGACGGCCGCGCAATTCTCCCAGCCGCGGTGCTCGCGCCCATCCAGGCGTCGGCCACGCTGGCCGGCGCAATCGTCATCGTGCTGATGGTGGTGATGTGGACGCTGGCGACGCATCCCGAGCGCATCGAACGTCTTGTCGCCAGCAGCGATCGCGTGTTCCCGCGCCGCGTGGCATACACGCTGGCCCGGCTGGCGCGCACCTTCAGTGAGGGTTTCGCGGTCGCGCGGGAGCCGCGTGACCTCGCGATCGCGTTTGTCCTGTCGTTTCCCCTCTGGGTGAGCATTGCGTTTCAGGCATGGCTCGTGACCCGTGCCTTTGGAATTGCAATTCCTATGGCCGCGAGCTTTCTGGTCCAGGCGATGCTCGTCATCGGTGTCGCGGTGCCGACACCGGGCGGGGTCGGGAGTTTTCACGAAGCGTATCGGATTGCCGTGACGACGTTCTTTCACGCGCCGAATAACGCTGCGGTGAGCGCCGCGCTCGTGCTGCACGCGGTGTCGTTCTCCACGAGTATCGTCCCTGGGGTGATCGTCATGGCATATGAGGGGATGAGCGTCGCCGGCCTTGGCCGCCTGGCGGGTGCGGCGCGTGATGGCGAGGTCGCCCGGGGCGAAACGGTCGCCGTGGCGGGCGACCCAAACGGCAGGAGCAGCCGCAGATGAAGTGCCCGTTTTGCGGACATCTGGGCGATAAGGTCGTCGATTCGCGCGAAAGCAAGGAAGGCGAAGTCATTCGCCGGCGGCGCGAATGTCTCGACTGTGGACGCCGGTTCACCAGCTACGAGCGGATCGACGAGATCCCTTACATGGTGATCAAGAAGGATGGCACGCGTGAACGCTTCGAACGCCAGAAGCTGATTGCGGGGTTGTTGAAAGCGTGCGAAAAGCGGCCGGTGAGTGTCGCCGCGCTCGAGGGCGTCGCTGACACCATCGAGGCGACGCTGCAGGAGCGGCCGGAGAAAGAAATGAGCACCGAGGAAGTGGGGCAGCTGGTGATGGACGAGCTCAAGCGGCTCGACAAGGTAGCCTATGTCCGGTTCGCCTCCGTCTACCGACACTTCCGCGACATCGGTGAGTTCATGACGGAGCTGAAGGAACTTCTCAACGCGAAGGAGTAATTCGCACTGAACGTCATCGCGCGATCGAACTCCGCTTCGCCGCGTCGCGTGGACGCGCCATCACAGCGAAGCTCTGCGCCGCGCAATCGGAAACCGTTCCGCGACAACACCCGTCTCATCCTCTTCGGCATTCTGGTTCTACTCGGCGTCCTCGCCGCGCTCCTCACGCTGGCGGCACGGTCCGCGCGCCTGGCGCCCGATTTCCTGACCGAGTTCGTTCTCTACGCACTGTCAGCCACCAACCTGACGATTCTCGTTGCGCTCGTGTTCGTCCTTGCCCGCAACATCGTCAAGTTGCTGGTCGAGCGGCGGCACGGCCTGCCGTTTGCCCGGTTTCGCGCCAAGCTCGTCGCCGTCCTTCTTGGCATGACGATCGTGCCCGCGGTGCTCGTCCTGCTGGTTGGCAGCGAGGTGATTCGCAACAGCGTGGACCGCTGGTTCAACGCGCCGATGAATGATGTGCTGTCGTCCGCCAACGCGATCGCGGGCGATTACTACCAGGAACAGCAGCGGCTGGTCTCGCGCGAGGCCCAGCGGATGGGAAGAGCGCTGGCGGCGGTGAATCTCGCTGGCCCGCCGGACTCCATCCGCGGTGCCATCGCAGAGGATATCTCGCAGGGCCGCGTGTCGCTTGCGGAGGTGTATCGCGTCGAGGAAGGCAAGGACCCGAAACGCGTGGTGCCCGTGATCGATGTGGCCGCCAATACGCTCCCGCGCAATTACTCGGCGGCGGCGGCGATGGCGCTCGCCCAACGCGCCGCCGCGAGCGGCAGCGAAACGCCCGTCGTCGAGCAGTTGGCAGGTGGTGGCAACCTGGTTCGATCCGCGGTGCCCATTCGCACCAGCGCGAACGCTCCCGTTCGCGGAGTCATCATCGCGAGCGAGTACCTGACGAGCGGCTTCGCGACACGGGCGCGGCGGATGACGGCTGCCTACGAGGACTATCAGCAGTTGCAGGTCCTGAAGCAGCCGCTGGCCGGCGTCTACCTGTCGTTCTTCTTGATGCTCACGTTGATGATTCTGATCGGGTCAACGTGGATGGGTCTGTACCTCGCCAAGCGCATCACCAGACCAATTCAACTTCTCGCCACCGCCGCGCGCGAGATCGGCGCGGGGCACCTGGATCACCGCGTGGTGCCTGAAACGCAGGACGAGTTTGGCTCGTTGATCGAAGCGTTCAACAGCATGGCTGGCGAGCTGGCGGCCAGCCGCCGCCAGCTCGAGCGATCCGCCGTGGAGCTCGAGCGGAAGCACATGGACGTCGAGGGTCGGAAACGATACGTCGAGACGATTCTCGATCGCATTGCGGCGGGGGTCGTGTCGGTGGATGCGCTCGGTCGAATCAGGACCGCGAATTCCGCCGCGGCGAGACTGCTAGGTGTCGATGCATCGATTGCCGGCCGTCCCGCGAGCGAGGCGTTCGGCAACGGCGAGCTTCAACCGCTCGCCGATGTGATCGATGAAGGGCTGCGCAGCAAACGCGACATCCACCCGCGTGACGTGTCGCTCACCCGGGCCGGCCGCGAATTGCACCTCGCCATCATGGCGACGCCGCTCCTTCGCGACGATGGCGGTTCCGATGGCGTCGTGATCGTCTTCGACGATGTCACGCCGCTCGTGAGAGCACAGAAGGTGGCCGCGTGGCGCGAGGTGGCCCGCCGGCTGGCACACGAGATCAAGAATCCGCTCACGCCGATTCAGCTCTCCGCTGAGCGAATCCGGCGCCATTTATCGTCGGCGGGTGAGCCGACGCGTGCACTCGTCGACGAATGCACGGAGACGATCGTTGAAGAAGTCGAGTCGCTCAAGGCACTGGTCGACGAGTTCTCGCAGTTCGCGCGAATGCCGGCGCCGCGAACCGTGTCGACCGACCTGCACGATCTGCTGACCGACGTCCTCGGGCTCTACCACGGCATTTTCCCGGGCGTGGAGATCCGCCCGCGGTTCGCTGCGTCGCTGCCGAAAGTGTCGATCGACCCGGAGCAGATCCGTCGCGTGATGATCAACTTGATCGACAATGCGATTGAGGCGATGGAGCAGCGCGGGACGATCGAAATCGAAACGCAGCACGACCCGCCAAACAGCCTGGCGCGCGTCATCGTCGCCGATGATGGACCGGGTATTCCGGCCTCCGAGCGCGACAAACTGTTCCTGCCGTACTACTCGACGAAGCGCCGCGGCAGCGGCCTCGGCCTCGCGATCGTCCGCCGGATTGTCGTCGAACATGGCGGAAGCATCGAATTGACCGATAACACTCCGCGAGGAACTCGCTTCGCGGTGGAACTACCCTGTTAATGGTCGTTCACCCTTCTGAGTTCTTCGTTCTCGGTTCGTGTTCACTTTCATCTTCGGTTCTGCGTTCGGCTTCATATTCGGTTCTGAGTTCCGTGTGCAGTTCGGTTCTGTGTTCGCTGCGTCCAGAACGGAGACGCAGAACGCGGAACCCAGACCCAGGACCGAGAGCCGAAGCACGAACCCAGAACCTAGAACCAGGCACTTTGAACCGAACACTGAAACTGAACACGAACAGAGAAGCGAGAACCTAGAAGCGTGAACCATCAGGATCCATTCAGGTGCCATCCATCCTCCTAGTTGACGACGAGCCCGGTGTCCGCAGCGCCCTGGGCGGCGTACTGCGCGACGAAGGGTACGAAGTCGACGCCGTCGACAGCGGCGAAGCATGTCTCGAGCGTCTGGGTCGGCAGGCGTACGACGTGGTGGTGCTCGACATCTGGCTTCCCGGCATCGACGGTCTCGCCACACTGGCACGGATGCGCGAGCGGCAGGTCGAATCGCAGGTCGTGATGATCTCCGGCCACGGCAACATCGAATCGGCGGTCCGCGCCATCAAGATGGGGGCGTTTGATTTCGTCGAGAAGCCGCTGTCGCTCGAGAAAACGGTGTTGGTCGTTCGCAACGCGCTCCGGCAGCGCCGGCTCGAGGCGGAAAACCAGGCGCTGCGCGCCAGGGTCGATGCGCAGCACACCATGGTTGGCGAGAGCTACGCGATGGTGCAGCTTCGCGAGCAGGTCGCAATGGCGGCGCCGACCAACGGTCGCGTGCTGATCTATGGCGAGAACGGAACGGGCAAAGAGTTGGTGGCGCGGAACATTCATCAGATGAGCCGGCGCCGCACAGGCCCGTTCATCGAGGTGAACTGCGCCGCGATACCCGAAGAACTGATCGAAAGCGAGCTGTTCGGCCACGTACGCGGCGCCTTTACGGGTGCCGTCGCAGATCGGCGCGGGAAGTTCGAGCTCGCGCATGGCGGCACGATCTTTCTTGACGAAATCGGCGACATGACGTTGAAGACGCAGGCAAAGGTGCTGCGCGTGCTGCAGGAGCAGGTGATGGAGCCGGTGGGCGGCTCTACGCGGATACGAGTCGACGCGCGCGTGCTGGCGGCCACCAACAAGGACCTGCCGGCGGAGATTCGTGGCGGACGTTTTCGCGAAGACCTCTATTTCCGCCTCAACGTCGTGCCCATCTTCGTACCGGCGCTGCGCGATCGGCAGGAGGACATTCCTCTGCTGGCCGATCACTTCATGGCGATGCTCGCGCGCGAGTACGGCCGCCGGCCGAAAGTCTTCGATCCGGAGGCCGTGGCCGCTCTGCAGCGCTACCCGTGGCCGGGCAACGTCCGTGAGCTCCGGAATCTGGTGGAGCGGCTGATGATCATGGTGCCTGCAGAGCGCATCGCCGCACGTGACCTGGCGTTTCTCGATCAGGGCGCTGCACCTGGCGCAGAACCCTCCACGCCGGCACCCGCGACCACGGCGCCGCTCCACGATGCGCGCGATCGGTTCGAGCGCGACTACATCCTTCGCGCGCTCGCGGCGCAGCAGGGCAACATCTCACGCACCGCGGAAACGCTCGGCATCGAGCGAAGCAATTTGTATCGCAAGATGCGCGCGTTCGGCATCATGCCGGCTCGCAAATCCGAAGACGAAGAAGCTGTTTAACCACGAAGGCTATTCGGCTTGCACGAAGCCCGTGGTTACTCGGGTTCCTGAAGCCGCGTTTCAAGGATTTGCGTTCGTTTGAACCCGGCCAATTGCAGCGACGATTGCGCAGTGTCAATTAGCGCAGCGGATGGCACGAGTCCCACGATTTCGCTTTCCAGCACCGTGACACCGTGGCGCTCGGCTTCACGTTTCACCACTTCGAACACCCGCAGCATTGGCGTCTTCTCGTAGTTGGTCAGATTGATCGACACCTGGACGATGCCGCGATCGGCGAGCGTCACGCCCATCGCTTTCACGTACCGGAATCCGCCGCTGCTGTACCGGATTGCGGCGGCGATCTTCTTCGCCACCTCGAGGCGATCGGTCGCCAGGTTGATGTTGTAGGCGATGAGAGGCATGCGGGCACCAATGACGGCAGCGCCAGCGGTGGGATGTGGTGCGGGCGGACCATAGTCCGGCGCCCATCCGTCGGTCGTCATTTTCGCCCCGAGCCCTTCGAATTCGCCACGCCTGATG
>Ga0075418_10003325_pt1 | contig 18341 bp, 15 predicted proteins | sample SoiMetdeltSBSDD2_FD_81776 | JGI IMG/M metagenome (GOLD analysis project Ga0075418, IMG submission 81776) | Bulk soil microbial communities from a Populus tree surrounding site in Tennessee, USA - Soil MetaG P. deltoides SBSDD2 | ecosystem: Environmental > Terrestrial > Soil > Tree plantation... | reverse complement strand
CTGCTCGTGTTCCTGGCCCTGCAGCGGTACTACATTCGCGGGCTCACACTCGGTAGCGTCAAGGAATGATGAGACGGGCCGGGCTTCACGCGCTGCTGATGCTGGTCCTGGCGTTGCTGGCGGGGACGGCCCCGACGCTGGCCCAAGGCCCCGGGGTCGCGGGAACCCGCGTCCTGGACGAGTTCGAGGACGTCAGACCGTGGACCGCGGGGGCGTCGGACGGCGTGAGCGCCACGGTCCATCCTGCGGAAGCTGTGGTCGGCCGGGCCCTGCGTCTGGACTTCGACCTCGCCGGCACTGCGGGCTACGCGCTGGCCCGCCGGGCCCTGCCGCTGGACCTGCCGGCCAACTACGAGATCGTCTTCTCCATCCGGGGCGACGCGCCGGCCAATCACTTTCAGGTCAAGCTCGTCGATGCCAGCGGTGAGAACGTCTGGTGGTTCAGCCAACCCGACTTCGAGTTTCCGCGTGAATGGAAACAGGTCCGGATCAAGAAGCGCCACATCGAGTTCGCGTGGGGACCGACCAAGGACCGCACCCTGCGGAACGCGGCGGCCATCGAGTTCGCGGTGGCGGCCGGTCGTGGCGGTGGGCGGGGGTGGGTGGAGGTGAGCGGGCTCGCCCTGCGCGAGCTTGCCGATCAGAATGCCGCCAGCCTGCCACCGCCAACCGTATCGGCGTCGTCCTCGAACCCCGGCGCCGACCCCGCGCTGGCGATGGACGGCTCCGTGACGACTGCGTGGAAGAGCGCGCCGGCGACGGGCGCCGCCCAGGTCCTCACGATCGATTTCCACCAGCCCCGGGAGTTCGGTGGGCTGATCGTGCGCTGGCTCGCGGGGGCGCATGCCTCGCGCTACGACGTGGAGTTCTCGGACGACGGCGCCCGCTGGCACACCATGCATACGATCGCGGGTGCGCGCGGCGGCTTCGACGGCGTCTGGTTACCCGAAGCCGAGACCCGCTTTCTTCGCCTGGTCCTGCACGAGGGGATCGCCCAGACCTACGGCCTCACCGAGATCGAGGTCAAGCCTCTCGCCTTTGGTGCATCGGCGAACGCCTTCTTCCAGGGACTCGCGCATGAGTCCTCGCGCGGCACGTACCCGCGTGGGATGTCCGGCGAGCAGTCGACGTGGACCCTGGTCGGTATCGACGGTGGCGACCAGACCGGGCTGCTCTCGGAGGACGGGGCGCTCGAGGTATCGAGAGGCGGATTCTCGATCGAGCCATTCGTGGTGGCCGGCTCCCGGGTTGCCGGGTGGGCCGACATCGAGGCTCGTCAGTTTCTCATCGATGGCGACCTGCCGATTCCCGGCGTCACCTGGCGGGGGCCTCAGTGGGAGCTGCGCGTGCTGGCGTTCGCGTCGGGAGACCGCGGCCGGTCTCGGCTGGTGGCCCGCTATGAGCTCCGGAGCCTCACGGATCGGCCGCTACCAGTCGAGCTCGTTCTGGCGGTGCGGCCGTTCCAGGTGAACCCCCCATCGCAGTTCCTCAGCACGGTCGGCGGCACGAGCGCGATTCGCGACATCAGCTGGGACGGCTCTGCGCTCGCCGTCAACACCCACCACAGGGTCTTCCCCCTGAGCCGGCCAGATGTCGTCGGGACCTTTCCGTTCGCCGCCGGGCCGGTCCCGGGCCTGATCGCCACGCCCGGCTGGACGGGCCGAGCGGAGGTCCGCGACGAGCTCGGCTATGCCTCGGCGGCACTCGGCTACCGCCTCACGCTGCCGCCACGCGGCCGGACGACCGTGGGCGTCGTCGTGCCGCTTTCGGGGCCGGTGATCCCACCCGATCTCAAGGGCGAAGCGGCGACGAGCTGGATGAACCGCGAGCAAGCAGGGGTGGCTGCGGGGTGGCGTGAGCGACTGAGCCGAGTGTCGATCGAGGTCCCGAGCCCCGGCCGGCCATTGATCGCCGCCCTCCGCACCGCACAGGCGCACGTGCTGATCACGCGGGACGGGCCGGTGCTCCGCCCGGGGACGCGGTCCTATGCGCGCTCCTGGATCCGGGACGGCGCCATGATGTCGGAGTCGCTGCTGCGCACGGGTCACGCTGACGTCGCGGCCGACTATCTGCGGTGGTTCGCCCCGCATCAGTTCGCCAACGGCAAGGTTCCCTGCTGCGTCGACGAGCGCGGTGCCGACCCTGTGCCGGAACACGACAGTGCCGGCGAGCTCATCTTCCTGGCCGCGGAAGTGTACCGCTACACCGGAGACCGTCGGCTCCTGGAAGCGATGTGGCCGCATGTCGACGCGGCGGTGCGCTATCTGGAGTCTCTGCGGCAAACCGAGCGTACCGACGCTACGCTGCGATCCGCGCACCGGGCGTTCTACGGGCTGCTTCCGGCGTCCATCAGCCACGAAGGCTATTCCGCCAAGCCCATGCACTCGTACTGGGACGACTTCTGGGGCCTGAAGGGGTACAACGGCGCGATGGCAGCCGCCATGGCCCTGGGCCGGAACGACGACGCACGCCGGCTGGAGGCCCAGCGCGACGAGTTCCGGGTCGATCTCGCCGCGTCGCTCCAGCACGTCGTCGCGGCCCACGGCATCGCGTATCTTCCCGGCGCGGCCGAGCTCGGCGATTTCGATCCGACGTCCACGACGATCGCCATCGCCCCCGGCGGCGAGCTGCACCGCTTACCCTCCGATCTGGTGCTCGGCACATTCGAGCGATACTGGCGAGAGTTCGTCGATCGGCGAGACGGCCGGCGAGCCTGGGAAGACTACACACCCTACGAGCTCCGGAACGTCAGCACGTTCATCCGCCTGGGCTGGCGCGACCGGGCGCACGAGCTGCTCGCCTTCTTCATGGCCGGTCGTCGCCCGGCGGCGTGGAATCAGTGGCCCGAGGTGATCGGCCGGGATCCGCGACAACCCCGCTTCGTCGGCGACATGCCGCACGGCTGGGTCGCCTCGGACTTCATCCGCGCGGTGCTCGACCTCTTTGCTTTCGAGCGCGACGGTGACCACGCGCTCGTGCTCGCCGCCGGCGTTCCACCGGAATGGCTGGCGAGAGGGGGAATCAGGGTGAAGGACTTGCGAACGCCCGGGGGAATGCTGAGCTATTCGCTCAGACGCGACGGCGGCAACCTGATACTTCAGGTGGCCGGCGGCATGCAGGTGCCTGCCGGTGGTTTCGTGCTCGTCTGGCCGGGCCCCCATGCCCCGCCCGCCCGCACGCGGGTGAATGGTGAACCGGCCCGATGGGAGGGCAGGGAGCTGCGATTTCGGCAAGTTCCCGCCACGGTCGTGATCGGCGGTCGACCTTGACGCGGCCCGGGCACGGATGAGCGCGTTTCCTCCGCACTTCCTCTGGGGCACGGCCACATCGGCCTATCAGGTCGAAGGATCGCCCCTGGCCGACGGCGCCGGGCCCAGTATCTGGCATCGCTTCGCGCACACCCCGGGCCTGATCGGCGACGGGTCCACGGGTGACGTCGCCTCCGATCACTACCGGCGATACCGGGACGACGTCGCCCTGATGCGAACGCTCGGGACCAATGCCTATCGCTTCAGCATCTCGTGGAGCCGCGTCATGCCGCGCGGACGAGGCCCCGTGAACTCCGCGGGGTTGGACTTCTACGAGCGCCTCGTCGATGCGCTACTCGAGCACGCCATCGAACCGATGGTGACCCTGTACCACTGGGATCTTCCCGCGGCCCTGGACGACCTGGGCGGCTGGCTCAATCCCGACATCGCCCACTGGTTCGCCGAGTACGCGGCGGCCGTGGTCAGACGGCTCGACGGACGGGTCAAGCTGTGGACGACCATCAATGAGCCGTGGGTGATCACCGACGGTGGGTATCTGTACGGGGCGCTCGCACCGGGTCACCGGAATCGCTTTGAAGCGCCGATCGCCTCACACCACGTTCTGCTTGCCCACGCGGAGGCGGTGCGAGCCTATCGCGCTGAGGGACGCCACCGCGTCGGCATCGTCGTGAACCTCGAGCCGAAATACCCGGCATCGGAGGACCCCGCGGATCGGGCCGCGACGAACCGAGCCGACGCCTACATGAACCGTCAGTACCTGGACCCGCTCTTCCTCGGGCGCTATCCCGACGAGCTCGGCCAGATGTTCGGCGATGCGTGGCCTCGGTGGCCGGCGGAGGACGCCGCGCTCATCCGGCAGCCGATCGACTTCCTCGGCATCAACTACTACACGCGGAGCGTCACGCGCTTCGATCCTCACGCCTGGCTCTTCCAGGGGGCGCCGACGCCCCAACCGCGCGCGACGTACACCGAGACCGGCTGGGAGGTCTTCGCGCCCGCACTCACCGAGATCCTCGTCTGGGTCAAGAATCGCTACGGCAATCCGCCGCTCTACATCACCGAGAACGGGGCTGCCTTCTTCGATCCGCCGGTGGTCGACGGCGATGCGCTCGCCGACCCTCTCCGCGTCGCCTACCTGCGGCAGCACATCGCGGCGGTCCACGCGGCGATCGACCGCGGCGTGGACATACGTGGCTACTTCGTGTGGTCGCTCCTCGACAACTTCGAGTGGGCCCATGGCTACTCCAAGCGGTTCGGCATCGTGCACGTCGATTTCCAGACCCAGAAACGCACACTCAAGGACAGTGCCCTGTTCTACGCCCGGGTCATTGCTTCGAACGGACACGTGCTGAGCGATCGCTCCAACAACGCTTGACGCACTCGGCTGACCTGGGTATTTTGCGGAGTACATCCCTTTGTCGGTGCTCGTGGTGACGGCGCAACGGCGCTGGTGGCGCCGGGGTGTTCATCGCATCGAGGCAAGAGTTCTGGCGGGACGCCCTGGTCGCTGAGACGAAAAGCGGAGCGGGGGCCGCGTTTCATGAGTGGTGGAGCTCCAAGCCAACCGAAGGCCAGGCCACGAAGTCCTATCGAAGATTTGCCGATCGCGCCGCCGATCCGCCGAACCCCGATGGCTCCGACGGAGTGGCCAGCGACGATCCTGATCCGTATTGTCCGTAGCATGGGCGCGCGTCGCCCCGCTCGTGCGACGGCGGGTACGTCAAAGCCCTCCGATCGCGAGGGCGTCACGCGCACGGCCGTGCTACGGCGAACCGTCTTCATCGTGCTCGCGCTGGCCCAGACGGCGGCGTTTGCGTACTTCATGGCGACGCATGTCCTGCCCTACCATGGGCAGCATCCGCTCGAGGTGGCGCTCCTCAGCCTCTTCACGATCCTGTTCGCGTGGGTGTCGCTCGGGTTCTGGACGGCGCTGAGCGGATTCGTGCTCCTGTGTGTGGGGGGTGACCGCTACGCCCTCTCCCGATCGGCGTCCCCGACGACCCCCATCCCGCCCGAGGCTCGCACGGCACTCGTCATGCCGATTCGCAACGAGGACGTCGCGCGTGTGTTTGCGGGCATCCGCGCGACATGGGAGTCGGTGGCCGCCACGGGTCTGCGGGAGCGCTTCGACTTCTTCGTTCTCAGCGACAGCAGCGAGCCCGACACGCTGGTGGCGGAGCGACAGGCGTGGGTGGATCTGTGCACGTCCGTGAACGGGTTCGGAACGGTCTTCTATCGCTGGCGCCGGCACCGCGTCAAGCGAAAGAGCGGGAACATCGCGGACTTCTGTCGACGCTGGGGCAGCCAGTACCGGTACATGGTCGTCCTCGACGCGGACAGCGTCATGAGCGGGGAGTGCCTCACGACCCTGGTGCGGTTGATGGAAGCGAATCCCACGGCCGGCATCGTTCAGACGGCGCCGTGCGCGGCCGGACGGGAGACCCTCTATGCGCGCATGCAGCAGTTCGCCGCCCGGGTCTATGGTCCGTTGTTCACCGCCGGTCTCCACTTCTGGCAGCTGGGTGAGTCGTACTACTGGGGCCACAATGCGGTCATCCGCGTCGCTCCGTTCATTCGGCACTGTGCGCTCGGGCGCCTCCCCGGAGGCGGGCCGCTGTCGGGCGAGATCCTGTCGCACGACTTCGTCGAGGCGGCGCTGATGCGTCGAGCGGACTTCAAGGTATGGATGGCGTACGATCTCCCGGGCAGCTACGAGGAGATCCCGCCGAACGTCATCGACGAGCTGAAGCGCGACCGCCGCTGGTGCCAGGGCAATCTCATCAACTCCCGCCTGTTCCTGTGGCAAGGCCTGAACCCCGCGCACCGGGCCGTCTTCATGACGGGGGTCATGGCGTACGTATCCGCACCGCTGTGGCTTCTCTCCTTGGTGGTGTCGACCACCTTCATCGTGGTGCAGACCGTGGTCGGCCCGCGGTATTTCGTGCACCCGCGCCAGCTGTTCCCGATCTGGCCCGCCTGGAACCTCGACGCCGCCGTGGGCTTTCTCATGGCCACCGGCGTTGTGCTGTTCACGCCCAAGATCCTCGGCGGCATCGTGGCGATCGCGCGAGGGGCTCGTCAATTCGGCGGTGTGCCCGGCGCTACGGCCAGCGTGCTGCTGGAGATCCTGTTCTCGGCCCTGCTCGCCCCGATCCGCATGCTGTTCCATACGCAGTTCGTGCTGGCCGCGCTCACCGGGCTCGGCGTTCTCTGGAAGAGCCCGCCCCGGGAGGATGCCGAAACCACATGGGGCGAAGCCGTCCGTCGTCATGGGGTGCATACCTTCGTCGGAGCCGTGTGGGTGACGGCCGTGTACTGGCTGGACTCGTTCTATGCGTGGTGGCTCTTGCTGCCCGTGGGTGGTCCGCTCACACTGTCGATTCCTATTTCCGTGTACTCGAGCCGCGTGTCACTCGGACGGCTCCTGCGCCGCGCGCGATTGTTGCGCACCCCCGAGGAATCGGATCCGCCCGACGAGCTGCGGCGCGCGCGAATGCACGCCGGCCAGGCCGAAGCCGCGCCGGGCTTCGTTGACGCCGTCGTTCACCCCCGCGTCAACGCCATGGTCTGCGCACTGTCACGGGCGCGCATGAAGTACTCTCCCCGTCAGGAGCTGCGCAGGGACCGTGCTGTCGGCGAGGCTCTGACGGAGGGCCCACACGCCCTGAGCGACGACACGAAGCTGTTCCTCCTGACCGACGCCATCGCGCTGTCCCAGCTCCACGTGCAGGTGTGGACATCGCCAGCGGCGCATCCCGGCTGGCTCGCCGCGGGCCCTGCGATTCACGGCAAGCTGAGTCCGGCCGCCTGACGCGCACCGTTACTCCGGAGAGGCGTGCTCTCGCTTGCGAGCGGCGACCGCGCGCACGAGGTAGACGTCGTGATGGCGCGCGTTGACCGGGAGGTGCCAGGGGACGTCGTCGGCGTCCTCGATCACCTCGTAGTCCACCGCCAGCGTCTCCAGCAGCTCGTCCTCTTCGATCCGGTCCTGCAGTTCGGTGAGCGCGGTCGCGTACTCGAACGGCGTCGTGAGGACGAGCAGGCCCCCGGGGCGCAGGCTCCGGCCGAGCGCGCCCAGCAGGCGGCGGGGATCGCGAATCGCATCGAGGATATTGACGGCCAGGATCGCGTCGAACGTGCCGTCGTCGAAGGCGGGCTCGTCCGCCGATGCCACGAGGAACGACGGTCGCGTTCCGGGGGCGATCGGCATCGCCGCCTCGCGCGCGCGGCGGACGTGGTCGAAAGCCAGGTCGATCCCGACCGCCAGGTCGACGTGGCGGGCGAGCAGGCCGGTGAATCCGCCGGTGGCGCAGCCCGCATCCAGGCCGCGCCTGATCACGTCGAGCCGCGGCGCTGGGCCGTGGGTCGCCAGGCACTTCTGCAGGAACGCGGGTAGGCCCTCGGCGAGCGGCGCCAGGAGTGGATGCGGCGGCGTCGGATAGGCGGCACCGTAGGCATTGAGGATTCGGGCGCGGCGCTGTTCGGCGTCCGCGTCGTCGAGCGACAGATCAAGGAGCTCGTCGGCCCAGGGCGGCAGATCGCGCCGGCGAAGGATCGTCGCGCGCTCGTCGCGGAGGTAGTCGTCGAGGTCGGTGACGAGGATCGGGATACCGTCGAGGACCGGATATTCACGCCCGCAGCCCCCGGGGTGGGGGCAGGCGAGCGTGCCGTGGATCAGCTCGCCGTCGGAACCGGTGACGTCCGCCGCCGCGACGGAGAGCCTTGGGCCGTGCACGGTGCCGGAGCCCTCGGCTTCGAGGCGGGCCCGGCACGCAGGGCAGACAAGCGGGACCTGCTCACAGAGTGCTCGATCCACGGACGACTCGGCAGGCGAGGATCAGGTGCCCGCGCTGAAAACCGGGGGATGCGGACAGGCCGGGCAGCCGTGGACACCCGCGACACCCTTGAGCCCGGCCATGGCAGCGGCCCCGCCCTTTGCGCCGCGCCCCTTCGCCGCCGCCAGGTCCTTCACCGAGACGCGCTTCTTTCGGGGACTCTTGAGGAGGCCGAACCGCTTGGCCGTCGCTTTCCGCTTGCCTGGCATACCGGACCCTCCGCGTGACGAGTCTACCGCGACGGCGAGACGGGCGCCGGGCGACCGATCACCTTTGTATTAGGCTATGAGCTCGCCAGGAGTCGGCCGCATGGGAGGATGTCATGAAGAACGTGAACCTCATACTCGTAGATCCGAATCGAGCGTTGTGCAACCTCGATTCGGGCCTCGCCCAGCAACGCCAGCTCGAAGTTCGCTATGGTGGTGACCTGGGCTTCATGCTCTCCGCAGATCCGAGTGCCTGACTCGACGTCAAACGGCAGGTCCCGGATGGATCAGGGCCGCAGAGCGATCGGCCTGGCGCTGCTGGCCGCACTGTTGTTCGGCGTTACCACCCCTGCGGCCAAGGCGCTGCTGAGCGTGACGGATCCCTGGCTGCTCGCGGGCTTGCTCTACATCGGCTCTGGTATCGGGCTGGGCGCGGTGCGGCTCATGATGATGGCCGTCGGGCGCGGCTCTCGCGAAGCGCCGCTTCGCCGGTCCGATCTTCCGTGGCTCGCCGGCGCCATCGTCTGCGGTGGCGGGATCGGACCCGTGCTGTTGATGTTCGCGCTCGCAGATGGTTCCGCCTCGCGCTCGTCCCTGCTTCTCAATCTCGAGGGAGTGCTCACCGCGCTGCTGGCGTGGTGGGTGTTCAGGGAGCATCTCGACAAGAGGATTGCCGCCGGAATGGGTGTCATCACCGTGGGTGCCTTCGTCCTCGCCTGGAAGCCTCAGCAGGGTGTGGGCCTGGACCGTGGTGCCGTGCTGGTGGCGATGGCCTGCCTGGCGTGGGCAGTCGACAACAACTTGACGCGAAAAATATCGGGCGGTGACGCCGCGGCCATCAGCGCACTCAAGGGTGGCGTGGCGGGGGCGGTCAATCTTGTGATTGCCGCCGCCGCGGGGGCCCAGTGGCCCGGGCCGAGAGTCGCCATCACCGCGGGACTGGTCGGGCTGGTCGGATATGGGGTGAGCGTGATGCTGTTCGTCCTGGCGCTACGGGACCTCGGTGCGGCACGGACCGGCGCATATTTTTCGACCGCGCCATTCGTGGGTGCTGTCCTGGCCATCGTCGCCCTCGGTGAGCCGCTCACCGGCCATCTCCTGGTGGGTGGCCTGCTGATGTGCGCTGGCGTGTGGCTGCACCTCAGCGAGCGGCATGCCCACGAGCACCCGCACGAGCCGTTGGCGCATGATCATCTTCATCGGCACGACGTTCATCACGACCACACCCACGAGCCAGACGCACCCAGCGGGGAGCCACACTCCCACTGGCACGTCCATGCTTCCGCCCCCCACAGCCATCGGCACTTCCCTGACCTTCACCACCGGCATCCGCACTGAGCAAGCTGTAGGGGTCGGGGTTCGGAGTACGGTATACAGTATTCGGTGGCTCGTTCTCACTTGGAGGAGGCAACCGCATGAAGCTCACCGGGGAGCAGACGGAGCGCTTTGACCGCGACGGGTATCTCTTCTTTCCCAGCCTGTTCAAGCCCGATGAGATCAAGGTCCTGACCGACGAGGTCCCGTCGCTCTACGCCCAGCGCCGGCCCGAGAACGTTCGCGAGAAGACCGGCGACGTGGTGCGGACCAACTTCGCGGCGCACATGTACAGCTACCCCTTCGCCAAGCTCGCGCGCCACCCGCGCATGGTGGAGCCGATCAAGCAGTTGTTCGCCGAAGACGTGTACATGCACCAGTTCAAGATCAACGGCAAGCAGGCGTTCGACGGCGACGTCTGGCAGTGGCACCAGGACTACGGCACATGGCGGGCCGACGACCAGATGCCCGAGGCGCGGGCGATGAACGTCGCGATCTTTCTCGACGAGGTCAACGAGTTCAACGGCCCGCTGATGTTCATCCCGGGTAGCCACAAGGTCGGCGTGCTGGATGCCGAGCACGACGTCACCACGACCAGCTATCCCCTGTGGACGATCAACCACGGGACGATCAGCAAGCTCGTGGAGCGGGGCGGTATCGTGGCGCCCAAGGGGCCGGCGGGCTCGATGATCCTGTTCAACGGCTGCCTGGTGCACGCCTCGACGTCCAACCTGTCGCCGTGGAACCGCGTGAGCGTCTACCTGTCACTGTGCGCGGTGTCCAACCACATCCGGGCCTTCAAGCGGCCGGGCTACATCGCGCATCGGGATTTCACGCCGATCCAGTGCCTGCCGGACGACTGCCTGCTCCGCCACTATGACGTGCCGCTGCCCTGGAAGGACGGGACGCCGGCCGAGGAACTGCAGGGAAGCCTCAAGGCCGCCTGAACCGGTAGGGGGACCCGACGCCCGAGGGCGTCGGGTCCCCCACCAACAGCGCGTTCGCCTATGACTTCGGCCAGATCGCCTTCGAGACGGCGATGCTCTCCGGATGCACGGCCACCGGGCGGCCCTTCTGCCACTGCACGATGCACAGCTCGGCGCCGACGCGGCGGCCGACCTCGTCGTACTTCACGCGGCCGTCGGGGAAGAACCTGGCCGGGCCGTCCTTGAGATCGATCTTGTGCATCGTCTCGCCCAGCTTCTTGCGATCGGCCGACCCCGTGCGCTCCAGCGCTTCCTTGAAGATCCACACGTGCGCGTAGGGGAAGATGGAATCGTGACCGAACCACGGCTCGCCGGTCTTGGCGATGAAGCGCTTCTCCACGTCGCCGACGGCTTTCCCCGGCCAGTTGGCCAGGCCGACGATCACGCCCTCGAGGTGTTCCGTGCCCGCAACCTTGGCCAGCTCGGGGACCGTCCAGTGGCCGCCGCCGCCGACCAGCGGAATGGTGTTGGCGGTGATCCCGCGCTCCGCGAACTTGTCGAGCAGCAGCTTGTCGTCGCCGACGTTGGTGGACTGCATCACGATGAAGTCCGGACGGCCGGAGCGGATCTTCTGGACGAGCGTGGTCGCGTCCGCCAGCGGCGGCGTGAAGACTTCATCGGCCACGATCGTGAGACCCAGGTCCTTGGCCACACCGCCTCGGATTGCCTTCATGAAGCTGACCGAGGAGGCCGAGTTGTCACCGACGAAGGCCACCTTTGTCGGCTTCCCGGCTCCCGACTTGGTCGCAAGGTCGACGACTCGGGGCAGCAGCGCGGTGGCCTGGGACTCAGCGGTGGGCGACGACTGGAAGACGTACTTGAAGCCGCGCCCGGTGATCAAGTCGGAATAGGACAGCGTGAGCCAGGGCATGTCGGCGCGCTCGGTCACCTCGGTCACCGCCAGCGTGAAGCTGGAGAGCCAGGACCCCATGCCGCCGACCACGTCGGGCTCCTGCGCCACCAGACGCTGAGCGGCGTTCTTGGCTTTCTCGGCGGAGTCGCCGGTGTCGTAGAGGACCAGCTTCATCTTGGCGCCGCCCAGCGCCTTGATGCCGCCGCTATTGTTCACGTCATCGATGGCCAGCTCGGCGCCCATCTGCTTGAGGATGCCCTGACGGGCCCAGGGGCCGGACAGCGGCACCAGCAGCGCGATCTTCACCTCTTTCGGGTTCTGCGCGCGCGCCCGGCGTGGGGCCAGCGCGGTGGCGGCGCCAGCGAGGCCCAGCTTGATCGCGGTCCGGCGTCCAATCGTTGAAGAAGTGCTCATGCGTATCGTCTCCCTGTGGTGGTGACTCCATTGTTCACTCTACGCTTCCGTCAGACCGAGGTACGAGCGGCGGACCCGATCGTCGGCGAGCAAGGTCTCGTACGGCCCCTCGAGAACGATGTGGCCGGTCTCCAGCACGTAGCCATGATCCGAGCGCTCCAGCGCCTCGGCCACGCGCTGCTCGACCAGGAGGATCGTCAGGCCGTCCTCCCGATGGATCTGCGAGATTCGCTCGAAGATCATGTCGGCCACGCTGGGGGCCAGCCCCATCGACGGCTCATCCAGCATCAAGAGGCGCGGTGCGCACGCCAGCCCGCGGCCGATCGCGAGCATCTGCTGCTCGCCGCCCGACAGGGTGCCCGCCAGCTGGTCGGCCCGTTCGGACAGGATCGGAAACAGCGTGTGGATGCGTTCGAGCGTCTGCGTCCACTGCGTGCGACCGGTCTTGGGATACGCGCCCATCTCCAAGTTTTCCCGGACGGTCAGCGTCTTGAACACCTGCCGCCCTTCCGGGACGTGGGCGATGCCCAGATGCGCGCGGTCCGAGGCCCGATGGGACAACAGATTTTCGTTCCGGAAGGTGATCGTTCCGGACACCGGGGGAACCACCCCGCTGATCGTCTTGAACAGCGTGGATTTCCCGGCGCCGTTCGAGCCCACGATGGTGACGAATCGCCCTTCGGCCACGGACAGGGTCACCCCGGTCAGGGCCCGCAAGCCACCGTAGGCGACCGAGAGGTCCTTCACCTCGAGCATGCGCCGGATCCGATTCTACGCATGCTGGCGAGCCAGCCACTTCTTTCCAAGGTAGGCCTCGATCACCGAGGTGTCCTCCACGACGGTGCGCGGCAGGCCGGTGGCGAGCACGCGGCCGTGGTCCAGCACCACGAAGCGATCGGCGAGCCGCATCATCGCGTGCATGGTGTGCTCGATGATGCAGATCGTCATGCCTTCCTCGCGCAACCGGGCCAGCACCTTGAGCACGCTATCGCATTCCTCTCGGCCCAGGCCGGCCAGCGTCTCGTCGAGTAGCAACAACCGCGGACTCCCGGCCAGGGCCCGGGCCAGCTCCATCAGGCGAAGCTGCTTGTTGGTGAGCTGGCCCGCGGCCACGCCGGACTGCTCATGCAACCCGACTTGATGCAGGGCCCGCGCGGCCGAGGCGATCGCGTCGCGATCGGACAGGCCGGCGCCATAGGCTCCGACGATCACGTTGTCGAGCACGGGAAGGCGAGGGAAGCTACGCACCACCTGGAAGGTGCGGCCGACACCCATGCGGCAGACCTCGAAGGTCTTGCGGCCCAGCATCGGCTGGCCGGCCAGCTGCGCGGAGCCCTCGTCGGCCGACAGCACGCCGTTCAACACGTTGAACAGCGTGGTCTTGCCCGCACCGTTCGGACCGATGATGCCGAGGATTTCACCCTCGGCGACCGAGAAGCTCACCTCGCTGACGGCCTTCAAGCCGCCGAAGGAGCGTGACAGGTTCTCGACGTTCAGGAGCGGCGCTCCGGCCTGAGCGATTGCGCGGCGAGCCGGAGGCGACACGGGCATCAGATCGGGAACGGGAGCGGGGGCGGCCGCCTTTGGACGGAACCAGCGGTCGCGGATGGTCCAGAACAGCCCATCCGGCGACAGCAGCATGATGGCGATGATCGCGAAGCCGTACACGACACCCTGGATGCCCGGCAGATACGTGCCCAGCTCGGCCTGCAGCGTCTCGGCGAGCGGCACCAGGATGGCGGCGCCGATCAGCGGCCCCCACACCGAGGCCACGCCGCCGAACAGCGTGACCACCACCGCCTGGGCCGAGACGAGCATGCCGAAGACGGAATCCGGCGTCACGACCACCAGCACACGAGCGTAGAACCCGCCGGCGACGGCCGCCATCATGCCCGACACCACCAGCGAGCGCATCTTCCACTCGCGAGCGTTGATGCCCGCGGCCTCGGCTGCGAGCTCGTTCTGACGGATCGCCAGCAAGGCCAGGCCGAAACGCGAGTTCTCGATGACGAGCGAGATGACCACACCGACCACCAGCAGGCACACGGCGATCAGCGTGTAGATGCGCGGCTCGCTGAACTCCATGAAGGCCACCGGGTTTTGCCGGTGCATGGGGATCGAGACTTCCTGAAAGCCCAGATACTGCAGGACGTACAGGATGGCGAGCGGGTAGGCCAGCATCGACAGTGCGAAGTAGTGCCCGCGCAAGCGGAACGTGGGCATCCCGATGGCGATGGCGGCGAGCCCGCCGAGGATCATGCCGAGCACAATGCCGAGCCAGGGCGAGAGGCCCCAGTAGACGACGGAGAGCGTGACGGTGTAGGCGCCGATGCCGAAGAACGAGGCGTGGCCGAAGGACAGCTGGCCACCGTACCCGGACAGGATGTTCCAGGAGACGCCGAACAGCGCCCACACCGGCACCAGGGTGAGGATCAGCTGGTAGTAGCTGTTGGTCACGAAGAGCGTGAGCACCAGGTAGGCGACGGACAGGATGGCGAGCACGATCAGATTGCGTCGCAACAGCGGGCCGGCGCCCTGTCTCATGCCCGCTCCGCGGAACGTCCGAACAGCCCCTGGGGCCGCAGCAGGACGATCATCAGGAACACGACGAAGATCGCCGCGTTCTGCAGCTGAGGCGGCAGGATCAGCGCCGAGAATTGCTGGACGAAGCCGACCGTGAGCCCGCCCCAGAACGCGCCGAGGATGCTGCCCATGCCGCCCAGCACGACACCCGAGTACATGATGATGACGTAGTCGAAGCCGACGAAGGGACCGAAGGAGATATAGGTCGCCATCAGCCCGCCGGCGACCGCCGTGATCCCGGCCCCCAGGCCGAAGGCGATGCGGTAGGCGGTGTCGACCTCGATGCCCATGTACGTGGCGGCCGTCGGGTTATCGGCCGCGGCCCGCAGGGCCTTGCCCAGGCGCGTGTACTCCAGCGTCAGGTACAGCACGATCGCGACGAGGATGGCGACGAAGAAGGCGATCAGCTTGGCCTTGTTGAGAAACACGGTGGCGCCGCCGTAGACCGGACCGACCAGGAAGGCCTCGGAGGAGAGCGGCGTGCGCACGGCCACCGGCGTGGAGCCGAACACGATCTGGCCGCCATTCTGGAGAATCAGCGAGATCCCCAGCGTGACGATGAGCTGGCCGAAGTGGCCCTCGTCGAGCGAGCCCGCCGTCCGCAACCCGGACACGCGCGAGATCAAGAACTTGTGCAGGAGCGCGCCGCCGGCGAAGACCAGCGGCGCGGCGCAGATCGCGCCGATGAACGGCCCCCAGTACGGACCGAGGAAGGAGAGGACCTTGCCCCCGGTGACCAGATAGAAGCTGGCGAACATGCCCAGCATGAGGAGCTCGCCCTGGGCGAAGTTGACGATGCGCATGATGCCGAAGATGAGCCCGAGGCCGATGCACATCAGACCGTAGATGCAGCCGATCGTGATGCCCGCGGTGACCGCGTTCAACACGTTCTCGACCAGGATTTCGAGATCCACCGAGCTTGCGCGTGCCTCCCGTTCGCCGGCCCGGGAGAGGTGGCGCCTCGGGCGGGACTCGTTCGTTACGGAACGTCGCGACTCTAGCACGTCCCCACGCCAGTTTGAAGCTGGCGCGGGGATCCGCGGTCAGCGCCCCTTGCTGGGGTTGATCAGATACTTCGCGCCCGTCGCCATCTTCGAATACACGGCGATCTCCTCCAGGCGCAGCGCCTCGGCGAGCGAGATCTCCTTGGTGTAGGTGCTCGCGAAGGTGGTCTTGATCTCGGCGGCCACCCGCTCGCGCAGCTTCTGGGCGGCCTCGAACCCGATCTTCTGGAGAAACGGCGTGAGCAGCCAGCCCCCGACGCCCCACGCCATGCCGAACGTGCGGCTGAACTGGGTCGGCCCGCGATCGAGGCCGCCGTAGATGTAGACCTGCTTGTGGACGGTCGATCCGTAGCGGCTGTATTCCTTCGCGGTCTTGTTCGCCGCCGCCTCCATGGCCGTGAGGATCTGCCCCGCGATGGTGCCCCCACCGATGGCATCGAAGGCCACCGTGGCGCCCGTCGCCACGAGGGCGTCGGTCAGCTCTTCCATGAACGTGGGCACGCTCGAGTTGCAGACGTGAGCGGCGCCGGCCTTCTTGAGAAGCTCCACGTGCTCCGACCGGCGCACGATGTTCACCAGGCCCACCCCGTCCTTCAGGCAGATCTTGTTCAGCATCTGCCCCAGATTGGAGGCGGCCGCTGTGTGCACCAGGGCCGTGTGTCCCTCGGCGCGCATGGTGGCGACCATGCCGAGCGCGGTGAGGGGATTCACGAAGCACGAGGCGCCCTCGGCCGGCGTGGTGCCCGGCGGCAGCACCAGGCACTGCACGGCCTTGATGCAGCGATACTGCGAATACATGGCGCCACCCAGGATCGCCACGGTCTTTCCGATCAGCGCCTGCGCGGCTGGGGACGCGCCCGCCTGGACGACTACGCCGGCGCCCTCGTTGCCGGCCGGCAGCGATTGACCGACGCGTCCCGCCACGGACTTGAGCGCGGCCGGGGGGATGCTCGCCGTCACCACGGGCTGATCCACCGTCCCGGAGGCCTTGGCGGTGGTGAGGTCGGCGCCCGCGAAGAGGAGACCCTGATCGGACGGATTGATGGGCGCCGCACCCATCCGGACGATCACCTCTTCGGGCTTCGGCTCCGGTACCGGGACGCTCACGAGCGCGAGCTCGAGGCTGCCGTCCTGCCGTACCGTGGAACGAAGCTGCAGCCCCGCGCTCGTCTCGGCCATGGCCTAGTTCCCCACGTTCTTGTCGAGCCAGCTGAAGGACAGGACCGCGACCCGATAGCTCGCGGCCTGATGCACGCGCGCGCTGAAGAAGGAGCGGTTGCCGGGCGGGACCTCGCCGATGACCCAGGTCCCGGTCTTCCCGGTCACGTTGCCCGCGCTGTCCAGCTCCTCGATGTTGAGCTGCATCTGGATGGCCAGCATGTCGGTCTGGTTGTACACGTAGCCCTCGAGCGTCGGGCCGCCGGAGCTGGGCACCACCTGCCAATCCAGCCGGAAGTAGCGAGCCAGGCTCTCAGGCGCGTAGACCGGCCGGGCGGCGACCGTGGACACGAGGAGCAGAGGCGCGAGCAGGATCACCGTCCACATCTTGCGCATCGCGTTGTCTCCCTTTGGCCGCACGCTGTGACCGCGGGCGCCGGCTACTACCTTACAACGCCCGAACAGACAACGCCCGTGCGGCCAGAGGATTCGCGGTTGACCGGGTCTCTAACCGCCGCTGAAGGTCTTCTTGAAGAACTCCCCGATCGTCTTGCCGGCGTACACCGTGCCCTCGACGATCGTGATACCGATGCCCACGAACATGTCCTTGGTGCCGGAGCCGATCTCGCCGTAGTGGATCGACCGGGCACCCTCCACCACCTGGTCAGTGGCTTGATCCAGCCTCGCCTTGTCGGCGGCACCGGCGTGGCCAAACGACAGCGCCACGACCATCAGGCACGCGGACCCGAGCTGCACCCACCGAGACCTCAGGCTCATACGCACCTCCCCCAGTAAGGTCGGATGATGCCAACACCCTATCATCCGACCTTCGGGAAGCCGTCATTCTGCGTGCGGTTCGCCGCCCTCCGGAGGCTTCAGCGGCAGCGTGAGCCGAAGTGGTCATCGCCGCCGACCAGGCAGCGCGCGAAGTCCGGATCACGAGACAGCTCGAACAGGGCGCGCCACGACGGCAGTGTCCGCGAAGTCGGCGAACACCCCATCGACGCCGAGCTGATAGAACCGAAGATATTCGTTCACCGGATTGCCGGCATAGTCGGCGGCAAGACGCTTGGCCTCGTTGCGGAATGTCCACGTATGCACGAGAAGGCCGCGCGCGTGCGCGCGTCGCACGAGGTTGGTCGGAGGCAAGAGCGCGCGGTCGGCTTCGTCGGTGTTGCCGTCACCGTTTTCGTCGCCGACCGTGCCGTCCTGGTTCAGGTCCACCGCGGTGGTGCTGACGATGTAGCGCTTCCAGGGGCCGATCCCGTCGGCGTAGGTGGCGACCTCGCGCAGGCCGGCGTCCGTCACGAAGAAGCCGAAGGTGCGGGCCAGGAGCTGGGGATCGCCGGAGGCCGTCCAGTCATAAGGGCGATCGAACGGGGCGGTGAAGTCGAGGCTCCCGTCGGGATTCACGTCATTGGCGTCGATCAGCTGGACCAGGCGGACCCGGGTCATCCGCCGCAGCTCCTTGAGATTTGACTGCTCGAAGGACTGGATGAACACCGGCGCGTCCCGATGATCCAGGCCGGCGGCCCGGAGGATCCGGACGAGGGGGCTCTCGATGGGCAGGCCGATCGACTTGTGATACGTGGGGTGCTTGATCTCCGGATAGATCCCGATCGTGCGGCCCTTCTCCTTCGACTTCCGCTTGGCCAGCGCGATGACTTCCTGGAGGGTCGGGATCTGGAAGCGACCGTTGCTGGGGGCGCTCGGCCAGTG
>Ga0075418_10003323_pt1 | contig 18349 bp, 18 predicted proteins | sample SoiMetdeltSBSDD2_FD_81776 | JGI IMG/M metagenome (GOLD analysis project Ga0075418, IMG submission 81776) | Bulk soil microbial communities from a Populus tree surrounding site in Tennessee, USA - Soil MetaG P. deltoides SBSDD2 | ecosystem: Environmental > Terrestrial > Soil > Tree plantation... | reverse complement strand
TGCCGCAGGCGATCCAGGAAGCGGTTGTCGGCCCGGTATTGCGCCATCAGGCACTGGCGGTCCGATCCGCATTGCTCTCGGGCTTCCGCATTGCGGCTACCCCAGTAGCGCAAGCCCAGGTACTGGCCATACGACAGGCGCGCAAGCAGGGCGCGCGCCTTGCGGGCGGTGTCCTCGTCCATCCTGGACAGTTGTGTGTCCTGGCAGATGGCCAGCTCCGCAGGCTTCAGGAACGGAACATTGCAGGGGAAACTCGCCGCACCGGCCGGCAGCCCCGACAGGGCAAGAAGACCCAGCATGGCAGCCATCCTGCGGCGAATGCCGGCCATCGTGTTCTCCCTCACCCCCGTTGCAGGCATCGGGCCCACCCAGTATGGTCCGCGCCGTCTTCGCTGCAGCGCATGCTGCAACGGCGCTGGGGCGTCGCCAAGTGGTAAGGCAGCGGATTTTGATTCCGCCATTCCCAGGTTCGAATCCTGGCGCCCCAGCCAATTGTCTCAGGCTTACCCCCGATCCCGAAGCGCATTTTCAAAGCTTGGCTTGCGAGCGAACGTACGCTGTTCAGGCGGTCCATCAGTCCCCGTCTATTCAATTCTGAAATCTTTTGGATTCCAGTCGGGCTTCGGGTATTGCGGGGCCATGGCCTCCAGCGTTTCGCGCACGATGGCCGCCACCGCGGCGTTGCGCGCCCACTTGCGATCGGCCGGGATGAGGTACCAAGGCGCCCATTCGGTCGAGCACTTCTCCAGCATCACCTCATAGGCCTCCTGGTAGTCGTCCCATAGCTTGCGATCCTCGAGGTCCCCTGGGTTGAATTTCCAGCGACTGTCCGCCTTGTCGAGGCGATCCTGCAAGCGTTCGCGCTGCTCCTCCTTGGAGATGTGCAGCATGAACTTAAGGATGGTTGTGCCGTTCTCCACCAGGGTCTTCTCGAAACCATTAATCTGCTCGTAGCGCTGCTCGATCGCCTTTTTGGGTGCCAGCTGGCGCACGCGACCGATCAGCACATCCTCGTAATACGAACGGTTGAAGATGCCGATGCAGCCGCGGCGGGGGCAGGCGAGATGGGCGCGCCACAGGAAATCATGGGCCAGTTCCAACTCGCTCGGCGCGCGGAATGACGTGACGCTGACGCCAAGAGGACCCGTCTGGTTGAAGACGTGACGGATGGTGCCGTCCTTGCCCGCGGTATCTGTGCCCTGCAAAACGACCAGCAGTGCCCGCTTGCCCTCGGCGTACAGCTTGTCCTGCCATTCATTGACAACGGCGCCGTCCTTGGCGCTCTGCTCCTCGGCTGCCTTGCGATCCGGGAATGCCGACGCATCGGCGGCATCGCGCTTGCCGAGTTGGGCGCGCGCGCCCGGCTTGATGAGAAATCGGTCTCGCATCGGCTCAAGGGACACCAGCGCGGCGCCCACATCAAGACGAACGGCGAAATTTCCCTGCGGCAACAACAGAAAAAATGGCACCCTGACCTAAAGGTCAGGGTGCCATGCGTCCGAACACTCAACGGGAGGGAAAAGTGCGGGTCGCTTTTGTTAACGCGCGCAGTGTCCCGGCGTTCCGCCGCCGCGTCACGCCATGGCCAGCTGTGCTTCTGCCCGCGCCGGGGCAACACGCTCGAGGCGACGCGCTGCCGAGCGGTCATCGATCTCGGTTAGCTTGGCCTCCAGGGCACGCAGGAATTTCACTGGATTGAACCCCCACTGCACGTTGAGGCGCATGTCCGCAGCGACTTCCATGGCGGGCTCCAGCAGAGCCAAGCCGCGGCGCAGGAATAGTTGCTGAAGCCTGGAGGCCGCGAACACACCGACCAGGCAACGGAACCGCAACAGCGCCGCCACCTTATCCGATGCAGAGCCATCGAGCTTGTCCCAGACCGCGTGCTCGACTGCTCGCAGCTCGGGGTCGGCGATGCCCCGCAGCAGCACCAGTCCGCGCCCGGCGGCGAGCATGGTGTGCATCGGCAGCATCAGCAGTTCGGGAGACACCTGCGGCACGTCGCAGCGATCGAGAACGGCGCTCATGGCTCTTACTCCCGCTCGCCGAGGCCGCCGAAGGCCGCCCAAGGTGAACCCGACAGCATGATGATGTCGGTCGGACGGCTGGCTTCGAGAACGAAATCCACGTCCTGGCCGATCAGCATCTCCGCCTGGTTCTTGATCTGATGCCTGGCGAAGCGATAGCGACGGCCGTTGTCGGCCTCGATGACGCCGAACCCCAGGTCGTCGCGATACTTGGTGATCTGACCCTGCATGGCACTCTCCTTGTTCGCCGAGAGCCGGTCGATGCCGGCTGCGATGCTCGCGTTGTGGGGAGAGATTGCTCGATGACGCTACGGGTCGCTGTTCCCAGCGAAACAAATGCGCGGTCTGCTGATTTTTTTTCGTCGGGCAAATGCGGCACCCATGTTCCATGCGGAACAGACCAAGCGACGCGACCTCCATTATTTCACAGGCATCGGCACAGGCCGGCGGGGAAGCCAGCATGTGCAGTGCCAAGTGATCAACGGAGAATCAGTCATGCAGCCTGACAACCACAGCCAGCCCTGGCAGATGCAGGGCAGTCCGATGCAGCCCACCAGCCAGTCGTCCGCTATCGTCCGGCGTCTCGCCATGTTTCTCGGGCTCGCCGCGTTCGGCGCGGGATGCGCGGCAATCGCCATCTACGCCAGCCCGGGACAGGCCGTCCCCAAGGCGACACCGACGGTGAGCGTCGCCCTGCCCGATCCGGTCACCACGACACCGGAACCGCCATCGCAGAAGTGGATTGCCGCGGCGCCTGGCCGCGTCGAGCCGCGCAGCGGCCAAATCCGCATCGGCACCGGCATCCCCGGGCGCGTGTTCGATATCGCGGTTGCCACCAACGATCGCGTCATCGAGGGGGAAGTGCTGATCCGCCTGGATGACAAGGAGGCCCGTGCACGCCTAACGTCTGCCGAGGCCGAGGTGGCCGCCCGCAAGCGCGAGCGCGACGCCCAGCCGGCAACGGCGGGTCGCGACGACGTGCGCAAGGCCGAGGACGCGGTATTTGCCGCCGAGCGGGCCGTCACCAACGCCCGTTTCGCGCTCGACGCCGTGCTGTCCGCCGACCGCAAATCGCCGGGCAGCCCGCAGGCACTGCTGCAGGCGCGCAAGCAGGTGGCGGAAGCCAAGGACAGGCTGCGCCAGGAGCACATCGCCTTCGCCGCCGCTCACGCCAAAAGCAAGGCGCCGGCGCCCAACCGTCTCGAGGCTGGCCTGATTGCTGCCCGCGCCGAGCTCACCACGGCCGAAGAGCTGCTCGACAAGACGCGCATCCGCGCGCCGCTGACCGGCTCCGTGCTGCAGGTGAATGCCAAGTCCGGCGAGCTGGTGGCTCCGTCTCCGGAGCAGCCCCTGATCGTGATGGGCGACCTGACCGTCATCCGCGTGCGCGCCGAGGTCGACGAGCAGGATGTCGCAAAGATCAAGCTCGGCCAGAAGGTATTCGTGCGCAGCAACGCCTATCCGAACCGTGACTTCGAAGGCAAGGTGACGGAGCTGGCACCCTCGCTCGGTATCCCACGCATGGGATCGCGCGGCGCCCGGCGGGCCACCGACGTCGAGGTGATGGAGGTTATGATCGACTTGGAAGGTTCCGTGCCGCTGCTGCCGGGCATGCGCGCCGACGCCTTCTTCCGCTGATCGCAACAAGACGTCGGACCCTGCTTGGCGCAGGGTCCGACTGCGTTACGCGGTCCTTAACGCCCCCTCAGTTCCACTGACATCGCATGGGCCTAGCGGAACTGACGTTCCACTAGGCCGGCTAGGTGGCCGACATGGGCCACCTTTTTGTAACCATCGCCATCCGCGGCCAAGTTGCAGGCACGGGCGGCGCCCGAAGGCATGTGCGCAGTTCACCGATCCCGTCGCCATGGTAGCGGGCTACGCCATTGCCTTGTGCCCCCCGCTGCGCACCATCCCTGTCGGCATTGCCTACACCATCGGGGCTCACAGCAGCATCGTGCTGGCGCATGTGATACGTCCGCCGGCAGCTCGGCGCCGCCCAGCCGTGGTCGCATCGGCCTCATCACCGCCGGCCGGGAGTGGTGAGCGTGTTCTGCGGCAGCGTTTGCACCTTTGCACCCGAGTACCGCCCTCGACCCGACGGTCATTGCCAAATCTCGGAGCCGGGCTAGGCGGCGACACTGGTGGCCACGCTTCGCGCTCCGCCAGTGGCGTTCGCGTCTATCGCCAAGCATCAACCGCGCCGCAAATACAAAAAAACCCGCAGCCGGCGCGTGGCCGGCTACGGGCTGAATTGCGTTGCTGGTCTTGCTATCGCGCGCGGCGCATCGCCGGGAGCCACAACCAGGTATGGCTCGCGCAAACGCCGCCGCCGCAACGGCTGGACGCGGCTGCTGCGGAGCTCGAGGCGGTGGACGGCCCCGTGGCCCAATAGCCGGCCATGGCACCGATCAGCATGGCCATGGCCACAGTGGCCGACAGGCGGCGGGTATTGATGCTGCGCATGGTCGTGCTCCGAACGTGTTGCGTGCGGCCAATGTGGCTCGCCGACCGATCGAACGCTGTTCCACGCGAAACACCTGGCCACGCGCATTCAGATACTGCCGGCCGACGTCACCGTCTGGGCCGGGTTGCGCTCACCAGTACCTGGGTCGGAGACGGCATCGGTCGGGCCAACCAGGAACCAGGGTTCCACCGCGCCGTAGCCCTTGATGTCGATGGCGCCGTGAGGCTCGAGCACGTAACGGCCTTCGAGCCGCACCCGCGTCAGCGGCGACACCAGAATGCGGTTGGCCCGGCTGTGGCCTTCCAGCCGCGAGGCTAGGTTCACCGTATCCCCCCACACGTCGTAGATCAGTCGTTTGGCGCCGATTACGCCGGCCAACACAGGTCCACTGGCAATGCCGATGCGCAGCGCGAACGGCACGTTAACGTCCCGCGCGATGCGCCGCGCCGTCTCGACCATGGCGAGCGCCATGCCGGCAATGCGCTCGGCATGATCGGTCACCGCGACCGGCAGTCCGGCCGCCGCCATGTAAGCATCACCGATGGTCTTGATCTTCTCGACGCCATACCGATCGGCCAGCTCGTCGAAAGCGCGCATGATGGTATTGAGCACCTCGACGGTGCGGGCCGGCCCCAGCTGCTTGGCGTGAGCCACGAACCCCGCAATGTCGGCAAACATAACGGACGCTTCGGCGAACTCGTTGGCTATGGTGGCCGCCGGCGCCTGCTTCAGACGGTCGACGATGGTGTCGGGCAGGATGTTGTGCAGCAGGGCATCGGTCTCCGCCTGCGCATGCTCGACCAGCCGGAAGGCGTAGTAGACCACAATCGAGATCACGCTGAACGTCGTGACAACCGCTGTGATGTAGTGCGCATCGACGTCGGCCTTGTCGATGACGAGCACGGCATTGCTCTGGATGAACCATGACCAGGCCACCAGGTGCAGGGCCAGCGACAACAGCACGAAGGTGGCGATCAGCTTGAGCCGCTCCAGGCCCATGATGACGAAGAATGCGGCAGTCGCCGCAAAGTATTGCAGGTGCAGGCCGGCATCGCGACCGATGTAGTAGGTGAGCGCAAAGATGCCGATCAGCTCGGAGAGCGTGATGGCCAACGGCCCTGCCAGCTCGCCATACCGGTGCAAAAACGGAATCGACAGGGCGACGGCGGCCATCACGAGATTGATCAGGATGACCGGCTTCCAGGTCTGAAAGTCGAGCAGCACCGCCTGCTGCACGACGTAGATGAGCGTGAAGGCGGCCACCGCATAGGCCGTTACGTTCATGATCTGCAGACGGCGGCGGATACGCGGCGGATACTGCTCCGTGCCATAGCCTGCAAGGCGCGCGATCACGCGGCGCAGATTGCGCACTCTGCTGCTGCTGAACACTTGACTGAGGCGCTGGCGCATCCCCGGGTCTCCCTGGCGTCCCGACGCGCAGCTCGCCCACACGGCCTGCGCAATCAAGAGGGACGCGAATATCCTGCAATTTCGTGCGTAATTGACTGAGAAAAAAACTGGCAATCGCGTCGCACTATATCTTCCAAGCCGGCCCTTGCCTCTAACTTGTTTGGTAAGCGTGGTACATGCATAACCAAGCACCGAAAGTGTGACTTTCACCGCTCGACGGCACCGGGCCGTACCGGCATGATGTGCACCGCGGCAAAGCGGAAGGGCAGGCGCGAAATGGACCAGAAAGCGATCGTCGAGTTGCTGGCGCGGACCGCCCTGTTCGGCGCGCTCGACCAGCAGGACCGCACGGACATTGCCGGACGTATGCGGCGTGTGCAGTTCGAACCGGACCAGATGATTTTCTCGCGCGGCGACCCGGGCCGCGACATTTACCTGGTAATCGAGGGACGCATTCGCCTATCCGTGCTGTCGAGCGATGGGCGTGAGTTGTCGTTCGATCACGCGGGCCCCGGGCACGTATTTGGCGAGATCGCGACCCTTGATGGCGGCGAGCGCACCGCCGGCGCCACCGCCATCAGCCGAGTACAAGCCATGTCGCTGCCGCAGAAGGCGTTGATGGACCTGATCGAGAACAATCCCAAGGTCGCAACCGCCGCCATCCGCTTCTTGTGCCAGCGCCTGCGCGACACAGATCAGCGGCTCGAGGCGATCGCACTGCACCGGATCGAGGTGCGGCTGGCACGCCTTATGCTGTCAGCTCTCAAGCTGCAGTCGGCGACGGTGAAGGGCGGCAAGGCCAAGCTCGACCTCGGCATGTCTCAGGGTGAACTCGCCCTCTTGATCGGCGCCAGCCGGCCCAAGGTGAATATCGCCCTTACCCTTTTGGAGGATACTGGCGCCATCACCAGGCAGGGATCGGGCTACATCTGCGATATCGAGGCTCTCGCAGGCGTCGCTGACGCGGAGTGAGCCGCGCTCGACCTCGGTATGTCTCAGGGTGAACTCGCCCTCTGGATCGGCGCCAGCCGGCCAAGGTAAACATTCCCGGCCAAGGTGAACATCGCCTCACCCTCTTGGAGGATACCGGCGCCAGCACCAGGCAGGGGTCGGGCTACATCTGCGATATCGAGGCTCTCGAAAGCGTCGCTGACGCGTCGCGGCGTGAGCCGCACGCCGGCTTGGGCGGGCAGGAAGGATGGTGGCGCCTAACCCAACTGATTGCGGGCGGCCTCGACTTGCTCGAGCAAACGGGCACGTTCGGCCGATATTCCGTACGTGTGCATGCCCTCGCCGGAAGCATCCAGTTCCTTCAACAAACTCTGCCGCCACCGGTTGAGTGTGGCGATCTTCTCGCCCTTGGTGAACAGCTTCTCACCCACGATCTCGAACGGGCTGCCGAAGGCACGCTCGGGGTTCTGCTTTGCCAGCGTTCTGTTCAGAGCCCGTTGAGTGCGCACGACATCCTCCCCTTTGCGATTTCGTCTCAACGAACTGATTCGCGAGGCGGAACGAAGGCAGCTGCCCCTTGGTTCCAACGGCTTGGCTCATTTCGAGCAATTGTTACGCCCGGAACAGCAAGTGGTCCGCCCACCCGCATAGGGTCAAACGAACTCGAAGCAAACAGGGCGGCGTGAGATGATCATCAAGGACCAGAGCTACTACGTTGCAGGTGGCCGCACCGGGGTGCTCCTGATGCATGGCCTGTGCGCAACGCCCGCCGAAATGCGGCTTCTCGCCAACGGCCTCGCCCACGCCGGCTACACGGTGTATTGCCCGCAGCTCGCCGGACACGGCGGCACCGAGGCCGACATCCAGCAAACCACCTGGCAGGACTGGTACGCCAGTGCCGAGGAGGCGCTTGTCCGCCTGCGCACGGAGTGCGACGTCGTCATCGTCGCTGGACTGTCGACCGGCGCCATGCTGGCCCTGCTGCTGGCCGCCCGCCATGCCGACAAGGTACAGGGCACGGCCCTGCTGGCACCGACCCTGTGGCGCAACGGCTGGCTGGTCCCCTGGTACGCCCGCCTGTTTCGCATCATCTGCAGCAAGCCCATCGCCAATCTGATCGGCTTTACCGAGCTGCACCCGCACGGCATCAAGGACGAGCGCATCCGCGACTTCATCCACAACGCCCCGTTGAACCGTGACAGCCCCGCCGCCGGCCTGCCGAGCATGCCCGGCGGCGCCGTCCTGGAGCACCGCCGGCTGGTCAAAGCTGTGCGCACCGAGATCGGCAACATCCGCCAGCCGGCCATGATCATCCTCCCGCGTGAGGACGACCACGCCGGCCTCGACAACGCCTGGTATTTGCAGCGCAATCTCAAAGGCTTAGTCGACGCCGTGGTGCTGGACGACAGCTATCACGTCGGCACCGTCGACCGCCAGCGTCAGCGGGAGGTGGAGCGCACCGCGGCGTTCGTCGCCAGCGTCGCCAAGGCCATCGTCGGCCAGCCATCAGCACGCGTTGCAGCACCGGCCTTCAAGGCAGCCTGACCGGCACCCGCAAAAAAAGGGCAATTCGCAAATTTCTCCGCTCTGTGCCGCGGGGAACAGCCGCCAACGGCCACATCCGGCACGATCCACTCACTGAACAACACTTCAAACGCGAAAGGACTGATCCAATGAACAAGCACTTCACCCTCGCGCTGGCAGCCACGGCCATCGCCGCAGCCTCCAGCACCCTCATCACCACGACGGCCGAGGCTGGCGGTCGGGGCGGTCACCGCATGCACTTCCGCTTGCACCACTTTGCCCTCCAGCAGCGCGCCTATCGCAGCGAGGAACAGTACGTAGTGCGCCGCCGCAAGCCCAAGGTGATCGTCAAGCAGGTCGTCAAGTACGTCGAGAAGCCGGCTCCGGCCGCCAAGTACTCGGACGCCCAGGGCCGCCAGTTCGATCCGACCAGCAAGGTGTGGTTCGACGGCAAGACCCAGTGCTGGTCGGGCGACAAATCGTTCTCCTTCAAAAGCGGCTCGTGGTTCTACGGTGACGCACGCTGGGTCGAGACGACCTCCGGCTGGGGCGTGTCGACGGGCGGCCTGCCGCAGCAGGTAAGCTGCGACGGCATCAAGGCGTTCTCGAGCAAGATCGAGCAGGCGGAGGCCAAGCCCGCCAAGGCCGTGAGCGAGCCGAAGACTGAGAAGGTCGAGCAGGCCGAGCTGAAGCCTGAGCCGGTCCAGAAGCCCGTCGCCAGGGTGGTGACCTCGAACACCGAGACGCCCGCCAAGACATCGGAGTGCAAGAAGTACTTCCCGAGCGTCGGCGAGATGGTGTCGGTGCCCTGCACTGAGTGAGCACTGAGAGAGCAGCAGCGCCTTGCCGGGCGCTAGCACAAGAGCGAGCTGGGAGAAAAGTCATGCGAGTGCCTGCCAACACAGCAACCATCGCCCACCCGGGCGTGTCTGCCGGCCGGACCATTCCGGCCGGCAGGAGGGGCAAGGCGATGCCCATGATCCCCAAACTCGCCTATCGCAATCTTTTTCATGACCGCCTCAGCCTGATTGTGACGCTGGTCGGCATCGTGTTCTCGGTCGTGCTGGTGGCCGTGCAGTTTGGCATCTACCTCGGTTCCGAGAACCGTATCGCCGCCATGCTCGACCAGGCGAAAGGCGACCTGTGGGTGGTCGCGCTCGGCACCAAGAGCTTCGACGATCCCTCTCTGCTCTCTGGACGTGAGCGTCATGCCGTACTCTCCACGCCTGGCGTTGCAAGCGTCGAGGAACTCGCCGTCGGTTTCGTCAACTGGCGCAAGTCCAAGGGTGGGTCGACGGCCGCCCTGCTGGTCGGCTCTGAGATCACGCGCGGCAGTGCCCTGCCCTGGAACGTTACGCAAGGCAGCGCCAGCGCACTCATTGCCCCGTCGGCGGTGGCGATCGACAGCACCTATTTCGGTGAGCTCGGCATTGGCAAGCTCGGTGACCGCGCCGAGATCAACAACATGGAGGTTGTGGTCAAGGCGGTTACCACCGGCATCCGTTCTTTCACGACCCTGCCCTATGTCTTCACGACGCTCTCTACTGCCCGCACACTGCTTGCCGCCTCGCCGGACCAGTCCTCCTACACGCTCGTCAACGTCGCCCCCGGCGCGTCGATCGAGACGGTGCGGGCGGCCCTGGCCAACCGGCTGCCCGACGCCGAGATCCTGACCCATGCCGAGTTCCGCAAGCGTAGCCTCGACTACTGGCTGTTCGAGACCGGTGCCGGCGCGGCCCTGATCGCCGGCGCGGCGCTCGGCATCATCGTCGGCATCGTCATCGTCGCCCAGACGCTGTACGCCAGCACCAAGGACCACCTGAACGAGTTCGCGACCCTGCGGGCGCTCGGCGCGTCGGCCGGTTACATCAATAAGGTAATCCTGATGCAGGCCGTGCTCAGCGCGCTGATCGGCTACCTGCTCGGCATGGTGCTGAGCCTGGTGGTGATCTGGGCCTCGCAGGACTCGACCCTTCTGATCGTCATGACGCCGGGCCTCGCCGGCATGCTGTTCGGACTGACCGTCGGCATGTGCGTGCTCGCCGCCATGTGCGCCATCTTCAAAGTGATCCGCATCGACCCGGCTGTGGTGTTCAGCCGCTGACCGCCAGAACTCTCTCGGAGACGAAGACCATGACACACTCAGGAATCACCATGCTGGAGGCTCGCGATATCACCAAGGTGTATCGCTCCGGCGCCGGCGACGTGATGCCGCTCAAGGGCGTCAATGTCGACCTGATGGCCGGCGAGCTGACCCTACTGATGGGGCCGTCGGGCAGCGGCAAGACCACCCTGCTCTCGATCCTCGGCTGCATTCTGTCGCCGACCAGCGGCTCGCTGCGGGTAGCCGGCATCCCCACCAAGGGCCTCAATGCCGAGGGCATGGCCGATCTCCGGCGCAAGCACGTCGGCTTCGTGTTCCAGGCCTACAACCTGGTGCCGACGCTGACCGCGCTCGAGAACGTGATGCTGGCGCTTGACCTGCGCGGAGCCTCGCTGTCGGACGCCCCCTACCTCGCCTGGGAGGCGCTCGACGCGGTCGGCTTGTCGCACCGCGCCCACGTGTCGCCCAGCAAGCTGTCGGGCGGCGAGAAGCAGCGTGTGTCGATTGCCCGTGCGCTGGCTGGCTCGCCATCGGTGATCCTGGCTGACGAGCCTACCGCCGCCCTCGACAGTGAGAACGGCAAGGCCGTGATGGCCTTGCTGGCCGAGGTCGCCAAGGATACGCGCCGCGCCGTGCTGGTCGTTACCCACGACCACCGCACACTCGAATACGGCGACCGCATGATCCGCATCGAGGACGGCCGCATCGCCAGCCGGGCGCGGCGCCGCCCGACCAGTGCCCGCGGCGAGTTCGACCTGATCGAGGCCGCATGAAATTTGCCGCTGTTGTTCCCCCTGGAACAGCCGCACGCCGCCGACAGGCGCACACTTGAGCACCCCGAACCGCACGCACGTCTGGTCGGACCCGAATCGCAGCAGAGCAGCAACAAGGAGCACGCCATGACCAACTTCATCACCCGCATCGCGCAGGCCGCAGCCTTCGCAGCCAGCATCGCCGCGGCCACCGCCGCGTCCGCCGGTGGAGAGCCGACCGGCGTGTGGATCGATCACACCGGCCGCGGCGCCGTCGAGATCAGCAACTGCGGCGCATTGCTATGCGGCAAGGTCGTCTGGCTGAAGGACGCAGCACACGGACAGACCTGTGGCAAGCAGGTGATCGGCAACGTCAAGCCAGTCGGCGGCGGCAAGTGGGACAACGGCTGGATCTACGACGTCGACGAGGACCGCCGCTACGACGTGGAGATCACGCCGATGGGCGATCGCCTGAAGGTCATGGGCTACATGGGCAGCAAGTTCCTAAGCGAGACCATGACCTGGCGGCGCGCGCCGGCCGACCTGAAGCGCTGCGACGCCTGATGCAGAACCCTCCTGCGCCTCGTCCTGCATGACGACGACGGCGCGGGTCGGGGGCGAAGGATAGGCGTTCCCCGCGCGCCTCCGGCACCTTCGCCCTAGCCCCCTCCCCGGCCACTTCAGCGGCATGGGGAGGGGGGACCCTTTTTTCAGCAAGACTATGGCTATTCAACTACTGCCCCGGATAGGGCGTGCCGTCCTTGTGCACGAAGCGCCCGTCGGCGTTGGCGCTCATCATGTCGATGTCGGAGCAGGTCGTAAGATCCGCGGCCTGGTGCGAGCCGACCTCGAGATAAACCGCCACGGCGCCGGACCGGTTGATCATGTGATGGCCATTGCCGGAGCCTTTGGGAAAGGCTGCACAATCGCCTGCACGCAGCACCGTCTCGCCGCCATTCTCAATCAGCACCACCTCACCCTCCAGCACATATACGAACTCGTCCTCGTGCGAATGCCAGTGCCGCTGGCTCGACCAGTTGCCCGGCGGCAGGCGCATCAGGTTGACCCCGAAATCCTTAAGTCTGCCGGCCTCACCCAGCCGCTGCCGCACGCGGTTGGCGCACGGCGCATCGAACGGCGGCGGATAGCCCGACCCTTTGCGTTGCGGCACGGCGGCAAGGTCGATCTTTGGCATGCGGTCCCCTCGGCGGTCAGCAGCATCTCCTGCGCAAAGGCCTTGACCTAGCACTTCGCAGCGCTCGCGGTCACGTTCATGTCGAAGCGAGCCGTTCGCGCACGCTGGCGAGGATCTCGTCGGAGAGCTTGGGGTCGTCCACGGCGCGAGCCAGGATCAGCGCGCCCACGACCGCCGATAGCAGATGCATCGCGTTCTGACGCGCTGAGGCCTTGTGCTTCCGGCCGAAGCTCGTTGCCATCCCTGCAATCATGCGTTTCACCTGCTCGGTAAATGGCGCGCGGACGGCCATATTGCGTGCGATCTCGGCGCCAAGCGCGGCAATGGCGCAGCCGGCGCCGGGACGGTCGCGATGCTTGGCGCTCAGGTACCGCTCCAGGAAGACCTGCTTGGCCTCCATCGCGTTGGCGGTTGCCGCGTAAGCTCGATCGCTAGATTGCGAAAACGCCCGAACCAATGCCTCGGCTGCCAAGTCATCCTTGGATTTGAAGTGCGCGTAGAACGCACCGTGCGTCAGTCCCGCCGCCTGCATGATCTCGGCTACGCCCACCGCAAATCCGCGTTCGCGAAACAGTTTGGCTGCTTCATTCAATATCCTTTCATGCTTCTCGGCAGTTTCACTGGCGGGATAGCGCACGCAGGTGTCCTCCTGGCAACGTGAACGCGAACGTCCACGATCGTCCTTGACTCCAAATATGACGAGGATCATGTAAGCGCAAGCATGATGCTCATCATGAATGATGGCGCCGCATGCGGGCGCACGGCCAGAGGAGCTGGACCATGAAGGTTGCTGGAGCTGTTGCGCTGGTTACAGGAGCGAACCGAGGTCTCGGTCTCGCCCTCGTTCGCGCGCTGTTGGAGGGGGGCGCCCGCAAGGTCTATGCCGCCGCGCGCAATCCGGACGCGGTGAAGCTGCCAGGCGTCGTCCGCCTCAAACTCGACGTTACCCACGACGAGGAGGTTGTCGCCGCGGCACGCGCAGCCGGCGACGTTACGCTGCTAGTCAACAATGCCGGCATTGCCAGGCCTGGCGGCTTCCTTGCCGAAGGGGCTGTCGATGCGGCGCGTGAGCAGTTCGAGGTCAACTTCATGGGGCCACTGCGCATGGCACGCGCCTTCGCCCCGGTGCTGGCCAGCAACGGAGGGGGCGCCATCATCAATGTTTTGTCGGTGGCAAGCTGGATGAACGGCCCAAGGCTTGCGACCTACGCCGCTTCGAAATCAGCGGCCTGGGCTCTCACCAACGGGCTGCGCATCGAACTGGCACCACAAGGCACCCAGGTTCTCGGTCTGCACGCCGGGTTCATCGACACCGATCTCGCCCGCTCTGTCCAGCAGCCCAAGAGTTCGCCCGAGGCGATCGTCAAAGTGACGCTCGACGCCCTCGAGCGCGGTGCTGGCCAAGTTCTCGCCGACGAGATCAGTCGTAAGGTGCACCGCGGCCTGTCCGCAGACCCCCCGGTCTACTTCGCAAGCACGAGCACCTTGACACCAAACGCACCCCTGTCTGCCGGCTAGGCAACTCCAAACGCATGACGCGGGTCGACGCATTGAGCAGGAGTTCAAACATGTCCCGATCATCATCCGATCAGCTTCTCATCGCTCAGCCGGTGCGCACAGCTATCGGTGCCTACAGCGGCACGCTGAAGGACACGCCCGCAACCGAACTTGGCGCAACGGTTGTGCGCGAAACGCTGCGCCGAGCAAGGCTCGATCCGGGCTCGATCGGCTCAGTCATCATGGGCAACGTCGTCCAGGCCGGCAACCGCATGAACCCGGCCCGCCAGGCTTCCATCGGCGGCGGACTGGCTGTGTCGGTGCCAGCCATGACCGTCAATCGGGTATGCGGCTCCGGCGCCCAGGCGGTGGTAACTGCGGCCCAGCAGATCGCCGCGGGCGAGGTCGACGCCGCCGTTGCGGGGGGCATGGAGAATATGGATCGGGCGCCGTACCTGATGGGGGGCGGCCGTTGGGGCTACCGCATGGGTCCGGCGCAAATCCTCGACAGCATGCTGACCGACGGCCTCAACGACGCCTTCTCGGGCGAGCACTCCGGCTGGCACACGGAAGATCTTGTCACGCGCGCGCAGATCTCGCGGCAGGATCAGGATCGCTTCGCCGCGCGATCCCAGCAGCGTTTCGCGGCGGCGCAAGCCGCCGGTCGCTTCGCTGGCGAGATCGTCCCCGTCGAGGTCAAGGGACGCAAGGGCATGGTGCAATTTGCCACTGACGAGGCACCAAGACCCGACACGACAATCGACATCCTGACCAAGCTCAAGCCTGCCTTTCGCCCGACCGGCACCATCACGGCGGGCAACGCCCCCGGCCTCAACAGCGGCGCGGCGGCGATGATCGTTGCCAACACGGCATTCGCCGACAAGCACGGATTGGCGCCCATGGGGCGCATTGCCGCATACGGGATCGCAGCCGTGCAGCCCGGCTTGTTCGGCCTCGGTCCGGTGCCGGCGGTGCGCATCGCACTCGATCGCGCCGGCTGGCGCCTGTCCGACATCGAGCGCATCGAAATCAACGAGGCCTTCGCTGCCGTGCCTCTCGCTGTGGCCAAGGAACTTGGTCTGCCGGAGGACATCGTCAACGTCGAGGGTGGCGCCATCGCGCACGGACACCCTATCGGCGCGACCGGCGCGGTGCTGATCACGCGCCTGCTGCACTCCATGCAGCGTGATGGAATTGAGCGCGGCCTGGTCACCCTGTGCATTGGCGGCGGGCAAGGCATCGCCGTAGCACTGGAGCGGCGGGGATCCTAAGCACGGCTGCTGGCGACGCTCACCGAGGACACATGCTCCTCCTCGTCGGCGGTGAGTATGGTGGCCGGCAGGTCGCGTCCGCGGGCAAACCCCACCACCTCGAGCGGAGCATCGATACCCCGAACGGTGGCGGTGAAGCGGCTGCCGGCGCTCTCCATGCTACCAGCGTGCCGTGCAACATCGTCCGACACGACGAGTTGGAACCCCTTATCCTTAGACAAGGCTTCGAGCCGGCTCGCTACGTTGACGGCGTTGCCCACCACTGTCAGGTCGACCGTCTCGCCAAAGCCAATGCGCCCTACCAGCAGCGGGCCGGCATGGATGCCGATGCCGACCTCGAGCGGACGGCCGATCTCGGCGCGCAGCTTGGCATTGACGTGGTCGAGAGCCAAGTCGACGGCACGTGCTGCACGTAGGGCCTGGCGGCAGCCGACCTCTACGCCGTGCGTCTGTCCGAACACTGCGAGCAACCCATCGCCCAGGTATTTGTCGATCCAGCCGCCCTGGGCGTGGATGGCTGAGCCGGCTGCAGCGAAGAACTCATTGAGAATGAACACCACATCGTAGGGCAGGCGCGATTGCGACAGTCGCGTGAAGGAGCGCAGGTCGAGGAACATGACGGCGAGCAGCTTCTCGACGCCCGCCGCATCGGCTTCGTGTACGGCCGCAGCCTGCGGACCGGTCTGCCCCGGCCGCAGCAGGCGCGTCACCGTCAGGGCTTGTTGCGGCCGGATCTGGCAGGCGAGGCGTACGTTTGCAGGTGCGGCGATGCTGTCGAGCGTCATGATTTCCGGAAAGGTCGGTGCCGGCAGATTGCTGGAACCTGCCTCGACGCGCACGCGACAGGTGGAGCAGCGCGCACGTCCGCCGCACACGGAGGCGTGCGGGATGCCATGCATGCGGCTGATCTCGAGCAGGGTTGGCCCACGCGGCGCGTTGATGATGGGGCCGCCGATGTAGCGGATCGCGACCCTGGGTCCGGCACTCGCCGTCAGCCAGCGCCACGCCACCACCGCGACCACCGCCATCAGCACGCCCGCAAAAGCCCATCTGGCGGTGCTTCGGTAGCCGGCGAGCATGTCGTTTTGCGCGGCATTCGGCCAGTTGGTCAGCTGCTTGACGTGCGCCATCCGATCCGGGCTTTCGATCAGCAGAGCCACCGACCGGCCCGACACCATGAACCCGCCGAGCGAGGCGAGCGGTATGGCAATGGCAAGAAACAGCAGAACCGGTGCAGCGGCACGATAGCCGGGCGTCAGCCGCAACCAGTAATGCAACCCCATGCAGCCATGCACCCACACCACCAGCAGCAACGTGGTCTGCAACAGCGCACCATCGGGCCAAAGGCGGGCCAACTCGTAGAGGTAGTTGTCCTCGACGGCAAACCAGATGCGCGCGCCTCGCGTGTTAACAATGTGGGGGAACAGCAGGAAGGGGATGAACAGACCGAGGCCGAGCTGCGTCAATTCCCAGGCAGGCAGCCGCAAGGTGGCACGCGCCGCCAGTTTGTAGAGGGCAAGCCCGATATGGGTAACCAGCGCCGCTACCAGCAGGAAGGTGCCGGGCACCGAGCGCGTGACCACCCAGCGCCAATGCTGCATGGCATGCATGGCATCAACGTGGATCAGCCCCAGCGCGTGATTGAGGAAATGCGTGCCTGCAAACACGAACAGGACGAGCCCCGACGCGATCCTGAGCCGCTGCAGGGTGTCTCCTCGGAGCAGTATGTGCATAGGCGGCATCGCACGATCCGCGGTCTTATCCAATGTGTGGCCGATCGGCCCGGCAATCGGTGCCGGAACGACACGCGCGTGGGGCAAGAATAGGCAACCGTTCCTGCCCTGCCTGTTCCCGAGGTAATCAACGGCACAGCAGGGGGCCCAGCACGCATGCGCCGTGTGGACGCACCCTGCTGCCATGGTCCGGCACCAGGGAAGGCCCTAGGTAAGGGCATGAGCGCTGCAAGGCTCCAACGCGACGTGACGCAATGAACATGCAGGACACAGCCGCCAACGTGGCGGGCCTGAAGCTGGCCGACATTGAGCGCCGCTTCTGGTCCATGCACGACAAGAGCCGCAATGAAAGACCCAGCTCCGAGGCCGAGCGCCGCACTGTGCTGTCTGCACTGAGGCGCGCCATCTCCACCTCTACAAGCGAGTTCGTCCAGGCGATCGCGCGCGACTTCGGCCATCGCTCGCCGAGCGAGACCTTGATGGCCGAGGTTTTGCCGACCCTGCTTATGGTGGGCGGCGCGCTGGGCCATCTACGCGCCTGGATGCGCCCCGAGAAGCGCGGCACCTCGCTGCTGTTCTGGCCAGCCCGCAACGAGGTGCACCGGCAGCCCAAAGGGGTGGTGCTGATCATCTCCACCTGGAACTATCCGCTGCAGCTGAGCCTTGGCCCGCTGGCGGCAGCGCTGGCCGCCGGCAACCGCGTCGTCATCAAGCCGTCCGAGCTGACGCCGGCCACGTCGGCCCTCCTCAAGCAGCGGCTGGAGAAGGAACTGGGTGCCGAGCGGGTGATGGTTGCACTCGGCGGACCCGAGATGGCCGAGGGCTTGTGCCGGCTGCCCTTCGACCACATTCTGTTCACCGGCTCGAGCGCGGTCGGCAAGACAGTGATGTCGGCCGCGGCGCAGAACCTGGTGCCCGTTACCCTCGAGCTGGGCGGCAAATCCCCCGCCCTGCTGCATGCCGACTGCGATCTGCCGACCGCCGTCGAGCGCATCGTGCGCGGCAAGCTGCTCAATGCAGGGCAGACCTGCATCGCCCCCGACTACGCGCTGGTGCCGCGCGGCAAAGTCGACGAATTCCTTCGTCTGTTCCGGGAAGCGGCCGCCGGTTTCTATCCGCGCCTCCTCGACAACCCCGACTACACCGCGATCATCAACGCTCGGCACTACGAGCGGCTTGCGCGCCTGGTCGCGGATGCGCGAGCCAAGGGCGCCCGCATCGAGACGGTCGATCCAGCGAGCGAACTGGCAGGCGCCATCGGCTCGCCGGACGTGCGCAAGATCGCACCGACCGCAATTGCCGACGTGACCGATGCGATGGCCGTGACGCGAGACGAGATCTTCGGGCCGCTGCTTCCGGTCATCGCCTATGACCGCCTCGAAGACGCGATCGTCTACGTCAATGCGCGCCCGCGTCCG
>Ga0075418_10003322_pt1 | contig 18358 bp, 16 predicted proteins | sample SoiMetdeltSBSDD2_FD_81776 | JGI IMG/M metagenome (GOLD analysis project Ga0075418, IMG submission 81776) | Bulk soil microbial communities from a Populus tree surrounding site in Tennessee, USA - Soil MetaG P. deltoides SBSDD2 | ecosystem: Environmental > Terrestrial > Soil > Tree plantation... | reverse complement strand
GGTCGGTGCCATCAGGCACAAATATAGGATCATAGCCCCAACCACCGCCCTCTGTTACCCTCTCAGATATCCTGCCGTCAACTCTTCCCTTGGATATTGACAATGTTATTCCATTATAGAAGGCAATCAGCGAGCGGAAGTACGCTGATCGGTTGGCTGACCCGGTAAGTAATTTTAGTATACCATCATTTCCAATGGTTCTGAATACAAATGACGAATATGGGCCTGGAAAGCCGCCAAGGCTGTCGATAAACAGGCCGTCGTCTTCGACGATGACTTGCCTCCCCACTTCTGCAAATGCAGTTTTTGCCTTCTCCCTTGCTATTTCCTCAAGCGAGTCTGATTGGATTTCAACGAGGCTGATCTTTGCAAATTCGACGTGAACATTCTGAGTCGAGAGTATTAATTGGACTTCGAAGAATTTGTTTTGATTGGTGCTTGCAAAAGTTATAGTTTCCATGCTCTAAGTCATCCTCGCATACCTTCCGCGCTGTTCTATCTTCCTGACGTTTTCTAAAGTTTTATCTATCTTTTTTGTGCCAACAACACTAGCATAACCTTCCACAAAGCAAGGAAATGCTTTTCTAACTGCTATATGCGCGCTGGTAAACACTTCTTTTATGAGTCGGATATCGGTTGCCATGTCTTCGGTGCGCTCTGAGTAATATGAAAGACCAAAGTCCAGGAGGACAAGCCTTTTATTCATTACAAAATTTGAAGTCGTCAGGTCACCGTGAATAATGTTGCTTGCATGCAGCAGTGCGGCACAGCGACCTATCTTGTAGCAGATGTCCGGCGTTAGCGCGTCTCTAACGTTTTGCCCTTCAATGAACTCCATTATTATTTCAGCTTTAACAGGATCGACAAAATATACAAATGGAGTCATGACGCCTGCGGACTTGGCAGCAGACATAAAACTTGCTTCATGTATTGTCCTGTACTTTCGGATTGCTGCGTCCAAGTCTGGATGGCGGTAGGACTTGGGTGAACGCACTTTGGAAACCGCTTTCTTGCTGTTCCATTCTACAATGTAGATGTCGGCTTCTGCTCCCCTTTTTATCAGCAATGGCTGCAATAGTAATATAGGCTCTGCAGTGAAGATAAAAATGTGGTGAGTTTCCACCCAGCACCGGGCGAAAAAATACTCCTTGACGAGGACTGCTCCGAGGACAGGCTGAAGAGCGGCATACTCTTGCTTACTGACCATAGGTTGGTATTTCAAAGGACACAAGGTAGAATAGCAACTCTTTCAAAAAAGGAGACGGAAGTTGTTCTTGATGTACCGCTTGATAAAATATCTTCAGTCAGGTCTGAAGGGTTCCTTGTGAAAAAGCTGGTGGTAATTGTATCAGGAGACCAGATCTACAAGTTTGGCGTGTTTAATAATGGCAAGTGGGAGCGCCAGATAAAGCAGATTACTAGCGGCGCCAGCTGACATGCACAGTGTCAAGTCGCCACGACTGCTGCACAGTCGACTCTTCCACTTGAACATTCATTTTTGTAGCCATGTACTCCCGCAATGCAGTCCACGCGATCTGAGCACCATTGTCGCCGGCGAACTTGATTGGGCAGACAAACAATTTGGCATCTTGCCGACTGCATACATCATCAAGCATTTGAGCAAGCCTCTTATTTGCTGCTACTCCACCCACAATCATCATTTCTTTCTTGCTGGTGAACGAAAGGGCCCGCTCGACAGCCTCTGCCAACATTGCAAATGCTGTTTCTTGCAGGGAGTAGCATGTATCTGCCAACTCAGTCTTGCATGAAGCAAGCTTGACTGCTGCAGTCAGGAGGCCTGAGAATGAGACATCGTTTCCTTTAATGATGTAAGGCAGCTGCATGTATTTTCCAGCCGACTGGCTTGCTAATTCTTCGATCCTGTTGCCACAAGGGGAGGCAAAGCCAAGAGCCCGACCAAATTGGTCGAGCAATTGTCCAACGGTGATGTCAAGTGTCTCGCCAAAGACGCGCCAGCGGCCATGGGAAAATGCAAGTGTCATCGTATGGCCGCCTGACACCAGCAGCACAAGCGGGTCGGAAGCGCCTGTGAGCATTGCTCCAAGCTCGATATGACCAAGGGCATGGTTGACAGGCACAAGCGGCTTCTTGTAAAATCCTGCAACTGTCCTTGCTATCACTGCACCAACGCGCAAACATGGCCCAAGACCCGGTCCAGCTGAGTACCCGACAATGTCAATATCCTTCATTGTGACATTGCCTGATTTTAGTGCATTTCTTAAAATATCTGGCGACACTTCCATGTGGTGTCTCGATGCTTCACGTGGATGAATACCGCTTCCCTCTGGTGCCTTGTAGACATCGCGGGCATCAGAGAGTATCTTGCCCCTTGAATCAATTACTGAACAACCAAAGGTATGCGCAGTGCTTTCAATTCCAAGGCACAGCATTGTTATTGTCTATCATCCCCTGCTTGTCGCTGACGCTATCTTAATCACGTCACCATTTTTCAGCTGATGGTTGGCAGCGATCCTCTGTTTTGTCCTTGCGTCAACTGCATATAGAAAGCCCTTTGCTAGATCTGCGTGTATTGCTTCTGCAAGATTCTTGGCCGTTGAGCCTTCAGGCAGAAGCCAGACATCAGGCAGAATATTCCCCTTCTTGTCTGTGAGTTTAAACTCGTCTTCCACTGGATATACCGCCACCATGCGGAGAAGCTTAAAGCACGCAATGTTGATAGCTTCCTGAACTCCCGTAGAACCATATTTTTGCATGAACATCTTGACAATGTCAAGCGCCTTTAGTTGCTGGGCAGTTAATACCATCTCGGGCTTAACATCAAACGAAGCATCGCCAGGTAGATAATGCAGAATGCCTTTTTTGGAGGCCTTTCTCAATAGCGCCTCAGCTTCTGATGCACAGGGAACCAGCTCGAGGCCGCCAGCTTTCATCTTCTTGATATTATCATCTGCTGAAGGCAGGTCCGCCTTGTTAGCCGCTATCACAAACGGCTTGGCTCTTTTGCGTAGCACTTTGCAAAATAGTAGTATGTCATTTTGAGTCCATGCCACAGGTTTTTTTGAAGCTAAGCCTGATGCTTGTACTGCATTTGTGATCGTCTGCTCGCTTATTGCAAGACCCGATAAGCGCTTGGCAATCAGCTGTTCCAGCTTTTGACCTTGGCTCTCGGCTTCCCTTGCAGTCTTGCTCCAATCTCTTCCAATGATCGATTCAAGCCAAAGATCAAATTCTTCCTCTACAAACTGGATATCAAATGCAGGGTCTCCGGTTCCAGCTCGAACCGGTCTACCGTTGTTATCTGTCGAACCGGAAGCATCTATGACATGTATGAGAACATCGGCCTGCCTTGCGTCATCAAGGAACTTGTTACCAAGTCCCTTGCCGGCATGTGCCCCAGGCACAAGGCCTGCTACGTCCACCAGCTTGATAGGGATGAACCTGTTGCCGTCTATGCATACCGAGTGGACTGGGTTATCCTGTACACCAAACTCTCGACAGACACATTTTGTTCGAGCATAAGCTACACCTACATTGGGCTCGATTGTTGTAAAGGGATAGTTTGCTACAGGAACCGCAAGGTCTGTGGCTGCATTAAAGAAAGTGGATTTGCCTACATTGGCCTTGCCAATCAAGCCTATTATCATGTAGCAGCTTCACTTTGGCTCATCCCGCCATTAATGTCTTCTTTCGAAATCTAATAAAATGCAAGCACCATAATAATTGGAGCTTTGAACAAGGATGCAGTCAAGCTGATCAAGAGGCTAAGGCTTAAGAAGCACCCGGAAGGTGGCTACTTCAAGCAGACATACACGGCAGACACAATAGTAAATGTTGCAGGGTATGATAAGCCTCGATACATTTCAACAGCGATCTATTACATGCTAGTTGGTGACCAGTTTTCAGCTCTTCATAGAATTAAGTCCGATGAATTGTGGCACCACTACACCGGTGGCTCACTAACACTGTATGCGATCGATAATGGAATATTGTCCAAGATCAAAATGGGAAAGAGCATGGGTGAAGCACCCCAAGTTGCTATAAAGGCAAACACATGGTTCGCTGCCTCACTCAACGATAAGAAATCATACTGCTTGCTTGGCTGCACTGTATCACCTGGCTTTGATTATAGCGACTGGGAGCTTGGTAAAAGGCATGAGCTTATCAAGATGTATCCTCAGCACAGAACGATCATTGAAAGATATACTACCATTGTTTAATAGTCGCAAGCTCAATTCTGATCGCGTTGCCTACCACTAGACCGGCAGCAGTGTGCGTTGTAAGCGGAGGGCTTGACTCAGTGTGCTATGCCGCTTCTCTTGCAGCAAACGATGGATATGATTTGTATTTATTGACGTTTGCATACGGCCAGCGAGCAGAACGTGAAATTGAGCGTTCACGCTACTTTGCCAGGTTGCTAAATGCAAAAGACCACAAGGTAGCAGACATGGGCTTTATGAAATCGCTCTACAACAAAAGCAATGCCTTGACAGACAGCAGGCAAGAGTTGTCACAGGAATTTTCACATAGCTTAGTCGTTCCCATCCGCAATGCGGTGTTTCTGACAATAGCTGCTGCATGGGCTATGAGTATCAATGCTAGGGTTGTTGCCTATGGGGCTCACACTGGTGACAGTCTGCACTATCCAGACTGCCGGCCTGGCTTTGTCAGCGCTATGAGGGAAGCTCTCAACACAGCTGAATCAGACAGCATCCTATCGGGTTTGCGGCAGCAAATAATGATACTATCACCGGCTGTCATGGGACTTGACAAATCTACTTTAGTGAGGACAGGCTACAAGATCTTGGGCGACAAGATATTCTACACATGGAGCTGCTACTCTGATGGCATCAAAGTGGATAGAGATTATTTGCACTGCGGTCGGTGCGAATCGTGTATAAATAGGAAAAATGCATTTACTACTGCTCAAATAGAGGACAAGACCCAGTATGCGACAGAAAACCACACCAGGCATAACAACAAAGCTAAGTGAAATATTCACAAGCATTGAAGGAGAGGGCATACTTTTTGGCACCAAAACGATGTTTGTGAGGCTGGCAGGCTGTCCATTTAGGTGCCATTGGTGCGACACACCCTATGCCCTACCAATGGACAGCGGGAGTGATTATTCCATTGAGGAGGTAAAGGAGATTATCTCAAGGAGCCTTCAGCCATACACATACAAGATCAATTTCACAGGAGGCGAGCCACTAGTGCAGTATGAAGCAGTCATAGAGCTAGCCAAATTCGTCAGGCAAAAAGGCTTGAGAGCATACCTGGAGTCGGCTTGCTATGATGCTGGGAGGTTTGCCAAAGTCTTGCCATACATGGACATATGTAAGGTCGAGCTCAAGCTAAGAGATTCCAAGATAGTAAATGAAAAGCAGTACTGCAACCTGCTAAAGAACGAGCTTGAGTGCCTAAGGCAGGCAGTCAGCAGCTGCAAAACTACCTATATCAAAGTAGTAGTAACAAATTCGTCAAACCTTAAGGAATTCAAAGAGATAGTACGTGAAGTGTTCAGAATCGCCAAGCCGTCGGAGCTAGCAGGATTTATAATACAGCCAAGTTATAGAATTGACGAGCCAACGTTGGATGTGCTTTTTGGCTTTTATGACGCTGTTTACCCTATGTACGATCAGGTGCGCGTTGTACCACAACTACACAAGATTATAGGAGCAAGGTAAAAGGAAAAAATGACAACAGACAAAAAAAGTATCAACAGGAAAAAGGTTGCCAAGCTTGTCAGGCAATTATTGATAGAGCTTGGCGAGAACCCTGACAGGGAAGGGCTTGTCGGCACTCCAAACAGGATAGCTGGCATGTATGAAGAGATATTTGGAGGTTATAGGATGGATGCCCAGTTGGACGTCAGCTTTTCAGAAGAGACAGAGGCCGTCATCGCAAAGGACATACAGTTCTACAGTATGTGCGAGCACCACATGTTGCCATTCTTTGGAAAGATACATGTTGCATATATTCCATCCGGCAAGGTATTTGGTGTATCGAAACTGGTAAGGCTGGTTGAAAAGTATTCTCGCCGGCTCCAGATACAAGAGCGGCTTACAAAGCAAATAGCTGATGAACTTGTACGGATGGGAGTAAAGGGAGCGCTCGTAATAGCAGAGGGCGAACACCTTTGCATGAAAATGCGCGGTGTTCGCAACGACAGTTCGATCACAACTATAGCACATCGTGGAGTAATAGAGAAGAAGGAGGTCCGCGAACAGGTCCTGGCGCTGATCTATAACCCCAAGTCTGAAATATCTAGGCTGTAAAAGGATCACTTTGTTCTTTTTAAAAAATAAGTATCATACATGCGGTTCCAACACAACCATACACAATATCCCCATCCATTTTATCATTGTCCTCGCTCTATATCGTTTTGCTGCCAGTCATGATATCGAAACATCACGTAGAATAGCGTTGTTGTAATGTTACGTAACTGCTAGAAAATCATCAAAGGATTTCTTAGAACTCTTATTCATGCAATTGTCGATATTGGCTCGTGTTCTGCGGGATGACTTGTGCAAAAAATATTTACATAGCATTCCATACAAAGTAGGGTGGTAATTAGCAGACGACAGACTCATATATAGACTGCATAGTGTGTGGCTACAGGTATGGCTCATTGTCGTCGGCCTGCCCACGATGCGGCGTCCTAAACAGTCTAGTTTCTGTGCCTATACCACCACCAAAGAAAAAAAGTGCCGCCGCCCGCAAAGTAGCGACAGGTATAGTGATTGCCATAATTGTTCTTGCAGGCATCATCTTGCTTGCTCCTGCTCTTGCCAACTTTGTAATCCAGCAGAAGGACAATCCGGCAATTACGATCCTGCAGCCGCAGAGCCAGCAGCCCAGGACTGTGCCCCGCGAAGAGCTTGTGCAGCATGTACTCGACAGGATAAACAAAGATAGGACCGACTTCGGCTTGCTTCCAGTCAAGCTGAGCTCCAACCAGGCCGCGGAGATACATGCAGAGGATGTTTTCAGAACCAGACAGATATCCCACTGGACTACAAATGGGGAAAAGCCCTACATGACCTACACCCAAAATGATGGTGAAGGCAGTGTGCAACAAAATGTCGCCATTGCCGGCTTTAGCCCAGAGCAGTATGAGCAGTGTGTCACGAATATTCTGGTGCAATGTGAAAAGATAGAGCCGCTATACACTATCGAGCAGCTGCAATATGAGATGATGTACAATGACAAAGAGTGTTGCAATGACGGCCACAGGAACAATATCCTAGATCCACGTCATACTCATGTAAGCATCGGCATAGTGTATGACCAGTACTACCTTGCATTAGTGCAGAATTTCGAGAACAACTATGGACTTGATGTAGACGTGGAGGATAGCGAGATTGAGATCTCAGGCACACTTTTGGACGGACAGCTAGACCATATTGCTATCTATTATGATGAAATGCCTACTCGGGCAGTGTATGAACAGAACAAGAACTTACTGTCCTATTCCGCCGGCGAGCTTGTAGCAGTGGTAGTGAAGCCACTACCGCCGGGCTATTATTATGAATCCCTGCAGGGCTACAATCTGATCGAAGCCGATAGGTGGACTGCGCAGAGGGACTCTGTTAATGTCATGTTTGACCTTGCAGATGCAGTAGACAAGGATGGTGCCTATACTCTGTCTGCGCTGGCCAAGGATGGCGAAGAGATTTTTGATGTCACATCATATTCAATTTTTGTTAATTCAGAAGAAAACGATTAGTATATTGGATCCGATTAAAACTTGAACTATAAGCCGCTATGTTCTTTAAAGCTAATCGTGGTGTACTGTCTTTACTAATATAGATGGCAACTAGAGCAAGGAGAAAAGTAATAGTAGTAAAACAGAAGCAAGACATACTCGTTTCTCTGGGTTACACCAGATAGATATGCTACCTTTGACAACAATATATCATTGTTCAGGTTAATGCATCAGATGATTAGGTGTAAGAAGGTAAAGATGCAATGCGAATACTGTGGAGGACCCATATACATGCCAAGCTCAAAGTAGTTGAGTTTAGGCTTCTTTACAATTGTAAACCCGTGTTGCTATATAAGAGAAGGTCCAAAGGTTAGGCATATGGCAACTGATCAGGTCTGTGGCATGTTTGTTGAAGAAAAGCCTGATTCCATCCAACACATAGTAGACGGAAGGAAATACTATTTCTGCAGCACACAATGCCTTAATGAATTTACAGAGCCGGAAAGAGAATTACGAAAGCTGAAGAAGCATGTTGCAATAAGCATTGCCCTTACAATTCCCATTGTGATACTAACTCTTCCACACATGTTTCCCTCGCAGCTTGAAGATTTAATTCCTCTTCCAATGGAGACTAGCAACTATGTCATGCTAGCGCTAGCAACACCAATCCAGTTCTGGATAGGCTGGCGATTCTACAGGGGTATGTGGGATGGAATAAAGGCTAGAGCATCTAACATGGATACGCTAATAGCGCTAGGTACTACTGCAGCATACGTTTACAGTGCAGCTGTTACAATTGCACCAGGGTATTTTCCATTTGAGTCAGTGTATTTTGAAACTGCAGCAATCATAATCACGTTAATCTTGGTAGGCAAGCTGCTGGAGACAAGGACAAAGGAAAAGGCATCAAGCGCAGTAAGGAAACTGATGGATCTCCAGCCCAGGATGGCTAAGGTGATAAGGGAAGGAAACAGAGAGGAAGAAATTCCTGTAGAGCAAGTCCAGGAAGGAGACCTGTTTGTCATAAGACCCGGTGAGCGTGTGCCTGTCGATGGCGTTGTAATTAAGGGAGCATCTTCTGTAGACGAGTCTGCAATCACTGGCGAGAGCATCCCTGTGGACAAGTCGATGGGAAGTGAAGTTATCGGCGCCACAATCAACCAGAGCGGGCTTCTCGCAGTAAAAGCAACCAAAGTGGGTCAAGATACCGTGCTGTCACAGATAATCACACTTGTAGAAAATGCAAGAATGGGCAAGGCACCTATGCAGAGGATGGTAGACCAAGTTGCAAAGTACTTTGTCCCAGCAGTAATCGCCATCGCAGTTGGTGCGGGACTTGGCTGGTATTTTGCAGGAGGAGCAGGGCTAACATACTCGCTTCTTGCGTTCGTATCGGTGATAATCATAGCATGCCCCTGTGCGCTTGGCATCGCCACTCCTGCAGCGCTGATGATGGGGGCAGGCAAGGGTGCCGAGAACGGCATATTATTCAAAGGTGGCGAGTATCTGGAAATTGCAAGTAAGGTAAACACTGTAGTATTTGACAAGACAGGTACCTTGACAGAAGGCAAGCCGTCGGTCACAGACATTATAGACATATCAAGAGGCATCGGCGAAAACGAGCTATTGAGGCTGGCAGCAATTGCAGAATCAGGTTCTGAGCACCCGTTAGGACAAGCGATAGTCAGAAAGGCAAGGGAGAGCGGTCTGCCTGTATCAATTCCGGAGTCATTTGAAGCGGTGTCAGGTCATGGGCTCAGAGCTACATATGCAGGTCATACAATCCTAATTGGAAACAGAAAGCTGATGCATGAGAACGGGATCAAAGTTGACGCCCGCATCGATTCAATACTATCAAGGCTGGAACAGGAAGGCAAGACAGCTACGCTTGTATCAATTGATAACGGGCTGTCTGGAATAATTGCAATGGCAGATACGGTCAAGGAAAGTGCAAGGGAAGCGGTCGACTCCCTCAAGAACAAGATGGGGATAGAAGTGATGATGCTGACAGGCGACAATGAAAGAACTGCCAAGGCTATCGCATCCAAGCTTGGCATTGATAGAGTAATTGCACAAGTGCTGCCACAACAGAAAGAAGAGGTGATTGCAAAGCTCAGGTCAGAAGACGATAGAGTCGTGGCGATGGTGGGGGACGGCATAAATGATGCACCAGCGCTAGCACGAGCAGATTTGGGGATAGCGATAGGCTCTGGAACGGATGTAGCAAAGGAAACAGGCGGGATAATTCTGATAAAAGGTGATGTAAGGGACGTAGCCACTGCTCTGGAATTGGGCAAAAAGACTGTATCGAAAATAAAGCAGAATCTGTTTTGGGCGTTTGCATACAACACTGGCTTGATACCCATAGCAGGAGGCGCATTGGTACCTTTCCTAGGACTAAGTGTGTTTGGATGGCTGCCTATACTTGCGGGGGCGGCTATGGCTCTGAGCTCAGTAACAGTAGTAGGGAACTCTATACTGCTTGGAAGATACAGACCACGATATGCTGCCGCAAAACCAATGGAACAACAGGTTTACTCCGATAGAGAACTGAAAAGTGTGTATACGTCATCGAGTGAGGCTTCTGTTACTTAATGGCTTCCAAAAGTAGTTGTTGTTGAATCAAGCGCAAGAATTCTTTTTCTTTTTTAAGAAAAATAATTAAATCACATTAGCATTGAATATATTGTAGCACGCGTTGCCGGTAGACCTTGACAACACTGACGTTGCAATCCTGAAATCATTAATGGAAGACGGCAGAAAGTCCTTCCGTGCCATTTCTCGTGAGATAAAGGTGAGCACTCCTACAGTCAAAAGCAGATATGAGCGCCTTGTAAACATCGGGCTTATCAAGTCAGTCAAACCAGAGATTGATTTATCCAAAGTTACTAGAGGGAAGAAAAAAAGCCAGTTCTTAGGAGGAGGAGGAGAAACTATCAAGCAGCTAGAGGAACAAAAGAAACACTTCCATGTAAAAGTAGTAGAGAATATGAAGGTAAAGATGCAATGCGAATACTGTGGAGGACCCATAAACAGCAAACCAAAAGTGCTTGAGTTTGCAAATTTTCAGAGATTCTTCTGCTGCACTGGCTGCAAAAACCAGTATAAGGAAAAGCATGAAGGCAGGATACGATCCATAGTGGAGCAGTACAAAGCGATGCAAAAAGGGGCGAAATACTAGTACCTTGATTTTTTGGTAGAAACAAATTACGTAGCGTCCGCCAAATCGCTGATTAATAATATTTACTTATTTTTGTGTTTGTACTAGTCATAGTTCGGACTTTGTACTACAACAGTATAATTGTGCAGTTCCAGCGAATAGATTCAACCATCAACTCTCCGGTGCACTCACAGGGTCGAGAGCTTGCCAGTTGTCAAGCATATAGAATAGTATCGAATAGTTACCAGTGTTAAACCCACTATGGAAGGGCTGCAAGGTAGAAATGATAGGCAGACCCCCCTTGCATGCTGCTATTTCCCTGAGCCTTTTTATTTCGTAACCTCTGATCCGGGGCACGCCAGCGCTTGACTTTACTTGAATGAACCAGTACGCATTACCGCATTTAGCGATAATATCTGCCGGCCCCCTGCTTCCTCTTGATAGAGCAACGTTCCATCCTAAAGACTTCAAATAAAGAGCTACTACATATTCGGCCTCACGTCCAAATCTGCTCCAAGAATACAAAGTAAGCTTTACTCACAGCAAGAACCCATATAGCTGTTTTTGGCCGCAATTTTTTACCTCAGACTCAACAAGATACTTATGTGACGGCAAGATCGTAAGTGCCTGTAATCCATATGACTAGTAGCTATGCCAATATGAAGGTAGGACAATGGAACATAAGTGATCTCGTCAAAGATCCTTCCAGTGAAGAATTTTCCCAGTTTTTGAGATCAGTCGAAGAGCAGCTTGTGCAATTTGAAGGGAGCCGACAGCTCCTGCGCCCCGATATTTCGTCAGAGGAGTTTGAACGCCTTATTCATATGCTTGAAAGCATCTCTGAAAAAGTGTCAATTGCAAGCGGCTATGCATACTTGAGCTACTATGCTGATACATCTTCAAACGAGGCATCTGCATTAGTCACCAAGATGGAAAAACTGGCGTCAGAAATCAGCAATAGGATGTTATTTTTTGATTTGTGGTTCAAAAAGCAGATCGATCACGAAAATGCAAACAGGTTGATAAATGCCATTCCAAAGGAGTATCAGGAACATCTCCGCCATAAACGGCTGGTCGCCAAGTATTCGCTTAGCGAGCCGGAGGAAAAAATAATCAGCACTCTTGAAGTTACTGGCATCCTGGCACTTACCAAGATATATGATAAGATGACAAGCGGCTTTGAATTTACAATGAGGCTGCGGCACGGCAGAAAAACAATAGAGAAAAAATTTGACAACAAGGAAAAGTTAGTATCATTTGTTAGAAGCCCGGATGGCAATAGAAGAGAAGCTGCCTACAAATCGTTATTGCAGGTCTATAAAAGAAACAGCGGTGTGCTGGGCGAGATTTACCAGAACATCATCATGCAATGGCGTGACGAGGCAATTTTGATGCGTGGCTATAGATCTCCAATCTCTGTACGTAACATAGCCAACAACCTTGACGATGCAACAGTTGAAGCATTACTGGCAGCATGTAGGCACAATGTAGCCATGTTTCATGATTATTTTATAGAAAAATCGAAGATGATAGGAATGAGAAAACTGCACAGATATCATCTCTACGCTCCTATATCAAATAAAGCATCTGACAGCAAAAAGTTCACCTATGGCAAAGCCGTCGAGACAGTGCTGGATAGCTTTGGGGACTTTGACCCTCAGTTCCGCAGACTCGCCGAGCGAGTCTTTGCGAAGCACCATATCGATTCTGAAATAAGGAAGGCAAAGCGTGGTGGTGCGTTTTGCTATAGTGTGACTCCCAAGCTGACTCCCTACGTGCTCCTAAACTTTGATGGAACTTCAAGGGACGTATCGACTCTTGCCCATGAGTTTGGCCATGCAATACACAGCATGCTCGCCTCGGACATGCCATTAATGGTCTTCCATGCACCTCTCCCGCTTGCAGAAACTGCGTCAGTGTTTGCCGAGATGCTGCTCAATGAAAAGATGGCAGAAAAGATGTCGAAAAAGGAGCGCAGAATTTTGCTAGCAGAGCAAATAGACAATCTTTATGCGACAATAATCCGTCAGGCGTACTTTACGCTTTTTGAAATTGACGCGCATAAAGCGATAGGCGAAAATAATGCTACCATCGATGCAGTCGCAAAAATATATATGGACAACCTCAAGGAGCAATTTGGCACCTCGATAACAATATCTCCTGATTTTGAATGGGAGTGGGTATACATCCCTCATTTTTACCACACGCCATTTTACACTTACGCCTACTCGTTTGGCAACTTGCTTGTCCTTTCCCTTTACGGGCAGTACAAGCTTGAAGGTAGTTCGTCTTTTGTCCCCAAGTATTTCAAGATATTGTCTGCAGGTGGATCGAGGAAGCCGGAGGAGCTCCTGATGGAAGCAGGCATTGACATTTCAAGACAAGAATTTTGGCAGCAGGGATTTGACTACGTACAAGAATTGATACAACAGCTGAAAGCACTTGCTCCATGATGACATCGTTCTAATTGCAGCCATAGCTGGATCTATGTTTGCAGGCGTCCTATTACCTGCAGCTGGCAGGCTGATCGAGCCATATATCCTTGTGTGGCTTGGTGCCCTATTGTTTCTAAACTTGTTACGGCTCAACCCATCTGACCTTGTCGCGGTATTTAAGAAACCAAGACAGCTTGCCGTGCTGTCAATTATCAAGCTAGTTGCGTTGCCGGCTGGGATGTATGCTCTTGCATATGTCGTTTACGAGCCTTTCGCTCTACCAATCCTGCTCCTTTCTGGTATCTCTACAGGCCTTGGCGCGCCATTCGTTGTCAACCTCATAGGCGGCCAGCTTCCTCTTGTAATAGGCATGATAATTATCACCTCAGTTGCAGTCCCATTCGTGCTGCCAGCTATTGTCTATGCATTTGTTCGCTCGCAGTTTGAAATACCTTTGCTGCAAATGACGTTCTTGCTTTCTATTGCACTGTTCACGCCGTTGGCAGCTGGCTGGCTTACCAAGAAGTATTTTCCGGCAGGTTCAAAATTTGCAGACAAGAATTCTTTCCATCTATCGCTCATTTTCATTGTACTCATAAACTGGGGTATGTTTGCCAAGTTCGCAGGATTTTTTTATTCAGAACAGATGTTCCTGCTCCAAACTGTGGCAGTAGCATTCCTCTGCTATGCTGCTTACTGTATAGTAGGGTATGCAGGAACTACAGGTAGCCTTCAAGAGAAAAGGGCAGGCCTCATTGCCACGAGCTATGTCAACAATGTGCTTGTTGCAGTGTTTGCATTTCAGTTCTTTGGCTCGCAAGTTGCAGCGCTTGCTGCACTATACAATATTCCGTACTACATTGGAATTATAGTAATTAAGAAAGTTATTCTTGCTTCGGGCGGACCACGTTAAAGTACTTCTTCATCCTCATCAAATAACGCCGGACTGCAAAACATTAACCTTTGTATACTTTCAATCTTTACGGCAAAGTAATATCTAAGATCTCTCTTTTCTATTGCAGAACCTTGCACACCGGCTATTCATATATCTTGTAATTAGTGAGAGGGGCCAGGAATGCGTGATTTAGGCCTAGGCTGCACTAGTGCCCACTCTCCTCTCCTCTTCGTCTTCTGTTGCAGCAGCTGTTACAGCTCCTTCTACGACCACCTCTCTACCTTCCTCTCCCTCGGGTAAAACAATAGAAGACTGTATTTCTGGATAGAGTTGTGTTATCATCGCAGGCGTATTGGCCCTTATCCAGTCAGCCATAGCCCTTTCCTCTGCCAAGTTTTGATTTAATACAGGCACAGCATCTCCAGCATTCATTAATTGTGCCACTTGAAGCAATGTATCATACATTGTAACTTCTGCATTCTCTATTACCAGATCTTCCTTTGCTGACTTTATTTGCTGTTCCGCAGAAGTCATTGATTTTTTTATCGTATTGGCAAGAGCTCTTGGAGGTACCAGAATAGGCAGTTGTCCAGAATCGTTGGTTGGTCTTGCTCCGAGATTTGTGATAAGTTGCTTTAGCCTATTTTGTTGCTCTCTTGTCACCTCTAAATGTTGTTGGAGCTGCTGCTTTGCATCCTCCAACTGTATTTCTTTTATTCTTGATTGCAGCCTTGATACTGCTGCGTTTTCAAAAGATAGCGTTTCATTGAGATATTGGGCCAGTTTCTCTTCAAGTGTTAATCGTTTCGCATTTTGCCTGCTGCTGCTATTTTTTGCTCTTCTTGTTGTTTTCTTCTGTTTTTTACCCTTCGTTGATTTACTGATCCTCTTGCGTGCCAATTCTAATTGAACAAGTCACTCTATTTGTATTAATCATTCAAGAATAAATTACTAGTATATGATTTAATTTCCGATATTTCATTTCTTACTGTCAATAATTTTCTTGCAGCCCCAGCGGATCTGTAAGGAAAAAAAATTCCTCCGAGGTTAGGCGTAATTTGCTTTTTTCTGAAATAAAGGATCAATGAGGTTTGATCTGGCATATAGAGATAAACCATTATCATGAGCGAACTTCTTATCGCAGCTGATCTCAACTATCCTGACCTGTGTTTGCAGATTTATCAAGTGTCAATATCTGCAATTCCTTATCACTCATAAAGCAGCGCATGCCAATGCTATGCTAACAGATGCGAAACGCTAATGTAACATCCCTTTACATGTGCAACCACACAGCATGCACAGGATGTCCGCCACAAGAAGATACATAGAGATTTAAACTTGATATACCTAATTCATCCATTCACATCATCACATATGATATATGATTTTTTATGTGTCTGCTGCATCTAGAATGGCCTTTGCCTGCTTGTAGTGAACGACATCTATCATCTTGCCTTCAAGTCTTATTGCGCCTCTTCCAGTACCCTTCTTCATTGCCTGACCAAGCGCTTGCACTACCTTTTTTGCCCACTCGACTTCATTCTTGCTGGGGCGGAAGACTTTGTGCACAGGCTCTATCTGACTTGGATGGATTATACTCTTGCCAGAATACCCAAGGCGTCTTGCCATTGTCGCATCTCTGATAAGACCATCGATGTCATCGATCTTTTGCCATATTGCATCTATTGCATGGACGCCTGCGGCCCTTGCGTCAACTGGAATCTTTGCACGCACATAAGAATATCCTAGGGGGTCGTGCTCATCGTAGTCAAGCCGCATATCATAAAGAAAATCAAAGACTCCGAAAACAAGGGCCTTTATTCGCTCTTCAGCGCTTGCAATCAAGTAGGCGTTTACAACCCCTCTTGCTGTTTCGATTGAAGGCATTAATGCAATTTTATCAGTCTTTCTTTCTTTTTCAAGCATGACGATATGCTTTTTGATCTCGAGCATCTCAGAAACATCATTGACCTTTGGCACTACTATACCATCTATTCCTTCTTGCAAAACAGCTTTAAGATCATCAGGTATGAGTCCCGACTCAGGCGAATTCGTCCTCACATAGACAATGCCGCTGTATTCCTGTCGTCGTGCTAGCAATGTTTCTGCTATTATCCTGCGCGCTGCGTCCTTTTCGTTGTATGGCACCGAGTCTTCTAGGTCAAAGCAGATTATGTCTGCTGCAAGTGTCTTGGCTTTTTCTACAAAGCGCATGCTATTGCCAGGAACAAAAATCAGGCTGCGGAACATAAGAAAAGGAAAAGAGAGTACAGTGTTTATAGTTTCTGTGGAGTCGTCAGGATCTTGCCGAATTGTTGGGCGTTTGCCATCATTACATGGCCTTCCACCATGTTGCTAAATGGCAAGATGGTATCTATTACTGGCTTGATTTTGCCCTTGCTAACCCAATACATTACGTCTTCAAGCTCTGCCTTAGTGCCCTGAGTAGAGCCAAGCAGGTTGGTCCCCTTAAAGAACAGGAACCTCAGGTCAATAGTCGAATCATATCCTGTAGTTGCACCTGTCGCAACAAGTGTTCCGCCCATCTTAAGCAGCGCAACTTCCTGCGGAAACACCGACTTGCCAATGTGCTCAAAGACTACATCGACACCGGGTTGACCCATTTTCTTTGCTATTTCGCGTACTTTCTTGTACCAGTCAGCTTCTCGGTGGTTGACAGTATAGTCGGCTCCAAGCTCCATGCACTTGTCCATCTTGTCCTTGTTGCCTGCAGTTGCAATGACTGTGCAGTTGTACAATTTGGCAATCTGGGTGCCCACCATGCCAACGCCGGAACCTCCACCCATGATAAGCACCAGCTGGCCCGGCTTGATTTTGGCGCGGCCAACTAACATGTGCCACGATGTCATGCCCACCATAGAAACTGCCGCGGCGTCATTAAAGGAAACGTTGTCTGCAATCTTGACGACATTGACCTCCGGAAGGTGGGCATACTGAGCAAATCCTCCCCAGAGCGGGCCTGTCTGGAATCCCCAGATAGTCCTTTCACTGCAGTCATACTCCCTACCAGAGGTGCATTCATAGCATACTCTGCAGCTCATGTTGGAATGCGAAACAACTCTATCGCCAACCTTGATCTTTTGGACATCAGGGCCAACTTCAACTACTGTTCCACCTATATCGCTTCCTGAAATATGTGGAAGGGGAGTCTTCACTGGTTCGCCCCATATAGCCCAAAGATCGTTATAGTTGTAAGACGCCGCCTCAACCTTTATCAAAACTTCATTAGACTTTATCTTAGGAACGTCGATATCTTCAATCTTGACATTCTTTGTTGGATCCTTGTTGTATTCTCGAAATACTGCTGCCTTCATAGAGTAGCAAGCACGTTTCACACTTTAAATAGTTAACTCATGCCTGAACTGTTGAGTATATAGGTTAGCTGAGTGTTTAACGCCTTTCAAACCGGAACTCTTTCTTTGGCTGCTGGATGCGCAACAATAGCAGCTTCAATTCATCATCAGTTAGCGGGCGATTGATCCTGCCAGAAGAGGCCGCACTGATAAGGTAATTTTCAACAGTTTGTGCAAGATCAGCCTTTACAAGCCGTATATTCATCAGCCGCTGGCGCGCCTGAGGATCGAGCACTACCTGCAAAACCCGCTGGCGCATGGTCGCAGCCTCGGCTTCTCGCCTTCTTATTTCCTCATCATTTGGTTGCGAGGGTTGTGAGCTAGACATACTCTTATGCGTAGCGTTGGAGCTGGGGCACAGTCTTGACAAGCTCTTTATGTATTTCCGTAGCCAGCCTATCCATCTTTTTCATACCTTCACTTGAAATTGTTCTGCCCTTATGCTGTACCTTGACAATGTAGCCCGATGCTTCCAGTTGATGAAGGGCATTGCGAATGATGGCGCCGCTAGAATCTTGGTGGTGGGCAAGGTTGTATCCAATCCTTTTCCTACCGCCGTAGGCAACTTTCAAGTCGGCAATTCCGAGAGGACCGTGAAGGTAAATCTTTCTAAGTAGAGAAGCGCATCGGATGTACCACCAATCTTTGTTTTGGGGAATCCTTTGTACATGCGAGCCTGTCTTGACAAATTGCGACCAAGTCGGGGGATCTATTTTTTTGTCCTTCTTAAGCTGATCAGCCAGTTTGGCTATCAGCTTCTCAGCAGGAACATCATAAACCTTGGCCATATAGTAGTTCGGAAATTTC
>Ga0075418_10003321_pt1 | contig 18359 bp, 16 predicted proteins | sample SoiMetdeltSBSDD2_FD_81776 | JGI IMG/M metagenome (GOLD analysis project Ga0075418, IMG submission 81776) | Bulk soil microbial communities from a Populus tree surrounding site in Tennessee, USA - Soil MetaG P. deltoides SBSDD2 | ecosystem: Environmental > Terrestrial > Soil > Tree plantation... | reverse complement strand
TTGCTTTGGCGTGCAGCATCGCCACGTTCGCCGCGCAAAGTTCGTTTCACGCCGTTGGGTCGCTCGACCGCTTTCCACTCTCCGTTCGTTTGGCAAACGCCGTCGTGTCCTACGCGCGCTACCTCGGCAAAACCATTTGGCCGTCCGATCTCTCATTTCTCTATCCACATCCTGGAATGTGGCCGTGGCCCGTAGTGCTGGGCTCAAGTCTTCTTCTCCTCATCCTTACTCTTGCCGCACTCCTGCACGCGCGTTCGCGGCCATGGCTCCTCGTCGGCGGGCTTTGGTTTGCGATCAGCCTGCTCCCGGTCCTGGGTCTGGTCCAGGCCGGCGAACAAGCCATGGCTGATCGCTACATGTATCTGCCACTCATCGGCCTCGGGATCACCGCCGCGTGCTTCGTTCGCGAATTCAGTTCGCAACGACGTCCCTTGCGCCGCGTCGCCTTTGCCAGCACCGCCGTCGTTCTCGCAGCACTCGCCGTTGTTGCGCGTGCGCAGACGGCCCATTGGCGCACCAGCGAAACTTTGTATGCCCACGCTCTGCGCCTTGACCCGAACAACGCCACCGCTCACCAGTTGATGGCTGATATGTTGGCCAGTGCGGGCCACCACGAACGCGCGATCCAGCACTATCGCGAAGCCCTGCGCATTCGTCCGACCTACGATGCCCTCCACCACAATCTCGGTCACACGTTCCTGAACGCCGGCGCCCTGCGCGACGCCACCAATCATCTGGCGGAAGCTGTCCGCCTCAACCCGCTGAACGCTCCCGCGCGCTTTCAACTCGGCATGGCCCTCGTCGCCCTGGGTGAAGCGCGCAGCGCGCTGCCGCATTACCGATACGTTCTCAACCTTGTCCCGAATGACCCAATCGTTGCCAACGAACTGGCCTGGCTGTTGTCCACACACCCCGATGATCAGGTGCGGAATACTGATGAAGCTCTTCCTCTGGCAGTTCACGCCTGCGAGTTAACGGGCTACCGGCACCCAGCCACTCTCACTACGCTTGGCGCGGCCTACGCCAACGTTGGCCGCTTTCCCGACGCCCGGCAGGCGGCCGAAAAGGCAATTCAACTCGCCGAATCACAGGGACAGCACGCGCTCGCAGAAAGAAACCGGCAGCTATTGGCTTCCTATAAAGCCAATCAACCCTGGCGTGAGCCTCCGCCAACGAGTGCGTCCGCGATCAAGGACCAACGGTAAAGCTTCGAGTCCAGCTCCGCGCGGCGCCAGGGTTGAAGATATAGAAAGCTTCCCCGATCGCAACGGTCGGAGCCGCTCCATTGTCCCACATGCCGTCGAAAAACTGGTTAAAAATGAAACCTTGCGTGGCGCAGTTCCACTGGAATATGCGAGTACCCTCTACGACCGGCAACCCCATGCCATTCGGAGGTAGTAGATCGATCGGCCCCGCCTCGGGCAACGGATTGCTGATTAAACTGAAGCCCCTCGGAATTGGAACCGTAGCCAGCATCGTCACCTCGCCAACAAAACGATGCGACGTCATCGACGTCCGCACGTACACTCCCTCACCCGGATTGAGCGTCATTTCCAAATCGGAGCCTTCCCACTCGCCATCCATGAAGTTCAGCGCCGTGAAGCCGCCCGTCGCAGGATTGAACTTCAGGACGCGCGTGCCCTCCGCTGGCGCCTTAAAGATATTCGTCACCGTGTTCCCTCCGCTGGCGTTCAGTTGATTTGCGATCAGCGAATATCCGTTGCACAGCGACAACCGATAATATCCGACTGCGTTGAGCGAATACGTCGGCCCCGGTTCATCCCTCATTCGATAGAACCGCACGTCGCTCGCACTCGGGTCCGTGTACGGTCCCGTGCCCGAATGGATTGTCGTCCACGGGCCCCGCAGAGTCGGCGCTGCCTGGATCGTATGGGTGCCGCTGTAAATCACATCCACCTGGCTCCCATTCTCGCGGATCACCAGCACTCGGTCGGGCGGATTCACCGGGTTCGCCGGTGCATTGGTCACCAGTGTGAACCCGCGGAAATTCACCATTTTGTCACAGTCCGCTGATCGCCGCGGAACGCCGCACGGTTCATAAGGAAATGCCTCAGACTTCCCATACTGCAGACCTATCGTGTTCTGGCTCGCCTCCTCGTAAGTCAGGCCGGCCGTGATGTCCCATACTCGAACCTGGAGGACGATCATTGCTGGATTCGGCACCACGACGGTGCGATTCCCGCCCATCCATGTCCCGGGTAACGTCGTGGGCGCAATACGGAACCGCGCGGGCGCGCCCGTGTGGGCCACCAACGTGTCCGGCGTGCTGCCGTAGTACAGTTGCGCCAGATAATTTGTGCCCACCAACGGGTTGCCATTAACATCCCGCACCAATCTGTCCGGTGGACTTGGCAAGCAGTCATTGCAGAATGCTATGACCTCCCCCTGACCGTGCGCCCGGACCGCGATCAACGTGCAGAGAAGGATTGCGAGTCGAAGAAAACCAAAAGCCCCAGTATTCATAAATACTCCTGTTAGTGATTATTAAACGTGCCACTTGGCCTCTCCTTTTCAACAAAAAAAATGAAGCACTTGTCATCCTTCCGCTTGGACAACGCACAAGAAACCAGCGATAGTACGTTAGTCAAACCATGAAGGTGTTGTTTTCATCATTCCTCATCGCAGTTGCAGTTACGTTATCGCTTGAGTCCGTCGCCCAAACTCAGCAGTGGGGCGAGGTTAACTTTAACAATGCAAACCTGCCTTCCACTACGAGTCATCCTGATCGGCTCGTGTGGTTTCGCGGCACCGCACTCGTGGGTACAAATATTTTTGCGCAGCTCTTCTACGGAACGAACGATCAAAACTTAATCCCGGTCACAAACGCGCCCGCAACCTTTCGCCCGCCCACAACCCAGTCGCCCGGCACATGGACTCGAGGAGGGATGAGGACACTGGTGGGAATACTTCCGGGAACTCCTGCCCGTTTGGAGGTGCGCATTTGGGATGGAGCCTGGCCGTACGAAGAAGCACTTTCAAATGGATCTGTTATCAGTCTGCGTGCCTTTGATTACACCCCGCCTTCGCCCCCTGCTTCCGAGGATGCCTATTACATGCACAATTTCGAGGCCCCCTGGTATCTCGGCGACTGCGGTCTCTTCCCGCCGCCCGGCACGGCCATTCTGGAACAACCCACCAACCAAATAGCGTCAGTCGGCGAAACCGTGATTCTCTCTGTTGTCGCGACGAACTACTGCCGCTATTCGGCTCAGTGGCAATTCAACGGGACTAACTTGATCAATGGACTCAGCGGATTTTTCCCAAACCTAAGGATCAATAACGTTCAACTTCACCATCAGGGCGATTACCGCTTCATCGTGTGGGGTGGATCAGGGCGCTTCACCAGCCAGGTCGCGCGAGTCACGGTACTCCCGCCGCCGCAATTGAGTTCAGCCCGGTACAGCGATGGGAACTTTGCCTTCCACGTTTCAGAGGAACCCGGTCGCGCCGTCGTCATCGAAACCGCGCCGGATATCAATCCGGCGACGACGTGGACTCCGGTGCTTACCAACACGGCGCCGTTCTGGTTTACCAACTCCACCCCGGCAGACCGCCAGCGCTTCTACCGCACTGTCTTCCGGTAACGCAGCGGCCCGATTGACACCCTTGGCCCTTTATGCCATCCGTATCGCCGTTCCTCGGGACCGCGACACGGCCCGTTTCATTTGCTGAACGCTGACCGGCCTTGCTTCACGGGCACAAAAGAGAAGGGTGTGAAGCAAGCTGACGGCTCTTTGTATGAATAAATATCAGCTCGGGCTCGTGCTCGGGGCGCTGGGCGTTGTCTTCGGCGACATCGGCACCAGCCCGCTTTACGCGATGCGCGAATGCTTCTACGGGGCGCATCACGTCGAACCCACGCCGGCCAACGTCCTCGGCGTTCTCTCGCTCATTTTTTGGTCGCTCGTCGCGATCGTTTCGGTCAAGTACCTCATCTTCGTCACGCGCGCGAACAACAAGGGCGAAGGTGGCGATCTCGCGTTGCTCTCGCTCGCCTTTCCCGACCGCGAACGCGCCGGCCGCGTGGGCGGCCTCATAATCCTCCTTGGCGTTTTCGGCGCGGCGCTCCTCTATGGCGACGGCATGATCACGCCGGCGGTCACCGTGCTCAGCGCCGTCGAAGGCCTCAAAGTTGCCACGCACGCCTTCGAACATTTTGTCGTGCCAATCACCATCGCCACTTTGATTGGCCTCTTTTCCTTTCAACGCGTGGGCACTGGGCGCGTGGGCTTCATCTTTGGTCCGGTCATGCTCCTGTGGTTCCTCACCATCTCGGTCCTCGGCATCGCCCAGATTGCGAAAGTTCCAGGCGTGCTCGCAGCCTTCAATCCGTGGTACGCTGTGCAGTTCTTCCTCAACAACGGCTGGACCGGTTTCATCGTTTTGGGCGCAGTGTTCCTCTGCGTCACGGGGGCAGAAGCCCTGTATGCGGACATGGGCCACTTCGGTATCAAGCCCATTCGCCGCGGATGGTTCGCAGTCGTGTTCCCCGCGCTGCTCCTCAATTACTTCGGCCAGGGGGCGTTGCTGTTGAACAACCCGGACGCGGCTGTGAACCCGTTCTACCTGCTCGCGCCGAAGTGGTTTCTCATCCCGCTCGTGGTCCTTGCCACCACCGCTGCCGTCATTGCTTCGCAGGCGCTCATCGCGGGCGCCTTCTCGCTCACCATGCAGGCGATCCAACTGGGCTACTTCCCACGCCTCGTTATCAATCACACCTCGCACGCCGAGAAGGGCCAGATCTACATGCCGCAAGTGAACTGGACGTTGATGCTCGCCAGCGTCGGTCTCGTGCTCGGCTTCGGCTCCTCCAGCAACCTCGCCGCCGCCTACGGGGTCGCCGTCACGCTCGCAATGGTCGTGACTTCCACGCTCTTCTTTTTCGCGGCGCAGCGACTTTGGGGCTGGAGTCCGTGGCTCACAGCATTTCTCTGCAGCGGCTTCTTCATTATTGAGCTGGCGTTCCTCTCATCCAACCTCATTAAGATTCCGCATGGTGGCTGGTTTCCGCTCGTGGTCGGCGCGGCCATCTTCACGTTGATGTCCACCTGGCACACTGGGCGGCGAATTCTTCGCACCAAACTCGCCGCCAGCACGCTGCCCTTCGACTTGTTTCTCACCGATGTCAAAGCGTCACAGCCAACGCGCGTGCCCGGCACCGCCGTGTTCATGGCTGGGAATCCATCCGGTACGCCGCTGGCGTTATTGCACAATTTAAAACACAACAAAGTCCTTCACGATCGCGTCATTATCCTGACATGCACAACGCGTGATGTGCCTTACGTGGCCGAAACCGAACGCGTGAAACTCGAAAAAGCCGACCTCGGGTTTTATCGCGTGGTCGGGTACTTCGGTTTCATGGAGGAACCGAACGTGCCGCGGCTGCTCGAGCTGTGCCAAAAGGAAGGCCTCGAATTCAAACCGGAGCAAACCACCTTTTTCCTCAGCCGCGAAACCATCATCCCCACGCGCATGCCGGGCATGGCGCTTTGGCGCGAGCGCCTTTTCGCCATGATGTCCCGCAACGCCCAGCACGCCACCACGTTTTTCCGGCTGCCGGTCAATCGCGTCGTCGAACTCGGCATGCAGGTTGAGTTTTAGTTACTGCGCGACGTGCGTTTGAACGATTTTTGCGTAGGCCTGAAGCTGACCGGCTTTCCACGCTGCGTCGCGTTTCAACTCTGTTGCCAAAATGTCGGCGACTGCTGACGCGTTTTCGACGCTCGCGCGCGCGTCGAGGTAAAGCTGGCGTGTGCGGCGGATCAGCACGTCTTCAACGGTGCGGGCCATTTCGGAACGGACTGCGCGACGCGTCAACTCCTCCAGCGTTGCCGCTTCCTCAGTCTTTGCGATGGGCGTTTCTGCAGTTTCACAAGTCCGCGACGGAAGTGCACCGAGTTCAGCGACGCGGTCAATCGTTTCTTCTGCCATTTTGCGATACGTCGTCCATTTGCCACCTGTGATCGTGAGTAGTCCTGAAGGAGACACTACAATTGTGTGATCGCGCGGCACGAGCGCAGTATTCTTCGTATTCTGATTTCGCACCAACGGACGCAGTCCCGCGAACGTACTGCGGATGTCATTGCGCGCCGGCTTGCGAGTGAGGTAGCGCGCCGCGTGATCGAGCAGGTAGTCGATTTCGGCCGCGCTCGGCTTTGGGTCGTCTACAGGAACGGTCACAGGCACGTCGGTCGTGCCTACGAGCGTTTTGCCGTGCCATGGAATCGCGAAGAGCACGCGGCCATCGTCGGTCTTTGGAACGATAATGGCCGTGTCGCCCGGCAAAAACTCACGATCGAGAACGATGTGCGAACCCTGGCTCACCGCAAGCAGGTCGTTCGTCGCCGAATCGTCAAGCCGTCGAACTGCATCGGTGAACACGCCCGTCGCATTGATGACAACCCTGGCCGGCAGTTCGTACTCGCGGCCCGTTTCGACGTCGTGCGCAACGACCCCGCTCACGCGGCTGTTGCTTTTACGCAGCGACGAAACCGCAACGTAGTTGAGCACGACAGCGCCGTGCTGCGCGGCGGTTTGCGCCAGCGCGATCGCGAGCCGCGCGTCGTCGAACTGCGCATCGTGATAAAGCGTGCCGCCACGCAAGCCACCCGCCGCAATCGTGGGCACGCGCGCGACCACTTCGCTACGCGACAAGAATTGCGAGCGCGCGATCCGTTGCGCGCCGGCGAGCGCGTCGTACATCTTCAAACCGGCTCCGTAGAACACGGGCTCCCACCACTTATACGCGGGCACAATGAACGGAAGCCGATGAACGAGGTGCGGCGCGTTGCGCAAGAGTACACCGCGTTCACGGAGCGACTCGCGCACGAGCTTCACGTTGCCGTGCTGAAGATAACGAATGCCGCCATGAATCAGTTTCGTGCTGCGGCTCGACGTGGCCTGCGCGAAATCGGCCTTCTCGAGGAGCACCGTGCGATACCCGCGGGTGGCCGCGTCAACTGCGCAGCCAAGTCCTGTTGCGCCTCCACCAATGATGAGAATGTCCCACGCGCTCGCCCGGTCGGCGAGCCGCGCGAGCCTCTCGTCACGATTCATGCGGAATCCAGGCCTTCGCGCGGTCGACCGCGCGACGCCACTCGGCGAGCCGCCCCTGCTCGCGACTGCTGTTTTGCGGCGCGAAGGATTTGTCGGCTTTCCAACATTTCGCGAGGTCGCGCTGGCTGGACCACACGCCCGTGGCAAGGCCCGCGAGACAGGCCGCGCCCCACGCGGTCGTTTCAGACACAGCAGGACGAATCACCGGGATGCCGAGCGCGTCGGCCTGAAACTGCATGAGCAAATCGTTGCGCGACGCGCCGCCATCGACGCGCAGTTCCTTCAACTGAATTCCGGAGTCGGCTTGCATTGCCTGCATGACCTCCGCGGTTTGAAAGGCGATACTCTCGAGCGCGGCGCGCGCGATGTGCGCCGCGGTGCTGCCGCGCGTGAGCCCAACAATCGCGCCGCGCGCGTAAGGGTCCCAATGGGGGGCGCCAAGCCCCACGAACGCTGGCACAAAATAAACGCCGCAGGAATCCGCCACGGATTTCGCGAGCGCCTCCACGTCAGCGGAAGTCTTGATGATGCCGAGGGAATCGCGCAGCCATTGCACGACCGCGCCGGCGACGAAGACGCTGCCTTCGAGCGCGTACTCGGTGCGATTGCCGATCCGCCACGCGACCGTGGTGAGCAGTTGGTTCTTCGAGGTCACGAGGCGCGTGCCCGTGTTCATGAGCATGAAACAACCGGTGCCGTAGGTGTTCTTCGCGAGACCGGGTTCCGTGCAGAGTTGGCCGAAGAGTGCAGCTTGCTGATCACCCGCGATGCCGGCAATGGGTATACCCTTCATTTCGCCGTAGACCTCACTGGAAGAACGGACCTCGGGAAGGAGCGAGCGAGGCACATTCAGAATCTTCAGCAACTCTGAATCCCACTCGCCGGTTTGGATATTGAAGAGCAGCGTGCGCGAGGCGTTGCTCGGATCCGTGACGTGCGTCGAGCCATCCGTGAGTTTCCAGATCAACCAGGAGTCGACCGTGCCGAAGGCCAGCTCGCCATTATCGGCGCGCGCGCGCGCGTTGGGGACGTTGTCCAGAATCCACGCGAGCTTCGTGCCCGAAAAGTAGGGATCGAGAACGAGCCCGGTCCGTTCGCGAAAGAGTTGCTCGTGCCCCGCGCTTTTCAGCGCGCGGCAACGGTCGGCGGTGCGGCGGTCCTGCCACACGATCGCGTTGCAGATTGGTTTGCCGGTGTGTCGGTCCCACACCACGGTGGTCTCGCGCTGGTTGGTGATTCCGATGGCCGCGACGTCGGAATTCTTAAGTCCAGCCTTCGCGACCGCCTCGACGGCGACCCCGAGTTGCGTGGACCAAATCTCATCGGCGTCGTGTTCGACCCAGCCGGGTTGAGGAAAAATCTGGCGAAATTCTTTTTGCGCGACGCCGCGCATGGCGCCGTTCTCGTCGAAAACAATCGCGCGGGAACTCGTGGTGCCCTGGTCGAGCGCGAGCACGTATTTCATAGGCGCGGCGACTCTGCCACGACGGGCAAGCGAGTCTCAAGGAAGTTAAAGGCGATGTTCATACGTCGATGACCGGCCCGCCGCCGTCGTCACGATCACGGCGTGGCGGCGGAGAACCCTTGCGCGTCTGAACTTTGAGGCGCGCGGCTCCAGTGCCGGTGAGGGAATTGAGAATCAGTGAGACGATGGTGATGACGAGCGCGCCCCAAAACGCCGCGCCGAACGAACTGACAACGAACTTCGGCGCAAGAAGATAGCCAACGAAGTAAAGCAAGAGCGCGTTGATCACCAAGGTGAACAATCCGAGTGTGAAGATCAGCAGCGGCAACGAAAACAGCATCAGGATCGGGCGCACGAACACATTCAGCAGACCAAGAATGAATGTCGCGACGAAGAGATCGACCCAGGTTTGATACGTGATCCCGGGTACTAAATACGTCGCGACGAGCGCCGCGACGGTGCTGATGATCCAGCGTTGCAGAAATTCTTTGAAGCGCTCGGGCATGACTCATGACCCCGGTTGGACCTGGAGAAATTCCGCCTGCGTCTCGGCGTGCACGGTCACGCGATCCAGGCACGCGGGCAGCAGCACGAAGCCACCGGGTTGAATGGCGATCTCACGCTCGGCGTAACTGAAACGCAGACGCCCTTTAATGAGCGCGATGATCTGGAGCGTGTTGCCGCTCAGGTAAAAGCGCTCGCGCCGTTTTACTTTGCAAGCGTCGACGTGGAAGAGCGGGTCGTGGACAAGATAACGGACAGCGAAAGTCGGATTGCGCGAGTACTTGCTCTTGATCAACTCTGGCTCGAAGTCGGCGAAGTCGATGCTTTCAAGCGACTCACGCACGTGCATCTCACGCGGCTTGCCGTCGAGGCCCACGCGGTTCCAGTCGAAGACGCGATAAGTCGTGTCGGAATTTTGCTGGATTTCGAAAATGACGTTGCCGGCGCCGATGGCGTGAACGCGACCACTGGGCAGAAACATCGCGTCGCCGGCCTTGACGTCGATGCGGTGCAGGACATCGGCAACGGTGCCGTTTTGGATGCGGTGCTCGAAATCGTAGCGCGTCGCGTCGCGTTTCAAGCCCGCGTACAAACACGCTTCGGGAGTCGCATCGGCGATGTACCACATTTCTGTTTTTGGCTCACCTTTCAACTTTTCAGCGACGTTGGCCGGAGGATGGACCTGGACGGAGAGGGTTTCCTGGCAATCGAGAACTTTGATGAGCAGCGGAAAACGTTCGCCTTTGACGTTGCCGAGCAATTCTTCGCGATGGTTCTCCATGAGCCAGCGCAGGTCCTTGCCGGCCAACGGGCCGTTGGCGATGACGCTGACGCCTTCAGGGCGATCGGTGATCTCCCACGATTCGCCGATGGGCACTTTGGGCGGGAGCGGCTTCTGGTAAAGGCGCTCGAGATTACGACCGCCCCAGACGCGCTCTTTGAAAATGGGATGGAACGTCAGTGGATACAACATGGCGTATCTCCAAACGCGGCGCTAAGCGGCCGCCGCAGCCGCGGCCTGCTTTTCAAGGTAGTGACCGTGCGAACGAAATTTTTCGTAGCGCTGCTTCAACCGCTTCGCGGCGGGAAGCTTTTCGAGTTCGTCCAGGTTGCGGACGACGGCCTGCTTAAGGGTCGCCGCGGTCGCGGGCAAATCATTGTGCGCGCCGCCGAGGGGTTCGGGAACGACTTCATCGGCCAGGCGGAGTTCCAGGAGATCCTTCGCAGTGATCTTCAAGGCTTCGGCGGCTTTCGCGCTCGCCGTGCGATCTTTCCACAGGATAGCGGCGCAACCCTCCGGACTGATAACCGAGTAGTAGGCGTTCTCCAGGATGAGGACACGGTCGGCTACGCCAATGCCCAGCGCGCCCCCGGAACCGCCTTCGCCGATCACGACGGCAATGATGGGCACGGACAGCAGCATCATTTCGCGCAGGTTGACAGCGATGGCTTCGGCGATGTGACGTTCCTCAGCGCCGATGCCAGGGTAAGCGCCCGCAGTATCGATGAGAGTCACGATGGGCAGGTTGAACTTGTCGGCTATGCGCATCAGGCGCAGGGCCTTGCGATAACCTTCCGGATGGGCGGAACCGAAGTTGCGGCGGATGTTTTCCTTGGTGTCGCGGCCTTTTTGAGTGCCGATGACCATCACCTTGCGGTCGTCGAGACGCGCGAAGCCGCCAACGACGGCGCGGTCGTCGGCAAAAAGGCGGTCGCCGTGGAGTTCGGAAAAATCCGTAAAGGTGCTCTGCAAATAATCGAGGGAAAACGGGCGGCGCGGGTGGCGGGCAAGCTGGACGCGCTGCCAGGCGGTGAGGTTGGAGAAAATCTGTTTACGGGTCTCGGCGATCTTGCGCTCGATGGTTGCGATCTCCTCCTCGAAATTGACGCCGATGGAGTGGGTATCGCGATGTTTTTTGAGTTCTTCCAGCTTGGATTGCAGTTCGGCAATCGGTTTTTCAAAATCAAGCTGATGTTTCATGAGCATGCGCACTTTAGGAAGGGGTCAAGGGTGAGGCAACGACGGAAAATCCCAAACACCAAACTCCAATAACCAGCGAAGCACCAAGTTCCACCTGGGGTCGAGGGGCGAACGACGAGAGTCAAGGGCCGAAAAATCGGCGTACGCCGATTTTGATTTGTCGTAAGTACTTGGTACGGCGCGGTCGAATCGGTTGAAAATCGGCGAGTTCGCCGATTTTGACGATTTCGGAAAGTCGGAATTCCGGAAAATTCCGGTTTTCCAGCGGCCATGAATTCGGCAAATCCGCGACGACGCGAAATCAGACACGGGACTCGAGTGAGAAGCGCCGAGGGCTGGGCCGGCCAACCGCGCGACATGACCACATAGCATCGGCGTCCCGACGTATCGGGACTGCCAGCGCGCACTACAGAGCTACACTTCTGCTTCACGCGCCTATTATAACATGGGTTTTTGCGGCAACTGCGTTGCGGCGAAGATGAATGTGACAGGAGTGGACACCAGCGGACATGAGCGGACACCAGCGGACATTTTTTTGTCGAAAAAGTGCTTGACCGAATTTTTACTGGAGCAAACGGAGAAACAGGAGGTAGATCTCCAAAGAATCAAGGAGCACGACCGCACGCGAGGATCGGCGGAACGCATTTGCTATTCGCGTCGTCGGCTACAAGCATCTGTTGGTTGGATATGATTCCTGGGCGTGGTAGAACGTGCGTGTGCGCTCTGGGAAACGTCTGGGTGTTTACGCCGGCAGTTTTGATCCGCTGACGATCGGGCATGTTTGGATGATCGAGCAGGGAGTATTGCTGTTCGATCGGTTGGTGGTGGCCATCGGGATCAATCCTGAGAAGCGGTATTCCTTCACGCTCGAGGAACGGTTGGCGATGTTACGAGAGTCGCTGCGGCAGCACCGCAACTTGTCGATCACTTCGTTTTCGAATTCGTACCTGATTGATTACGCGCAACAGGTCGGGGCGACGCATATTCTGCGCGGGATTCGATCGGCCAGTGATTATGAATATGAGCGTACGATGAGGAACATCAACGGAGACTTCGACCCGGGGATTTGCACAGTGTTCCTGATCCCGCCGCGCGACATCGCCGAGGTGAGTTCGAGCATGGTGAAGGGGCTGGTCGGACCGAGCGGCTGGAAACGGGTGGTGCGAAAGTATGTGCCGGAGCCGGTTTATCGCCGACTGCGGATCAGCTGACGTGAACTGGCCGGCTCCAGAGAGGTGGCTGCGGCTGTGGCAAGCTGTGGGTGCGCGCGGAGATTCAAAGTCGTGGTACGATCGGTTGACCGCAGCTTATGCTGAAGGGCATCGGCATTATCATAACCAACGGCATATCGCGGAATGCCTGGGCGAATTTGACGCGGCGCGGCATTTGATTCGGCAGCCGGAAACGGTCGAGCTGACGCTGTGGTTTCATGATGCGGTGTATAATCCGCGTGCGGGAGATAACGAAGAACGCAGCGCGGCACTGGCACACGCGTGTCTCGATGAAGCAGGAGTGTCGGCATCGATCTCGAACGCGGTGATGGAATTGGTGATGGTGACGAAGTCTCACCAACCGGGCGAGAATACAGATGCGGCGGCAATGGTGGATATCGATCTGAGTATTTTGGGCCAGCCCGAACAACGGTTCCTGGAATATGAGGCGCAAATCCGACGGGAATACAAATGGGTGCCGAAGATGATCTTTGCGCCGAAGAGAGCACAGATCCTGGAAGGGTTTTTGCGCCGGGACCGAATTTATCGAACGGATTGGTTTTATAATAAGTATGAAACAACCGCGCGGCGTAACCTGGAGTGGGCGATAGGCCAGTTAAGGAGGTAGTTACGGCGCAAGGCGGTTGACGGTCCAAGGGCCGTTTTCGGTGCGGGCGTAGCGGAAACGGTCGTGGAGACGGTTGGGGCGGCCTTGCCAGAATTCGATTTCGGCGGGGGCGAGGCAGTAGCCGCCCCAGTAGTCGGGCATCGGGATTTCGTCGCCGGGGAATTGGGCTTCGAGTTCGCGCATGCGCTGTTCGAGGACTGCGCGGTCGCGAATGACAGCGCTTTGGTGCGAGGCCAGCGCGCCGAGGCGGCTGCCGCGCGGGCGCACCTTGAAGTAGGCTTCGGATTCGGCGCGGCCGAGTTTCGTAACGCGGCCTGTCACGTTGACCTGGCGCTCGAGTTCGACCCACGGAAAATTAAGGGCGGCCTTCGAGTTGTGTTGGAGTTCGGCAGCCTTGCGGCTTTGGTAGCTGGTGAAGAAGGTGAAGCCGCGTTGGTCGACGCCTTTGAGGAGCACGATGCGCGCGGACGGTTGCGCGTCGGGGCCGACGGTGGCGAGGACCATCGCGTTGGGTTCGCGGATTCCAGCCTTGAGCGCCTGCTCGAACCATTTGGCGAATTGCTTGAGCGGATCGGCGTCGAGGTCGCGCGCGTCGAGGCCGGCCTGCGTGTATTCGCGGCGGAGATCGGCAAGCGAAATGGAAACCGGCGAGCCCACGCAGCCTCCGCTAGGCGTGCGCGGCGATCATGCCGGTCTTGCGCGCGTAATTGAACAGGCCGCCGGCGTCGACCACAGGCCGGACATCGCCGAGCGGCTTGAAGGAAAAGGTCTTGCCGGTGACTTCGACAGTGACGGTGGTGTTGTCGAGATCAACCGTGACGACATCACCGGTCTTGAGCACGTCGCAGAGGCGCTCGACTGCTTCGCACGGATAGAGCTCGCCGGTGGCAACGCAGTTGCGGAAGAAAATGCGCGCGAAACTTTCGGCGAGAACGACTTTGCAACCGGCGGACCCGAGCGCGATAGGAGCGTGTTCGCGGGAGCTGCCGCAACCAAAGTTCTTGCCGCCGACAACGATCGGGTAATCACTATCCAACTGGCCGGGCTTGACGTAGCGCGTGGCGTAAAGCGATTCGGGCAGTCCGTAGAGCGCGTAGCTACCGAGCTTTTCGTATTCCTCGGGGATGGTGGGAATGAGATTGAGGAACTCCGCCGGGATGATCTGGTCGGTATCGATATTGTCCCGCACGACGTAAACAGGGCCTTTGAACACGGACTGCATGGTGTGATGTTGGAGGCGCGCAGGGCGCATTTCAAGCACAGGAAAGAGGCGCATTGCGGTTGACAAAAGGGCGGTGGCGAACAATCTTTTCAGGCTCTTATTGCCTCGGTAGCTCAATGGCAGAGCAGTTGACTCTTAATCAATTGGTTCCAGGTTCAAGTCCTGGCCGGGGCACCAATTTTTTGTCTTCATTTTCCCGTTTTTGGGTGCTGCTCGCTGCACTCGTCGTTGTTGTTCCTTCCCTGAATGCCTCGGAGCGGTTGCGGCTTATTATCGAAACGGATGCGGGAGGTGATCCGGACGATGAGCAATCGCTTGTCCGGTTTTTGTTGTATGCGAACGAGTGGGACGTGGAGGGGATCATCGCGAATCGGGAGCGGACCCGCGACGGCGAGAACCTGAATCCGGAGCGGACCGGGCTCGGGATCGTGCGGCGCTTGATCGATGCGTACGGGGTTTGCTGGACGAATCTGGCGCAGCATGACAAACGGTATCCGACACGGGAGCAACTATGGCAACGCACGGTCGCCGGTTACAATGATACGGACGACGCGGTGAAGCTGATCATCGCAGCGTTGGACCGCGAGGACCCGCGCCCGCTCTGGTATTCGGATTGGGGGACGGACAGCGGCGGGGCGACGAACAATTTGAAGCGCGCGCTGGATCGAGTGCTGCGGGAACGCGGCGCGGAAGGTTACGCGCGGTTCAAGTCGAAGTTGCGCCTCACTTCCTACGACATGTATGGCGCGCACACCACGAACATCGCGCCGGAATTCAAGTTGATGGTAAACACGTTTCAGCCGCCGATGGATGGGAAGCGCTGGTATCATCGCTTCTCGGGCATCACGGCGAAGGCGGGCGGGTTCGATCTCGCGCGTGACGTGCTCACCGGGCACGGGCCGCTGGGCGCGATGTATCCGACGAACACCACGCACTGGCAAAAGGAAGGCGACACGCCGACGTTTCTGTATCTGGTACCCACGGGGATGAATGATCCGGAACAGCCGACCTGGGGAAGCTGGGCGGGGCGTTACGGGTTGAATGAGAAGTATCCCGGCAAGCCTTACTATTGGGCGAACCAGTTTGACACGTGGAACGGCACAACCAATCGCGATAACACGCTCGCGCGCTGGGCGGCGGCGTTGCAGAACGATTTCGGCGCGCGACTCGATTGGTGCGTGAAGCCGGTTGCCAACCACCCGCCCGTAGTGAAATTGGCTGGCGACTCGCGGCGAAGCGTCGCACCCGGAGCGCGCGTGGAGTTGAACGCCGAGGGATCGAGTGATCCGGATGGACAGACGTTGTCATATCGTTGGGAATTTTATCCGGAGCCGGGCACCTATCGCGGCCCGCTCGAAATAATCGATGCCGATAAACCTCGCGCGAGTTTTGTCGTGCCGAATTCTGCTGCGGGCAAAACGATCCACGTTATTCTAACTGTCACGGACAACGGGGAACCGGCGCTCTCGCGTTATGGCCGAATTGTCGCGACCGCGCAGCCGCGCTGATCAGGTGTCGCGGTGCTGCTCGCGCAGCAGTCGTAGAATGTCATGGGCGAGACGGCGGGTTTCCGGCAGGTCGTAATTGCTCAGAATGACAACGGTGTAGCCGCTGTCCCAGAGCATTTCGACTTCCGCGGCGACAGCCAGGTCACCGCCCCCGCCACTGTGACCGACGGCGGGCTCGCCCTTCACATCCATCCTGTAAAAACCGTAGCCATACTTCACGTGGTCACCGAAAACCGGCACGTGGCCGGTAGCGACTTTCGCGGTCATCGCAGGTGAGAGCAGACGCCCAGTGCGGAACGCGCGGGCGAAGCGAAAGAGGTCTTCGGTCGTCGTCTGCCAACCGCCCATGCCGCTGGCCGTGCGTTTGAACTTTGGCGTCGTATCGACCCGGCGAGGGGCAATGCCAAGCGGATCCTCCGCCATGAAGCGGCGGTGTGGCGCGGCAATCATCGTGTTCGCGTCTTCGGTCGCAGCGCAGCCGGTGTGCGCCATGCCGGCGCGCGCGAAAACATTGTCGCAAAGGTAATCGGCGAATGATTTACCGCTCACCTTCTCGATTGTGGCCGAGAGGACGACGTAACCGCCGTTGCTGTATTCGTGTTTGGCGCCGGGCTTGAAAGCGGGCGGCTCTTGCGCAAACAAGGGGAACCAATCCGATTCGCGCTTCGGCTCGAATCCGTGATGACGCGGGGAATCGAATGGATCTCCCACTCCCGCGGTGTGCGTGAGCAAATGATGGATAGTCACTCCGGAAACGGCATCCGCGTTCGGATAATCGGGGAGCACGGCGGGAAGGGTGTCCTCGAATTTCAATTTGCCGGCCTCGACGAGTTGAGCAATGGCGACGCCGGTGAACATTTTGCCGACGGAGGCCGAACCAAAGCGCGTATCGGTGCGGTTGGTGATGCCGCGGTCGCGATCGGCCATGCCCCAGGCGCGATGCAGGAGAATGCGATCGTCTTTAGCGACGAGCACCACGCCTGAAAAGAGGTCATGAGCCGCGGTGTCGGAGACGTGTTCCTCGATGAGTTTCGGCAGGAGCGATGGTTCGACCTTTGCCTTCAAGAGCGGCTTTGGGCGCGCGCCTTCCGGAGGAGGCATCGGGTGAAACATCAATGAGCGGATGTGGGTCGAGCCGTCGGAGATCAACTCGAGGCCAACGCTGTGCGGTGTATTTTGCGCGCGCAAAATGATTTGCGTGGATCGTTCGGAAGTCCCGAGGACTCTTTGCAATGCCACCCCGCCGCTTTGCTCGCGCAACTTCAGCATCATGCGCTCGTATTTCTCGGCTGATTTGGTCCCGCGCACGTCGGACGCGAGGTGATCAGCGAAAAACTTTGTCACGGCTTGTGCGTCCGCGTTGATCGCTTCGACCAGACCGCGCGCGAGCTTGCCGCCGGGGGTCGCTGGAAAATCGATCGGACCGGTTGAGACGTTAGTGGCGGCGCGTGAGATGGCGGTGAAACAGCAGAGGTGTACTGCTACGACGACGGCGAAACGAAACGGTTTTAGCATAATCTTTCAACTTCGCTGTGAGGACACAGCGGTCGCAGCAAAAGTTGCAGACGAATTTAATTCGGCGGCAGCAAGAGGAGCCGCGTGCTTACCTGGGCGCGTTACCCACTTTGATGACGCGGGGCTCGAAGGACTGATCCAGTGGCACGCGGCTGACGATCACGTTGGCGGCGCGGGCGTTCGCGGCGACCTTGCGCGCGGCGCGTTCTTCATCACGCGTTGCACCCTGAATCACGAGCCAGAGGCGTGCGCGGGGAAAAGAATTTTTGCCTTCCTCGCGCAACGTGTCGTCGAGGTAAGCGATGGTGCGAGGCACCCACGCCGGACCCTGGGCGAAGGCTGCATTCGTGCGCGTGAAATCATTATGCAACGCAAGCAGGGCGACAGGATGACGATGGTCTTTCGTGAGAGACTCCCATTGTTTGGCAAATTCCTTCGGGCACGAACCGGTGGCGCAGCCAACCATGCCGCACAAACCGGTGGACTGGCGGTCGGCGCGCCTGGTCGCGGGCAAATCGTCGTGTTCGCATTCCGTGGTCCAGACCGGTACAACAGGTTTGGCGCCGATAAACTTTTGCACGTCGCGCACGAACCGCGCAGTGGCATCGTCGCCCGCGCGCGTGCCGGTTGCGGGCATGTGATAATCCGTGGCCCAGCGGCATTGCAAATTGCCGCAACCGCACGAACTCGGCCCGCCCTGGAGGTGATCGAGCAGCACGCCGGAATGATTTGTGGGCGCGGCTCGCAGGAGTTGCTCGACACGCTTAACATGCGCCTCAAAAGCCTCCTTGTAATTGATGGGCACCCACGGAAATGCTTTCACGACTTCGCTGGCATTGGCTTTCGGCGCCTTGGGGAAGTTTCTCTGCCAATCCTCGTGCATCCCTAGTGCGGCCATCCATTCGGGATGCGCGTTTGCGAAGGGGACGTTGCGCCCGACCTCGATCCAGTAATGAAACGGTATGGAGGCGTCGTCCAGGGATGCTGTCGCGGCCTTGACCACGGTGACATTGGTTTCATCGAGCAACAGCACGACGCTCGAAAACCCTTCGCTCTTCCATGCAGAGAGGGCGTCGCGCTGGACTTGTTGCGGCGTTACGAGCAGCCATTCCGCTGCGTGCGAAGTCGCGGTGAAGAGGACCAGAAATAAAATGAGCGCTCTCACGGACTTAATGAACCAGCGGATCATGCGCCCGGCAAGTCACCGTCGGTCAGGTGCGGGTAAGCGCGGCAGACGCGATCGATCTC
>Ga0075418_10003320_pt1 | contig 18361 bp, 11 predicted proteins | sample SoiMetdeltSBSDD2_FD_81776 | JGI IMG/M metagenome (GOLD analysis project Ga0075418, IMG submission 81776) | Bulk soil microbial communities from a Populus tree surrounding site in Tennessee, USA - Soil MetaG P. deltoides SBSDD2 | ecosystem: Environmental > Terrestrial > Soil > Tree plantation... | reverse complement strand
ATCCTGACGACGTACCATTTCAGCATACATTTCTCTTCCGCGTTCTGCAAGCAGATTCTCTTCTGTCAAAGCGCCAAAAGGATCTACACCTGCACGATCACGTATATTGTTAACCAACACAAGAGCTTCAGCCGCTCCACCCGTTCTAAACTTCGCTTCAGCAAGTGAAAGAATAATATCTGCCAAACGGAACACAACAAAGTCGTTGCTCATGTTGGCAGTTCCACCTTGCTCGTACTCATATTTTCCAATACGCGCGCCACCTTGACGCCAGGAGCTCGGATAGATCTCATTGATCTCAGGAGTAAATGTAAGCGGTGCTCCATCAGGGTCGCTTGTGTCAAAAGCCGGGTCAACAGCTCTTGATCCATCGGGCTTGAACTGAGGTCCAACGACGAAGTTCGATAGCCTTGAATCCTGTGTACCTACTGATTCAGTTAAAGCTTTTCCTTTCCAAACCGGGCCCTGAGGACCTGGGTTCTTCACAGGATCTATATAAGAATTGTAGAACTCTTCAACAGTTGCATAACCGTTCCATGGCTGATCAGTGAAGTTGTACACTGTTTGGCTGGCATAGTGCAGCGTCATCATTGGCCAATTAAATCCTCCCGCAAAAACCTTGTCATAAGGGAATACAAAGATGTTTTCAGCGGAACTTCCATTAGCGACTTGGAAGTTAGCCGCGTAGTTGCCCGACAGGCTGAAGGGACCATCATCAATGATCTCCTGGGCCGCTGCCGCAGCTTCAGCCCACTTCGCAGTTCCAGTATATACCTGCGCATTCAGATAGAGCTTAGTCTTGATTGAAAGGGCCACCCAGCGTGTCATTCTACCATAAGTGCTCGCATCTTTTGCAGTCGGAAGATCATCTATAACATCGTTAATTTCACTTTCAACGAAGTTATAAATTTCTTGTCTCGTCTTGCTTGCAGGAGGCTCAGCATCGGTAAAGTCAGTAACAAGAGGTACGTTTCCAAAACCATCCAGCAACCAATAATACCACAGAGCTCGTATTGCACGCAATTCTGAAATAAATGCATCGGCTTCCGGTGTTCCGAGTTGTTCGAAAGTGTAGATCAGACGGTTTGCAGTATTGATTCCACCAAAGCACTGTTGCCAATAACCGTTGAAGAACGAATTATCAATTGCAAACTCGTGCGTATGCAGCTGAAGCAATACACCACCATCATACCAGTCACCACCTTTTGTCGTGATAACCAACTCATCTGAAGCTAGCTCTTGAGTCGACCACATATTACCATGGTTACCTAACCCCTGGAACGAAGTGTACGCCTGGCCAAGAGCGGCAATAAATTCTTGATCGGTCTTGAAAAAGCTGTCAGCTGTTACGTCGCTATACAACTGTTCTTCAAGATCCGTACACGACAGCGTAAACACGCTCATCGCTATTGCCGTTATCCAAAATTTATTCAATATTGATTTTTTCATCTTGATAATCATTTAATTATTAGAAGCTCAGGTTCACACCAAACGTAATCGTGCGTGTCGTGAAATACGTATTTCTACGCTCAATACCCGGTGCAAGCCCGTTGTCAGGCTCCGGTTCCGTATCTGCAAACCTAACTTCAGGATCTATACCGGTAAAGTCGGTAATGGTAAACAGGTTTTGGCCGGCAACATACACTCTAAATCTAGAAACTGCCGATCCAGGCGCCATTTTGAAGTTATAACCCAAGGCTGCATTGTCTAAACGCACAAAACTTGCGCTTTCTACGTGTGAGCTGTTAACAACGGCCTTCGTGATGGATGGGTCATAGTACTTTGTTTTAACGATGTTCCAGTTACCAATAGTGGTAATTTCATTGTTTTCATAAAATCCGCGATAGCTGTTCACCAAGTCATGTCCAAAGGTTCCGCGGAGGAAGAAGCTAAAATCAATGTTTCCATATCTGAATGTGTTGTTAAAGCCCATTGTGAACTTCGGCATGCCGTTACCAACAACTGTCCTATCGGCATCGCAATTACAGTATGTACCATCACCATCGAGGTCTTTAAGTTTTGGAGTTCCATCAGCATTTACACCGTCAAAGATCGGCCCCCAAAGCTGGCCGAATTCCTCGCCTTCCTTTACACGAACTAACTGCACCGCGCTCTGTCCTGGAGCACCCATGGATGCTTGGTATATCTCGCCACCTTCGCCAAAGCTAAGTTCACCAGAAGTCAAACTCACTACTTTGTTACTAATGTAGCTCGTCATATTGATGGCCGGTGTCCATGAGAAGTTTGGCTTATCGATAGCCAGGTAGCTCAGTGTAAGTTCCAATCCTTGATTTTGGATCTCTCCAATGTTCACCACTGTCTGGCCCACCAAGTTCGGCGGAACTGGAACGTTTACAGGAACAAGAAGATCTTTAGTGCTTCTCAAATAATAGTCAATTGTACCAGTCAGGCGGCTGTCTAACATAGAGAAGTCGACGCCGATGTCAAATTCAGATTTTGTCTCCCATGCCAGATCCGGGTTCGCGTTGCTGAAAGGTCCGTAAGCAGGACCATAGCTACCATTATAAAAGAAAGTACCTGTCTGTCTAAACCTTTGTAGGGAAAGATAAGACTCAGACGGCTGATTTCCTGTTATACCATAGCTAGCACGTAGTTTCAGTGAGTTAACCGATGGTATATCGAACAAGTTGCTGAGTGTCACACCCGCGCTAGCAGCAGGGAAAATACCCCATTTATTGTTTGCGCCGAAACGGCTCGAACCTTCATAACGAGCGCTCAACGACACAAAGTAGTTATTTGAAATGTTGGTGTTAATCCTTCCAAAGAAAGCCACCAGCCTGTTGCTGTTTGCATAGCTTCCAACATCACCAAGGCCATTGGCAAAATCCAAGGCGGCACGCATATTATCATATGTAAAAGCGTCTGTGAGGAAGTTACCACCACCAAGCCCGAATCCTTCGTTGAAGAAATCCTGATAGGAGTAACCGCCAAGGATAGTTACGTCGGCTCCTCCAAACTGTTTATTGTAATTCAAAGTAGTTTCGAACAGCCTGTTTTTACGTTGATCCAAAGTCCGTACAGCTCGACCAAGGCCATTCCGTCCGTTAAATTTGGCAGTCTTAGCAAAATAAACACCACGAATATCAGACTCGCGCTGCTCAGAATAGAAAGCCGATGCGCTAAGTCCAGGGATAATATCACTGAAGTCATATTCTCCTTTTACGCTAATAAGGAAGCGTGTATCCACACCGGTATTCCTGTTTTGCTCAGCAATGGATAGCGGGTTATAGAAGTCAAAGATATCTCGTTCTGCATACCCTCCATATTGAGCTCCGTGAGTAGGGCTATCCGTTGTGTTATCATAGATGGGCATCGTTGGGTTTGCGACGATCGCGTAACGGAAGCTGTCGTCAAAACCATAGTCTGCGTCTTTTGAGGTCGTGGAAAGGCCGAACGTAAAAGTAGCCCTGTCTCTTAATGCTTTTTGAGTAAGTGTCAGGCGACCGTTCAGCTGCTCATATCCTGAGTTTATCGCAATACCATCTGTATGGCGGATGTTAAATGACGCACGGTAAGTGGTCTGCGCTGTTCCACCTGACAATGACAGGTTGTGAACCATTGCGCTTCCACCGTCAGTAACCACGTCGAACCAATCAGTCGATGAACCGAGGTTTACTGCACCTGGTACCTGGAGATATTCACCCGAGGTCATCACGCGAATCTCATTGGCAACGGATTCAATTGCGTATGATCCGTTGTACTCAACGGTTACTCTACCTGCTTTTCCGCTCTTTGTTGTAATAAGGATCACACCGCTACCACCCCGGCTTCCATAGATCGCAGCAGCCGATGCATCTTTCAACACGTCGATAGACGCGATATCGTTAGGGTCAACCGTGTTCAGTGATCCACCAATTACCCCATCTATTACAATGAGTGGTTCAGAGTTTGCACCGAATGTCGATACACCTCTCAAACGCACGTTAAAACCCCCGTTAGGGTTACCACCCGGACGAGTGATGTTAAGACCAGCAACCTTACCCTGAAGCAACTGCACAGGGTCGTTAACGGTACCTTTGTTAAAGTCTTCGGATTTAACACTCGCTACCGCACTTGTCAACTCCTTTTTCTCTTGTGTACCATAACCCACAACAACAACTTCAGTCAGGGACTGCACGTCAAGCGCAAGCGATACGCTGACAGTACTCTGGCTACCCACAGGGATTTCCTGTGAGGAATAGCCAACAAAAGAAAAGACGAGCGTCGAATTGTCGCTCACATTAATAGAATACTTTCCATCCGCATCCGAAACGGTACCATTGCTGGTTCCCTTTTCTAAAATGTTTACGCCAGGAACGGGCGTTCCATCGTCCGCGGATGTCACTGTTCCAGTTACAGTCTTGCTCTGTGCGTTCGCCAAACTTGCAGCAAACACAAAAAACACGACCAAGTACCTGCTTAGAGACAGATAAAATTTCGTCATACTGTTTTTGGTTTGGGTTAAATTAAATTACTCGATTCTCACGTATGCCATCAAACACACGTTTGAAATCAACTTTTAAGGTAGGAAGAAGTTATTTAATTCTTCATAAAAAAACCCATTTATTTTTACAGGAATCGACGCCGCAAACGTTTCCAACGAACAAAAAATGAAGGTTTTAATAACACAATGCGTTTGCAAAAAACACGTGAAAAATTTGAGTCCTCCGCCTTACGATCAAGCTTGCTTTGATGACCGATACCCTTCAATTTCAACATGGAATTAGCCCCGCCACGTTCAATTGATCCACCTTTATTCGGATATCCGAGAACACCAGCATTACTTTCTCTTAATCCTCCTTATTAATAAAGAGTGGTCATTGGTCTGAGGGTAAGGATTCTAAGCGGCACTCTTATTGAAAAGTAATTCCGCAATCGATTGTTTAAGGTGAAAATTTTTATGCAACTAGTTGCGGTGATTCCGCAATTGTTTCTAAAATTGCATCCATGAAGTACAATCAGGTAACAATTAAGGACATTGCCCGTGAACTGGGCATCTCCCCTTCTACCGTTTCAAGGGCGCTGAAAGACCATCCAGATATCAGCCCCCAGACTAAAAAAGCAGTCAACGAGTTGGCTGAAAAACTCAATTACCAACCCAACATTGTTGCACTGAGCTTACGCCAAAGCAAGACCAATACACTGGGCGTTATCATTCCAGAATTGGTTCACTTCTTCTTTTCAACAGTTATAAGCGGAATTGAAGATGTAGCTTACAGCGCGGGATACAATGTTATCATTACACAGTCAAACGAATCACTTCAACGGGAGAAAATTGATATCAAAGCATTGTTCAATAGCCGTGTCGATGGCATGTTGATATCAGTCTCCCGTGAGACTAATAACTTCGAACACATCGAAGCAATTCTTGCCAAAGGAGTGCCGATGGTGTTCTTCGACCGAGTATACGACAACGCGAATTCGAGTACCGTTATCGTTGACGACCTCAGCGGCGCTAAGGAAGCAACCCAGCACCTGATTGAACAGGGATGCAAAAGAATTGCACACCTTGAAGGCCCACCAAACCTTGGTATCACCAAACAACGCCTCGAAGGATATCTTGAAGCATTGCGGGAAAATAAAGTGCCGATTCACCAAGAACTTATAGTGTCTTGTCCGCTTGGTACTATTGAAGAGGGTAAAATTGCAACGGAGCAGCTACTCAAAATGAGCGAACCACCTGATGCAATCTTTGCTACAAACGATCCTGCCGCTATGGGTGCAATGCAAGCTATCAAAGAAGCCGGTTTAAAGATCCCTAAGGATATCGCTGTAGTCGGCTTCAGCAACTGGTTCTTCAGTGCCCTGCTCGATCCGCCTCTCACTTCCGTTGATCAACCCGGCTTTGAAATGGGACAAGAGGCAGCAAAACTTCTTATTCGTCAGATCGAGTTTAAGTCAAAAGACAACGAGGACCCTACACCTGAAACAAAGATTCTTAAGACCAGACTTATCGTTCGTGATTCGTCTCTTAAAAAAGGCAAGCCAAAAAAATAAGGTATAAAGGTATAGGGTATATAGGCTAACGAAAAGGAATAGCGGGTATGGCTTAAGCATCAAGCGCCATAGCGTGTATATCGACTTACGAGTTGATTGTTGCCTTTCCTTAGCGGGGATTGTCCAACATTAAGTGTTCTAATTTCCGCCATCGTTCTGATAAATCGTCGATATGATAAGGGTTTTTGTCAGGCGTTTCACCCCTATACCCTTTACCATATACCTCCGCACCAGACCTGCATTACCAGTTAGGATCTGGAAAGTGCGCATCAACTGATAACATACCAAGTACAAACTGTTGCCGCAATCGTTTCCTGTTTTTTGTGTCATTGCATTTGCGTTTAGTGTCGTTAATTATCTTTACTTGACTGGATATTAAATATATTCATGAGAACCCGTAATGCTTCACTTAGCCAAAGCCTCGGAATATTAACAAAGTGGACAACCGAACGCTGTGGACTAATCGGTGAGACCGACAATGGAAAGTTCAGAGTACTTGTTTACAACGACCACATCATCAGAATTTCGATAACACGAGAAGATCACTTTGAGGATTTTTCATATGCTGTGATCGCTTCACCATCTTCTCAAAGCCATTCAATAACTGAACACAATGATCACATAGAGATTCGCACCCACGCAGTTGTTCTCACAATATCGAAAGGACCGGTACGCTTCGCTCTTAAGACTCTCCATAATCAAATAATTAATGAAGATGATGAAGCATTCGGCACAAGCTGGAATGGAGAACAGGTGACTACGTATAAGAAGCTACAACCAGGTGAACGTTTCGTGGGGCTGGGGGAAAAAACTGGCGGCCTCGACCGTCGTGGATCAGGCTATCAGAACTGGAATACGGACGCATTTAAATATGGCTCAGTAACAGACCCACTTTATTGTTCGATTCCCTTCTATATCGGCATCCATAATCATCTGGTATATGGAATATTCTTCGACAACACCTACAAATCATTCTTTAATTTTGGCGCTTCCAATAATAGGTTTTCCAGTTTCTCCGCGGATCGTGGCGAAATGGATTATTATTTGATACATAGTCATTCCGTTGCTGAAATCATAAGAGAGTATACACATCTCACCGGCCGGATGGAACTTCCTCCAGTATGGAGTATCGGCTATCAGCAATGCCGTTATAGCTATTACCCCGACAAAGAAGTTCTTAGCGTTGCCCAGACCTTCCGTGATAAGGATATTCCTGCCGATGTTATTGTACTTGACATCCACTACATGGATCAGTACAAGATCTTCACCTGGAGTAAAAAGGATTTTATGGACCCAAAAGGGTTGATAGAAAAACTGAAAGAGCTGGGGTTTGAAGTTGTAGTTATGTGTGATCCCGGAATTAAGGTCGAAGCAGGGTACAAGACATATGACGAAGGTATCCGGAATCACGTGTTTATCAAATATCCGGATGGCACTAATTACACTGGCCAGGTGTGGCCAGGCTGGTGTCACTTTCCAGATTTCACCAATCCCGTAACCAGAGAATGGTGGAAGGAACAATTCAAGGAATATATCGACCTGGGTGTTGAAGGATTCTGGAACGACATGAACGAGATCGCCACGTGGGGTAACATGCTACCGGAAAATGTTGAGATGAGCTTTGAGGGCACCAAGGCAAGCATGCGTAAGGGAAGGAACATCTACGGATTCCAAATGGCCCGAAGCACATATGAAGGAACAAAGGAATTGCTCAAAGGAAAGCGTCCATTCAACCTTACCCGTTCGGGCTACTCAGGAGTACAGCGTTATTCCGCTGTCTGGACAGGCGATAACGTTTCATATGATGAACACATGTTGTTGGGTGTGCGGATGGTATCCAGTATGGGGCTCGGCGGAATTGCCTTCGCAGGGTACGATGTGGGAGGATTTGTCGGGGATGCAAACAGGAGGCTTTTCGCGCGGTGGGCATCCATCGGAACGTTCTCCCCTTTTTTCCGCGGTCATTCAATGATCAACAGCAGGGATTCGGAACCGTGGGCGTATGGCGAGGAAGTTGAGCAAATCTCGCGAAACTATGTCAAGTTCCGTTACCAATTATTGCCATATATATATTCCTTGTTCCATGATGCCAGCCAAACGGGCCTTCCTGTTCAAAGAACATTGGCCATCGATTACACTCATGACTACAAGATCTATGATGGACAATTTTATAACCAATACCTGTTTGGCCCCTATTATCTAGTCGCACCCGTGGAGAGTGAAAAGGAATTTGTCAAAGTTTATCTCCCTCACGGCGATTGGTATTATTTATATAATGGCCAGAAATATGCAGGCAATTCAGAGGTAGTTATGGAATGCCCTCTTCACAAGCTGCCTGTATTTGTGAAAGCTGGCGCACTTGTTCCAATGCAGCCGGCAAAGTCGAGCACAAAAGCACCGACTGATAGACTAATACTGCACGTATATACAGGACTAAATTCTTCGTTTCTGTTTTATGAAGATGATGGTTCAACTTTCGCATACAAAAACGGAGCTTTTGCCAAACGTCTGATACAATACGACGCTGAAAAAAGGGAAGTGATACTTTCTCCAGTCGAGGGCAACTATACGTCTAGACTCAATACATTGAAAATTGTTCTACATGGATTGAATGCCCATTCCAATAGTATTTATGTTAACGGCGTCCAAAAAAATCTCAGTTCGGATATAAACAGTTTCTTCTCCGCCCTGGAAAAGTTTGATCCTACAAATGATCCGGAGCCTGCCCCTCAGGAAAATGTGCACTCCGTTGAAACGATATATATCAACGACCGGCTTATCATCCATTGGTAACAATTTGTTTCAGCGAGCCATTTTCTTTAGTTTAATGGATGATTGCTGCGGATTTTCTTAACCTTTGAAAGATTTACATCTATGACCAGGAATGTTATACAGGAAAAACCGCGTCTTACGAGGGGGCAAATCTGGAACATGAGCGTTGGATTCCTGGGAATACAATTTGGGTTTGCACTTCAGAACGGTAATGCATCAAGAATCCTCGGAATATTCGGAGCGGATGTAGAACACTTGTCCTGGTTCTGGCTCGCAGCGCCATTAACCGGGATGATCGTTCAACCTATTATCGGACATTATAGTGACAGAACGTGGACCACTCTTGGAAGGAGAAGACCCTATTTCCTCGCCGGTGCAATCATTGCGTCTATTGCTTTGGTCTTCATGCCTAATGCCAACGTCTTGGTAAATCTTCTGCCGCCCCTTTACGCAGGCGCTGGAATTCTGATGATAATGGATGCATCATTCAACGTGTCGATGGAACCGTTCAGAGCACTAGTGGCCGATCTTCTTCCATCCGATCAACGAACACTTGGCTTTTCCGTTCAAACATTCCTCATAGGTATTGGTGCGGTTATTGGCTCGTGGTTACCATCCATCTTTGCAGCCATTTTTGGTGTTCAAGAGGTGGCGTCTGGCACAGTTCCATTCAACGTCACGCTCTCATTCTACATTGGCGCAGCTGTTTTTCTTACTGCCATTTTGTGGACAGTGTTTACAACAAAGGAGTATCCACCAACTGACGAACCAGGTGAACATTCGCAGTCAGGCAAAGGGTTTGCTCAAATTTTTTCTGACTTCGCGAGTATGCCGAAAACAATGAGACAACTTGGAGTCGTGCAATTCTTTTCGTGGTTTGCCTTGTTTTCGATGTGGGTTTTTTCAACGCCAGCAATAGCTACGCACGTTTATGGCCTGAGCACTGATGATCATGCTTCTGTAACATATCAGAACGCAGGCAACTGGGTCAGCGGATTGTTTGGTATATATAACGGCGTGTCTGCTGTATATGCTTTGTTATTGCCCGCTATTGCTTTGAAGATCGGTCGTAAGCTCACTCACAGTGTATCGTTGTTTGCTGGTGGGATTGGCCTGATCTCTATCTATTTTATTCATGATCCAATGTTATTAATACTTCCAATGATCGGAGTCGGCATCGCGTGGGCAAGTATTCTTGCTATGCCATACGCGATCCTCGCCGGCGCTATACCAAGCCATAAGATGGGCATTTACATGGGAGTTTTTAATTTTTTCATTACCCTGCCACAGATTGTAAATGGTGTAATAGGCGGACCAATTGTGAAGTATTTATATGGCTCTCAGGCGATCTATAGCCTTGTAATGGCCGGCGTCTTCCTGGTGATCGCGGCCTTCTGTGTACGGATCGTCGATGATAAGGATGACGTTGTAGCATCGGGGGCGAGATAATAATATGGCGCTCAGACAAGACCAATGTAACTTAATCATCAAATTTTCAATTTATTTTTACTCCTCTGAAAGCTATCTTTAAGGAACTATTTTTTGACCCTCAGAACCATCCAAATAAACCTATGAAATCGGGACACTCCTACATGGCACTTTGCCTGCTCATTGTCATGGCCTGCTCGTCTGGCAAGAAGGCCTATGAACGAGGTGATTATTACGAGGCGGTGATGAAATCAGTAAACCGTTTGAGGCAAAATCCGGATCACGAAAAATCACTGGAAGCTCTGCGAAATGCGTATCCTCTGGCTGTGGAATTCTATGAAAGCGAAGCTAAGAATGAAATCGCATCTAATTCCGCATACAAATGGAAAAACGCTATACAATCTTATAACCATATTAATGCGTTGTATGAAGCTATCAGACAATGTCCCGGATGCAAGGCGGCTGTACCAAATCCAAAGAATTTTTACGCAGAGATCGGACCTCTGAAAGAAAAAGCGGCAGAAGAAAGTTACAATCTCGGGATTGATGCCCTTATGAAAGGAAACAGAAATGAAGCAAAGCGCGCTTACTTCAATTTTGTTGATGCACAAAATTTTGTACCCGGTTATAAAGATGTTGTAGAATATCTTGATAAAGCGAAATACGAAGCAACATTAAAAGTTATTGTGGAGCAGATCCCTGTACCCACTCGTTACAATCTCAGTGGAGGATTCTTTCAGGATAAGGTTGAAGAGTTCCTTCACGGCAATTACCCCGAAAATACTTTCATCCAATTTTACACGCCAGACGAAGCCAAGCGTACTAATCTTGCACAAGTCGACCAGATCGTAAGGATACAGTTTGATGATTTCAGCGTCGGCAACTCAGTAATGAAAGAAAGAGAAGAGACCGTAACCAAAGATAGTGTTAAAGTCGGAGAGGCAAAAGTTGATGGCAAAACTGTCCCGGTATACAACACTGTAAAAGCTAAACTTACCACTTATCGGAAAGAGCTGATTTCAAACGGCTTGTTAAGCATGGTTGTGGTCGATGCAAAAACTAACGGTGTATTAACGCACAGGAAATTCAATGGCGAATATGTTTGGGTAAGTCAGTGGGCAAGATTTAACGGCGATGAGCGTGCCTTGGACGACCAACAACTAAAAATGTGTAAGCTCCGTGAACAACAACCACCGGTCGCACAGGATTTGTTCCTTGAATTTACTCGGCCAATCTACAATCAGCTGATCCCCGCCATTAAAGGATTCTATCAAAACTACATGTAACAGATTTTGGCATGTAGCTATTGAACTTATTTATTTCAGGTAATTGTTCAATAGCTGACAGTTTGGTACATCCATTCCAACGAAAATACGCGTATGTTGGAATTAAAGTCTTTAAAGTCTATTACGATGCGAACGAGTCTTAGTTTATTCTCCCTGGTGCTCCTATTGGGAACACTGTTATTTGCCCAGCAAAACAAACTATCTGCTAACGCTATGCCTGATCAAACGAAAACAGAATTACAACTTGCCACTTTTGGCAACGGCTGCTTTTGGTGCACCGAAGCTATCTTTCAGAATGTCGACGGAGTTGAAAAAGTCGAATCCGGATACTCAGGAGGAAAAGTTAAGAATCCTACATATAAAGAAGTTTGCAGCGGACTTACTGGCCATGCAGAAGTCATTCAGATAACGTATGATCCAAAAAAAGTGAGCTTCGATGAGTTGCTCGAAATCTTTTGGAAGACTCATGATCCAACCACGTTGAATAGACAGGGCAATGATGTAGGCACACAATACCGATCTGTAATTTTTTATCACGATGAGCAACAAAAAAAGCTGGCTGAAGAATACAAAAAGAAACTTACAGATGCAGAGGCCTTTGACAACCCCATCGTCACGGAAATAACCCCCTACTCAACCTTTTACAAGGCAGAAGATTACCATCAGAATTATTACAACTTGAACGGTAACGCTCCATACTGCTCATATATTATACAACCGAAGCTCGAAAAATTTAAAAAAGTTTTTAAGGACAAGCTTAAAAATAATTGAAGTTTTTTATTGCCTGATGAAACTTATGAGGGTGGGTCGCGTTACTAAGTTTGAGTAGAGTAATTCTTCTCATAGGTTTAGGTTTAGGTAAACAAAAAAGCCCAGAGACGCTGGGCTTTTTTGCTTCTTCACCTTTTTCAGGGATAAATATATCAAGTCGATTCTTTTGGTTCCTGATAGTTGTCCTTCTTGTATTCCTTTTCCAGTTTGTGCAATTGCTGATTTAACAGATCAATCCTCACTAACAGGTTCAATACCAACGCATCTTTCACTTTTTGGCTTGGGCTTGTTTTCATTTCTTCTTTAAGCACCATGTACATGGCCTCAAGCTGCTGAAAATCATGAGTAAAACCATTGAGACCCTCACTTTTCTGAAACTCATCGATCATCTCAACCTTTTCAGAGATCTGCCGGAAATAATAAGCTTCCACATCATCAAACTCCGCTGACGAATTATCCTTTGCGATTGAGGTCCCTGAAGTCTTCGGAATGAGGAGATATCCACAAAGCACCATAAAGATCACAGCGGCAGCCCGCCATAACGCAACAGAATTCCAAACGCTCGTTCGCCTCAATCCTAAGGAAGCATCAATACCCGTCCACACTTTTTCGCCAGGCTCTTTGTCGTCAAATGACTCCCTGTTGTTGCGAATGAACTCTTCTAATCGATCTTTCATAACACCTAAATTTAAACGTTACGATTTTTTCGTTAACAATTCTCTTAGCTTGGCTTTTGCCCTATTAAGCTGTGACTTGGATGTCGATTCAGTAATACCCATTATCTCGGCTATTTCCTGGTGATCGTACCCTTCCAACAAATATAGGGAGAGCACCATCCGGTATCCATCAGGTAATTCCTCAATACATCGCTTTACACGTTCAACTGTCAGCCCCTCGCCGTATTCTCCCACTGGCTCCTCCTCCGCAACGTCCCAACGGTCGTCATCGGGTATAGGATCGTGTTTTTTTCGATTCACGGCGTTTATTGCCTTATTTACCACAATTCGCTTAAGCCAGGCCCCAAACGTTGCATCGCCACGATAGCTATCGATGTTCCGGAAGGCATTAATAAAGGCCTCCTGAAGCACGTCCTCCGCCTCCTCCTCACTGTGGGTAATTCTTAAACCGACATTGTACATAGCTTTGGAGTACAATTTGTACAAACGAAAATGAGCGTCCCGATCGCCTGCCTTGCACCGCGCAATCAGCTCCTCGTGAATGTTTACTCCATGGTCCAAACTAATAACGCCACTTTAGGTAAAGACAAGTTAAAAAGAAAAGGGTTGCATGCGTCCGGTCGAATTACTTAGGCTGGAACCAACTCTAATTATTCACCACAAGGCCCTTATCCCGTGCGATTTTCATTAGCAATGCCATAGCTTCTTCCCGATCGTTCTTGATCTCGCCTTCGAGAATTGCTTCTTTGATCTGTTCCTTCATTTCACCTATGACGCGTCCCGGGGGAATATTGAAAATTTGCATGATCTCGTCTCCGGTAACCGGGGGCTGAAAGTTCCTGATGTGATCCTTCTGTTCTACCTCGGCGATCTTCTGTTCCACCGCGGTAAAGTTTTTCAGGAATTTGTTAACCTTGTCTAAATTCTTCGACGTGATATCGGCGCGACAAAGTATCATCAATGCGTCAATGTCATCCCCGGCATCAAAAAGCAGCCGCCTGATAGCTGAATCTGTCACTTCCTTCGCCAGCGGAATGGGTCGAAGATGTAATCGCACCAGGTTCTGAACAAAAGACATTCTGTCATTCATAGGAAGCTTCAGTCTTTTGAATATCCCAGGAGTCATTCGTGCACCCCGATCTTCGTGCCCATGAAACGTAAAGCCATGCTCTTTATCATAACGTTTGGTCGCCGGCTTCGCAATGTCGTGAAGTATCGCAGCCCAACGGAGCCAGAGATCGTCGGAAACTTTTGCAACATTATCCAACACCTGTAGTGTGTGAAAAAAATTGTCCTTATGCGCTCGGTTCCCCACATATTCTACCCCGTGCAACGCCACTAGTTCGGGAAAGAATTGATTTAGAAGGCCGCTGTGAAAGAGGAGCTTGAAACCATACGAAGGCGTTGGACTTAAAATGATCTTGTTCAATTCGTCTGTAATGCGTTCCTGCGAGACGATCTTTAGCCGGGCAGCCTGGTTGGTAATTGCCTGAAACGTGTCTGCCTCTATGTCGAACCCTAGTTGTGATGCAAACCGAATCGCGCGCATCATTCTTAAGGGATCGTCCGAAAAAGTATCAACTGGCTCGAGCGGTGTGCGGATGATCTTTCGCTTCAGGTCACCTTGCCCATCAAATGGGTCAATTAAGTCGCCAAAATTTTTCCTGTTAAGGCAAATAGCCATGGCGTTGATGGTAAAGTCCCTTCTGCGCTGATCATCTTCCAGTGTGCCATCTTCGACAATTGGCTTTCTTGAATCACTGCGGTATGATTCCTTTCGTGCTCCGACGAACTCAAGGTCCAGGTCGTCAAACCTGATCTGAGCCGTTCCAAAATTTTTAAAAACCGCAACGTTAACTTTAGGACCCAGAGATACTGCAACTTGTTCTGCAAGGCGTATCCCACTGCCCACGCACACAAAGTCTATATCTTTCGATGGTCGCTTTAGCAGAATATCGCGTGTATACCCACCCACTACGTAGGCCTCGACCTTCAGTTGGTCAGCAGCGTCGCGTACTACGTTAAATACCGGATGAGCTAGAGATTGCGATAAGTCCATTTCAAAGATTTTACCGCACAAAGGTAGTCAGCAGTCAGCAATGAGCAGTCAGCAATCAGCAATTAATGTCCAAAGGCCCAATGTCGAATATCCACAAGGAGGTTCACACTTGTTAACTGCTTCTTCCTAAATGTTCCATAGCTGCTACCTGCTGACTGCTGGTTGCTCACTGCTGATTGCTCACTGCTGACTGCTAACTGATCTAGTTCCAGAAACCTTCTTTACTGTTGAATGTTGGACACGGTATCAAACGATACTTCTTCTTGATATCCTTTTGTGTGGATTTCGTATTGAACTCGTAAACGATCGAAACTTCATGTGAACCGCCAGAGGAGGTTTGGAGCTCCGAGATAGTAAAGTCATAGCTGTAGCCGATGGTCAACTGCTTAAAGTAAAGGCCGAGATACAAGATAAGGGCGTCCTGATAGACACTATTGATGACAGTCTTGGTAAACGGTTTTCCGCGATACCATACGCCTACAGACACCGGATCAATGTGGTAGTTCAATCCAAGATCCAACTGTGTGAATCTGTTGCCCTGCATCCGGTATATAAATGATGGAGTAAGGTAAGATGACTTTGCCGTGCTTCTTCGATTTGCAGAAAGAGAAAGCTTTATTCCGCCATGTATAGCAGTTTTCATTCCCAGACGACTTTCTTCATTCAGAACCGAAAGATTTGGTCGATTCATATGCATAAACGACGCGCCAACCCAAATGCTTTTTGAATAAAGTAAAAATCCTGAGCCGAAATCAAAATAGCTTTGTCGACCTAGCTTGTTCAACTCAGGATCGAGCGAAATCCCATCGTACTCGAGACCATCCCCCATTAACAGTTTCGTACGGTCCAAACCATTTGTTCCATATCCGAAAGACAATCCGGGTGAGAACACGATCTTCTCGGTTAATTTAACCTTATAGGAGTACAATAGGCTGGCCGTTGTAGTACGCCAACCAGCGGACCCCATCTTATCAGTTGTAAAAAGAAATCCAAAACCACTACGTAGTTCGTTTACAAAAATATCATACGATGCAGCGTACGTCGCAAATGCCTGAGGTAGGCCGGGCCATTGTATACGGTGGTTGAAGACCAGGCGTTGCTGGGGCGTTATACCCGTGAAGCCGGGATTTGTATAAAGTGGTGACTGATAGTATTGGGAGAATTGAGGATCCTGCCCCCGGAGCGTATAACCAGCAACCATCAAAACCAGCAATGGTAAAATTTTTCTCATCCTCTTGGGAATTAAAAAGTTAAATGTGGGACGATCAATATAGTGGATTGAGGTCGTCATCGAATTAGAGTTACATCACCCACTTTCGTGGTCCGTTGCCCATCTGAGAGCCGCAAAATTAATTTATACACATACACTCCCGCCGGCATCAATCGTCCATGGCGGTCGTATCCATCCCAACCGATGTTTCTATCCTTACTTTGGAAGATCAAATTGCCCCAGCGATCAAATATGTCCATTTCAAATTCTTCAACTCCGCGCGCGATCGGCAAGAACACGTCGTTAAACGTACCGCTTCCTGGCACACCTCCAGTAGAACCATTCAAGTTAGGCGTAAATGCATTTGGTAACTTGATGAATCCTCCATCCTGCGCAACCAATTCATGTCGCACGGTATCATAACAGACAATATTTCCATCGAGAGTGCCGTCACCATCTACATCTCTAGGTCCATAATCGAAGCCGGCAACAAGCGTGACATTGTATGTACCTTCAAGTTTGTACAAATGTCTAGGTTGGAATTCAGTTGATGTGGTTCCATCATCGAAATCCCACAAGTACTGGCTAGCCCGAACGGATTGATTGTAAGTCTGAAGTTCTGTATCCGGCACGAAAATAGGATTCGGACGCATTTCAAACAGTGCTGTCGGCACATCAAATACTTCTATACCTGTCTTGCTGGCCGTTGCAGTCTGGCCCGTTGCATAATAGCTTGCTGTCAGATAGATATCATAAGTACCCGGGTTAAGTATCCGAAACACTGGGTTTCTTAGATTGGACGTTGTGACCAAACCGTTTTGATCATACACTTCCCACAAGAATGTATCGGCACCAGGCGAAAGGTTTTCAATTACAATGTCCACCGGGAAGCACGACGCTAGAGGTGTCGCGTTGAAGGCAGCGCCGAGCACAGGCAACATGATATTAATAGCTTTTGTGGCGACGCTTTGACAGGTCTTATTGTCCAGAGCAAGAGCATTGGTATTTACCGCTTTAAGTGTAACATTTTTAATACCTGGTGCGAAATAATCAACAGTAAACGGAGCAATGCCTGTTCCGTTAGGAGGATCTGCTCTTACGTCACCAAAATCCCAAGTGTAATCGAAGGCTGCGTCGTCGAGTGGTGTCGAGTTGTTTGTAAATGTCACGGTTGAAACTCCTCCCGAGAAAGGCGCGGGCGGGTCAGGATTGCTTATAATATTTGCGACAATGCCACGATAAACCTTTACTTCCTTACGGTATTCGTCTGTACATCCTTCATTATTGGAAGCTTCATAGACAACCTCATAAATGATAGGATCCGTCGTCGTGTTGTTAATCATGGTGTAAGTAACATCCGGCACGGGTCCTGGACGTATATCCTGTTGGTTGGTCGTTCCAAGCACCTGGTAATACCACTTGCCCACATCAACACCTTGAGATTGATCCGCGAAACGGATGCTTTCGCCGCTACACAGGATCGGATCGCCTGGCAAAATGTTAAGGACAATCGTCGGGAAAACTGTAACCGGGTGGGTTGCAGTCTTCGGCGTACAAAGAGCATTTTCGGCCTGAAGTCTGACAGGGTATATAGTTGCGCTTTCGGTTGATCCTCCTGTGAATACGTGTGTGATAGTGTTCGTTCCCAACGGTATATCGCCTGGATTAATAATCTCCTGTTGTCCGTCAGACCATATCCATGTATATTTTACACCCAGCTCTGCCACCCATTGGAATGTGAAGGTTCCGCCGGAGCATTGCTCTGTCGGGGCAAGCACCGTGAAGTCAGGATTTATCTTTATAACATCCACATCAACGGACTGCGGCACGTTTTGAGCCAAACAACCATTGAGATCTTTTACTCTCAATAGCGTATACGTTGCAGGCGTCTGGAAATTGCCAATGGGAATTGCCGTGTTTTCTGTTCCGATAAGATTGAGAAATGTGGTTGTCCCGTCAGAATAATCATACTCAATCGGCGCAGTTCCAGCACTTATACCCAACTGAAGGGTGAATGATTCTCCCTGACACACCTCAGAAGGAGCATTGAACGATGCAACCGGCAAGGGATTGATAGTAACTTGCACAATGTTATTCTTTCCAAGAGTTTCACATGCAAGACCAGTTCGCACTGAAACGCTTTGCACAAGCCTTCTAAAGT
>Ga0075418_10003319_pt1 | contig 18369 bp, 16 predicted proteins | sample SoiMetdeltSBSDD2_FD_81776 | JGI IMG/M metagenome (GOLD analysis project Ga0075418, IMG submission 81776) | Bulk soil microbial communities from a Populus tree surrounding site in Tennessee, USA - Soil MetaG P. deltoides SBSDD2 | ecosystem: Environmental > Terrestrial > Soil > Tree plantation... | reverse complement strand
GGTGGCGAATCAAGCCGTGCAGCCGCTATGAGGTCCGCAGCGAATCCACCGGCGCTATCTTCAGCGCTCGCCGCGCGGGCAGATAGCTGGCAATCAGCACGGCGATCAGCGTCACCACTGTCACGCTGCCGAACGCGAGCGGATCGCGTGCGGGACACACTGACCCTTGTACGCATTGCAGAGATGGTCGGTCGGTATCCACACCAGCTCTCGGGCGGTGAACAGCAACGCGTCGCGCTGGCGCGAGCGCTGGTCGGGCGACCGCGCTTGCTTCTGCTCGACGAACCACTTTCGAGCCTGGACCCCGAATTGCGGACGGTACTCCGAACTGAACTTCTGGATCTGAAAAGTGCATTCGATGTGACGATGATCTACGTCTCACACGATCCGGAGGACGCAACCGTGCTTGCGGACCGCGTCATTCACATGCATGCGGGCCGTGTTGTAGGGCCTGGTGCAGTCGAGCACAACAGCGGGCCTGCGTGATGCAAACGATTCTTTTTCGTCGTGTCTACCGACTTCACACGCAGATGGCTCGAAGGCTATGGTAGGCGACGCGAAACGCTTGGAGCTGCCTCAGCCAATGGGCGAGGCGGTTCCAACTGGCGCCAGTTGGGGCCACCACTCAAACTAGGGTCCATTCCGGCATTCAGAAGGCCGCTCGTGAGGCGCGGCTCAGCGTTGATGCGTGCGCGTCACGTTCGTCAGCAGGTCCGTCGCGGTCCGATAGCACTCGCACGACGCGGCTTCGAGGTTCTCGCGATCAACGATCGTGACGTGGCCACGCTGATACGTGATCAAGCCGGCCTTCTGCAAGACGCCGGCGACCACGGTTACCGTCGGCCGGCTTGTTCCGAGCATCATCGCGACGAACTCCTGCGTCAGCGGGAAATCGTCGCGCCCGATGCGATCGTGCGCCAGCAGCAGCCACCGCGAGAGCCGTTGCTCGACCGAGTGGACGGCGTTGCAGGCCGTGGATTGCATGATGAAGCCGGTCAGCGCTTGAGCATACCTGGTCATCAGCTGGTGAAATGGCCCGCGCCGATCCATCTCGCCGCGGAAGTCGCCCACGGTCATCCTGTAGCACGTGTCCGCCTCGGCCTGCACCATCACAGCCGCGGGTGACGGGTCCCCGTTCAGCACTGCGGACGTGCCGAGCATCCCCTCCCGCCCGATTGTGGCCACTTCGACCATGCTGCCGTCTTCCAACACAGTGACCACTGACGCGAAGCCCCCGCCGGGGAAGTAGACCTGCTTGATCGGTTCGCCAGGCTTGTGAAGGAACTCTTTCAGCTTGAGCGGGATGATGTCGAGGGTTGGCACGAGACGTCGGTAGTCGTCGGGAGGAAGCGCTGCCAGAAGGTGATTCGACGGAGGCGGCCGATTCGTCGCGGGCAGTCGGCGCTTGGCCATCATGCGAGCCTCTTTCCCCGCCAACCGGGCGGCATGTTTCGGAAGAGGCTGTCGCGGGCCAAGCTCTGCCCTATTCAGGGCGAGGCAGGCGGTAGACCCTTAGGAAATCCGCCCTCAGGTTATCACCTGCTGCAAGCGCGAGCGTTAGACCCTGACAGACGAGCGCGCGCGACCGCAGATATCGTAATGGCTGCTCAACAGTCGAGTAGATGAAGTCTTCTTTTCCGTGAACTGGTTGGCGTGAGTGAAGCCTTCCTTTACAGGACTGGCAATGGTGCCTACGTCGCCCTGTCGGCGACGTCGAGCAGGCAGGCAACGGCTCGATTCCCCGGGCCCGCACGGTTACCTCGTTTCCGCATGGCGCCGCGATGACAGACATCCCAGAGGTCGGCTGGCTCTTCACGCGGGGTTCGGACTCGATTCGCCTCGTGCGACAGGAGAACTCGAGGGGTTGCCGGTTGTTCCTGTATGGACCCGGAACCGAGGTCGCAATCCACGAGTTCGCGGACGTGACCGAATGTATCAGGCGACAGGCGGAAGTCGAGCAGAGTCTCCAGGCCGCCGGGTATCAGCTCGCGCAGTCACCCTCGGATCGCCGCAGCGAGCACGAAACGTGGCGCGGGCCCGATCATCGCCGGGCGGCGAGCTGATGGCTTCCAACGGCAAGAAGCGGATCAAGCCCGGTGCTCTAGTCTCGACTCGCCGAAGAGACACTGTCAGGGGCCGGCCCCCCGAACGAGAGCAATTCTCGCAAGCGTCTCCAGCGCAGACTTCGCTTTAGCCTTGCGCAAGGCCTTCCAGTCGCCGTCGGCGCGCTGGTGCTTGAGATCCGTCAGGTAGGCATACTCCGGCGTCAGTAGCCGGTGCTCCTCGACCTTGGCTCTCGTCCACGATCGGCTGAACTCCTCGAACGTAGGCGCCTCTCCGCGTGTCCAGAACTTCATCGCGAGCACGCGGGCCACGGCGCCGTCGCGGAACCGGCCAGCGGTCAGATCGCGGAGCAGTTGTATGACACCCTTGTGCTCCTTCGCGTACCACCGATAGTAGAGGCGGTCGCGTGGCCCGAGCCGCGCCGGCGGATTCTCGTCGCGGACGATCGCCGCGGGGATGCGCGTGGGCTGACCGACCTCGCCAGTCGTGAGGTAGCGCTGGACTCGGGCCAGCACGATCGGCTTTCGATCGGTGTCTTTCGTGGCCTTCACCTTCCCATTCGGGTACTCGGCCACGATCCTGTACGGGATCCGGTGCTCTGAGCAGAAGCGGCGAATCTCCTCGAGGTTCATGTAGTTCAGCTCTTCAAGGAGCCGCGTTTGCTCGCTCTTCGTGAGCTGCGACAGGAGGTTCGACATTCAACCCCTTTCACGCGTTCGACCAGCGCCGCACGCGCGCCTCCCTTCAGGTCTCGGGTTATGAACTCGGGGACGTCAGGCGATGTTGCGTCGGCGCATCAAGTCCTGCATCCGGAGGACGTTTCCATCGCTGACCCCTTGCGCATCCAGCGCGTCAACGAGAGCAGCATAGGCTGCCACCTCGTCTACCCCGCGCCCTGATGCGATCACTTGATCCCCGATCCTCAGCACCGCGACGAATGGCGCAGCGGGATCGCTGTCATCTCGATCGCACGTCCACGTTCTGACATTGACTTGTCTGGCCATGCGGCCATTGTATGTGCACTCCGGTTCCGGATGGCCGGCGTGGGCTCGGATTCTCTTCGCTGGAAAATGGCGACCGTGGCGTCGTAACCGCACGCGATGCTAGTGTCGCTCTGTGGGCCCGCCAGCCTGGCTCGTCGGTCCGGTCGTGGCGATCGGCGCGCTGCTCATTCTCGGGATTGAGTTCGCGCTCTTCGCGTCCGGGGGTGGCATCCTGATCGCGGCTGGTGTGGCGTTTTGGATCGGTGCGGGTGTAGCGGGGATGGTGGACCCGGACCGACCCTGGCGCAACGCACTGATCGTTGCGGTATCGATCGTAGTGTGGTTGTCGGCCTACTTGACCATTGTCATATCACGAGCGCTGCCGCCGGGATCGCAGGGTGGGCCGAACGTGCCCATCCCATGAGCGGCTCCTACCAGAGGCTTCTGAGCACTCGAAGCGCGATCAGCAGCACCAGCGGCGCGAAGTCCAGTCCTGCAACGAGTGGCAGCGCACGGCGGATCGGTGCCAGGACGGGCTCGGTGAGGCGGTAGACGGCCTTCACCAGCGGATGTCGTCTGTCCGCCCGTACCCAGGACATGACGACGGCGGCCAGGACTACCAGCGAGTACAGGTCGATGAGCGCAGCAACGAGACGCATGGATGTGGAATGACGGCGACCAAGCGTACGCTATACGCTGTCCGCCGTTGACTGAAACATCGTGTCATGAGCCACCGCCGCCGCAGCTCCTGGAAGGCGTCGCGCAGTTCAATCGTGGAGAGTATTTCGAGCAGCACGAGACGCTCGAACTACTGTGGCGCGCCGAGACCCGCCCGGTGCGGCGGCTGTACCAGGGCATTCTTCAGATCGGCGTGGCCTTCCACCATCTTCAGCGGCGCAATTATCACGGCGTCGTCTACATGCTGACCCGCGGGACGGCATATCTCCAGCCGTTTACGCCTGCCTGCCAGGGGATTGACGTCGCCTCGCTGATCGAGCTTGCCACTTCCACGCTGCAGGTGGTCGAGCAGCTGGGGCCGGCCCGACTCGACGAGTTTTCGTGGCAGCCGATGCCCAGCGTGCGGCTCACCGAGCGGACCCCGAAGTAACGCACGCGCAAAAACAAAACAGGGCAGCCCGGAAGGGCTGCCCTGTTCTTCACGTGATGCGGCCCGGCCCCTAGAAGAGGAACCGAGCCCCGAGTTGGACTTGACGCGGGTAGCCGATACTGGGGATGTAGCCGTTGGGCTGCCTGAAGGTCGCACTACGCCCGTTGCCTTGATACTCGGCGCCGAAGTTCACCGTATTGAACAGGTTGAAGAACTCGACAAACAGCCCCAGCTTCCTCTCCTCTGCAAACGAAATGAACTTCGTCGTGCGGAGGTCGAAGACGAACGTCGGGTCCCCGCGCCCCGTGTTGATCGAGACCTGCTTGCCGGTGGCGGGATCGATCCACCGATCGTTGTTGTTGCCGTCGCCGTTCAAGTCCGAGCCGGCCGTCAGGTTGTAGGCCCGTGCGCTCGCCCACTGCACGACCGGTGAGAGCTGCACTCCAAACGGAGCTTCGAGGACGCCGGTGAAGACGAATCGGTGACGTTCATCGGGTCCATTCGGTCCCCATTCGCTGTCCGCAAACGACTGGTCGTAATCCTGCGCCAGATTAGCGCCGGAGCGGTTCCCGGTCGAGCCGCCGTACGAATAGGCGCCCGCCAGCGTGTAGTGAGCCTGCACGGTCATCCGCGGCATGCGGCGCCTGAACAGGAAAGTCAGCGCGTCGTAGCGTGACTTGTTGATGCCTGCCAGGATCCGCACATCAGAGAGATAGTTGGCCGCGCCAAACACCCGCTGGAAATCGTTGGCCAGCAGGCGCCTGCCGTTGATGATCGGATTGATATTGGTCTGACGCTTTTCGTTGCGGCCCTCCACGTGCGTGTAATCGACGGAAACCGTCGTGTCCGCCGTCAACTCGTGCGCATAGCCGAGATGCGCCTGGTGGGTTCGAGGATCAACCATGTTCACGTCGATCCACTGACCTCGCGACCCGAGCGGGAGCCTGTTGCCCTCGGTGGGCTGAGCGGGAAGCGGGTCGATGCCAAGCCGGAACGTGGCGAGCTGCCCGACCCCGATGGCCGTGTTCGTCAACGTGGCAAGGGCGTTGAGCGGCCGCCGTGCCTGTGAGGTGATATCACCCGCGGCTGCGGCGGTGTTGTACTGGTCGAAGTAGAGTCCATACCCGCCGCGCACCACGCGCCGGCCGTCACCTCGCAGGTCGTAGGCAAATCCCACGCGCGGCGAGATGTCCAGCTTCGGTGTTTCCGGATATCCGCCGGCCGGATGCCCGATCGCTTCGAGCGCCTGCCGCGTGGCGTTGATCTCGAAATGGTCCTCGTCCATCAGGTTCAAATCGACGTCGTAGCGAACGCCCAGGTTCAGTGTCAGTCGCGACGCCGCGCGCCAGTCGTCCTGGAACCAGGTCGAGAACTGATGCACCGTGTTGCGGGTATCCGCCCAGTAGCCGTCGCCGTTGATCGCGCCGCCGTTCGCCTGCTGCCACTGCCGGACGATGCCGGGCGTACGGAAGCCCTGGGGATACCGTCCGTTGGTGTTGTTGAAGATCACCGACGGGTCGTCGAAGAAGGTCAACGTGGCGTAATGCTCGTTGCCGTTCAGAATACCCAGGTGGTAGAGGCGGTTGAAATTGGCGCCGAACTTGAACGAGTGGTTGCCCTGCAGCAGCGACACATCGTCTTTGAGCTGGAACACATAGCGGTCGGCGAGCGTTCCGGCGTCGCCGCCGGCCCCGGTGGTGACCGCTGGAAAGGCCAGGCGAGGCTCGAAAATGTCGACGTTCGGGAAGTCCCGCGTGTAGTGCAGGCCGCTCGCCCTGCTCCACACGTCGGCGAGATAGTCGACGTGATTCACCTGGCCCGTGATCTGGTTCAGGCCATTGTTCCCCAGCACCCAGTTGTGCTGGCCGACGGCGCTGTATGCCTTGATGCTGAAGTCGTCGGGCTGGCCGTCGTCATTCATCAGCGTCCAGGTCACCGAGTCGCGGTTTTCGTGCTGGCCCGAGTAGCGCACCATCAATGAGTGCGCGTCGTTGAGCTGCGCAGTGCCTTTGAACGAATACGTCAGAAGGCCGCCGGGCTGCTCGCCGATCCGCGGGTGATCGGGATTGACAAACCCCCGAGGCAACTGTCCCGCAGCGGTCGCCCGGACGAGAAATTCGAGCTCGTTGTACAGGTTTTCAGGGACCGCCTTGCCGATGTCCTCGCGCTGCTGCTCGATCGCGCCGAAAAAGAACATCTGGTTCCGGATGATCGGTCCGCCGACGGAGCCGCCAAACTGCTGACGGCTGAATGGCGATTTTTCCCCGTTCGCCTGTTTCGTGAAGAAGTCCTTTGCGGTCAATTTCCGGTCGCGCTCGTAACCGAACGCTGATCCGTGCAGCACGTTCGTCCCGGATTTGGTCACCAGCGTGACCGCCGCGCCGCCGGTGCGCCCGTCTGCCGCCGTGAACTGGCTCGATGCGAGCTGGAACTGCTCGAGGCTTTCCGTCGTGAAGGTCAGCAACGGGCCGCTGTAGTGGTTGTCGCGGTTATCGGCACCGTCCACGTTCATCGCCACATTGCCGCCCGCCGATCCCCCGTACGATACGGTCCCGACGTTCTCCTTCGTCCGGTGAAGCGGTGCGACCGGCGCCGCGCCGGGCAGCAGCTCGAGCATGCCGCTGATCGTGCGCGTGATCATCGGGAGGTTCTGCACTTCCGTCGTCTCGATCGTGTTGGCGACCTTCGACTGCGTCGTCTCGATTAACGGAGACTGGCCGGTGACGGTCAGCGTCTCCTCGAGACCGGCAACGCTCAGCCGGAAATCGACGGTGATCGTCGCGTTCACGTCGAGCCTCACATTGTTCCGGACCCCTGCCGCGAAGCCGGACAGGTCGGTCTTGATTTCATATGTGCCCGGCTCGAGTCCCGGTATGGAATACAGACCTTCCTCGTTGGTGACGGTAGTGCGCGCCACGCCCGTGCTGACGTTGGTGGCGGTGACGGTAACGCCCGGAAGTACGGCGTCTCCCTGATCGACAATCCGGCCGTTGAAGGTGCTGGTCGCCTGCTGGGCGAAGACCGGAGCCGCTGCCAGCAGGCAGATGGCGAGCCACCACAACCGTCGCGCCGCAGACGTCCTTGGGACCGTGCGCATGGACCCCCCTTTCCTCCCGAAAGAACAGGCCGACCGCGCAACGCGCGCCGGCCTATCTCATCCGGCTCGCGTGCGAGGCAAGGCAGGTGCGCCGCTTATAGCACGCCGCAGCCATGATGTGTCAACAAACTTTCGGGTACATTAGCCGCCTTGCGATGAGCGACAGAAGACGCGCGAAAGCGCCGATTGCGCCGACTGTGCCAATTGCGCCTGCGGCGCAGAGATTCATGCCCGCCGTTCTGGTGCTGTTCGTGGGCAGCGGTTGTGCCGCGTTGATCTACGAGATCGTCTGGTTCCAGCTGCTGGAGTTGATTCTCGGCGCGACCGCCGCGTCCCTTGCGGTGGTGTTAGGCACATTCATGGGCGGCCTGTGCGCGGGCAGTCTGCTGTTTCCGCGGCTGGTGCCGGTTCGCCTGCATCCGCTGCGCGTATACGCGCTGCTGGAGCTGGCGATCGGAGCCGCTGCCATTCTCATCCTCTTTGGCCTCCCGGTGCTGGCGAATTTTTACGTCGCGAGCACAACACCCGGGTTGACAGGGATCCTCGTCCGCGCGCTGTTGTGCGCCGTCTGTCTTCTGCCGCCGACAGTCCTGATGGGCGCAACGCTGCCTGCCATTGCGCGATGGGCGCAAACCACGCCAGCAGGAGTGTCGTGGCTCGGACTCTTCTATGGCGGCAACATCGCCGGCGCCGTGTCCGGGTCGGTGCTCGCCGGTTTTTACCTGCTGCGCGTCTACGACATGACCACAGCCACGTTGGTGGCGGCGGCCATCAACCTCGCCGTGGCGACACTGGCGGCGCTGCTGGCGATGCGGACGCAGTACGAAACGACGGACGCAGTGAAGGCGCCTCGCATTGCGCGTGCCTGGTGGGGCCCGTACGCCGTCATCGGCCTCTCCGGCATGGGTGCGCTGGGAGCCGAAGTGGTGTGGACCCGCGTACTGTCGCTGCTGCTTGGCGGTACCGTTTACACGTTCTCGATCATTGCCGCGGTCTTCCTGTCGGGCCTCGGGATCGGAAGCACGGCCGGCGCGTGGATCGCGCGCGTCACCAGGCGCGCCGGAATCGCGCTCGCCGCGTGTCAGCTCGGTGTCGCAGTCGCCGTCGCATGGGCGGCGCTGCTGATGAACCGCGCGTTCCCGTACTGGCCGATCGATCCGGCACTTGCGGCAGGCCCGTGGTACAACTTCCAGATCGATCTGCTCCGGGTCGCCATCGCCATCCTGCCGGCGACCTGCTTCTGGGGCGCAAGCTTTCCAATCGCGCTTGCGGCCGCGGCACACGCGCGTCCAGAAACAGATCCCGCCTCCCTCGTCGGCCGAGTCTACGCCGCGAACACGATCGGCGCCGTCCTCGGCGCAGTGGTCTTCAGCCTGTTCGCCATTCCAGCATTCGGTTCGCAGACCGCCCTGCGCTCCGTAATCTGGCTCTCCGCCGTCGCGGCGGCAGTAATGCTCGTACGGACACCGCCAGGTGACGCCCCGACCCCGGGGCCGAGGCGGCTGGGTTCACTCCTCGTGGTCCTCGCGCTGGCGGCGATGGTCAGTGCAAGCGTCGCCCCGGTGCCGCCGGAGCTGATCGCGTACGGCCGGCAGCTCGCCACCTTCAGAGGCGCGAGCTACCTGTACGCGGCGGAAGGACTCAACTCCTCGATCGCCGTATCGGAGTCCGAGGGCGGGATCCGCAATTTTCATGTCAGCGGCAAAGTAGAGGCGTCGACGGAAGTTCACGACATGCGCCTTCAGCGTCTCCTCGCACACCTGTCGGCGCTCATGCACCCGCGCCCGCAGACTGTGCTGGTAGTGGGCTTCGGCGCCGGCGTGACGGCAGGCTCGTTCCTGCTCCATCCCGACGTAAAACGCATCGTCATTTGTGAAATCGAACCGTTGATTCCGCGGATGGTCGCGCCCTACTTCAGCAACGAGAACTACAACGTCCTCGACGATCCGCGGGTCGAAATCATCTACGACGATGCGCGGCATTACCTCCTGACGAGCGATGAGACGTTCGACGTCGTCACGTCCGACCCGATCCACCCGTGGGTCAAAGGCGCGGCCTCGCTCTACACGAAGGAGTACTTCGAGCTGGTCAAAGCGCACCTCAACCCGGGCGGTGTCGTCACGCAGTGGGTGCCGCTCTACCAGAGCACGGACGCCGTCGTGAAAAGCGAACTCGCGACATTCTTCGACGTCTTTCCGTCGGGCACGGTGTGGAGCAATCAATATGCGACTGGCGGCGGCTACGACGTCGTGCTGCTGGCCAGACCTGACCCGCTGCGAATCGACCCGGAAGCCTTGCAAACGCGCCTCGACCGCCCCGACCACGAGCGAATCGCCGCCGCGCTCAAAGAAGTGGAGCTGGGCGGCGTCGCCGGCTTGATGTCCACCTACGCGGGCCGGGCTGATGACCTGCGCCCATGGCTGGCCGACGCGGAGATCAACCGGGATCGCAACCTGAGACTACAGTTCCTCGCAGGTATGGCGAACAACGTCTACGACGCCGGTATCTATGAGGGGATGCGCGGGTACTGGCGGTTCCCGGAGGAGATGTTCACGGGCGTGCCGGAGTCGACTGAAGCCCTGCGGCACATCATGATGCAGCGACCGTCGCCGTGACAGATGACGCCGTAGCCGGGTTCTCGACCCCGATTACAGCGCGCTGGACATGGACCGCAGAGTTAGGTAGTTTTAGGGCCGTGAAAAACCTCCATACCATCCTTGCGGTCGTTCTGGCGGTTGTGCTGGCCATGCTCACGGGCTTCCCCGCGGCGGGACAGGACGCCTCCAGCGAAAAACTCTTCCTGCGGGGCGACACGGTCCTGTTCCTGGGGCCCGGGATTCTGCACAGCTGCGCTCACAACAGCTATTTCAAACGCGGCGATCGCATCGGATTTCGATTTACCGCAATCAATCCAGCGACGGGCAAACGCGACCGCGCCTCCCAGCTCGTCGTGCACCTCAACTACCGCGGCCAGACGATCGATTTGCCGATGCGCGATCGGCAGAACCTCAAGCAGCCCGAGCGCGAGTTCTGGATTGCTGAGTGGAAGGTCCCGGACGACGCGATGACGGGAATTATCAACTACACCGTCACCGCTCGAGACCCCCAGGGCCGGACCGGAGAATACAAACCGTTTGACGTTGAGCCGTCCCAGGTCACGATCGTCGAAGAGCGCGCCTGGTTGAAACGTTAAGGCGGTTTCGTCCGCGGCGCGCTATGGCGCCGCACAAACGAAGTTAGACGCTTCGTCAGTGCTGCCGCTGCCCTTGTACTTGGCGACCTGCGGATAGGGACACAGGGGCCGGCTGCGATCCACTTTCCCATTGGTGCTGTGAGTGGCGATCAAGACATCGGGCGCTTTGCCCTGTTCCACCCATCGCTCCAGCGCCGCCATCTTGTCGAACACGTTCGGGCCTTCGCCGCCGCCGCAGTGCCCCATCCCCGGCGCCATGAATAACCGCACGTTGTTGGACGCGTTGGCGGCGCCGCCGAGATTCTCCACCACGCTGTTGTAGTACTTGACCGTATTCACGGCCGGCACATTGGGGTCGCTCCAGCCGTGATAAAGCAGCAGCTTCCCGCCGTGCGCAAAGAACGCCTTCATGTTCGGATCGGTCGCGTTCATGATGAGGTTTTCCGGCTGGTCGCCGCGGACCACATCGCTGTCGAAGTTGAACGTCTTCCAGTCCCAGTTCGGATCCTTGAAGACCACGTAGCGATACTGATCGTAGATGTTGTTGGACGGCTCGGGACCGAGCGCCTGGACACCCCAGCCGAGCTCGGTGCCCGGCACGAGCGAAGCGAACATTTCCTGCCCGGTGCGCGGGTTGATCGCAGGCGAGTAGATCTTCTTCGCCGCTTCCACTTGCGGAGCCGTGAGACACGATGAGGCGTCTCCCCCTTTGCACAACAGCACTTTGGGATCGAAGCTGCATTTCCTCGGGTCGTCGATCAGCCCGTCCTTGAGCCCGTCCCCGGCATCGCACGCGGCCACCGCCGCCTGATGAATCACGGGGTACGTCGCCGGCGGGATGTAGCTGGCGGGATCCTTCAGAACCGCGTGAGCGATCCACAGCGAGATTGCCGTCCGGTTCGCCGGCGCACCGGCGATGATGCCGTCGTAGTCGTCCGGAAATTTCTGCGCTGCCTTGAGGCCCTGGCGGCCGCCGGTTGAGCAGCCGTTCCAATACGACAATCGGGGCGCGCTGCCATAGAACGCCTGGATCACCGCCTTGGCTTTCACGGTCATCTCATGCTCCGACCGCCACGCGAAGTCGATCAGCTTCTCCGGGTGATCGAGCGCGAAGGTACCGCGTCCGCCGACGTGACCGGTGTCGGTGGATGCGCTGGCGTAGCCGGCGCGCACCGCGTCCGCCATCGCCGCATAGCTGATCGTTCCGGCCCATCCTCCGTTGCCGACTGCCTGGAACTTGCCGTTCCATCCACTGGCCGGCAGCCACACCTCGACCTTGATGTCGGAATCGCTGCTGGGCGTGAGGGTCGCGGCGACGCGGCAAAATGCGGGAAGACTCTTGTATGGATTGGTCTCAGCCGGCCGATCGCCTGGAGGAGAGAAATGCCCCGCGGGAACGAGCTCAGCTCGTGTGACGGTCGCATCCTTCAAGGCCAGCGAGGCGAGCGTGTCGCATGGCGCCGCGACCGCCGGCACCGCGGCGAGACACGACAAAGTCCCAATCGCGCAACCCAAGAACCTCTTCATGTCGCCTCCAGCGATCGGAGTATACAGAGAGCGGATACAAAAAGGGCAGCCCCGAAGGGCTGCCCTTTTCTGCCTCGCAACATTGGCGACTGGCGCCGTTTACGAGGTCTTCTTCAGCTGGGCGACGAGCGCTTCCAGCATCCGGGTGTATTCGGCGTCGCTGGTCTGGAACGTCTTGGTGTATTCCTGTTCCGAGATCTTGGCCTTGCCCCAGTCGCCGTCGAACGAGAAGCTCTTGCCGCCCGTGTCAACAGTGTCGTACGGCTGATTACGCCGGCCGAGTTGGAGTCCGTTGGCGCCCAGATCGGCGATCAGCATCTTCGAGTCCTTGATCGACGCGCTGTTCAAGTCGATGTAGACGTCCCGATAATTCTTGCCCTGGAGCTGAGCGTCCATCCGCTCCGGGACGATGTAGCGGGCCTTGACGACGAGAAGCTGGCTGCCGGGGAAATACAATGCGCCGACATACTGATCGCCCTCGATCTTGGCCGCGACGGCGTCAAGCTTCAGGGCATCGAGCATCTTGACGAGTTCGGTTGCCAGCTGCGAGGAACGCGATTCCTGAGCAGCGGCCAGCGCGGGCACGGCGAGCAGCACAAACGCGGCCGCGGCACGGCACAATCCGCCACGAACACGGTGAGTCATGGGCACCCCCAGTTGCAGGATGCGACTTGTATCACCGGATGGGCTTGGGGTCAATCCTGTCAGAACAGGCTGACGCGAACGTTCAGGAATTTGCGGGGATCGGCGCGGACGTCGCGCAGCAGATCGCGGAGCTCGCCGACCGCGGCGTTCATGTTTTCATACAGCTGGCGATCGCGCAGCAGCTGCCCCGCGGTGCCCTGCCCCTGCTCCAGCCCGCTCATCACCTTGTCGAGCCGATCGGACATCGAGTTCAGTCGATCGTAGAGCTGCCGCTCGCTGATCAGCGCCCCCGCGGTCCCCTCGCCACGGCTGATGCGGCCGGTGATCGAGTCGAGGTTGGTTGTCGTCGCCGTCAGCGACTTGGCCAGCGCGTCGTCGTTCAGCAGTTTCCCGAGACTGCCCTCTCCCGCCTTGATGCGCGCGGTGACCGCCTCGAAGTTCTGGAGCGAGGCCTCGAGCGCCTTGGCCGCGGCGGGATCGTTGGCGAGCCGGCCGAGCGTGCCGCGCCCCTGGCCGACGTTGCGGACCACATCTTCCGCCGCCGCGACGAGGCCGTTCATCTGGTTGTACAGCGCCTCGTCCGTGATCAGGCGTCCAATAGTCCCTCGACCTCGGCGGATGTCCTGCAGGAGCACCGTCAGCTCCTCGATTCCCTCGGCAGCCTGTGTGGTCACCTCGGTCAGCGATCCCGCGGCCGGGCCAGCCCGGACGTAGCCCCATTCCGGGATTGGCGTGCCCCGGCTGGACGCGGTGATGTCCACCGCGGCCTCACCGAGCAGCGACACCGACCCGAGCGAGGCGACCGACGTGTCGGTGACGAGCGACTGCATGTCGCGCGAAATTTCCACGACGACCTCGACGCGATCGCCGATCAGGTCGACGCTCGTGACCGATCCTTTCTCGACGCCGGCGACCCGGACAGGCGCTCCCTCTTTCAGTCCCGCGACATTTGGAAACACGGTCTTCAGCGAGTAGCGCTGCCAGAAGAAGCCCCCCTCGCCGCTCAGCAGGAAGATGAGCCACGTGGCCATGAACAGGGCGAACACTGTCACGAGGCCGATTTTCAGCTCCGACCAGGCAAGAGAGCGCGTGCGCGGCATGAATTAGACCTACTAGGTTATGACAGAAACGTCTGCAGGTACGGATCGCCGGACGCCCGCAGCTCGGCGGCATGGCCTTCGAACGAAACACGGCCATCCTTCAACATGATGAACTCGGCTTCCTCCGACTTGTCCGGGTCCGCCGGCTCAATCCGCAGCAGCCCGTCGTCGCGCCGGATCGCCTCGTGGGTGGCGACGTAGAACGCGTCCCGCAGCTGGTGCGTGACGACGATGGAACTGACGTTTTCGAGGTCGCGCAGCTTGATGATCTCGTCGTCCACCGTGCTGGCCGTAATCGGATCCAGGCCGGTCGTGGGCTCGTCGTAGAGAAGGATTCGCGGCTTGGCCGCCATCGCGCGCGCAATCGCCACGCGGCGCCGCTGTCCGCCGGAGAGTTCGGACGGCATGCGGTCGATGTACTCCGCCAGGCCGATGAACCCGAGCACTTCTTCCACCCGGGTGCGAACGAGATGCGGCGCCATGTCAGTTTCTTCGTAAAGCTTGTACCCCACATTCTCGGCCACGGTGAGCGAATCGAACAACGCGCCCTCCTGGAAGACCATGCCCAGATCGGCGCGTACCTTCATCATCTCGAGCTCCGACATGGCGTCGACGCGCTCGCCGTTGACCCAGATGACGCCGGTGTCCGGTTTGAGCAGTCCGAGGATCAGCTTCAGGATCGTCGACTTGCCCGCGCCGCTCGCGCCAAGGATGATCTTCGTTCGCCCGGTGATCAGCGTGAAGCTGACCTCCCGCAGAATCACCTTGTCGTCGAAGGCCAGCGACACCTTGTCGAAGACGACGATCGGCGAGCCAGGGCCGAGCGCTTCTTCGAGTTCCGGTGACCGTTTCGTCGCGTGTGCCACTAGTACAACAGCGTAATCAACAGGCGGGTGACAAAAAAATCGACCGCAATCACCGCCACCGACGAGGCGACCACTGCGTTGGTCGTGGCGCGGCCGACGCCCTGCGTGCCGCCCCTGGTCCGCAGGCCGACATGACAGCCAATCGTGACGATCGCGAAGCCGAGGGCGAACGGCTTGATCAGGCCCATCCATGCGTCCTGCAGGTACAGGCCCTCGATCACTGACGACCAGTACAAGCTCGAAGCCACGCGCAACTGAAAGACGGCAATCAGCCACCCGCCGATGATCCCCACGGTATTCGCCACCACCGTCAGCACCGGCGCCATGAAAAAGCCCGCGAGCACCCGCGGCACCACGAGCTTGCGGACCGGGTCCGTGCCGAGCGCCCTCAGCGCGTTTATCTGGTCGGTCACCACCATCGACCCGAGCTCCGCGGCAATCCCCGATCCGACGCGGCCCGCCAGCATGAGCCCGGTGAGCACGGGGCCGAGTTCCTTGATCATCGACGCGCTGATCAACCTGCCCACGAATGGACGCGCGCCGAACTGGTCGAGCGTAATGCCGGTCTGGAGTGCCAGCACGGCCCCCGTGAAGAAGCCGGTGAGCAGGACGACGGTGAGCGAGCCGATGCCGATCTGTTCGAACTGCTCGACGATGTCGTAGAAATAGAACGGGCGGGTCACGCATCCGCGAAGCGTCGCCATCTGCAGCAGCACGTACTCCTGGATCTCCTGCAGCGCCGACTTCACCCACTCGTCGAGAAGCCTGAGCACGCGTCAGCGGCCTGCCGACAGACCGGTCAGCCCAAGCTCGCGGCTGCGCAGTGTTTTGAGCGCGTCGCGCACCGCCGCCGCACGCTCGAAGTCGAGATTGGCGGCGGCCGATTTCATCTCGGCCTCCAGGCGGCTGATTTCCGCATCGAGCTCCGCCTGCGTGCGGAACGTCTCGCGCGACTCCCGGAGCGACGGCCCGGTGGAGTAATCGCGCTCGTAAACGCTGGAGAGCACGTCGTCGATCTCGCGAACCACCGATTCCGGCGTGATGCCGTGCTCGGCGTTGTAGGCCGCCTGCAGCGCCCGCCGCCGCTCGGTTTCGGCGATCGCGGTCTTCATCGACGCCGTGACCGTGTCCGCGTACATGAGGACGCGGCCGTTGACGTTGCGGGCGGCGCGGCCGGACGTCTGAATCAGCGATCCGCCCGAACGCAGGAAGCCTTCCTTGTCGGCATCGAGGATCGCGACGAGCGACACCTCCGGGAGATCGAGGCCTTCGCGCAGCAGGTTGATGCCGACGAGGACGTCAAACGCGCCGCGCCGCAGATCGCGCAAAATTTCGACACGCTCGAGCGTATCGATATCGGAGTGCAGGTAGCGAACCTTCACGCCGAGCTCCTGGTAGTAGGTCGTCAGGTCCTCGGCCATGCGTTTGGTCAGCGTGGTAACCAGCACGCGCTCCTTCTGGGCCACGCGGTCGCGAATCTCCTTGAGCAGATCGTCGACCTGCCCGCGTACGGGCCGCACTTCGATCGGCGGATCCATCAGGCCAGTCGGCCGGATTACCTGCTCGACGACGACGCCCGCCGCTTTCGAGAGCTCATAAGGACCCGGTGTCGCCGAGACGAACACCACCTGGCTGACGCGCTGCTCCCACTCCTCGAAATTGAGCGGCCTGTTGTCCAGCGCCGACGGCAGGCGGAAGCCGTAGGCGACCAGCACTTCCTTGCGCGACCGGTCGCCGTGATACATGCCGCGGATCTGCGGCACCGTCTGGTGGCTCTCGTCGACGATGACGAGCGCGTCGTCCGGGAGGTAGTCGAGCAGCGTCGGCGGCGGCTCGCCCGGCGCGCGGCCGGTCAGGTGCCGCGCATAGTTCTCGATGCCGTGGCAGTAGCCGATCTCACGGATCATCTCGAGGTCGAACATCGTCCGCTGGTGAAGCCGCTGCGCCTCCAGCAGCTTGCCTTCCTTTTCGAGATATCCGCGGTACTCCTCAAGCTCGCGCTTGATCGATTCCACCGCGAGCTTGGTCCGATCGCGCGACGTAACGAAGTGCGACTTCGGGTAGACCGCCACCTTGTCGAGCTGGCGGATTACCTTGCCGGTCAACGCGTCGAACCACGACAGCTCGTCGACCTCGTCGCCGAACAGCCCGATGCGGAGCGCGTGCTCCTCGTAGGAGGGGACGACTTCGACGATGTCGCCGCGGACGCGAAACGTGCCGCGGCCGAACTCCGTGTCGTTGCGCTCGTACTGGATCTCGACGAGCTTCCGCAGAATCTGGTCGCGGTCGATGCGCTGTCCCCGCTCGAGCGGCAGCAGCATGCCGTAGTACGCCTCCGGCGAGCCGAGGCCGTAGATGCACGAGACACTGGCGACGATGATGACGTCGCGGCGCTCGAAGAGCGAGCGGGTGGCGGACAGCCGCATGCGGTCGATCTCGTCGTTGATGGTCGCCTCCTTCTCGATGTAGGAGTCGGTGGCGGGGACGTAGGCTTCGGGCTGGTAGTAGTCGTAGTAGCTGACGAAGTACTCGACCGCGTTCTCGGGGAAGAACCGCTTGAACTCCTGGTAGAGCTGGGCGGCGAGCGTCTTGTTGTGCGCCATCACCAGCGTCGGGCGGTTCACCGACGCGACCACCTGCGCCATTGTGAAGGTCTTCCCCGACCCGGTGACGCCGAGCAGCACCTGGTGCGCGTCGCCGCGGTTCAGCCCTTCAATCAGTTCCGGGATCGCGCGGACCTGATCCCCGCGTATCTCGAAGTCACTGACAAGCTTGAATTGATCGTGGACGGACGGCACAGCGATTTGTGATTACTGACCTTCTTTGAAGAGGGCGAAGTAACCCTTTCGCGACTGGATGCGCGCGTCTTTCAGGTCGGGGCGCACCACGCGGATCTGCACCCGGCGCCACCGGCCGTCGAGCGCGGCGTTGGTCGAGGTGTAGCCGATGCTGTACTGCGCCCGGATCTGCGCGACAACTTTGTCGTACGCCGCCTCGACATCCTTCATGGCGGTCGGGAAGAATGCCTGGCCGCCGGTGGTTTCGGCGATTTCCGTGAGGCGCGCGCGCTGCACGACGCGCGCGTTGCTCGGCTGGTGCTCCAGGAATCCGACGGTGTGGATCGTGACGTCTGAAGCGCGGACCAGCGTCATGACGTCACCAAGGGCAATCGCGCTCCGTGTATCGCCGCCATCGGTGTACAGCAGCAGAATCGTCCGGCCGTCGTTTTCCGCGGCGCCATGGAGAAAGACGCCGAGCGCGTCGTACATCGCCGTCCAGCCGTCAGGCTGGCGGCTGCGGATCCGCTCGACCATCCTCGGGAAGTCCTGCTGGCCGTACTTCGCGACGCGCACTTCGGTGTCGAAGTCGACCAGCGTCATGTCGACGGCGTCGCTGAGCGTGTTGAGAAACCGGACCGCTGCCGATCGCGCCAGCTTGATGTCCTCGCCCATGCTGCCGCTCGTGTCGAACAGCAGCCCGATGTGCAGCGGCGGCGCCGACGTGGCCTGGTCGCCGCGCGCGAAATAGGTCACCGTCTGCTTCTTCCCGTCCTCGACAATCTCAAAATCATCGACGGTCAAATCATCGATGAAGCTGCCCTTCCTGTCGGTGACGGTGACCCCGAAGTTCACGAGATCGATCCCGGCGCGGAACGTCGGCTGCTGCCCGGAGGCCTGCAAGCCGGCAAAGCCGCGCGGGATCAGCAGCGCGGCGCCTGCCACCAGCGCCGTCACGACAAGCCGGGACCTGAGCGCAGTCATTCCAGCGGTTCGATCCTACACCGGC
>Ga0075418_10003318_pt1 | contig 18370 bp, 22 predicted proteins | sample SoiMetdeltSBSDD2_FD_81776 | JGI IMG/M metagenome (GOLD analysis project Ga0075418, IMG submission 81776) | Bulk soil microbial communities from a Populus tree surrounding site in Tennessee, USA - Soil MetaG P. deltoides SBSDD2 | ecosystem: Environmental > Terrestrial > Soil > Tree plantation... | reverse complement strand
TACTACTTCCACGGCTCAGGGCACAGCCTGGTAGGTGGCAAGCGTTATGACTGGGAAGCCGGGGACCTGATGTTCTCAGCACCCGGCTGGGCTGTGCACCACCACGCGAGCGGTCCCGACGAGTACGTCAATGAGCTCACAATTCAGGACCAGCCCTTCCACTTGGCGCTGGAATCGCTGCTGTGGCAGGAAGACTTGAAGCGTCAGGCGCGGCTACTGGGAGTCGAGTCCGGCTTCGACACGAATCGGTCGGCGCAATGATCTCTTTGGCGCCCAACGAGTTACGCGGCTCCTACCCACCGCTGGTGACACCCTTCCGGGATGGGCGCATCGACCTGGACACCTACGAATCGCTGGTGAACTTCCAGATCCAGTCGGGCAGCCACGGCGTGGTGGTAGCCGGCACCACGGGAGAACCCGCCTTATTGACGATTGACGAGCGCAAGGCACTCGCGGAGGCGGCCGTCTCCGCAGCCGCCGGCCGGATTCCTGTCATGGTTGCCACCGGGGCGCTCTCTCTCGCCGACAGCATCGAATTGACGACACATGCCGAGGACATCGGCGCCGCCGCCATGCTGGTCGTGACTCCTGCGTTCACCCGGCCACCGCAACGAGGTCTCATCGGCTTCTACGAGGCGGTGTGCAAATGCACCAGCAAGCCGGTGCTGATGTACCACATTCCCGGCCGGTCCGCGACCACCGCGTCGGTGGACACCCTCGAAGCCATCGCCGAGCGCTGCCAGAACTTCGTCGGCGCCAAGCACGCCTCGACCGACCTCGGTTGGGTCACCGACGTGTTGGTACGCCTCGGTGCGGACTTCCGGATCTTCGTTGGCCTGGAGGAGCTTTCGCTACCGATGCTGGCGCTCGGCGCGGCAGGCATGGTCAACGCGGTGTCGAACGTGTTCCCCACCGCGATCGCCGCGCTCTACCAAGCGGTCCAAGACGAGAAGCTCACCGAGGCCAGGCGGTTGCACCAGTCTCTGTGGGAGCTGAACAAATCGGTCTTCTTCGATACCAACCCGATTCCGATCAAGTACATGATGCGCAAGCGCGGACTCATCCCAACCAACGAGGAACGACTGCCCATGGCCCCCGCCACCCCCGAAGTGGAGCGGCGCTGCGACCTCGTCCTGGCCGCCGTAGACGGACTCTGAGATGGCACGAGACCAATCCAGAAGGGAGACACTGGCATGACACACAATGTGGTGACAGGTGCCGCGTCAGCATCGGATACGGTACGACGGATTCCACCCCCATCGGGTCCACGTGAACCGTTGAAGGTCAACGTATTTGACATGATGACCGGCGCCGCATGTCAACTCTTGCCGCTGTTTCCTTACCACGACGCCGGCGCCATCGTGCCGTGCGGGGCTGTTTTCACCGGTGAGCCTGACGATGCCGAGTTTGGCCACTTCTTCCACTACAACACCGTGGAAGAAGTGGCAGTCACGTTCGGCGCCAACGAGGCAATGCTGCAGACCGGACAGGTCTTCGTCACTCAACAACTGCATGGCGTCAACTCCTTCCTGCGCCATCCCGCGGACCCGGAAGCATTCATCCTGATGACGATCACCCAGCATCAGGCCGAGGACGGCGACCAAAGCGAGGCGATCCTGTTCCGGTGCCAGAAGTGCCACGAACAACTGCTGCGTCACGACTACAACGCCACCCCGAAAGGGGTTGAAGGTCATGACCCGTCGCAGTGGGGCGGATCGCCAGAGGACGAAGTGGCGCCGTTCGTGACGATCTGGGGTAGCAACAAGGCTGCCGTCGACTACAACAGCGACGAGTCGGTGCGCACGTGCCCGAAATGCGGTCACGTCAATGCGCCTCATCCGCAGTCGAAGTGGGGTTGGCAGCGCTACGTCGATCAGGTACGGGCAGCGGATTCGGCGAAGCAGTCGTTGCGGTCGGCAGCAGCCCAGTCGACTAAATCGAAGGAGGCGTGATCATGGACCGTCGCAGAATGCTGCATGCTTTCAAGGCCGCCGCGGAGATCGGCGACTACGAAGAAGTGCCGGTGCTGCCGACCAATGTCGACCCCCAGCTGTTCATGTCCCGAAACTCCGTGGCACAGCCGTTTCATCTGATTTGCGGCAAGGACACCGTTCTCGTCCAGATGTCAGGCACAGCAGACGTGTTCTTCAAGGACTCCTCGGTCAACCGATTCCACATGACTGTTGGCGATCATGTGTACGTCCCGGCAGGAACGCCGCACCGCGTCGTGCCATCCGAGGAAGGCGTCCAGATCCGCTATAAGGCCCGGGTCGCCGGTCTGGAGGGGGTTTCCTGGTACTGCCCCGGCTGTGACGGCGAACTTCACCGGGTCGAATGGGACACCGCGCAGACGGTCTCTCAAGACGCTTACCGCGACGCCTGCCTCGCCTTCAACGCCGACGATTCACTGCGGCACTGCACCGACTGCGGTGCGCAACACCCGCACATCGACATGGCGCCCTTCGCCGCGTGGCAGCCACTCGCCGAACAGCTGCGCACCGAACTCCTTACGTCCTGACCACCAGCCATTCCCGACACCCATTGAAAGGCTCCACCATGCCCACGTACCTCACCACACATCTGTCGCCAGGCCTGTCGGCCGACGAAATCGCCGGCAACGCACCCGATGTCGCCGAATCGAAGTACGCCACATTCCGCAACCTGTACGTCAACATGCTGAGCGGGTTTCTCGTGTCGATCTACGACGCCGACGACCAAGCAGCACTCGAGCGTGAATTCGAAAGGGTGGGTTTCCCGTTCGAAGAAATCCACGAGATCCACTTCGCATTGGACGCAGCGGCTCTGCAGGCCATGATTCAGGGCAGCCCAGCCTCGTGACCGAGCCCATGGTGGATCGTCGCTACACCCTGACTTTCCAGGGCGACTGGGGCCAAGCCAACCTTCATCGCATCTGCGGATGGCTCAGCCAAGAGGTCGGTGATCGATCGGCACCTGGATCGCGGTTCTTTATTCGCAACGGACGCGGCGGAGCGGACGCAATCGAAAATGTGCTCTCCGGCGAGGTCGACGTGGCCCTGATGACCCCCACCGCCGCACTGGGCATGGTCAGGGGCGGACTCGGACCGCTCGCGGTCGACGGCGCACACCGGTTGCGGGCGCTGGGCACGTTGCCGCAGCGTGACCGACTGGTCACCTGCGTGGACGCGGCGCTCGGCGTGTCCACGATGAACGAGCTCGCTGACCGGTTGCCGCAGTTACGCATTGCGACAAGCCCGGACGATGGCGTGAACCTCATCGGTCTGGCTGCACACCGTGAACTGCAGGCTGCAGGCGTAGAGCCGACTGCGGTTGAAAACACCGGCGGTGAATTCATATACAGCGAGCGGCCGTTCGCGTCGATCGCCGCCTTCCGCGACGGAGCGGCCAACGTCTTGATCCATGAAGCGATCATGACGCCGCACTGGCAACGCATTACCGAGAACAAGCAGGTCGTCTATCTCGATGCCACACGCGAGGTACTCAAAGCGTTCGACGAATGGCAGTGGCCGTCGGCCGTGGTCCCGCAGGGCTACCTTCCTGGACTGGACCACGACCTCACGGCACTGGAGTTCTCGGACTTCCTCGTGATTTGCACCGAGGATCTACCCGGCGACGTCGCGTCGCTGATCGCGTGGAGCATGACGGCCACCCGGGATGCACTCGAGGTGCAGTACCGCCATATCCCGCCCGACCGCAGTCCGGTCACCTATCCGCTGGATCCGAAGGCCATCGCCTCTGCGCCCATCCCGATGCATCCCGCAGCCGAATCTACATACAGCGCAATGCGATCCGATGAAGCCTCCGCCAAGGAGTTGATCTGGGCCTGAAGAGCGACCCGCAACGATCCCCTGTAGGAAAGGAACCATCAACGCCCATGACTGCCGCACCAGCCGGTGACCTCGTCGAGGACGAGCGGTGAACCATCGCGACGCCGCACCGATCGACACCGATGTCCTGATAATCGGTGCCGGCCCTGCCGGCCTGTTCGCCTCGTACTACGCCGGATTGCGCGGTTTATCGGTAGTGCTGCTCGACTCGCTCGCCGAAGCCGGCGGACAATTGATGGCGCTCTACCCGGACAAGCCGATCTACGACGTTGCCGGACTACCCGAGGTCACCGGCTCCGCCTTGGTCGCCTCGCTGATCACCCAGGCCGAACTTGCGCGGCCCACATGGATTCTCGGCGAGCAGTCGGCGGAGCTGGTCGCGATCCCGCCCAGCGAGGACTCTGTCGTCGCTACCGGTCCGCCGCGCCGCTACACCGTCACCACCGACAAAGGCAGCCGGATACGCACGGGCGGGATCATCATTGCGGCCGGCGTCGGCAGTTTCCGCCCGCGTCAGCTCGCCCCAGCCGATCCCTTCGTCGGCCGCGGTGTTCAGTACACCGTGCGCGACATCGCCTCCTATCAGGACGTCGATGTCGTCATCGCCGGGGGCGGGGATAGCGCGGTCGATTGGGCAAACATGCTGTGCCCGGTGGCGAGATCGGTGACGTTGATCCATCGCAGACGAAGCCTTGCCGCACACCACATGTCGGTGAAGCAACTCCACGAAAGCAATGCCAGAGTGATTCTGGACAGCGAAATCATCGAAGCGCATGGGAGCCAATGGCTCGAGGCGATCACTGTGCGCACCCGTGCAGGCGACGAATCGGTGAAAACGCAGGCCCTGATCCCGGCTCTCGGCCACATCGCCAATCTCGGTCCGCTGCTCACATGGGGTTTGGCCCTGGACGGTCGCCAGATCGTCGTGGACACCACGATGGCCACAAACATCCCCGGCGTGTTCGCCATTGGCGATGTGACCGCCTATCCCGGCAAGGTTCGCATCATGGCCGTGGGCTTCGGCGAGGCCGCCACCGCAGTGAATAACCTAGCGGCCCAAATGGATCCACAACAACCAGTCTTCCCCGGCCATTCCACAGAACTCATGGGACCCGGTAGTTCGCACGATTCAAATAGCCGGCACAAACAGCTGTAAGCGAGGAAAAAAGCAATGGCATATGTAATCGGCGCCGCGTGCATCGAAGAACTCGCCGGGTCTTGCGTGGATGCGTGCCCGGTCGACTGCATATACGAGGGCGAACGTAGGCGCTACATCAACCCAACGGAATGTATTGAATGCGGCGCGTGCCTGCCGGCCTGCCCGGTACACGCCATCACCAATGGTCAAAATGCTCAACCGGAATGGGCGGCGGACAACGAGCAGTTCTTCCTCGGCGTACTGCCCGGCCACTCGGAGCCCCTCGGCGCATCCCCGGGCGGCGCATCCTTGCTGGGCAAAATCGGCACCGACACCGAGCTCACCGCGAAAACTACTGCACCACAGACGAACACCGACTAGAAAGATGATCCGTTGACGGAAATCGATACCACCTGCACGTCGTCAAACAACACGTCAGACGGCCGGCATCTCGCCGGGGTTCCGCTGATCGACGTGGAGGAACTCGATCCCCAGGTCCGGCGCCGTCTCCAAGCCAAGATCGACCGCCTGGGCTACCTCGGTGACTTCTTCCAACTCACTGCCCACCAGCCCGAAGCATTGGCCGCATTCATCGACTACACCGACGCCACCAAGAAGGCGCTGCCCGACGATCTCGCTGAGGTGGTCGCGTTGACCGTGGCGACCCTGACCGGCAATGACTACGAGCGCCACCAACACGAACGACTCTCGATCAAGCTGGGCTTGACAAAGGATTGGGTCGAATCGATCGAACGACTCGCCCCCGAGTCAACCGCGCTCACGCTCGAACAGCGCGCGACCCAACGCTGGGTGCTGGCGGTCCTTCCCAACCATGGCCACGGCAGCGAATCCGAGGTCGATGAACTCGTTCGCACGCTGGGTCCCCGCGACGCCATTGCGGTGGCGCTGATGTGTGGACGCTACGTCGCGCATGCCACCATCGCCAACAGCTTCGGGATTCAGCCGCCGGTCGCCTCCATCTTCAGCGAGCAGACAACACTCTGAAAGCTCTTCTGTAAGACTGAGCTGAGAAGAGGACATCACGACCACGGTGACGACGCTGAATCCGTCCAACGGTCAAGCGCTGCACACCTATCCGGTGACAACTCGCTCCGAGTTGAGCGCTGCGCTTCATACTGCCGCAACGATTCAGCGTGAGTGGAGCAGAACTGACCTCGCCCACCGTGCGCAGGCGTTGAGAAACACAGCGGCGCAGCTGTCCCAGAACCGGGATCGCCTGGCACTACTTGTCACTCGCGAGATGGGCAAGCCCATCCGAGAAGCCCTGGCCGAGGTGGACAAGTGCGCTGCCGTCCTCGATTACTACGCGGAGCGCGGGGAGAGGTTCCTCGCCGACGAGATCAATGACGACACGGACGCCGACCACAGCTGGGTGTCGTTCGATCCGCTGGGCGTCATATTGGGCATAATGCCGTGGAACTACCCGCTGTGGCAGGTGTTCCGGTTCGCCGCCCCAGCATTGATGGCTGGTAATGCCGTATTACTCAAGCACGCTGCCAACACCACGGGATGCGCCCTGGCGATTCAGCGCGTGCTCATCGACGCCGGACTGCCGCCCGGCGTTCTCACCGCGCTCGTCATCGCTGAGGACGATGTGCCCTCGGCAACAGCGCAACTGGTCGCGGACCCGCGAATCGCCGCAGTGACCCTGACGGGCAGTGAACGTGCCGGGAGCGCCGTGGCGGCAATTGCGGGCCGAGAGATCAAGAAGTGCCTCCTTGAACTCGGAGGTTCCGACCCATTCATCGTGTTGGCCGACGCCGATCTCGAGCGCGTCGCAGCCCACGCCGTCCGGGCACGGTTCCTCAACGCGGGACAGAGCTGCATTTCGCCCAAGCGGTTCATCGTCGAACAACCCGTTGCGACGCAGTTCACGCGGCTGGTCGTTGAGGCCGCGGAGCGACTCAAGACCGGTGATCCCGAAAAGCCCGACACTGACATCGGACCCCTCGCCCGCCGGGATCTCCGCGATGCGTTCGCACGCCAGGTGCGGTCCTCGGTCGAGGCGGGTGCCGTTGTCTTGGCTGGCGGATGTGCACCTTCGGACTGTGCTGGGAACTACTACCTGCCAACGGTTCTCGGTGGCGTACGGCCGGGAATGCCCGCCTACGATGAAGAGATGTTCGGTCCGGCAGCATCCATCATCACCGTCAACGATGTCGACCACGCCGTCGCCATCGCCAACGACACCCCCTACGGCCTGGGCGCCAGCGTGTGGAGTTCTGACCTCAGCATCGCCCGATCGGTGGGACAACAGATCACCTCCGGAGCATGTTTCGTCAACGCGGTTGTGACATCCGATCCTCGAGTACCGTTCGGCGGTACCAAACGCAGCGGCTACGGCCGAGAGCTCGGCCGAGCGGGTATTCGTGAGTTCGTCAACGCCAGGACATGGTGGGTAATGGACACGGCACGCGAACTGTGACCTCGCGGCCGGTGTTTCGATTACGGGTGCAGAGCATCGGCAGCATCGGCGACGATACCCATCAGAGTCTCGCTGATGCGGCGCTTGTCCGCATGGGCCATCCGCGGACGCGGCACTGCGGTGCTAAAGGCCAGCCTCGGCAGGTTCTCGCGGAAGGGAAACGCCACAGCAACCGACGAGACACCGGCTTCGCTCTCCTCCGAGCTCCACGAGTAGCCACGGCGGCGGATCTGCTCCAGCTGGCGATACAGCTCGCTTCGGGTCGCGACACTTCGATCGGTGAGGGTCACGAGTTCTTCTGCGGGATAAAGGCTGTCGAGTTCGGCGAGTGACAGGGCGGCCAGCATCGCCTTTCCGGATGCGGTCGTGCTTGCCGGCAGTGACACGCCGACGCGGGACGCGGTCCGCACCACCCCCGAGCCTTCAATCGCATCGACGAAGCAGACCGACGCGCCGTCGAGCATGGTGAGGTGCACCGTCTCGCCCAGCTCCAGGTTGAGCTTCTCCAGATATGGGTGCAATGTCACACGGAAATCGAATCGATTCAGGATGGAGAAGGCGACGGTGGTCAATGCGGCCCCGGCACGGTACGCCTTCGTCTTGGGGTCCTGTCGGACGAAGCCGCGGTAGACCAGCATCGCCAACATTCGGTGAGCACTCGACGACGCCACCCCGAGGTACTCGCTGACCTCGGTCAGCCTCAACTCGGTGCGTTCGGCGAGAAGCAGCAGGACCTTTAGGGCGTTATCCACCGATTCGATCGGATATTGCGGCGTCGGTCCGCTTGCCGCGACATCCGTGACCGCAGTTTTCTTCACAGCAGAGATAGTAGCGACGGCCGAGGGGCGTAGCCACGACGCCGCACTCGGACCCTGCAATGCACGGACTTCCACTTTTGGCTCTGGTCACGTGCGTGCGTCGAGCCGTGCCACCTCGTAACGCCAGGCCGCATCGGCGTTGAAGCTGGGTCCCAGGTCGGGCAGATCGTCCCAGTCGCTGTCGTCGATGTCATGCAACACCCCACCCGCGGCGAGGACACGTAGCGCCATACGTGCCATCTCATCGAGGCCGATCGCCTGAAGTACCGCCTGTTGCACCGATTCCGCGGTGCTGACGATGCCGTGCCCGCGGCAGATAACCAAGGGTCGATCACCCATCGCCGACACCATCGCCCCGGCCAGTTCGCGGTTGCGGATCAACACCGCCCGCGGGTACACGGGCACGCCTCCGCGCGCCAAAAACGCCGCCGGAATGTCGAACGCCCCGCAGATGGGTCGCATCGCGATGCCGGCGAGGTCAGCGGCGACAATGTTGGCCGGATGCAAGTGAGCCACCGCGCGCACCTGCGGCCGCGCAGCTAGGCACTCGACATGAATAGGCAGCTCGTTGGGGACACGATAGCCGTCCAATTCACCTGCGGCACCGGCTGATCCATCGAATCGGACAAGTCTGATGTCGCTTGGCCTGGTGAACTCGACGCCAGTGTCGTCGTCGCTGCGGCAACGGACCAGGAACGTCTCTTCGGTGATCCGCAGGCTGATATGTCCGAGGACGCCGTCCACCAGACCGCGGCCAGCCGCTATCCGGCATGCGCGTGCCACCAGTTCTCGCTGCCGGTCAAGCTCGTCGGTGAAGCTCACTTTGCACCTTCCATAGCTACGGGGGTGGGCATCGCGCTCAGCAGTTGCTCGATCGCCTGCCTGAGGTCGGTGTAGGACATGTTGTGGGCCAGGGCTTTACGGCCGGCGATGAGTGCGCGCGGCCAGTTGACGGCAACGATCCCCGACAACGATGCTCCATCGCAGCTGCTCAGCACAGCGAAACGCTCAGTCGCCTCGTCACCGATGACCTCGACGATGTCGCAGGTGCCGACACCAATCTGCCCGGCAATGCGGATCTTCCAGTCGTATTGATCACTCCACACATACTCGATCGGGGCGAAGGCGATCAGGTTTTGGGCGTGAATAATGTTGTGCGCCACCGTGTTGGCCTGCTCATGAGCATTGGTCCAGTGTTCGTGACGGGTCAGCAGGCCCCGACGGGGGTTATGCCAGCGGGCCACGTCACCGACCGCATACACATCGGGGTTACCGATCGCGCGGCAATACTCATCACAGAGGACGCCGTTGTCGATCCGCACGCCCGACGACGCCAACCATGCATCGTTGGGAACTGCGCCAATGCCGACCACACACGTGTCGGCGGTCAAGGCCGCGCCATCGCTGAGGTCGATGTGCAGCCGCCCGTACTTTCGGCTGACGTCGAGGACGCTGGTGCCGAATCGAGTGTCCACGCCGTGGTCTTGATGCAGACGGATGAACCGGGCACCCAGCTGGTTCCCGGCGATCCTCGTCATCGGCGCCGTGTTGGGGTCGACGAGTGTGACCTGCAGTCCCATCATGCGAGCTGTGGCGGCGACCTCGGACCCCACGAACCCCGCACCGATCACCACCAGATGCCCGCCGCGCTCAAGGTCGGCGCGCAGTCGCTGCGCGTCGGACATGGTGCGCACCACGTGCACTCCCGAAACTGGCCATGTCGACTCCCTGGCGCTCGCTCCCGTCGCGACAACCAAACGGTGATAGGCGACGTGCTCGCCGGTATCGAGCTCGACCAGGTGCTCCGCCAAATGGAGGCGGCGCGCACGAGAGTTCAAACGCACTTCGACGCCCAGTTCGTCAGCCTCGACTTCGGTTAACAACGCGATCTGATCAGGCCCGGCCGCACCGGCGAGAAACCCCTTCGACAGCGGCGGCTTGTCGTAGGGCATTACTGCTTCGTCGGACAACAACACGACACGTCCATCGAATCCTTCGCGCCGCAGGGCCTGCGCTGTGCGCACACCAGCAACTGAGGCGCCGACAATGACGACGCCGGCGGTACTGCTGCTCATCGCTCGACGCTCAAAACCGACACCGGGCAACTGTGGGCAGCCTGCGCTACGCGGCTGTAGTCAGTCTCAGGCACGTCGCTATGTAGGAGGACGACGCGTCCGTCGTCGTCGATATCGAAGTAGTCGTCAGCCGCTGCAACACAATTCGCGTATCCCTGGCACAGCCGCACGTCGGCGTTGATCCTCGCCATGCTCATACCACCTCCGCTGAAGATTGCGGGTACGTCGCGGCCTGCTTATCGGCAGGGCGTGACCGACTCGGGCCCAAGCTGAAGCCCCCGTCCGGGTGAAGCGTGTCACCGGTGATGCCGCGTGCGCGGTCCGACGCTAGGTACACGAAGCTCCACGCATGGTCATCGCCCGACAAGGCCACATTCAACGGTGTGCGCGCCGCGAGGCTGCGGGCACGATCGGCGGTGTCGTCCAAACGAATTGAGCTCTGGCCCAAAGACTCCAGACCGCGCAGATCGGTATTGACCGTACCGCCAGGGGCCACCCCGTTGACCCGGATGCGCGGAGCCAGTTCGTAAGCGAGCGTCGCGACCAACCCGCGTACCGCGAACTTCGACGAAACATAAAGCGCGCCACCACGACCCGGATAAAACGAGGAGGCTGACTCGGCCAGCACAATGGCCGATCCACGACCCTGCTGCAGCGCCGGGATGGCCGCCTTGACCGACTGCAGGTGGCTGAGCACGTTGACGCGGAACATCTCGACGAAAGCACGCTCGAGATCCTCGGCGGCGATCTCACTCAGCCCTCGGTAGAAGTCGAACACTCCCACGCAGTTCACCAAAGTGTCCAACCCGCCGAATGCCTGCACCGCCGTCGAGACGGCGTCGTCATTGGCTTCCCTGGTCGTGGCGTCGCCCGCGACAACCGGCACATCACCGGCCTCTTGGCGCAGGACCGCGCACTTGTGCAGGTCGCGCTCCAAGACTGCAACCCGAGCGCCCTCGTCACGGAACGCGTCGACGACGGCACGGCCGATGCCCGAGCCGGCGCCGACGATCAAAGCGCGCTTGCCCTCGAGTGAGCCGCTCACAGCTGCTCCTCTCCATCCGGTCCATCCGGGATCAACGGTGCGTGCATGCTGCCGACCATCGCCGCCAGCGTCGCGGTGTTCTGCCGCGTCAACGCCTCGACTTCGAGGGCGTCCAGGCTGATCCACTGTCCCGTGCGGGGCGCCGTGACGAGCAGCCGCGACCCATTGCGGGTGTCGATTCGGCGGATCTCGGTCGAGGTGAACTCGTTGGCGACGGTGATCGGCTGCCCAACAACCGAATCAAGCAGCTTGTCCAGTTCTGTCGCCCGCGAGGCTGCATCCTCGTGGTCGCCGCCTCGGTGCAAGTCCTCCCTCATAGGAAGATCGCCAGATTCTGCATACGGATGACGGACTCGTCGATGAAGATGGTGCGCCGCGCTACCTTCCAGCGGTCCTCGAAGCGCAGCAGGTCTTCGCGACCACACGACACCAAGGCCGCTTCGTTGACGTCGCCGCGACTGCGGAACAAGAGTTCGGCCGACTCAACGATCAAATGGTCGTCTTTTTCAGTGGCAAACGTACGCACGTTGGTGACGTAATGACGCAGCCGAGATGGCGGGTCCTCGGTCCAGGCGTGCTCAGTCAGGAAACGCGCCACCCTGCGGCTCAACGAGTATTTGTTCTCGTCGAAATGCGCCATCCCGGGCGAAGAATCGAACCCAGCGCCGAGGGCGGTCGTCACCCGTACCGGCATGACGTAGTGCACATCGTCGGTAAGCAGTTCGAGCCACTCTTCGTAAGCCTGGGCATCCAGCAAATACGCCTCGTCGACGAGGAATCGGTGCGCCACTAGGTGACGTTCGTCATCGAACGGCAAGCTGTCACCGACACGGTGATCGCGAGGAGCGTGGCCACCTAGGACTGCCTGCTCCGAGTAGGTGCCCCCACGTCCGGCTCGCCGAAAACCGACGACCCTGTCTGTTCCCGCCGTGCTCATGCCCGAGTGACCTGTCGGTCTGCGGTCATCGTCGACGCGTCGACGCAGCTGGTCTGGATCAGCGGCGGGATGCCGTCCATGCCGGTGCCCAGTCGCATGGCCTGAGTCGAGACGGCTGGTTGCTCGAGATAGTCCGCCCACAGTCGTAGCAGCGCACGCTGATTGGCCTCGTTGTAGCCGATCTGTGCAACCCCCGGTCCATGGAACACTTGTGGCCCCAAGTGCTTACAGACAGGTGTGTCATCCTCGAGCAGACCCATCCGGCTATTGAGCTGCAGTCGCCGCGCCATCGAGCCGGCGGCGCTGTTGGTCAATGAGACCCAGTTTTCAACGTCGTCTTGCTCGAACATCCCGGTCGAGCCGAAGCACATCAGGTATGCCTTGTAGGAGTTCTTCTTGTATTCCTCGGGTGCTTCAGCGTCAACCGCAAACCACGAGTAGACCTCGGTCTCGTGTTCGCTGATCGGTTGCCACATCCGAAAAGATATGAACGGCAAGACGTTCTCGCCATCCTCGACCTTCGGCCAGTTGTGCACCATGCTCATGTTCGGAAAGCACGATGCGGCCGAGATCATGAACCCGTCATCGCCAACGAGACGCTGTTGATCCGGAGTCCAGACCTCCTTTATGCGGTCGATCATGTCATCGGTGTAGCCGACGTAGCGCATCCGCTCGCGGAAGTCGCCGGGGGGCAGTTTGTAGGTCGTGCCGCCGCCCTTGTCGGCCCAGTACGTTGCGCCGTCCTTGCGCTTTTCCGCCTTGGGCTCGCGAAATAGGCCGATCTCCACCACCGACGTATGTGTCTGGGGAGTGTGGTACATGTCGCCGGCGAAGTTCTCGGGACCGATCTTCCAGTTGGCCTTGATGCGCCACCGTTGCGGACCCCGGACCTCAAGGCCGGCCTTGCTCTGCCTGGTGTAGAAGTCCAGATAGAACGTGAAGTCGCCGAGATACTGGTCCAAAGGCTCGGCACCCGGGTCCATGCTGATGAAGATCAAGCCGTTGTAGCTGGCGAGATTCGGTGCAGGCAACAACGTTTGGCCGCGCTTCTTGAAGCCGTGTTCGCCGCCATAGGCCTCGCCGTGAAACGGCAGACCGATGATCCGGCCATCGTTGCGGTAAGACCAGCCGTGGTAGGGGCACCGGAAGTTCGACGCATTGCCCATCTCCGCCCGGCACACCTGCATGCCACGGTGCAGGCACATGTTGAACATCGCTCTGATATCGCCCTTGGAGTCGCGCGTGATGATGAACGAGTCATTGAGAACCCGTCGCACCACGTAGTCGCCCTCCTGGGGAATCTCTGACTCGTGGCCGACAAGCACCCATGCGCGGCTGAAAATCCGATCGCATTCCAGGGCGAAGAGCTTGCTGTCGTTGTAGATGTAGGCAGGAATCATGCCGCGCCGCACGGCTTCGAACACAGCCTCGTGATCCGTCATCGAACCCTCCAGTGCGCATCACCGAATCTCTGACAGACAGAATTATGATTCCGCTAGATAGAGAATGCTCTACCGGATGACTGGAGTCAAGTAGCCGACGACGACCTCCAGCCCGTTGCGGAATGCCGGACCGGCTGTCAGCGACAACGTGACCGGGATCTGCATGCTGGCCTGAGTGCCGATCTGATCCTGTCGGCCGCCGCCACCGTGCGGTGACCGTGTCGAGATACCGGCGAGTCCGGCTGGGAGCTGTAAAGCCCTGTGCAACAACGATAGTAATCATGCGGATTGATCGATTCCCGATCCGCAAGTTCGGCGACCTGGCTCAACCTCACCACCGTCACATCGCCGCTTACCCACCGCAACGACGTGCTCGGGGTCGCACCGCACCGCCTGCTGTTTCGCTCGCGTCACCCACATCACCCGCCCCGGCCCGCTACAGGTTCAGCATGAACGATCATGACGAATTTCTTGACAGCGTGGGGTGATCTGGATGACACTGAATTCGCCATGGTGAATTACGTGCTGGCAGCACCAGCCGCTGCCGATGTCACGGTCGACTGGGAGTGCCATTACCCGGGGCGACCTGTTGCCGTAACTCGGGAGTCAGCGTCGGCCCCACTGCCACAAGCGTCATCGATGGGACGGCTTCACCGCCGCTGTCGGCGGTACCGCAGGGGTGGTCTCGTACCGAGCAGCGGGTTCCCCAGTACAGCCATACCAGCATGCAACGGCTGTCTGCGACGGCGTCCTCACCACCGCGGCCGAGCTATGACAGCACCACACGAAGGAGACGAGCATGACTCAGACCGCCACAAGCGTCGGCCCGGCGAATCAACACGCGCGACGCATTCCCCTGCCGACCGGGCATCGTGAACCGATGAAGGTCAACGTGTTCAACTTCATCACCGGTGCGACGTGTCAGCTGTTGCCGCTCTTTCCCTACGACGATGCCGGAGCGATGGTGCCGTGCGGTGCAGTCTTCACCGGCGATCCCAAGGACAGCGAGTTCGGCCATTTCTTTCACTACAACACTGTCCAAGAAGTTGCGGTCACCTTCGGTGCCAACAACGGGATGCTACAAAGCGGTCAGATCTTCGTCACCCAACAGCTGCACGGGGTGAATTCCTTCTTGCGAGACACCACCGACCCCGAGGCATTCATCCTGATGACGATCACCCAACATCAGTCGGAGGACGGGGACCAAAACGAGGCGATCTTGTTCCGATGCCAGAAATGCCACGAAGAACTGCTCCGCCATGAATACAACGCGACGCCCAAAGGCGTTGACGGCTACGACCCGTCGCAATGGGGCGGCTCGATGACCGACGAAGTCCCGATGTTCACCACGATATGGGGCACCAACAAAGCTGCGGTCGACTATGACGACGAGTCCGTCCGCACCTGTCCCAAATGTGGCCATCTCAATGCCCCGCATCCACACCACAAAGCAGGCTGGCAGCGCTACCTCAACCAGGTACGCGCAGCGGAGTCCGCGAAACGGGCATTGCGCTCAGCGGCACAGTCGGCTACGGAATCAACGGCGGTGTGAACATGGACAGACGCAGGATGCTGCACACGTTCAAAGCGGCACAAGAAGTCGGAAACTATGAGGACGTACCGGTGCTTCCGGCCGACGTCGACCCGCAGCTCTACATGTCGCGCAACGCCGTGGCGCAGCCGTTCTATCTGATTTGCGGCAAAGACACTGTCGTCGTGCAGATGTCGGGGACCGCGGACATGCATCTGAAGGAGTCCTCGGTTCGCCGGTTCCATATGGCGGTCGGCGACCACGTGTACGTGCCCGCCGGAACCCCCCACCGCGTCGTGCCGTCCGAGGAAGGCGTGCAGCTGCGATATAGAGCGCGGTCTGCTGGGCTGGAGGGCGTTGCCTGGTACTGCCCCGGATGCGACCGCGAGTTGTACCGCAGCGAGTGGGACACCGCTGAAACAGTCTCTCAGCAAGTCTATTTCGATGCATGTGTCGCCTTCAACGACGACGAGTCGCTACGTCACTGCCCCGACTGCGGCGCCCAACACCCACGCATCGACCTCGAACCTTTCAGCTGCTGGCTGCCGCTCGCGCAGCACCTGCGCGACGAGTTGCTCACCTCGTGACCAGCGAGCAGTGCTAAAACCCGTTCTGATCCAATGCGGCCCGGTTTCGTGACCAATCCACCATCAATGCTCCGATCACACTCTCCTGTCGCACTCACGCGACCCGTGCCGCCCCGCGACAACAGGCGTTCGACACCGCCCGTAGTCACTCAAACACAATGCGAGCGTCGTCGTCTGGGGTAGCCACAAGCACCGCAAGCGATCGCGTAAGCGCCCATCGCGTTTCACCCAGTCGCCGTCGACGCCGACGGCGCATATCCCGAGTATCACCGTCATTTCGAGCCCGACAGGGAATTGATGTCTGTGTGCACCATCGATGAAAGGAAACACCGGCCATGACCACTTCAACCACCAGCGATCTCAGCGCCGACTGGATCACGCTGACCACCACCGACGGGCCGATGCGGGTCTACCGGGCGCGTCCGCGCGCCGGCGAGGCGCTGGATCCACCGGCTGCGGTCATCGTGTTGCAGGAGGCTTTCGGCGTCAACGACCACATTCAGGACGTGACTCGCCGGTTCGCCGAGGAGGGCTACCTAGCGCTCGCCCCGGACCTCTTTCACCGTTCCGGAAAGAAGACAGTCGATTACTCCGACTTTGACACCGCGATGCAGCTGATCGGTGAACTCGGTCGCGAACCGATCATCTCCGACGTCGCCGCGGTGCTGGCCACCCTCGCCGACGATGACGGAATCCCTGCCGATCGCATCGCGGTCGTCGGGTTCTGCTTCGGTGGCCGCGCAGCGTTCACGGCGGCTACCGCGCTTCCTGTCGCCGCCACGGTCGTCTTCTACGGGCCAGGTATCGCTAGCGGCCCCCACGCGGTCGTGGACCAAACCGCCCAGATCACTGGCCCAGTACTGCTGCTTGTCGGTGATGCCGATCCCACGATTCCTTCCGCGGATCTCGCCGCGATCGAAGCGGCCGCCTGTCAATCAAATGTCAAGCTGCGCTCGGTGGTCTTCGCCGGGGCCGGGCACGCTTTCCACTGCGATGCGCGACCGGACCAGTACGTGGCTGACGCCGCAGGCAAGGCATGGCAGGACACTACAGAGTTCTTGGCCCAGACCATCACGCGACGGACGTGAACCGCACCGCGGTGCGGCCATCCGACTACCTGAGATTCCTTGCCACCTACGGCTATCCGCGCTCACCGAGAGAAGAAGTCTTCACCGGTAAGCGCGCTTCTGAAGGGGTCGATTCCGAATATTGCAGCTTCGGGGGTGACCGTCCGATAGGCGGCGGCGAATTGGCGCAGCCGAGTGGCTAGCAGTCGCTGCTGCGCGTTGGCGGTGTCGATCTCGCGTTGCATCGAATCGAGGCTTCGTCCATCATCGACACCAGCCGCTGCACTCCGGCCGCAACCCGCACGTCCGTCGCTGCCCCACCCGTGCGCTCGTTCTCGGAACGACTGGCGCTGCGCTGACTATCCGTGTGGGCATCTAGCTTTGGTAACTGTGCGCCAGTTCTATTGATAGTCGTCAGCGGCGGCATCCATGCTGAGGCTGACTCCGCTTTTGCGGCGGTGGCGGTATCGACCGTAGGTCAGTAGGGCTCAGACTTGTTGGGCCGGTGGACTGTCCGAACAGCGCCTGTCCGGCAGCAAGCAAGTCGTCGACGTGCGCGACATAGGCACTCACTGAGCCGGTCACCAATCAACGTTAACCAGCGGCTGTGGTCACAACCACACCCAAGCGCAGGTGTCTCGGGTCGAGTCGGCGAGGTCAGGTGACTCGCTTCACCACGACGTGACCCGACGGAAGCTGGAGTACTACACATGGCCACCGGGGGTGGGGGCATCGATCACCGCCGTCGGCGACACCGCCAACTACACATGTTCAGGGCGACCTGGAGCGGAGAAGTTCGACATGATCACCTCGCGTCGCCGTAGGTTGTTGGGTACGGGGATCGTATCGCTAAACTGTTGGCCATACGGTAAGCGCATCTTCTGAAGGGAGCGTCCTGTGAACAAGGACGACATGATCCTGATCAGCGTCGACGACCACATCGTCGAACCGCCGGACATGTTTCGCAATCACCTGTCGAAGAAGTACCTGGATGAGGCGCCGCGGTTGGTGCACAACCCTGATGGGTCGGATACGTGGCAGTTCCGCGATGTGGTCATTCCCAACGTCGCGTTGAACGCGGTGGCGGGTCGACCGAAAGAGGAGTACGGCCTGGAGCCGACAGGCCTCGATGAGATCCGGCCGGGCTGCTACAACGTCGACGAGCGCATCAAGGACATGAACGCCGGCGGCATCCTGGGCTCGATTTGCTTCCCGTCATTTCCTGGTTTTGCCGGTCGGTTGTTTGTGACGGAAGATCCCGAGTTTTCCCTCGCTCTTCTGCAGGCGTACAACGACTGGCATGTCGAGGAGTGGTGCGGGGCCTATCCGGCGCGCTTCATTCCGATGTGTCTGCCGGTGATCTGGGATGCCGAGGCCTGTGCCAAAGAGGTGCGGCGCAACGCCGAGCGTGGTGTGCACGCCCTGACGTTCACCGAGAACCCTGCGGCCATGGGTTA
>Ga0075418_10003316_pt1 | contig 18374 bp, 17 predicted proteins | sample SoiMetdeltSBSDD2_FD_81776 | JGI IMG/M metagenome (GOLD analysis project Ga0075418, IMG submission 81776) | Bulk soil microbial communities from a Populus tree surrounding site in Tennessee, USA - Soil MetaG P. deltoides SBSDD2 | ecosystem: Environmental > Terrestrial > Soil > Tree plantation... | reverse complement strand
TCCGACCAGATCGGGATCCAGCGATTTCAGGTACTGCGTGATGCGATCGAGAACGCGCGAGTTGCTGCGCAGATAACCGGCGCCCGGCACGGGCAGATGAAATGCCGGGCCCGTCCCGGTGGCGTACCGGATGTTGTACAAGACGAAACGCATCGTGAAACTGGAGCAGTTGCAGGCAGCAAATCGCAGCGCGGCATTCTATCGCACCGGCTACACCGCTGAACGTGCAGCGGGCCCGAACGGTTCGTGCGCACAGGCCTACTAGGGGTTTCCCGGCCTGCCAGGAGGTTCTCGCGTACAATCCGGGGCCAGAGGAGGAGCGAGTCAGGTGAGTATTTCGCAGCAGAATCCGGTGCGGGTGTTCGTCAGCCACGCCTTCGAGCCGTCGGACGACTATCACCGCGTGTTCGAGTACCTGGAGAGCGCGAAGAATTTCTACTACCGCAACTGCAGCGATCCGGAGCAGCGCGGCACGGGCGAGCGCGACAAGCTGAAGGATGAGCTGCGCCGCCAGATCTCGCTGGCCGAAGTGGTGATCGTGCCTTCGGGGCAGTACGGCCAGTACCGCGAGTGGATCGACTTTCAGCTCAACTGCGCCAAGGGACTCGACAAGCCGGTCGTCGTGCTCGAGACGTTCGGCGTCAAGCAGAAGATGCCGGTGCAGCTCGAAGCGCTGGCCGATGAGATCGTGGAATGGAACGAGCGCGAGATTGCGGACGCGATCCGGCGCCAGGCGCGTCACGAGGACACGACGCGCTGGGACACGATCGACTTCAAGCTGGACTGATCAGTCTTCGCCGACGGCGCGCAGCTTCGGGCGCTGCGCAGTCTGGTTGCGCGCAATGATGCCGAGCATGTCGACGATGCGCATGGCCACGCCGCCCGCTTCGATGTCGGACATCTTGCGCACCGTTGCCTGCACGGCGCTCTCGCCGCGCAGCGGCCGCACGCTCGACATGCAACTCGAGAGGGAGCAGAACTCGTCGCGGATCTCCTTGGGCACTTCTTCGGCGTCGAGGTTCGCCAGGTGCATGGCGTAAGCCTCGGCCAGTCGGTGCTTGATCGGTCCGCTCGACGCCAACATGGAAGTGGCGGCGAAAAAATGCTCCCAGGCGCTGCTCATGCAACTTACCCCGCGTTGGGTCAGTAGAACCGCTGATCACCGGGGAAGGCAGTCCACGGCGAGCAAATGACGGTGCGCAAATGATGAGAATTTACTTTAACTTCGCTTGGCAGCTTTTCTTACGTCCGCTCAAGCGCCTAGAGCCGGAATATACTCCTGCAACTTCGAAAGGCAAGCAGGCGGCAACCGCATTTTGGATGCGTCAGGACTGTAGACCGGGAGCGATGTCATGACTGGTGTGAATGCAGTGGTGCTGATCAAGGCGGAAACAGCCCTCATCAACGAGCTGGCGGAGCAGCTGGCGGAGCTGCCGGGCGTGGCCGAAGTATTCTCGGTCGCCGGCCAGTACGATCTCGTCGCGCTGGTACGCGTGCGCGAGAACGACGAGCTCGCGGACGTCATCAGCAATCGCATGCGCAAGCTCAGCGGCATCCTCGGCACGGAGACGCTGATTGCGTTTCGCGTGTACACGAAGGCCGAGCTCTCGGCCGGATTCGACATGGATTGAGCGGCGGGCGGGCAGCCCGTTTTCTGCGGGATTTGCCGTGCTGCTAAGTACGTATAATGTATATTATGACAAATCTAGATAGACAAGTTTGAAAGCCCCGCAAACGCGGGGCTCTTCCGAAGTCTGCGAATCGCGCCTACCGGTTGACCTGGTGGACCTGGCCGCGAATCTCACCGGCCGGGAACGTCGCCGTGTGAACGTTGGCGTACATGTTTCCCGAGCGCAGCAATCCAACGAGCTCGTCGAACGCGCCGGCGGGCAAGCCAGCCGCTGCGCCGCCTCCGCCGATGTCCGCAGCTGTGATCGTTCCTTTGACCGTGCCGGGAGACGCCGGGCAAGCAGGAGCTGTTGGATTGTTGCCCACATTGGTGCAGAAAAAGACGATCACGTTGCCCGTCGTGTGCCGCTGACCAAGGTGGATGTGCGCCTGTTGTACGGCACCGCCTTCGAGGTCGGCATAATTGAGCTCGAACTCGATCGTCTGCGCTTCGGTATCGATGGTCGCCCTGAGAGTGCCCGTGCCAGTCGTGGACAACGTCGTCGGTACTTCATTGACCGACTTCAATCGTGCAAATACTTCGATGTCCTTGTTGCGGCGTGAATCGTGCGCGTTGACGGATCCGGCGAGCAGCGCCACCACCGGCAAGGCTGCTGCCAACAGATATTTGTGCTTGATCATTGGAACATCCCCTGATTTTCCAGTTGAGATTACAACCGAGCGGAACGTAAGTGCGCGACCGGCGCGCTTAGGTTCTCGCTCACAGCCAGCCGCGATCGGCAGTGAAGTCGACGGTCAGCCAGAAATTCGGCCAGGCAGCATTGAGGCGCTTCGCGATGTCCCGCCGGACGGAATCCGCCGCCGCGGTGTCGATGCGCGAATCCGGTGCGACCAGCACGTGAATCTCGACAAAGCGCGCGCGCCCTACTTTTGCGACGTAACTCGAATAGTCGACGAAGGCCCGCTCGCGCACGATCGTGTCCATGACTGAATGCACCTGAGAGTCGAGCTCATCCGGCGCGACTTGCAGCACATCGCTCAGAGATCGCCACAAGCCGATCAGCGGCACCGGCAGCATCGCGAGTGCAATCAGCAGCAGGGCGATTGCATCGAGGTATGGAATCCAGCGCTCGAAGCGAGTGCCATGCAAACCCAGCGCGAACGCGAACCCGATCAGCAGCGCCAGACTCAGACAGGCGCTGACCAGCCAGCTCCGTGAGTCGATCTTCAGCATCGGCGACTGCAGGGCCCGCGCCCGCCGGGCCAGGAACAGCGTCATCGTAATGCCGATGACGCTCAGAGCGCCTGCCCACAGCGCAGCCATTCCGTACTCGACTTCGGCGCCGCCGCTGGCGAGGCCGTTCACTGCATCGACAGCAGCATAGATGCAGGCGACGACGAGGATGCTGTCGCGCAGGACTGCCACGAGCGGCTCCAGATGCCAGTAGCCGTATTGGAACCGGTGGCTCGATCCCTGGGCGATGAGCTTGACCACGACCAGCGACACGATGGTCGGCACGACGTCGACGAAGCTGTACATGCCGTCGAAGATGATCGCCTGCGAGCCCGTAGCGAGCCCGCTCGCGACGCCTACAACGCCGAGGAAGACCGTCAGGGCGATCGAGAACTTGAGCGTGCCCTGCTCCGCGTTTGACTGCTTCGGCTGCACGGGCCTGAAGCGTAGTCAGCTACCGACACCACGATCTATAGATGCTGCGGGCAACCACACCCGCAGAATCAGGGATCGACAGTCAGCACCTGCGTGCCACCCTTCAGAGCTTGCGTCGACAGGAAGTCGGTCAGGTACAGCAGCTTGTCCGGCGCCCAGGCATTCACCAGCGCCATGCGAAAGAGTTTGGCCCCACCGGAGGGAGCCTCACCGAACAGTGCGACCCCACGATCCGCGGCACTGACGCTGAGCAACAGCGTGACCTGACCGGGCGTGCCAATCGGCTGCGTCGTGCCGAAGCCCGGTCTGACGGCTGAACCCGTTGTCCTCACCGGCTGCGGCGGATCATGGAACTGCGTCATGAACATTGCATTGCCAGTGGCATCGTACTGACTGCTGACGAACCCGTCCCCCACGAGCGTCGGCAGGTTCGCCGAATCGATGATCTTCTCGAATGTCTGGATGTCGGTTCCCGTCAGGCTTTCCGTTTCCAGAAGCGCAGCCGCATTGTCGGGGCGCAGGAAGTCGACACGCAGTCCCGGCGGGGCCAGTACACGGGCGTTGGGCGAGGCGCTGACCTCGGCAATGTAGCTCTGCACCGGACCCGACGCCGGCTGTACTGAATAGCCGACGCGCGCTGCATCCGGGCTGCCGCCGACTGTGTTGCCGAACTGGAAAGCGGTGCTGAAGAGTTGATCGCCGGCGTTGAGCGCATGGTTGAGCCGGATCTCGTTGCGCGGATTCGCCGGGTTCACGTAGTAGAGGTTGACGACTCCCGCGCGCTTCGCGTTGAGAAGGATCCGCGACTGATCGGCCGACACGGCATACGACATCACGTCGTCTGTCGGCGCGGGCGGCGAGACGGAGAGCGGTGTGCTCTGATCGGCCGTCGCCACTGCCGTGCGATAGAGCGCAAAGGCGAAGCCATCACTCGGCACGCCAGCAAGGAAGTACAGATGCTGCGAGTCACTGGAGAATTGCAGCTGCCGCGCGGCCGTCGCGTCCGGCGCGCTTGCAGTATGGATCACTGTCGGAGCAGCGACGTTTACCAGGATGACAGCAATCGTGCCGGGCGGATCCTTCGCCGCGATCGCGCCGATCCACTGTCCGTCGGGACTCACCACGTAGTCGTCGCTACTGTTGGCTACAGTGGGCAGCAGTTTCATGCCATTCGGCAGCTGGATGCGCACTTGCGTCGCTGGATCCGCTGTACGCACGAACGACAAGTCGGTCGGCAGATTGGACTGCGACAGATCCTGGCGGCGATACACGACCGTGCTGCCGTTGGTCGCAGGACGGAAACTGCGCATCCGCAGAGTACCTTCGGTCGCCGCGGTCAGCTTCACGGTCGGCGAGACGAAGTCCGTCAGGTAGGCCTCGAACGAGCCGTTGACCTGCTCGTCGCCATTCAAGATGACCCGGAACGGTGTGACGTCGACGAACACGACTGCCGTGGCCACCGAGGATGCCGCACGCGGATCCGTGACTTTGTATTTGAAGCGCGTGACTCCGCGAAATCCGGCGGGCAGGCCTGAGATTGCGATGCTCCCGCCCGCGTTGACGCTGGCCGTGCCGACCTCGGCGGGCGATTCGATGGTGACGGTGAGGGCGTCGCCGTCCGGGTTGGCATCGTTCTGCAGCACGTTGAGATTCGCGATGCCGGCGCCGGCAGCGGACAGGATGTCGTTGTGCGCAGTCGGTGTGTCGGGCACTCCGCTGATCTGAATGGTGATCGTGCCGTTCACGCCGGCACCTTGCGAGTCTTGCACGCGAACGGCGAACGAATCGGTGCCGAAGGCGTCGCGGCCGGGTCGGTAGGTAAACGAGCCGTTCGTGGCAAATGCCGTCACCGTTCCCTTGCCCGGATCGCCGGTCTTCGTGAAGGTCAGCGCGTCGCCGTCGGCGTCCGTCGCGGTGACCTGCGCGGCAAGGTCAGTGTCTTCGGTCGCGGAGAACTGCACGACGCCGAGAGTCGGCGCCCGGTTCTGCGGCGTGCCATTGCCTCCGCCACCACCTCCGCCGCCACACCCAGCAACCACCGCGCACATGACCACCATGACGGCGCGCCCCGTCCGAGCATCGCTCGATGAAAGCATGGCTCCCGCTGCTCCGTGTCGCTTGTTCGAGTTTTAGTAGTGCGATCGTCCCTGATGCCCGATCGCTGGCACGCAGCGTAACCGCTGCGACAGCGGTTGTGAATTGGGTGCCCCTAGCCCGGATACCGCCCCTGCGCACGCCTCCTAGACTGCAGTCACTCTCGCTGCGGAGACCTCCATGAAGTCCGGCATCCTTGCGCTCGTTGCCTTCGCCACCACATTGCCCGCCTGGTCCGCAGATGCGCCGCCAGCCGCCGCAGCGCCAGCAAAGCCGACGCCCGAGCAGATCGTCCAGGACTTCCGCAAGGACCTCGAGGCCAAATCGGCGGACGTGATGGCCAAAGCGCTGACCCTGTCGGCCGATCAGGCCTCGAAGTTCTGGCCGCTCTACAAGGAATACCAAAAAGAACAGGGTGCGATCGTCGAAGGCCAGATTCAGGCGACGCAGAAATACGCGGCTGGCTACGGACACCTGACCGACGCCGAAGCGCTCGCGTACGTCACCGCGCTCCTCGAGCGCGATCAGAAGATCCATGACCTGCGCGTCAAGTGGCTCGCGAAGTTTCAAACCGTCGTGCCGGGCGTGACCGCGGCGCGCGCGATCCAGGTCGAACGGCGCCTTGGGCTCGTGCACCAGGTCGGCGTTTCGTCGCAGGTCCCGCTGGTGCGCTGAGCGTCAGGGCCGGAACCACGCGTTGCCCACCTGCAGGTAAATCGCAGTCGTCTCGGAGCTGAAGCCGACGTCCATGCCGGCGTGCAATCCGAATTTGCGAGCGAGCTCGTAACGAAAGCCGACCGCGCCGCTCGCGATGTCCTGCGAATTCGCAGAGTCCCGACGCGTGCTGCGCGCTGTGCCCGCACCTGCTGCGAAAACGACGCTCCAGCGATCGCGGCAGCGCCAGCGCGCTTCGATCTCGCCAGACGCCATTTCGTCGCCCTGATAGCGCATCGCCTGCACGCCGCGCAGCTCGATATAGGGCCGCAGGAAGAACGGCGTCGAATCGGACGCCCGCTGGTAGTCCGCACGCAGGCCGAGCGTCACGGTGTCCGCGACCGGGTACCAGCCCATCACGACTTGCTGGAACCGCTCGAACTCCACGCTCGCGCCCAGCTCCTCGCGTGACGCGAGGTAGACAGTCTCGGCATTAGATGCCGCGAGTCGGTGTGAAGACATTGTCGCGGCTGTCGAATTCGAGAACGGCCGCCGGCGCCGATATCTCGACGTCGACGTGATCGACGAGCCCGGGGAACACCGGCTCGTCGCGCAGCTTCGGCTCGACTTGCGCGTAGATATAGCGCAGTCCGATCGACCACGGCGATTTCGGCGTGATCTGCCAATTGCCCTGCAACAGAGCCACATCGAAGTCGAGCGAATAGCGAATAGCCTGGTCGAGCGCGGCAACGTCGAGGCCGAGCCCGGCACCGTAGAAGTCGAGATTGATGTGTCCGCTGCCGCCGCCGGCGAGCGTCTTCAGGCGTCCGTCGAGCCAGCGGCTGGCGTCGCCCGCGAAAGCCGCGCGGGTGCCGTTCTCCGTACCTAGTGCGCCGACGGCGGAGATGTTCGGCCGTGCCCAGCCCTGTTCGCCGGCTTGCTTGCGCGGCCGCAGAAACATGCCCACGAGTCCGCCGCCGTAACCGACGGCCGGCTCCGTGATGACGACGGGCACCGGAAGAAAGCCTTTGGGCTCTTCGAGGAAGGAGCTGACGTCGAACCGGCCATCTTGTGGATCGCGGAATCGACTCGCTGGCGCCGCGGACTCGGCCGGAGGCCCTGCTGCCGCTACGGTTTGCTCGGGCTCCTGGACGTAGCCGGTCTGCGGCGCGGCACAGCCGAGCGTGAGTAACAGGAAACGGACGACTCTGTTCGACAACGCATCGCACCGCGCAGGTTCGAGCGCCATTTCCAATCAGATTGCAGCGCGCGTCACTCCGTAGAAGGGGCGCTGGACAGAGTTGTGCGTTACGCTCGCTGACAGAAAGAAACCAACAACGGGGAATCTCATGAAGCGCCCTCTCCCGCTCCTGGCCGCGCTGGCAACACTGACCGGCTGCACGACCACGCAACACACTTCGCCGACGGTCGCTGCTGCACCGCTGCCCGAGATCACGATCTATCACCTCGAAGGACGTCGCTCCGAGCGCATCGTCTGGCTGATGGAAGAGCTCGGCCTGCCTTACAAGCTCGAGTTCAAGCGCGGCGACCTGATGGGCTCGATGGCAGCGATCAAGGCGATCAATCCGGGGATGCCGGTCGCGCCGACGGTGAAGTACGGCGACCAGGTTTTCGTCGAGTCGGGCGCGATCATCGAAACCCTGCTCAATCGCCATGCGCCTGGCAAGCTGCAGCCGGCGCTCGACAGTCCCGACTATCCGTATCACCTGATCTGGATGCACTACGCGGAAGGCTCGCTGGCCTCGCGACTGATCGCCGACTATCGCGTGTGGCGCGTGCAGCCGCCGAAGCAACGCTCGCCGCTGGTGGATTCCGAGCAGGTCGTGCAGTTCGCCGAAGACTACCTCGGCAAGCACGCCTGGTTCGGCGGGGGCGAGTTCTCCGCAGCCGATATCATGATGAAATTCCCGCTCGACTTCGCGACCTCGCTCAATGTCGTCGACGCTCAGCAGTTTCCGAACGTCGCAGCGTGGAAGGTGAAGATCGAAGCGCGGCCGGCGTATCAGCGGATGCGCGCGAAAGCGTTGCCGAATGGAATGGTCGGTGCGTTGCCGGCATTGCCGCAACACGCACCGTCAGGTCCGCGGACTGCCACGCCGCCGTCGCAGTAGAGGAACGACTACGGTCGCGCGTGACGCGGCTGATAGACGCCCAGCTTGCCGCCGCCCGGCAGGACGACTTGCGTCAGCAAGCCCCAGCTCATGCTCTGCACGGCCGAGCACGCGACGCCGTGCTCGGCCATCTGCTTTATGAATGCCTCGACGTCGTCGCACATCAGGTAGAGCTCGTGCACGTCGTTCCTGCTGCCCGGGTGAACGGCCACCTCGGCAGGGGGCAAGCTGAAAATGAGCCAGCCGTGACCGACGTCGACGTGCGGGAACGCGAGCACGTCGCGCAGGAATGCGCGATCGGCTTCGGGCTTCGAGCTGTAAATGATCGCGTGTGCTCCGGTGATCATGCGCCCTACTCCAGTTTCAGCTCCATGCGCACCCTGCCGTCGTTCGTCAGCGAGGCGCTGCGGTCGGTGGTAATGAACAAACGTTCCGGCGCAACTGCCGTGTTCGCCAGAACGGCGCCTTGCACGACCTGCGCGCGCTGCCTGGCGAGCGCGTCGAGCGTCGGCTGATCCGGTTGCAAGGTCTCCAGCAAACGCGCTTCGATCCAGCTGGTCCGTGCATTCCAATCGACGCCGTTCTCGGTCTTGGTTTCTTCCGGATACGCCGGCGCATCCTTGGCCGTTTGCTTGTAGAGCGCTTCGAGCTGCGTCAGTCGCTTGCGGATCGCCGCCTCGTCCGACGCAGGCGGGAGCTGCGGCACGCGTCCGTACAGCGCCGACTCGGCGATTGCCTTGCCGTCCTGCTCCGCGATCAGTGTCACGGGCACGTCGAGCTTCAACTGCGGTCGCTGCGCGAGCGCCTGCGATAGCTTGTTGAGCTGCTCCACCTGCGGCGGCTGCAGCTCGGTCGAGCCCGCAGCAAAGTCGATGTACTGCATCTCCTCGCCGCCGCCGAACAGCGCGCCGAGCGCGGCGAACGGCGCAGTCACGATCTTCGTCAACAACCCGAGCACTGCCTTCCAGATGATCGGCCCGAGGCGGAATTTCGGATCGTCGAGACTGCCGGTGACCGGTACCTGCAGATCGATCACGCCATTGCCATCTTTGAGCAGCGCGACCGCCAGCTTCATCGGAATCGGCGCGGCATCCTTCGAATCCGTCTTGTCGCCGAACTCCAGGTTGTCGACGACGATGTGATGCTGCGCGTCGAGCTGGCGATTCTCGACCCGGTAACGCAGCTCGGTGGACAGCTTGCCCTTGCTGATGTTGTAGCCCGCGAACTTGCCGGAATACGGGTTGAACGTCGTCAGCTCCATGTTGCGGAAGTTCAGCGCGACGTCGGAGTACTTCGCGGCCGCGAGCAGGTTGACCTCGCCGGTGATGTCGACCGGCGCGTAACGATCGACCTTGCCTGCGAGTTTCACCTTCGCTCGCGAGTCGGGCTGCGAGGAGAGCCCGGTGACAGTGCCCTCCAGGTCGAGAATGCCGGCGGAGAACGACGGCGTGATCGAATAATCAGCGAACAACGCGGAGCCGCCGCTGATCGCGATGGACTTGATGCGCATCGGAGTCGGTGGCGACTGCGCTGCTGCGGGCTGCGCCTCCGGAGCAGCTTCGGTAGCTTCAGTCGCATCGCTCCCGCCGCGCTGGAGCGCGGCCGTGACATTGAGCGTACGGTCCTGACGAATGATCACTCGCGCGTACGGTTGACGCGCGACGATGCGATCGATCGTGAGGCGGTCAGGATTGTGCGACACGTCGATCCCCGTCACTGCCAGCTGCCGCCACTTGAGGAGATCATCGTTCGCAGGGCCGGTGATCGTGTGCAGATCGGCCACCTGCATGTCGCCGCGAAATTGCATCCTGGGCGATGCGCCCTCCTCCATCGCGGCTGACAAATCGCCCTTCAGACTCAAGCGGCCGGATCGCAAAGTCAGCTCGGTGGCCTCGGCTACGTACGGTTGCAGGATCGACAGGTCGAATGCATTCAAGTCGAGCGCGAGCGCCGCCGTGAGCGGCTCGAGTTGCATCTCACCGGTGGTCTTGAAGAGCGGCTTGCCGCCGAGTCCAAGGTCGGCAGCTACATTCACCTTGGCGCCCTGCTCGCTGCTCAGCCCGCCGATGCTGATCGCGATCGGCGTAACGCTGAGCTGCACAGCGGGCGCCACGGCGCGATCCTCGAGATCGGCCGTGGCGTTGGCGATGCGAACCTCGCCCACTGCCCAGTTCCATTGCGTCGATGTTTGCGGAGTCCCGCTCTCAGCGGGGCCCGGGTCAGTCGGCGCCGGCGCTTCGCTGCTCTTCGTCAGCCGATCGACGCTCAATGATCCATCCGCGTCGCGACTCGCTCGAACGTGTGCACCCTCAACCTCCACTTTGTCGACACGGAGCGAGCGAGTGCCGAGCGCGAACTGCGTGCCGAGGACGCGAACCTTCGGCACGACGGCGACCGGCTGCGAATCCGCTGCTGCTCGTTCCGCGACCGCGAAGTTGTCGAGAGCGATCTCGGGCAAGGCGACGTCGAGCAATAACGTCGGATGCAGCGACAGCCGATACGTGCCCGCAAATGAGAGTGTGCCTGCAGTGAGCCGCGTCGGCAGCTGACCTTGCAGGTAGCTGTCGATCGTCTGCGCTCGCAATTGTCCGATGGCGAAGCGGCCGTCGGAACCGAGCGGCTGGGCCGTGAACCGCCCCGACCAGTTCAAGGTCTCGCCGTCCGACGAGCTCGCCGCGAAGTTGTATGCATTCTCGTGATTGAGGTCCGTTCGGAAGTCGGTCAGCGCGAAGCGGATCGGCGCCAGCGTCGCGGTGAACGGCTCGGGGCGCGTGCGATCCTCGAAGTCGACGCGTCCATCGTTCACGGCCAGCCGCCCGATGCGGACGCGCGGCAGCGGCGTTTCGGTTTGAGCGGCGGCTGATGCAGCCTTCGAGCTGGCACTTGCCAGATGAGTCACATTGACCGTGCCGTCGCGCTCGACGATGAGGTTCACGTCCGGCGCATCCAGCTGTACTTCCTTCAACACGACGGCGCGCTGCCAGATGGAAGCGAGCTCGGCGTTGACGACCAGGCTTGCGAACGTCGCAATCGTGTCGCCCGATTTCTCGGTCAGGGCGGCGTCGCGAATGCTCAGCCGGAACGTGAATGGATTGAAGGCAACCTCACCGAGCACGAGACCCCGGCCCAGCTCCTCGCTCACGTATCTCTCGGCGTTGACGCGCAGCAGGTGCGGAAGCCACAGGAAACCGACGAGCGCATAGACGACGATCAGGGCTGCGGTGATGCCCAGCGCAAGGCGATGCAATGCGAGGATTGCAAGCAGCGCTCGAAGTATTGGCAGAGGTCGGCTTGCCAATTCTCGCTCCTTCGCAGGTTCGTTGGCGCGATGGCGGCGAACGATCATACTCGCCTCGGTGCTGACCGACAGTAGTGGGAGAGTACATGGCGAGCCGTCTGTTCGAGCCGATTGCAATCGGCGAGGTCGAGTTGCCGAATCGTCTCGTGGTCGCGCCGATGTGCCAGTACAGCGCCAGCGACGGCTCGGCGACCGACTGGCACCTGCAGCATCTGTCGCAACTCGCCTACTCCGGTGCCGGCCTCGTGATGGTCGAGGCCACAGCGGTCGAGCGTCGCGGTCGGATCACGCACAGCTGTCTCGGCCTCTACAGCGATGACAACGAGGCGGCGCTAGAGAGAGCACTGCACGCCGCACGACGGCTCGGCGGACCGACGCGGTTCGGTCTCCAACTGGCGCATGCCGGGCGCAAGGCTTCGACGCATCGCCCGTGGGACGGCGGCGCGCCGCTCGGTCCTGCCGAGGATCCCTGGCAGACCGTATCGTCCAGCGCTACGGCATTCGGCGAAGGTTGGCATGTTCCTCGTGCATTGACGCGCGATGAGATCGACGCAACCGTTGCAGACTTCGCGCACTCAGCACGACGCGCCGTGCGCCTCGGCTTCGACGTGATCGAGATTCACAGCGCACACGGCTATCTGCTGCACGAGTTCCTGTCGCCGCTCGTCAATGCACGAACCGATGATTTCGGCGGATCGCTCGAGAATCGCCTGCGCATGCCGTTGGCCGTGATCCGTGCGGTGCGTGCCGCAGCGCCGGCGAATGTCGCCATCGGCTTGCGAATCTCGGGGACAGATTGGGTCGAGGGCGGCTGGGACGTCGCGCAATCGATCGCCTACGTGCAGGCTGCGAAAGCGCTCGGGATCGCCTACGTGTGCGTATCGAGTGGCGGTATTCGTGCGAAGGTCACTGTACCGGCAGCGCCCGGCTACCAGGTTCCGCTCGCACACGAGGTGCGGAAGGCTACCGGCGTTCCGACTCGGGCGGTCGGGCTCATCACCGATCCGCGCCAGGCAGAAAACGTTCTCGCGGCCGGCTCGGCCGACATGGTGGCACTGGCGCGAGCTTTTCTCGACGATCCTCGATGGGGCTGGCGCGCGGCGGATATGCTCGGCGCGAAGGCGCATTCCCCATCGCAGTATCACCTCGCGCGCACCGAGGGCTGGCGCCGGATACGCGATCAGATCGAGACGAGCGTCTAACCAGCTTCTTCGGTGGCGGCAGCGAGCGATGCACGCCGCGCACGAGGTGCGCGGCGCTGCAGGTACATGATCCAGCCGGTCACCGCGAACACCGGCATCGCGAGGCTCGCGATCATGAACATGATGACGCCGGCGAGGCCGAAGTAGCTGCCCGAATGCAGCGGGAAGATGCTCGACACGAGCCGCGCTGCGCGCGGCTTGTCCGCGTAACGCTCGCGTTTCACCACTCTGCCCTCGCTGTCGATCGCGAGTGTATTGAAGGCGCGATCGTGGCGCGGATGCTCCTCGAGGTAGCGGAACTCCATTGGCTTGCCCGGCCGCGCCGCCAGGTTGACGTTCATCGACGCAAACCTGCCGCGCGTTTCTTGCGCGAAGATGTCCCACGCACGCGCGAAGGCAGCGACGTCCGGGCCGCCGCCGCGTTCGGACTGCCCGGGACCGCGCGACTCACGCGACCCTTCGGGTCCCGACGGCCGCTCGACGCCCGCAATGCTGTACAGCCCATCTCGATACCACTCGTACGACCACTGCAGTCCTGTGAGTGCGATCACCAGGTACACCGGCAGCACCCACGTGCCCACGACCGAGTGAAGGTTCCAGAGGAATGCGCGACCACGCAGGCCGAAATCCGGAACCAGCCAGGTCTTCCAGCGGCGCGCCGCCGGGCCGCGCGGCCAGCGCAGGTAGAGACCGGTGAACGCCATGAAGATCAGCAGCATCGTGCAGGCGCCGACAATCTGCCGGCCGATGTCTCGGTCGCCGAGGTCGCCGAGCATCAGCCAGCGATGCAGCTGGCGGACGTTGCGGAGGAAAGTCTCGGCGCCGCTCGCCGTCGGTGTGAGCAACACGCCGGTGTAGGGATCGACGTAACTTTGCTCGCGCGGCGCGAACGTCACGCGCGCGGTCTCGGCAGGCTCGTGGGCGATATTCAGTCCGACGATGCGTTTGTCCTGCTGCTGAGCCGCGACGCGCGTCAGCAGCTCCGGAGCTGTCAACGCTGCCCGGCCGGCAGCTTCGACTTCTCTGCCGTCGCGAGCGAGCGAGGCCACGATCTCCTGCTCGAACGACAGCAGCGCGCCGGTCGCGCCGACGATGCCCAGCACGATGCCGACTGTGATGCCGACGATCCAATGCAGCTGGAACAGAACCTTGCGAGGCGTCATCAGACTTCAGCCCAGCTGCGCAGGAGGTTGTGGTAGACACCGGTCAGCTGGACCAGTGACGGATGCGACGGATGGTCCGCGCCCAGGCGGCGAATCGCATTGTCCAGGTCGAACAGCAACGCGCGCTGACCGTCGTCTCGCACCATGCTCTGGATCCAGAAGAAGGAGGCGATGCGCCTGCCGCGCGTAATCGGCCTCACGTGGTGCAGGCTGCTCGCCGGATAGAGAACGAGACTGCCGGCCGGCAGTTTCACGCTGTGCGTGCCGTAGGTGTCCTCGACGATGAGCTCGCCGCCGTCGTAGTCCGCCGGGTCCGACAAGAAGAGTGTCGCCGACACGTCCGTACGCACCCGCACGCCGCTGGGACCCGCGATGCGAATCGCATTGTCGACGTGAGTGCCGAAGCCATCGCCGATTTCATAGCAATTGAAGAGCGGCGGGAAGATCCGGTTCGGCAGCGCCGCGGAAATGAACAGCGAGCTGCGTGATACCGCACCGAGCACGACCTTGCCGAGCTCGCGCGCCGCCTCGGAGTCTTCCGCCAGCTGGCTATTGTGCTTGACCTGCACGGACTGGTGACCCGCGGTCACGCGGCCGTCGATCCACTCGGCGTGCTCGAGCAGTCGCTGCGAGTGAGCCAGTTCCTGCGCCGCGAGCACACCTGGAATTTGCAACAGCAAGCGCGTGTCTCGCAGCGGACTAGAACGCGAAGTCCGCGCTCAGCAGATACGAGCGCTCCGGACCGGGGTTGTAGCGCCCACCGTTGTTGTTCAGGCCGAGCACGTAAACCTCGTCGGTGAGGTTGTTGACGTTGAGTCGCAACGTGACCCGATCGTTCGCCTGCCACGCGGCCGTCGCGCTGTAGACCCAGTAATCGGGCGTACTCGCCGCTCCAGTACCGGTCGGTGTGCTGGTCGAACTGCGTGCGACCGTATCCATGTAGCGCACGCCTCCGCCGACCGAGAAGCCGAACGGCAGCTGGTAGGTCGTCCACAGATTGCCGGAATTCCTCGGCGTCCATTGCAAGGTGGCATCCTGCTGACCCGGCGCGACCGACTTGGTGAATTCGCTGTCGAGGTACGTGTATCCCGCGAACACCTGCCACTGCGGTGTGATCAGCCCGCTCAGGGTCAACTCGACGCCGTCCACCTGCTGCTCGCTGTCGAAGCTCACTGCCACGACCGTGCCGCCGATCGTCTCGCTCGTGATCACGTTGGTGTTGACGGTGTGGAAAACTGCTGCGGTCGTCGACAGGCGGCCTTCGAGCACCTCCCACTTCGTGCCGAGCTCGTAGTTCGTCGACTTCTGCGGCTCTAGCGCCGGGTTGTTGGCGTTCGTCGACGTCGGCGACAGCGTGAAATTGAGGCCGCCCGGCGGCGTCTGAGTCGTTGCGGCGGAGACGTAGACGCTGCCGTTGTCTAGCGGCTTGAACACCAGGCCGGCATTCCAGCTGGTCAACGTGTCCGACACATCCAGCTTGATGTCGGGCGTGCCCGATCCGGGGACTGCGACGCTGAGGAAGTCGGTGTCGTAGCGCTCGACGCGCATCCCCGCGGACACCTGCCATTGGCGGCTCAACTCGATCGTGTCGAAGCCATACGCGGCGAAGGTTTCCGTTTCGCCTTCTGTGAACGCGCCAGTGCGTGCCGGCGCGTAATCCGTGACTGGATCGTGGGGATTCGGATGATAGATGTCGGTCGGCGGCGCCGTGCCCGCGCCGGTGCGGCCCGGGCTGATCTGCGTCTCGTCGGCGTACTCGACACCGGCGCTCATTGCGTGCTCCAGACCGCCGGTCTGGAACCCGAAATTCATATTCGTCTGATTCGTGAAGTTGCGATTGATGCGCTCGTTGATCTGCCGCGCGCGCGTCACGAGACCGCTGGCGGGATCGAAGGCATCGGCGTTCTGGATGGTCGTGATCACCGCGAAGCGATGATTGTCGCTGTAACGCGTGAGATTGCGCAGCGTCACGCCCGGTGCGAAATCGTGCTCGAAGCGCGCCATGTAGCTGTCGGAGTCGACATCGTCGAAGTCGATGTCGGCAATGCCGTAGAAGTTGCTCTGGTCGACGTGCCCGACGGGCGGCGTGCTGGGAGCGAGGCCTGGCAGTGCAGCGGCTGGCAGCCCGTAGTCCGGCGTGTTCTCCTGCCGCAGGATCTGAGCCGCTAACGCAAGTCGCGTATCGGCGTCGAGACCGAATGCGATCGACGGCGCGATGCCCCAGGCATCGTGCTGGACTTCGTCGCGGCCGGCGACGCCGCCGTCCTGCCACATGGCATTGAGACGCACTGCCGTGCCACCGAGGAACGATTCCGACAGCGGCTGATTGAAATCAGCCGTGCCGCGCACGTGATCGTTCGTGCCGTATGTGACGCCCATCAGCCGCAGCGGTTGCTCGGTCGGCGTCTTGGTCACGAGGTTCACGGAGCCCGCGGCGTTACCGCGTCCCGTGTACGAGCCCGACGGGCCTTTCGACACTTCGACCTGATCGAGATTGAATACATCGCGGCTGTAAGCAGCCTGGTCGCGCACGCCGTCGATGAAAATGCTGTTGGTTGCATCGAAGCCGCGCATGAAGAAGCTGTCGCCGGCGGTGTTGGAAGCGCCGCCGCCCTCGCCCGCCAGCATCGTGATGCCCGGCGTGTTACGAAGGACGTCAGAGAGCGTGATCGCGGCTTGCTCGCGAAACACGGTCTTCGGAATCACCACCACCGTTTGCGGCATGTTCACGAGCTCGGCCGTGTATTTCGGCGAGGACACTTCGCTGCGGTACTTCTGGCCCTCGACCGTGACTTCTTCGAGCGTCGGACTGCGCCGCCGGCCCGATCGAGAGGCGCGTTCTGATGAGTCTCCTTCTGCGGCCGCAGCGAGTACCACGGCCGGATCACCCGACGACGACGTCTCCTGTGCATGCAGGATCGACGGGCTCGCAGCTCCAAGAATGACGCTGATCGCTGCGGCGAGCGGGCCCCGCGACTGGGCGATTCGTGAAGGATCGTTCTCGAGCAGCACCACCGTTCTCCCTGTTCTTGGGCTTATCCCGCAGAGACCTGAAAACTGTAATGCGAATCATTCTTGTTTGCAACAGCTTTCCCGTGGCCTGAAGAGATCGACGACACCGCCTCCCCTTCCGGTGCGTTGAATTGCATCGAAGGCACTGACGGAGCTCTCGTATGTTCGAAGGATTCGAATCGGCGACGGTCGAGACAGAAGACACCGCGATTTTCATTCGCCGCGGCGGTAGCGGCGCACCGCTCTTATTGCTTCACGGGTTTCCCGAGACGCACGTGATGTGGCATCGCGTGGCGCTCGAGCTCGCGGAGAACTTCACAGTTGTCTGCGCCGATCTGCGTGGCTATGGCGCAAGCGGCAAACCGAAATCGCAGCCGGATCACTCGCCCTACTCGAAACGCACGATGGCCCTCGACATGGTGCGCATGATGCAGAAGCTCGGCTTCGATCGCTTCGGCGTTGCCGGTCACGATCGCGGAGCACGCGTCGCGTATCGATTGGCGCTGGATCACGGCAAGCAGGTCGAACGCCTTGCCGTCCTCGACATCATTCCCACGAGCGACGCATTCGCACGCGCCGATGCACGCTTTGCATTGGGGTTCTGGCCCTGGTCGTTGCTCGCGCAACCGTCACCGCTGCCGGAATCGCTGATCGCCGGCGCGCCGCAGGCCGTGATCGACGATGCTCTGAGCGGCTGGGGCTCGGATGCAGCTGCGTTTCCGGATGATGTCCGCGCCGCCTATGTCGCGGCACTGAGCGATCGCGAGTCGATCCATGCGATCTGCGAGGAGTACCGCGCCGCTGCCACGCTGGACATCGAGCAGGACAAGGAAGATCGCGTCGCCGGACGGCGGATCCAGTGTCCACTGCTGGTGCTGTGGAGCGCCGGCAGCGCGCTCGACACTTGGTATCAGGACATCGGCGGGCCGCTGACTGTCTGGCGCAACTGGGCCGATGAAGTCAAAGGCTGCCCGATCGCGGGCGGCCATTTCTTTCCCGAGCAGAACTCAGCGGAGACCGCCGAGGAGCTGCTGCAGTTCTTCTGTTAACTGCGTCAGTTCTTCTGATCCTGCGCGACGCGCGTGCCGCCCTGATCGACAAACTTGTACGTCACCGCGCCGAAGAACATCTCGTCCCAGCTCTGCTGGCCCCACGGCACCTTGCGCGCCGGGTCCGGGTTCGCCTTGTTCTGCGTCGAGTTGTCGAACGCCGCGACCGCGGTGACCTTGGTGCCGGCCGGCATGAACTTCGGCTCTTTCAGCTCGTAGTCCAGCTGCCAGTTGTAGTTGTACTTCGCGATGTTGAGCAATTCCTCTTTGCGTCCGTCCGGATACTCGGCGTAGAAGCGCATGCGCTTACCACGGAAGTGCATGTGCGGCAGCATGCTGTACAGGTGTGCGTCCTTCTTGATCGTGATCGTCTGCCGCATCTCGTGATCGGGATCGAACGGCGGGATCGGATCCCAGCCCTGCGTGAAGATGCAGGCGCAGTCCGGAATCATGCGCTCGGTCGGCACCTCGT
>Ga0075418_10003309_pt1 | contig 18389 bp, 12 predicted proteins | sample SoiMetdeltSBSDD2_FD_81776 | JGI IMG/M metagenome (GOLD analysis project Ga0075418, IMG submission 81776) | Bulk soil microbial communities from a Populus tree surrounding site in Tennessee, USA - Soil MetaG P. deltoides SBSDD2 | ecosystem: Environmental > Terrestrial > Soil > Tree plantation... | reverse complement strand
GGCTTGTTGTTTAGTTTGGCGTGATGGAAAGTGAGTGGGGTGCCTTGTATCGTGTCTCCGGAATCCAGCATGAGCAGATGCGGATTCTCTTTACGCACCTGTTTTACAACTGTCGCAACTCGAGCCAACCCGCGCGTATCCGGTTTGTTTGTGTTGTAGTCGATCGGGTAGATGTTACCGTGCAGATCCGTGGTTGAGAGTATCGTGATATGCGCTCGAGCCGGATCCTGGCCGGCGCAAGCGGCGGCGAATATCAGCACTATAAGTATCGAGATTGAACCTGAGAGTACGCTTTTCAAGAAGGTATATTTCTACCAAAACGAGACGCGTTCGCACAGTCACGTTAGATTACACTTCGATCAAATGAAGTTGCAACGCTCCGGTTAGCGCTACTCGAAAACCTCCCAAGCTTGAAAAGCCTGCGCCCGAATGTTAATGGTACAACGAGCTAATTGATGAACATCCTTGGCATTTCAGGACAAGAACGGGACGCGGCCGCGGCGCTGGTTCAGGACGGTCGAGTTGTCGCTGCTATCGAAGAAGAGAAGCTCGCGCGCATCAGGCACATCGGCATCAACTACGCCGGCGGGCTTCCTTTTCGCGCGGTGGAGTTTTGTCTCGAACGCGCAGGCATCAATTTCGACAAGATCGACTATGTCGCATACTATCTCGAGCCTCACCGGCGGTTTCATCGGGAGATCGCATTCAACTCCTCACGGGCGATAGAAGCGGTGGAGCAGGGCTCGATCGAAGGATTCCCAACATATTTTGTCGAAAGTCTCAACGACTTAAAACAGCGGCAGAGGACGAGACGGTTGGTGGAATCGCGGCTTTCATCGGACGCCAAATTTGTGGAGGTCCCTCACCATCTGGGGCATGGAGCTAGCGCATTCTTCGCATCCGGCTTCGAACGCGCTGCGGTGATAACCGCCGATAATAGGGGTGATATGACTTCGGCGGCATTGATGACCGGGGATGGAGGGCTGATCCGAATTCACGCAGAAGCGCTGTTTCCGAATTCGATTGGAATGGTGTTCGGCGCGGTGACGGCGGCGCTTGGCTTTGACGCGGATGGTGATTGGCATAAGACGATGTGGTTGTCGCCCACCGGCAAGCCGGAATTCGCGGAAGTATTCGAACGGCTTCTTAGCGTTGACTCCAACGGGCTTCCGGTTGTGAATCTTGACTACCTCGACCTACCGTTGCAGGGAAGTCCGACGCTTTCGCGTTTATTCTTCGACCGCGCCGGTATGGAGGCACGGGCAAAGGATCAGCCGATCGCCGAGAAACACCGCAACCTGGCAGCGAGCGCTCAGGCCTGCATCGAGAATGTGCTGTGCGAGATTGCAGTTCGTCATCGCGAGAAATCCGGTGAAACCAATCTGTGCATGGCCGGCGGGGTTGCGCTCAATAGCCTTGCCGCATCCGCCGTCGAGCGCCGAGCCGGGTTTGCTCGTTTGTTTGTGCAGCCTGCGGCCGGGAATGCGGGATGTTCACTGGGCGCCGCGTTGTACGTTTGGCATCAGGTGCTGGGCAATCGGGAGCGCGAATACCAGATGCGGCACGCCTTTCTCGGGCCCCAGTTCAACGACGAAGCCATAAAGAGCGTTCTGGATAATTGCAAGATAACGTATGAATACTCGTTAACCGAAGACAAGCTGATCGCCGAGGTCGCGCGGTTGCTCGCTCAAGGGAAGATCGTTGGTTGGTTCCGCGGGGCGATGGAGTTTGGACCGCGCAGTTTGGGCGCTCGCAGTATTCTGGCTTCGCCGACCTCAGAGATGATGCGGGACAATCTTAACGCGTTCATAAAACATCGTGAGGAGTTTCGCCCTTTTTGCGCCGCGGTGCCTGAAGAACGCACCGAGGAGTTCTTCGAGGCCAGCGCGCTGAATGAATTTCTCCAGGGCGTCAGCGTGATCAAGGAGCCGAAGCGACAGTTGGTCCCAGCCGCGATCTTCGGCGACGGGTTGGTGCGGGTTCACAGTGTAAGCCGTAAGACTAATCCAGCTTTTTGGAAACTGTTGACCAGGTTTGGCGAACTTGGGGGCGTACCGGTGCTGCTGAATACCTCGTTCAATCTCTTTGGCGAGCCGGTGGTCTCGACACCTCGCGAAGCGGTTCGAGGGTTTTATTGCTCGGGGATCGATTCTCTGGCCATCGGTAATTTCTTAATAAAGAAGTGACGACTTTGCGTTTGCTAGTCAAGCAAAGACGCAAGAACCCAAAGGATGTGAAACAAGGGGAGCATGGCAAACAAAGCGTATTTGGTAACCGGCGGGGCGGGGTTTATAGGGAGCCATATTGTCGAGCGTCTGGTGGGCGAGGGTCACGACGTTCGAGTTCTTGATGATTTCAGCTCGGGTCACGAAGCCAACCTCGAATCCTTTCGTACGAAAGTTGAGCTGATTCGAGGCGACATCCGCGACGCGCAACTGGTTAACGATGCGGTAAACGGCGTCGACATTGTGTTTCACGAAGCCGCGCTGGGGTCGGTGCCCCGCTCGGTTGCGGACCCGTTGACCACGCACGAGGTGAATATCACAGGAACCCTAAACGTGCTGCTCGCGGCACGAGATGCGGGTGTCAAGCGAGTCGTCTATGCATCAAGCTCCTCGGTTTACGGAGAAACTCCGGTGTTGCCCAAGAGCGAAGATTTAACGCCGAAGCCGTTGTCGCCGTACGCGCTGTCAAAGCTCACCGGTGAACACTACTCGAGCGTGTTCAAGCACGTTTATGGGTTTGAAATCGTTTCACTCCGTTACTTCAACATCTTTGGCCCGCGACAGGACCCCGAGTCTCAGTACGCCGCGGTAGTCCCCAGATTCATCACCGCGTTGCTTGAAGGTAGAGCCCCGGTGGTATACGGCGATGGCCTTCAATCGCGCGATTTCACATACGTGGAGAATGTCGTTAGCGCCAACCTGCTCGCGTCTGAAGCTGAAGGAGTGGCCGGACGCGCATTTAACGTCGCGTGCGGAGGTCGTTACTCGCTGCTCGATCTCCTGGCGAGGATCAAAGAAGCGCTTGGCAGCGGAATCGATGCAATTCACGAAGAACCGCGAGCTGGAGATGTCAGGGACTCGCAAGCCTCAATTGAGGCCGCCCAACGCGAGCTCGGTTACCAGGTCTCGGTTGGATTTGAGGAAGGTCTTCGCCGGACAGTCGAGTGGTACCGAGGTACAACTACTCGATAGAATTGCTGTCCCTCACATCGGTATCCGATACTCGACGTAGGTGTCTGTAAACTTTACGGCCTTTTGAAAGCTCTTCCACTCCTGTTGAGACAGCCCCTTCTGAGCGTCGGTTGCAATCTCGTCAAGCGCGGGAGCGTCGGCCAGCAAGACTCGTCCACGCGCCTTTTCTTTCAGACGCTTCCAAAGGGCCGGATAGGGAAATGCCCACTCCTGATCCTTTGCGGTAGCTCGGTGAACCGGGATCATTGCCACCAAATCGGGGCTCACCATTTTCTCCAGACCTTTCTCCCGCAGCGTGGCATTGTGGCTGCCGTGATGCCCAACCTTGTAGAGCACCGTCCGTGCGAGTAACTCCTCCGACTTGACGCGGCGAGTTGGTCCATTCCCGTCCTTGATCCTCCATTCGAGGTCTTCCCACGAAAGCCAATTACCCACCTGGGCGTCCCCGGGGAACAACAAGACCTTTCCCGATCCGGTAAGTTCAATTGCAAGCGCAAGACAGGTGTTGTTGGTATAGCTGTCGATGTTTAACGCAAGTTCTCCGGCTACAGTCAGCCAGTCGTGATCGATCCGGCGCCAGTCATTTGGCGCGTTGTCGCCGAATCCGTAGTGCTCGGTGAAAAATTTCGTGTTCCTGGCGACCTTGACGGAGAGGCGATGGTGCTCCTCAAACGGAAAGGCGCGCGACCGAATTTCCGGATCAACCGCCGTATCATCTACTGCTGCGAGAAAGCTGGTGGCCAGGGACATACCATGCTTTGTGTCATAGGTTTCTTTTGTCGATAGTTTCTTGCGGATGAAGTCGGGGTCCTGTGGAGGACCGAGAACATAGACGCGCACTCCGGTCACGCCTTCAAGATCAAGGGGGCGGGCCTTTGGGTCACAGTATTGTTTACTGGCTTTGCCAAGGATATAGTCCCAGGCTTTTTCGGTGCGGCCCTGGCCGGTTGCTGCCGCACCCAGCCCGCCGTAGAACCCAAACAGTTCTGTCAGTACTTTCTTATAGAGGCCCAGCTGCCGGTTCTTCTTTTCATCGGGGATGCGGTCCAGTGCCATCTCGACCGCCTTTTTCCGCTTCTTGAATTCGTTTCGTATTCGTTTCGCGTCATCCCTGTCGGAGTCTTCGGTCCACGCCACCCAAACCTTCTTCACCTCGATCTTGTCAAACAGCTCCTTCGCCTGCGTAAAGCCCGAGATATGGTCCCAGTGCTCGTGCGTCGCGGCCAACACATCCAGTTTACCGCCGGTCGTTTTCTTGATATCCGCAACGACCTTCTTCATCTGTTCATCACCGTAGTGCTTGCTCGCTAACGCGCCACAGTCAATCAACATATGAAACGGTTTTGGCGTGCGTGGAAAGGTCAGGAGGAAACAATCCCCAAGCCCCTGTTTGTACATTCGTATTCGAACTGTTTTTGCACTGGGCATAGTCAAGGCCTCCCATAATCAGAGCTGCGATGCAAAAGCGCGAATGGCTCTTCGGCTTGAGTGAGCCGCTTGAAGTAAGTAGCTCGTGGTGAGCCCTCGATCGTTGACCCGCGCCGATAATCTTTGTAGCGCTCCAGGCGGGAATTATCGCTGATGCTCTTTCGGATCGCGTACTTCAGCTCCATTGTGTCGAGATCCAGGATTAGTGTTGAGCCGCCACGGAACTTCATCGGAGAACTGACGTTGTCGGACGACACCGGGATCTCGCGGGTTTGAATGAGCGATATGATTAGCTGATTGAGACTGTCACCGTCGGGCCCAACTCGCCGCGCCGGGCGAAGTGAATGAACTTGAAACCTTGGAATCCCTTTTTTCTGTTTGTCGCCGCGCAACCCCGGCAACCCGAATTCAAAGGTTATGCCGGCGATCTCGCTGAATTCCTTTAACTGCGCGTGTCCTTCAATCTCAATCCAGTCGTGAAGTTCGCTGCTGATTCGTTCGGTCTCTTCGTATGTTTGGCGACGACTCTGAAAGTATGCGAATTGCCCAACCAAAGTCCTGATCTGGTCGGCGAGAGGCTTGAAAAATGTCTGGCTGGTTCGCACGGCGGGCCAGCGCAAGCTGTCAACCGACAGCGCGCGGACGTCGCGCGGGTAGATCCCGCGCCATCGGAAGGCTTCGATGAACGCGATTCGATAACCCAGATCGTCGTCGGGCACAAGGTCGGCGTCGGCCGTTATTATCGCGCGTAGATAATCTCCGAAGCTTATGTCTACCGGTGGGCAGTAATCCAACGCGCGAATGCAGATATTTAAAACGTGCTGCGCTGACTTCGACGCTTCGTTTGCAAGGCGTCTTACAAGATCCGGGTGAAGCGCACCCTCGGGCAGGACACCGGTTCCGCTGGTGGCGATGCGCAGTAAATCGGCCACCCGCTTCTTGTAGATCGACAGAAACGCATCAAAGACTGCGCCGACAAGAATCGCGCCTCTCGCGTGTGGCTCGGTGACGGTTTGATATTCTTCGGGGTTTGGTTTGTGAGGTTTCCACTCACCGGTTTCAGGATCTGTGTCCCCGAGCGCGCTGCGGAGTGCGCCGTAGTTTCCGATCGCTTCGCCAAACTCCTGAGCAAGCTCGCCAAGCAGATTCTGCGATGCGAGATCCCCGCGAGTGCGAGCGATCTGGTGACGCAGAACTTCAGGAAAAGTAAAGTGCTGAAAAAGAGCGACGATGTCGGCGAAAGCTTCGTGGAAGGCAAGTGCGTCCTGGTGACTGTCCTCGATAAACCGGCGATGCATCCCATCCAGCAAAGCATGCGTCGTTTCGTGTGCAATTATGTCGTGCGAGAGACAGGTGAACACTATTCCGCCGGGCAAATAACGCTCAGGCCGGTCGGATGAAGCAGGGAAGTATCCGAACAGCAGCGCTCGCTTTTCCGGGCTGTAATAGGCATTTGCCTCGCGAAGTGCATGCGGATAAACGCGGAGCCGTTGGACAAATGCATCTTTCGGAGTTGTTCCCCGAAAATCGCGAGCAGCCCACAGCGCGCGTCTTCCCAGCGCCTTCTCAAAGTTTCGGATTGTGGTCATTCCAACCGCGTAGACCATCTGCTGATGAAACTGTGGATTGCCCTCGGACGGCGAAAGTCCGTCTTGCGCCAGTATGTCCGGGTCGTTTAGATCAACGGGTTCATAAAAGCAATTACTAGCCGGATCGTAATCAACCACCTCAAGGTACTCGCCGACCGGACCCGCGGTCAGTCCGTCGCTGGTGCCCTTAGCCGCTTCTTCCCACATAACCTTGTAGGTTGTCTGATTAACCAATGCCGTCTCGAGCCGTATAGAAAGACTAGGATCGAACGCGTAACCGCGGAGCCGGCGATAGACCGGTTTTGCTGTCGCTCTGACTTCTTTTTGCCGAGATACGCCCTCCGTGCCGGCAGTCGCTGGTTCTGACTTCGTCGTAGCGCGCTTCTTCGTCGCCATAGACTTTCTCCTCATGTTTGGACGCACACCGAATAACCACAGATGCAGTAAAGACAACCCCCGTTTTGCCGGAGCGACTCGCCGCAATCAGGACAAATATTCCGCGCAAAGAGCTGATTCTCCGATTTTTGCATTTCCATATGTCCCGCCGATGCCAGCGTCATCGGTTCAGTCATGTCCTGTATCTCGGAACTGAGCACCTGCTTCTCGCGTGAACCGTCCCTATAGACCGTAATGCCTTTGCACCCGAGCTTGTGAGCTAGCAGATAAGCCCGTTTCACATTATCGGGCGTTGCACTTGACGGGAAGTTAATCGTCTTTGAAACAGCTGCGTCGATATGCTTCTGAAACGCGGCCTGCATACGAACGTGCCATTCGGGCTCGATTTCGTGAGCGGTGATGAATATGCGAGCGGCCTCGGCAGGGACTTCCGGAAGAGAACCAAGTGAGCGCGTCTCCGCGAGTCGCTTTATAGAATCACCCAATAAAAACCCGTGATCGCGCGCGTAGGTCTCGAACAGCGGATTTACGAAAGTCATACGTTCCGATTCGAACGACAGGCGGCTATGCACGATCGAGTAAATCGGTTCGATCCCGCTCGAGCAGTTGGCAATCAGGCTAATAGTCCCGGTTGGCGCCACGGTTGTCACAGTTGCATTCCGGCGCGGGCGGCAGCGCAAGGCTTCGGAGGAATCGCTTCCACGGAACTCGGCGCCTTCAGCGTGATAGATACTCTCCTGAAACCACCTCGGAAACGGCCCTCGTTTCTCGGCTAACTCGATCGACGCTTCCAGCGCCTCCCGGGAAATAAAACCCATCACTTCTTCACCGAGCCTGATCGCGTCCTCCGAGTCATAAGGAATGCCAAGCAGGATCAGCAGATCGGCGAATCCCATCACGCCAAGACCAATCTTTCTATTTAGCTTCGTGATCTCCGCGATTTGAGGTATCTGGTACTCGCTTACATCGATGACGTTGTCCAGAAAGTGAACCGCTAGCGCTACCACTCTCTTGAGGCGCTCATAATCAACATCTCCGTCGCGATGGAATTTGGCCAGGTTGACCGAACCGAGCACGCACGATTCATAAGGCAGTAGCGGCTGTTCACCGCAAGGGTTTGTGCTTTCGATCTGACCAAGCTCGGGTGTCGGGTTGTCACGATTGATCCGATCAATGAAGATCACGCCCGGCTCGCCGTTCCGCCATGCGGATTCGACGATTCGATCTAACACATCGCGGGCGTTTAGTTGTTTCACAACTTCGCGGGTTCGAGGGTTGATCAGGTTGTATTGGCTTCCGTTTTCGACCTGTTCCATGAATTCGTCGGTCACTGCGACCGAGATATTGAAGGTGTTCAGCTCGAGTGGATTCGATTTAGACGATATGAACTCTTCGATGTCCGGATGATCGATCCGAAGAATCGCCATGTTTGCGCCGGCCCGTTTCCCGCCGAGCTTTGTTACCTCGGTAGCGAAGTTGTACAAGCGCATGAACGACACAGGACCGCTGGATACGCCGTGAGTCGATTCGACCGGATCCTCCCTCGGCCGGAGCCGTGAAAAAGAAAAACCGGTTCCTCCGCCACTCTTTTGAATCAAAGCGGTGTCGCGCAAGGTGGCAAAGATGGATTCCATTGAGTCTTCGACTGGGAGCACAAAGCACGCAGAGAGCTGCGCAAGGTTTCGGCCGGCATTCATCAAAGTCGGAGAATTCGGCAGGAACTCAAGGCTGCTCATGATTTCGAAGAAGGATTCCTCGGCAGCCGTTGCGTCGGCAGGCGGGGCGTAATGAAGATCCGCTGCAGAGACGCAGCGAGCGACTCTGCGAAACATGTCTTCAGGAGACTCGACTATGCGCCCTTGATGATCTCGCGCAAGAATTCGCTTCTCCAGGACACGGAGGGCGTTTTCTGTCAGCGTGGGATTCATTTCTTGTTGGAGTAGTGGCGCGTTGTTGAGAGCAGTTCGATAGCGTGGGACCGCGATCTCACGATGCCAGCGCCGCGACGTGAGTCCTAACGGTCTCCCCCAGCGTATCCAGATTGTAGCCGCCCTCAAGCACCGAAACCACCCTACCCGAGCCATTACGATCGGCCATATCCATCACCAGTTTTGTCATCTCGGCAAAGTCGCTGTCTTCGAGCATCAACCCGCCCAAGGGGTCCCCTCGGCGCGAATCGAATCCGGCTGAGATAATTATCAGGTCAGGCGGAAAATTCTTTTCAATGATCTTTAGCGCATCCGAAAACGCCGACCGATGAGCGTCAGCAGACGTGCCCTCCGAGAGCGGAATGTTGAGCGTGGTGCCCTCACCCTTATCAAGCCCGCGCTCACTTGCAGCACCGGTGCCGGGGTAATAGGGATACTGATGTGCTGACAGGTAAAAGACCGAAGGGTCCCGGTAGAAGATTTCCTGTGTGCCGTTCCCGTGATGAACATCCCAGTCGACAATCAGCACACGATCGGCACCGTAGTGAACCTGTGCGTAGCGCGCGGCGATCGCAACATTGTTGAAGAGGCAAAAGCCCATAGCGCGGTTTGATGTCGCGTGGTGTCCGGGCGGTCTGACGAGCGCGACGGCGTTGTTCGCGTCGTTGAAGACTTCATCGACTGCCACCGTGGCTGCGCCTGCGGCGAGTTTGGCCACTTCAAAGGACAGCGGACAGATTGCAGTGTCCAAATCGACAAAACGAGCTTCTCGGTCACACAAGCTTCTAACCTGCTCAATCAGCCGGTAGCTATGACAACGCATAATGTCTTCGTCGGAGACCGAGCGTGGCGCGCGATGAATGAGCCTGTTCCACAACTCTTCATCCTGTTGAAGAGCAGAAATGATTACGCTGAGGCGCTCCGGGGTTTCTGGATGGTGCCCGGTTTCGTGTTTGAGGTAAGTGGGGTCGTACAGCAGGGCCGTTGTCATGCCGGAGGATTATAGATGAACGGTGAGAAGCGGAGAAAGGGAGAAGGGGAGAAAGGGAGAAAGGGAGTAGGGTTCAGGGTTTCTAGTTTCTAGTTTCTAGTTTCTGGTTCTGGTTTGTGTTGTCTTGATCAACCTGAATATTGTGCCCGCTAAACCAGAAACCAGAAACCAGAAACCAGAAACCCTAAACCCTAAACCCTAAACCCTGAACCCTACTCATACCTGAGCGCGATCATTGGATCTACCCTGGTCGCTCGCTGCGCCGGCACAAAACACGCTACCAGAGCCACTCCTGCCAAGAGCAGCGAGATCGCGATAAAGGTAAACGGGTCAGTCGCGCTAACCCCGTAGAGAAGGCGGGCCATCAATCGGGTGAGCCCCAGCGCCGCGCACACTCCGAGTCCTACCCCTACCAGGGCAAGCGACATCCCGTTCTTCAAGACGAGACTCAAGACGCTTGGTCTCGAAGCACCTAGCGCCATGCGAATACCTATTTCGTGCGTGCGCTGGCTAACCGAATATGAGATCACGCCGTACAATCCAATCGAGGCCATCATCAAAGCGACGCCCGCAAAGATGGTCATCAAAATCATGTTGAATCTGGATGACGCCATCGACTCTTCGACAACCTGAGTCATCGTTCGCACGCCGGTAATCGGGGCCTCCGGCGTTGTCTCACCTATCGCGTTCCGGACCGCAGCACTCAAACTCGCTGGATTTCCTTCCGTGCGCACAACAATCGTGGCTTCCTGACCGAGTGATAATTGACCAAACGAGAAATAGATTTCAGCAGAGGACTGCCTGTCCAATCCCCACTGCCTGGCATCGCCGACCACCCCGACTATTTCGTGCGGTTGTCCATCAAGAGCTCGAACCCGTTTGCCGATCGGATCCTCATTGCTGAGAAAGAGCTTTGCAAAAGTCTCGTTGACAAGAATGTTTTCCGGTTTTTTTGACAGGTCCGAGTCATCAAGCGTGCGGCCTCGTATCACCGGTAGTCCTATCGATTCAAAGTAGCCGGGTGTGACTTGCCGAAACTCAGCCACCGGGGCTTCGCCAGGGCTAAATGGAGGTCGGCCTTCGATGTTGAAGCCCCCGTTGATGCTGCTTCGTCCAGTGACCGGTAAATCGTTGATCGCCCCAACAGCTTGAACACCCGGAAGCGCGCTGATCCTGCTCCTGGCCAGCGCAAGAAAGCCTGCAGCCTGTCTTGCCGCGTCAGCTCTCGAATCGGCGCCGCTAGCAGCAGGAATGTGGGGAAACGAGATGTCCGCGGACAGCGATTTTGACGGGTCAAAGCCCGGACTGACCTGAGTGAGCCGTTTGATGCTACCAATCAAAAGCGCGGCGCCGATGAGCAACACCAGCGACAAAGCGATCTCCACAACCACCAGTCCTCGTCTGAGCAGCGTTCGGTGTCCTTCTGAGCTTCCTCGAGAGCCTTCCTTTAGCGCTTCGTTAAGGTCTGGCTTGGAGACCTGCAACGCCGGCGCTAGTCCGAAAACCAAACCGGTGAGCATCGATACGGCAAAGGTGAATCCAAGCACCGAACCGTCGATCACCACCTCGTTTACGCGCGGAAGACTGGCCGGCGCCAGGCCTACCAACAATCGCACTCCTAACATCGAGAGCAGGACGCCAAGCGTGCCTCCGGCCAACGCAAGGAGAAGGCTTTCCGTCAGAAGCTGCCGTATGATTTGTTTACGGCTCGCACCAAGCGCTGTGCGTATCGCAAACTCGCGGGTGCGAGTGGCGGCGCGAGCCAGCGACAGATTGGCGACGTTTGCGCATGCGATCAATAGCACCAGGCTCACCGCGCCGAGCATTATCAAGAGCACTCCCCGAAGATTCCTGACTTGTTCTTCGAGCAACGGCACGATCATCACAGACAGGTTCGTATCATTGTCGGGATATTGTTGGGCAAGGGCTGCGGCAATCTGGTTCATCTGTGCCTCAGCCTGGGATCGGGAGACACCGTTTTTGAGGCGAGCGATGATCTTCAGGTAATTGGACCCGCGCTGGGCTTTTTGTTCATCGAGAATAGCGGGCTTCCAAAGCTCGATTCGACGGGGAAACTGAAAACTCGCGGGCGCTACGCCGATCACTGTATAGGAATCCCCGTTGATTGTAATCGTCTGGCCGATCAGACTCGATTGACCGCCAAAGCGACGCTGCCACAAACCGTAACTTATTACAGCAACCGGAGTGGCGCCCGGTTGATCGTCCGTTGGGCCAAAAAAGCGGCCGGCGGCGGGCGCAACGTCGAACAGCGAAAAGAAGTTCCCGGTTACCCGCGCGCCGTTGATGCGTTCCGCCTGATCACCGCCGGTGAGATTGACCACCTGAAAGTGGTAAGCGCCGATGTCCGAAAATACTTCCTGTTTGTCTCGCCACTCGAAAAAGTCGGGGCGTGAGATTGGACCGCGTTCGATCGGCGGTTGCATTCGATGGACATGAACAAGCCGATTCGGATCTTTGTAAGGCAAGGGCCGCAGGAGTACTGAGTTGACTACGCTAAAGATCGCGGTGTTGGCGCCGATGCCTAGTGCGAGCGCCAGCACTGCGATTGAGGAGAAGCCGGGACTTTTGAGCATCGTCCGCAGCGCGTAGCGGATGTCATTAATAACCGTCGGCATGGGAGAAGAATGCTTTGTAGTTTCTGGTTTTTTGGTTTCTAGTTTCTGGTTCCAATTTCGAAATTGTCAGTAACTAGAAACCACAAACCAGAAACCAGAAACTAAAAACCAGAAACTAATTTTCGTCAGTGCATCGCCAACGCTTTTTCTTTCGATTCGCCTTCTTCAATGACGCGGCCGTCGAACAGATGGACACTGCGATCGGCGTGGGCCGCATATCGCTGGTCGTGAGTAACCATGCAGATAGTCGCGCCCTGCTGATGAAGCTCGCGCAACAATTCCATTACTGCTTCGCCGTTTGTGGAATCGAGATTTCCAGTAGGCTCATCGGCGAGCAGGATGAGCGGATCGCCTGCGACGGCCCTTGCGACCGCAACGCGTTGTTGTTGACCCCCTGAGAGCTGGCTGGGAAGGTGTTTGCCGCGGTGCGCCATACCCACCCGCTCGAGAGCCTCCACGACGCGCTTCTTTCGCTCGATTGCCCTCAATCCACGATAGGTAAGCGGTAGCTCGACGTTCTCAAACACGGTCAGATCGCCGATCAGATTGAAACTCTGAAAAATAAATCCGACCTCGCGGTTGCGAATCCGCGCGCGCTCGGAAAGGGGCAGGTCGGCGACCGGCTTGCCGCCAAGCCAGTAGTTCCCGTCGGATGGAGAATCCAGCAACCCCAGGATCGACAGCAACGTGGACTTGCCGCATCCCGAGGGTCCGTTGATCGATATGAACTCGCCTCGCCTTATTTCGAGGTGTATCCCCGAAAGAGCGTGCGTCTCGACCTCGTCGGTCAGAAACACCTTCGTGACTCCCTGTAGTTGAATAAGCGGTTGATCGGATGAACTCATCTTGCTCGTTCCTCCAGATTTCTTTTAAGGGAACTCGGTCCAGTGACTCCATCTATCCGTCTTTGCTCCGTTCAACGATGGGTCTCGAGCAAAAGACGCGATAATGCTAAGCCAGATTGTTCCTCTCGCATCGCAAAGCTAGTTATGCCTTCGACTTAATAACGTTCCCGGGAACTTCGCCGGGTGCAGACGAGTCGAGCCTTGCGCTGCCGACTGCTGGACAGACTCAGGGCACGATGGTGAGTGTCAGGGGTGCGGAAAAGGTTTCAAACAAAAAGAATGATTTGAAACGCGAGCGATATCAGGGACGTTAATCAAACGGTTGAGCTGCTGATAAAATACTGAGCAAGAAGTGAACCGAAGCAGCCTGAATTGAAACCTTTTTGCCACGCGTGCCACTAACTGGTGAACTTAGGATGAAGCCGGATATGATTAAGGCGATCAGCCTGGTGGGCCAGTCAAGCGGACGCGCCGGGACCTTGATGAATAGTTCGGAAGAACTTATAGCGCGCGCCCGCCGCGGCGATGACGAAGCTTTTCGTCTGATCTTCGATCGATACGGAAGACCCCTCATCAGCTTTATCTATGATATGGTCGGCCGACGTGACCTTGCCGAAGAGCTGACCCAGGAGACTTTTGTGCGCGCTTACAAGAATCTCAAAGCGCTCAGGGACGACACCAAGCTCTCGACCTGGTTGTTTGGAATTGCAAAGAACGTGGCGCGCGAGTCCTTGCGTTACCGCCACCGGGAAACCGATAAGGTCGGCATCGACGATGATCGAGTAATTGAGCTCAGCGACGGAAAGGCCCCACCCGACCGCGAGCTGCTGGACAAGGAGCTCAGCGGCGTCATTCGAGACGCGCTCGGAGCGTTGGACGAAGACAAGCGGGTGGTTTTTACGTTGAAGATTTTTCAGCAGCGAAGCTATGAAGAAATAGCGGAGATAACCGGTTCGTCGATTCCAAAACTCAAGACCGATCTGCACAGGGCAAGGGCCGAGATGCGCAGACGCATTCGGCCTTACCTGGGAGTTGGCTATGAAGTGTGAAGATTATCGAGTACTAATTGAGGACTTTGTTGACGGCTCGTTGGATCCCAAGTCAGCGGCGCGAGTGACTTCGCACGCGTCGACTTGCAATGAATGTTCTGGCTTTTACCAGGAGCTGAGCCGCGAACAGGATCTCTATGGGCGCTATCAGCGCGATGTCGAGGTGACGCCTATGTTATGGGCGTCGATCGAGTCAAGGATCAAACAGGAGAGATCCGCTAAGCCGCAAGGATTCATCTCGCGCTTCCGCGAGCAGATTGGAGCAGTGCTTGCGGCTCCCCGCTTGAGCCCCGCGTTTGCGGCCGCGCTGGTGATAATTGCGATTGGAGCGACAGTGTTTGTGATGAGCCGCTTGAATTACAATCAGCCGAGAGAACTAGCAAGCGGCAACAACAACGCATCGATAACACCATCCGGCGGGTCAAATGGGACTTCGAACCCTGTGGCGCCTTCCACGACGCCGCAGCCTGGCAAAGACAACGCCAAAGACATTGCTAAGAGCCCGGTGAATGTGCCGCGGGACGCAGAAACAGGGAAGGCCATCGCGAAGCGGCAAGCGGCGCCGGCAATGACCCCCGCTCAACTTGTGCGCGATGCCGAGGACAAGTATCTTACGGCAATTGCGATGCTCTCGCGCGACGTGAATGGCCGGCGTTCGCAGCTTGATCCGATTATGCTTGCGCGATTCGACGCCACGCTTGCCGACATCGATCGAACGATAAAAGACACTCGTCAGGTTGTGAAAGACAACCCGGGAGACCCGATCGCTTTGCAGTATTTGCTTGCAGCGTATTCAAAGAAGGTCGATGTGCTGAGAGAGATGACCAATAACTGAGCTTTATGTACAAAAGATTTCTAACACTCCTGGTATTGTCTGTTTTGAGTTTCGGTCTGTCGCCTGCGCTTGGGCAAACAAAGCCCGGGCCAGCGCCCCATGTCGAGCAGACGCCTAAACCGCCCAGGCCCCCCACAACTCCGAAGCCGGGCAAGGTTACTTCAGTCACACCCGCGGAGCGGGTAGATGAGCAAGACCAGGCCAAAATTGAGCCGGTTAGCGTAAAACTGGCTCGCGGAGGGAAGGTAGCGATCAGCAGCCGAGCCGGACAGATATTTGTGAGCGGTTGGGACCGGGATATTGTTCAAGCAAGCGCCGCGGGAGAAGCCGGTCCGGTTCCGATTGAGACGCAGACCACCGGCGATCCCGCTCGCCCGCGATTGTTGCTTACCGTGTCCGGCAGGCGCTTCGCGCAAAGGGACGCAAGACTCGACGTTAAGGTACCGCGTTATGCCGATGTTGAAACCCTCGAAGGCTATCGGGGTGATATAGATGTCGCGGATATCGAAGGATCGACGTTGATCAACGCCGGAAACGGAGATGTCAAGGTTATGCGTGTTGGATCCCTTAAAGTCAGCCGCCGCAGCGGCGATGTAACCGTGAGCGAGGTGAAAGGTGATCTGACGGCGCGCAGCTATAACGGCGATGTGGACGTCAGCAACGTCGAAGGGGTTGTCGACGTTGCAGCCAGCAGCGGCGATTTGAGCGTTCGCAATGCCGGGGCCGATGTGCGTGCAAACTCGGCCACCGGCGATGTCCACGTTCGCTGCGCTAAAGGGCGCGCGGATGTCGCCAGCGCCAGCGGCTCGATAACGCTAATCGGCGTTGGTGGAGACGTAGAAGCCTCTACCGCGAGCGGCGATGTGATATTCACCGCCCCCATTCGTTCAGGCGGGAATTACAGACTGAAGTCACTTTCGGGCACCGTCGCAATGACTATACAGCCGGATGTTGCTGGATTTACTGCAACGCTTACTACTTACAGCGGAGAAATAGACACCGGGTTTCCCCTCAAGCTCGAGAATCCCGTGCAAGGCCCACCGATCAATCGCCGGGTCATCGGCGTCTATGGAAACGGGCAGGCGAAAATTGCGCTCGATTCATTCAGCGGTACGGTAAGGATCGCCAAGGGGACTCCGGCTGCTCTTAAAGAATGTAAGTAAAGGCGGGTTTTCGTTAGTAGTCTGAAACTAATCGGGGGAGTTTGACACTCACCACCGAGGACTAAGATTCGCAATAGACGAAATGGAGGGGGAAATGAGAAAGACCTTTTTTGCTTTGTTTGTAGCTGGGGCGGTTATCTTCACGCTGAGCGCCGCGTCATTCGGTTCTCAGGAGCGCGAACGTCAACGCACAACTACGAGAACCATCACCAGAACTGTTGACGCCGATCATCAACATGATCGTGATGACCTGCCGGAGAAAGATGAGTTTCAACAGAGTTATCAACTCTCGTCGGGGGCTAAGGTCGAGGTTCGAGGCATCAACGGTGCGGTTGAGATCGAAACTGGACCAGGCAGCACAGCTCAGGTTCACATCGTTAGATCGGCGCGAACACGGGAAGATCTCGAATATCGCAAGATCATAGTCGAGCAAACGGCGACGAGCCTTGTTATTCGTGGCGAGAATGATCGTGAACGGTCCGGTTTTGGACGGAATCGCGAGGTTCGTCAGCGAGTGACGCTTCAGTTGCCTCGGGCGGTTGATCTGGGTGTCAGCGGCGTGAACGGAGCCGTCGGAGTAGGCGAGATCGATGGACCGGTGCGTTTGAGCGGGATAAACGGAAGGGTCGAGGTCGCGCAGGCGATGGGATACTCGGACATTTCCGGAATCAACGGCCGAGTTCGGATCACAATCGCGCAACTCGGAGCACGCGGGATTCACGTAAGCGGAGTGAACGGCGGAGTTGAGCTCTCCTTCGCCGAGGAGCTAAATGCGGATCTCGACGTTACCGGGATTAACGGCAGCGTCAACGCCGATGTCGCGAATGTCACGATATTCGGCAAAGTCGATCGGCAGAATTTTCACGCTAAGATCGGCTCGGGCGGGTCTCCGATTAAGGTCAGCGGCATCAACGGTCACGTAAAGCTATCGCGAGCGGGTTCGCCGGGCTAAGCAGTTTCGAAGGCAGGCTGCGCGTTGCCGAAAGGCGCAGCCTGAAACAAGTGGAACAAACCAGGTTTCGCAGCGTCTAACCGAACGATAGTTCAAGGCGGCTGTCGTTGTAATCAAACCGCCGATCGATTCAGGGTCCAAACGTGAATAAGGCTCGGAGTGCTGGTTTTCGTCCTCAGTATTTGATCATCTCCGCAACCCGGCAACCCAAGTCTTGTAAAACAGTCTGATTCAGACAGCACAAAGAGCCCGCGACCCGGGTCGCAGGTCGCGCAGTGAAGCACACTCGGACGAGGAGGGAATCAAAACATGAAACGATTGTTGATTCTGTGTTTGAGTATGTTGGTGATGTGCAGCTCGGTGGCGGCTGCACGTTCGCGGCATGATGATCAGCAACAAACGCCTGAGCGACCGCGCCGGGCGGAGCTTCCGAGCTTTCTTGGGGTTGAGCTTGGCGAAGTGAGCGGGGAAACGGTGTCGCGATTGAAGCTTCGCGAAGAGCGAGGGGCGCTGATTGAGTCTGTAGTTTCCGGCAGCAGCGCCGCCCAGGCTGGTCTGCAGAAGAACGACGTTATTGTGAAGTGGGACGGCAAGGCCATCGAAAGCGCGAGCGAGCTGTCTCGGCATATTAGCGAAACGCCGGCTGGTCGTGCGGTTCGGTTAACCGTTATGCGAGACGGCCGCGAGGTTGATGTCAATGTTACGTTAGGCGAAAGAACACGCTTCGTAAACCGCGTTACGGTCCCCCGACCGGCGGTGGCGAGAGTAAGAGTCCCGGACGTGGCCATTGGGCGCATGCGAGGACGGCACATTGGAGTAGAGCTTCAAAGCATGACGCCTCAACTCGCCGAGTATTTTGGACTGTCAAAAAGAAGCGGCGCTCTGGTGATCTTTGTGTTTGCGGACTCGCCGGCTGCAAAGGCTGGTCTAAAGGCCGGTGACGTCATTCTCTCCGCAGCGGGTGAGACGGTTGAGAATCCTTCTGACCTTCGAAGGGTGTTGAGCGACAAGTCTGAAGGCGCGGTTGAGTTCAGGATCCTTCGGGATAAGCAGGAACAGACCGTGAAAGTTCAGTTGGAAAAGGGAACCAACTCCTGGCTGCTCGCACCCGATGACTCCTGGGATCGCTTCCATTTTGCGATTTCACCGGTAGATTTACCGAAGATAGCAATAGCGCCGATGTCTATTCGCGTACCGGTGCTTAAGGTTAGCCCGCGGATTGTTCAGATACCGAGCATGCGGATTAGTCCAATTGCGATCCCTGAAATGAAGCTTGCACCGATGAATCGGTTGGGGATTTTGTTCGGGTGGATTCTTCGTGAAGTAAGAGTGAAACTTTCAGAATCTGAGCCGGACGTGACTTATAGCAAAATCCGTCTC
>Ga0075418_10003308_pt1 | contig 18389 bp, 13 predicted proteins | sample SoiMetdeltSBSDD2_FD_81776 | JGI IMG/M metagenome (GOLD analysis project Ga0075418, IMG submission 81776) | Bulk soil microbial communities from a Populus tree surrounding site in Tennessee, USA - Soil MetaG P. deltoides SBSDD2 | ecosystem: Environmental > Terrestrial > Soil > Tree plantation... | reverse complement strand
CGTCCTCGAACACATCGAGCCCCGCGCCCGCCAGTCGCCCGCCGACCAAGGCCTCCACCAATGCGTGCTCGTCCACCACGCTGCCCCGCGCGATGTTCACCAGGTACCCATCCGCGCCCAGCGCCTCGATAACCTCACGGCTCGCCAAACCCTGGGTGCCCGCGCCTCCCGCCGCAGCCACGATCAGCACGTCCACACCACGCGCCAACTCCACCGGTGAGCCCGCATACGTGTACGGCGAACCCTCGACCGCGTGTCGGTTGTGGTACGAGATCACACATCCAAAAGCGCTGAGCCGCTTCGCGATTGCGCTGCCGATCCGCCCCAAGCCGATGATTCCCACCCGCGTGTTGCTCACCTGATGCGTCAACGGATAGTTCCCCTCGACCGGCCACCGGCCCGCCCGCACGTACCGGTCCGCCGCCGAGAACTGCCGCATCACGTCGATCACCAACCCGACCGCCGTGTCCGCCACACAATCCGTCAGCACGTCCGGTGTATTGCTCACCAGAACCCCTCGAGCCGCGGCCGCGTCTACGTCTGTTGTGTCGTAACCCACCCCGAAGTTCACCACCGCGCCCAAGTTCGGCAGGGCCGCCATCAACTCCGCGTCGACACCCGTGCGGCCCGACGTCACCACCGCCCTGATCTCGTCGCCGTGCTCGGCCAAGAATTCGGCCGGCTCATCGGGCAGTACGTACGCCGCGTAGTCGTCCTGGAGCGTCTTCGCCAACGACGGTTTCAGCGGTCCGACCTGCAACACGGGACGGTTCTGCGGGGTGTGGGCATTGGTGCTCATGGTGGTCCCACCGTACGGCGACCTGCGAATACCCGTCCAACCCCGAAATAGCATGGACTTATGCCGAACCCGCATGGCTGCCCGATCGACAGCCGCTGCTCGGTATCGGCGCCCTCCCCGCCGCGTCGAAAATGCAGTTCACACATGGTTTTTCGGCCGCACCAAGTGTCGGCGGTAGTGCGGGTCAGACCCCGATTCGGCCACTAAGCCCGGGTTGACGCTGTTTCGACGGCGTCCTTACCGTGTGTCTGCGATCACACGCTTGATCTACATACGTGGACGCCACAAACCGCAGCCCGGGAGGATCCATGAGCCCCGCAGTACGCACCACGCGGCGACGCCAAGTGCTCGCCGCCGCCCTTGCGGGAATCACCGTGGCCGCCACCGGCTGCACCGTCGCCAACTCCCGCCACGGCGGCTACGACGTCAACACCCTGCGCATCGTGCTGCAAGAGGAACCCCCGACGCTGGAGCCGTGCGAGAGCTCGCTGACGTCGACCGGCGTCGTCGTCCGCTCCAACATCACCGAACCCCTCGTCGAGCGCGATCCCAAGTCCGGCGACCTTCAGCCGCTGTTGTCGACGGGCTGGCGGCAGACCGCACCCACCGAGTGGACGTTCGACATCCGCAAAGGCGTCACGTTCTCCAACGGCGCGCCGTTCACCGCGCAGGACGCCGCGTTCTCCATCGACCGGGCCGTCAACTCCGACTTGCAGTGCAACGTCGACGGGTATGTGTTCGGCGATGAGAAGCTCAAGGTGGCCGCCCCGAATGACACCACAGTGACGGTCCGCACCGAGAAACCGGATCCGATTCTGCCGCTGAGGATTTCGTTCGTCGAGATCGTGCCGCGCACCACCAGCACCACCGCGAAGGTGCGCGAGCCCATCGGCACCGGCCCATATGCCATCGACGACTGGGAATACGGGCAGAAACTGCGCCTGAAGCGCAACGACACCTATTGGGGCAAGAAACCGGCGTTCGCCCGCGCCGAATACCAGTGGCGCAGCGAAGGCAGCGTGCGCGCCGCGATGGTCGTCAACGACGAAGCCGACATCGGTACGTTGCTCGGGCCGGAGGACGGCGCCGGCGAGCTCGGCGTGGCGTTCCCCAACAACGAAACAACTGCGCTGCGCATCACGGGCGCCGAAGCCCCGCTGAACGACATCCGCGTCAGGCAGGCCATCAACTACGCGGTCAACCGCACCGGCATCGTCAAGGCGCTCTTCCGGGGAATGGGTGAACCGGCCGCGCAACTCATCCCCGAAGGCGTCGTCGGCCACAACTCGAATCTGCAGCTGTGGCCGCATGATCCGGAGAAGGCCAAGCAACTCGTCGACGAGGCGCGGGCCGCCGGTGTGCCCGTCGACAAGCAGATCCGGCTGATCGGACGCACCGCGCAATTCCCAAAGATCACGGAAACCGTAGAGGTCATCCAGAACGAGCTGACCGAGATCGGACTCAACGTCAAAATCGAGATGATGGACACCGCGGGCCAGTTGCAATACCAGCTGCGGCCCTTCCCGGATAACAGCGGGCCGTTCATCGCGCTGATCATGCACGGCAACCAGGCCGGTGATGCCGCCTTCAGCGTCGAGCAGTACATGCGCACCGACGGCGCGCAAAACGGCTATGGCACAGCTACTTTCGATCGCACGATCGATGCCGCCGGGGAGCTCACGGGTCAACAGCGCCAAGACGCGTACGCCAAGTTGTTCGCCGACGAACCCAACGAGGTTGCCCAGTTCGCCTACATCGCGCACATGAACGGTGTGCTCGCCAAGTCGGCGCGCGTCGACTATCAGCCCAACTCCGCGACCGGCGACGAGATGCGACTTGCCGACATGACGTTCGCATCTGCCGACCGCACCGACAAGCAGTGACAAGCGGGAGGCCGTAACCGATGTTCTCGTTCGTTCGCCGCCGGATGTACACCAGCGCATTGCCGTTGATCATCGTGCTGCTGGGTGTCTTCCTGCTGGCCCGTCTCACCGGCGACCCGACCAACCTGTATCTGCCCGAGTCCGCGACCCCGGAGCAGCGCGAGGCGTTCGCCGCCAAGAACGGTTTCGACCAAACGCTGCTCACACAGATGGCCGACTACCTGAAGGGTGTCCTCCATCTCGACTTCGGCACGTCGATGCGCACCGGCGAGTCCGCGTCCGCGATGGCACTGCGCGCTTTCCCGGCCACCCTTCAATTGGCCGTCACCACAATGCTTCTGGCGATCGTGCTTGCGGTGATCATCGGCTGCTGGGCGGCGTATCGCCCGAACTCGCTGGCCGACCGGTTGTCCAGCCTGCTGTCGATGACCGCCGCGAGCATCCCCGACTTCTGGTTCGCCATCACCGGCGTCTGGCTGTTCGCGGTCCTGCTCGGCTGGTTGCCCACATCCGGCGTCGACAGCGGCCTGTCATGGATCCTGCCCATCGCCACGCTGATGATTCGTCCGCTCGGCGTGCTGACCCAAGTCGTCCGCGGCGCAATGGTTTCCGCGCTGTCCGCGCCGTACGTGCGGCTGGCCCGCAGCAAGGGCGCCAGCGACTTTCGTGTCGTCACCCACCATGCGCTCCGCAACGCCGCCGCCCCGGCACTGACCGTTGCCGGCGACCTGGCCGTCGGGCTGATCAACGGTGCGGTCGTGGTCGAGGCGATCTTCGGCTGGCCCGGCATCGGCAAGCTGATGATCGACGCGATTCTGCAGCGCGACTTCGCCGTCCTGCAGGCTGCCGTACTGCTGACCGCTGTGAGCATCTTCGCCCTCAACATCATCATCGACGCCTGTTACGCGTTGCTCGACGCGCGGGTGCGGGAACCGGCACAGGTCTAGGAGACATATGAGCACCCAACTCGATCTCGTCCCGGTCAAGCCGACCACCGCGATCGTCGGCGAGCCCGAAAGCCGCAAGCGCTCAAGGTGGTTCCAGTTACTGGTTAACGACCGCGTTGCCGCCGCGGCCGCCGTCGTACTGGGGCTCGTGTTCCTGACTGCGATCGTCGGCCCGATGCTCGTCGGCGGCCTCGCCACCCACATCGACCTCGACAACTCCAACCAGGCGCCGTTCACGCTCGCGCACGGCTTGGCGAACATCCTCGGCACCGACCCGCTGGGCCGCAGCATGCTCGCCCGCCTCATCGTTGCCTGCCGCACCACCTTGTCGGTGGCGATTCCCGCCGTCGTGATTTCCGCGATCGTGGGCTCGGCGATCGGCATGTGGGCCGGCTACTACCGCGGCTGGCGCGAGACCGTGGCCATGCGTGTCGCCGACGTGATCATGAGCTTCCCGTCGCTGCTGCTCGCCGTCGTCGTGCTCTACGTGTTCTCCCCCAGCGCCGCGAACATCGTTCTGGTGCTGGCGATCACCCGCATCCCGGTCTACCTGCGCACCGCGCGCGCCGAGTCCGCCGAACTGCAGAGCCGGTTGTTCATCGACGCCGCACGCACGTTCGGCGCCAGCGCCCAATCCATCATCTGGCGCCACGTCCTGCCCGTCGTGCTGCCGACGTTGCTGACCGTCGCGACGCTCGACTTCTGCTACGTCATGCTCGCCGAGTCTTCGCTGAGCTTCCTGGGAATCGGCATTCAGCCGCCCGACATCAGCTGGGGCCTGATGGTGTCGCAGGGCCGCACGTATCTGCACACCGCGTGGTGGCTGTCGTTCTTCCCAGGCCTGGCCATCGTGATCACCACGGTGTCGGCAACCATCCTCGCCGCCTGGGCCCGCATCGCCACCGACCCCGGTCAGCGGTGGCGCCTGACCGTTCCGCAGAAACGCCTGTCCCGCTTCACCAAGACCACGAAGGCCCTTTCATGACAGCTGTCGCAGAACGCCGCTCCGCCAAGGATCTGGACGCCGACCCGGTGCTCGAAGTCGACGGCCTGACCGTCGATATCCGCACCATCACCGGCACCATGCGCGCCGTCAACGACGTCAGCTTTTCGGCTCGTCGCGGCGAAACACTGGCGCTGCTAGGCGAATCCGGCTGCGGCAAGTCGATGACGGCCACCGCGCTTGTCGGGCTGCTGGAGCCGGTCGCCGACGTCGTCGCCGGTTCAGCGCACCTCGCGGACGTCGATCTGTTCAGCGTCGGCCGGGCGAAGCGCCGCGAGATGGCGGGCACCGAACTCGCGATCGTGTTCCAAGACGCGCTCACTGCACTCAACCCGCTCTACACCGTGGGAACCCAACTGGCCGAACCGTTCCGGATCCACTACAACCTGAGCGCCAAGGAGGCCAAGTCCAAGGCCGTTGAACTGATGGCCCGCGTCGGCATCCCGCAGCCAGAGACACGGATGAACTCCTATCCGCACCAGTTCTCCGGCGGCATGCGGCAGCGACTGCTCATCGCGATGGCCGTCGCGCTCAATCCCAGCGTGCTGATCGCCGACGAGCCCACCACCGCGCTCGACGTCACCGTGCAGGCCCAGATCATGGCGCTGCTGCGCGACCTGCGGACCGAATACCGGATGGCCGTCGTGCTTATCACCCACGACCTGGCGCTGGTCGCCGAGGAGGCCGACCGCGTCGCAGTGATGTACGCGGGCAACATCATCGAAACCGGCCCGGTGGCAGAGGTTTTCGCTAATCCTCAGCATCCCTACACCAAGGGCCTGCTGAACTCCGTCCCGGTCAACGCGCGTCGCGGCGACGAGCTCAAGTCCATCGGCGGCACGCCGCCAGACCTGCATGCGATCCCGGACGGCTGCGTGTACCAGGCGCGGTGCCCGCTGGCGCGCGACGTCTGCGCGACGACGCGGCCCGCTCTGGATTCGGTCAGACCCAACCGCAAGGCCGCCTGCCACTTTCCCGAGGAAGTAGTAAATGTCTGAGAAGCTGCTCGAGGTTCGTGATCTGCGCAAGTCGTTCCAGGTCCCCGGAAAGAAGAAGCTGTGCGCGCTTGACGGCATCAGCCTCGACTTGGGCCGCGGCGAGACGCTCGGCCTGGTCGGCGAGTCCGGCTGCGGAAAGTCGACGCTGGCAAGAACATTGCTGATGCTGGAGCGCCCTGACTCCGGCACGGTGCGGTTCGACGGCATCGACCCGTTCAGCCTGCGCGGCAAGGAGCTGCTGGCGTTCCGCCGCCGCGTGCAGATGGTGTTCCAGGATCCGTACGCCTCGCTGAACGCGCGCATGTCGGCGGGCGACATCATCGCCGAGCCGTGGCGCAGCCACAAGAGTCTGTACAAGAGCCGGCGCGACCGCGACATGCGGGTGCGGGGGCTGCTGGATCTCGTCGGCCTCGGCGCGAAAGCGGCGGACAAGTACCCGCAGGAGTTCTCCGGCGGCCAGCGCCAGCGCATCGGCATCGCCCGGGCATTGGCGCTCGACCCGACGTGATCATCTGCGACGAGCCGGTGTCCGCGCTCGATCTATCCGTGCAGGCGCAGGTGCTCAACCTGCTAAACGACCTTCAGGGTCAGCTTGGCATCTCCTACGTCTTCATCTCGCACGACCTGTCGGTCGTCCGGCATGTCGCCGACCGCGTCGCGGTGATGTACCTCGGCCGGATCATCGAAAATGGCCCCACCGAAGCGGTTTTCGAGCGGCCCAACCATCCGTATACCGCAGCACTGATGTCTGCGGCGCCGACGCTCGACGGCGCCCAGCGCAAGGAGCGGATCCTGCTGAAGGGCGAGGTGCCGTCGCCGCTCAACCCGCCGTCGGGTTGCCGGTTCCGGACGCGTTGCTGGAAAGCCACCGAGGTGTGCGCGACCACCACACCACCGAGTGCCGTCGACCCAGAAATCGCGGGACATACCGCCGAGTGCCACCATCCCTTGCTTCAGGAGGGGAGCGCGCTGGTGCCGGCATGAGTGTCCTCGGATTTTGCACGGTCGCCGGCGCGGTCATGCTGGCGTCGTGTCTGCAGGCGTCGATCGGATTCGGGATCGGCATGTTGGCCGCGCCGGTCATAGCGCTCGTAGACCCTCGGCTCATCCCGGGCACGCTGATCATGGTGGCGACGCTCGTCACGCTGATCGTCGCGGTACGCGAACGCGAGGACATCGACCTGCACGGCACCGGCTGGGCGCTGGTGGGCAGGGTGCCCGGAACCATCGCGGGCGCACTGCTTTTGGCGACGTTGCCCGAGCGGGCGCTGACGGTCATGCTCGCGGGGGTGGTGCTCGTCGGCGTGGTCCTCACCAGCGTCGGATGGATTCCGACCCCGCGACGGCGCAACGTGGTGCTGGCCGGGGCGACCTCGGGCGTGCTCGGCACCGCGACGTCGATCGGCGGGCCACCGATGGCGCTCGTGTGGCAACGCAACAGTGGCGCTCGGTTGCGTGGCACGATGAGCGGCTTTTTCCTTGTCGGATCGATGATGTCGATCGCCGCGCTCACACTGACCGGCGCCATCGACGGCCGAACCGTGTGGGGCTTCGCAGCACTGGTACCGGCGGCGGTGATCGGATACGCACTGTCACGCCGCATCAACCGCTTTCTCGATCCGAAACGACTGCGCTGGTTGGCAATCGGCGCCTCCGCCGTGGGTGCCGTCGTGTTGATCGGCCGCGAACTGCTGCCGATCTGAGGAGAACTGTGACACAAGAGCCCGAGATCGCGATCCGCAAGGTGAAGTCCGCCGTGCGGACCGTCGAGTTGCTCGAGTATCTGGCGGCCCGCCCCGACAACCCGGCGCGCCTGCGCGAGATCAGCGACGCGCTGGACATGCCGCGCAGCAGCGCGCACGCCCTGCTCCGCACGCTCGTCGCGCAGGGCTGGGTGCGGTGTGACCCGTCAGGCACGTTGTACGGCATCGGTATTCGTGCACTGCTCGTCGGGACCAGTTATCTGGACAGCGACCCGTATCTGCGGTTGATCACGCCGTTCCTCGACGATCTGCGCCAGGATCTCGACGAGACGTTTCACCTCGGCCGGCTGGACGGCACGGACATCGTGTACCTGGCGACACGCGAATGCAAGCAGTACACCCGCGCATCGAATCGCGTTGGCAGGCGGCTGCCCGCCTACACCACCGCTCTGGGCAAGGCGCTGCTGGCCGAGCGGTTCGGCACCGACCGCGACACTCACGTCCCTGCCGCGCTGAAGCCACTGACCGCCAACACGATCGTCGACCGGCCCGTGCTGGACAATGCGCTCGATGAAGTGCGGGTGCGGGGGTACGCCGCCGACAACCAGGAGAACACCATGGGGCTGCGGTGCTTCGCGGTGGCACTGCGCTACTGCCGGCCCTCGCTGGATGCCATCAGCTGCTCGGTACCGGTGGGGCGGCTGACACCGCAGCGTGAGCGCGAGATCGTCGAGGCACTGTGCACCATGGGCGACAAGGTGTCCCGCGTGGTGCGGCCGCTGGCCAACGGCGACAAATGGTTCGCGTCGTGAGGAGATTGACATGAGCACACCCGTCGTGCGCGACATGGCCGTGATTCCGATCGCCGGCCACGACAGCATGCTGCTGAACCTCAGCGGCGCGCACGGGCCGTTCTTCACCCGGAACCTGGTGATCCTCACCGACACAGACGGGAACACCGGCGTCGGCGAGGTTCCGGGAGGGGAGCCGATCCGGCGCACCCTCGACGATGCCCGCGCGATCGTCACCGGCCGCGGCATCGGCGATCACCACGCCGTGCTCAACGACGTGCGCCGCGCCTTCGGCGATCGGGATGCGGGGGGACGCGGCGCGCAGACGTTCGACCTACGCGTCGCCGTGCACGCGGTGACCGCGGTCGAGTCGGCGCTGCTGGACCTTCTCGGGCAGCACCTTTCAGTGCCGGTGGCGGCGCTGCTCGGTGAGGGCCAGCAGCGTGACCGCGTGCAGGCGCTCGGCTATCTGTTCTTCGTCGGCGACCGCACCAAGACGGATCTCGCGTACCGGTCGGGGGCGGACGAAGAGGCCGACGATTGGCTTCGCCTGCGGCATGAGGAAGCGCTGTCACCCGACGCCATCGTCCGGCTCGCCGAGGGCGCGCGGGCGCGGTACGGCTTCCGCGACTTCAAGCTCAAGGGCGGGGTACTGCCGGCAGCTGACGAGGCCAAGGCGGTGATCGCGCTGGCCGACCGGTTCCCGGATGCCCGAATCACGTTGGACCCCAATGGCGGTTGGCTACTCGAGGACGCAGTGAAGACGTGCCGCGAGCTGACCGATGTGCTCGCCTACGCCGAAGACCCCGTCGGGCCTGAGGGCGGCTTCTCGGGTCGCGAGGTGATGGCCGAATTCAAACGGGCGACCGGCCTACCGACGGCGACGAACATGATCGCCACGGATTGGCGTGAACTGGGACATGCGATTCGCATTGGCGCGGTCGATATCCCGTTGGCGGATCCGCACTTCTGGACGATGGCCGGTTCGGTGCGCGTCGCGCAGCTGTGCGATGCGTGGGGTCTGACGTGGGGTTCGCACTCCAACAATCACTTCGACGTATCGCTGGCGATGTTCACTCACGTCGCCGCCGCGGCACCGGGAGAGATCACCGCGATCGACACTCACTGGATCTGGCAGGACGGACAGCGGATCACCGTCGAGCCGTATCTGATCGTCGACGGTTATCTGAGCCTGCCCGACAAGCCGGGCCTGGGTGTCGAGCTCGACATGGACGCAGTCAACGCCGCACACGAGCTGTATGTACGCGAAGGGCTGGGCAGCCGCGACGACGCTATGGCGATGCAGTACCTGATCCCTGGTTGGACGTTCGACAGTAAACGACCTGCGCTGCAGCGATGAAGATTGTTGTCGCGGACGCGAATTTGGTCCCGCACCGCGAGCGACTCGAGGCTGCGATGCCACCGGGCGCCAAGGTGTACTGGCATGTGGGTGACGCGCCCTTGGACGCGCTGCGGGACGCCAATGTGTATGTCGGGAGCCGGTTCACCGCGGAAATGGCCGCCGTCGCGGAGAAGCTGCGGCTGATTCATGTCGCCGGGGCAGGCACCGACAAAGTGGCGTTCGAGGCGTTGGCGCCGGACGTGCTGGTGGCCAACACGTTTCACCATGAGGAGTCAATCGCGGAGTATGTGATCGCCGCGGCGGTGATGCTGCGGCGCAACTTCCTGAGTCAGGACCGGCAGCTGCGTCGTGGCGTCTGGGCAACATCGGTGTACGACGCGTCGATACCGCAGGCGGGCACGCTCGGCGATGCACACATTGGGTTCATCGGCTTCGGGCACATCGGCCGGCATGCGTGGAACCTGTTCCGCGCCTTCGGTTGTAGCGGATCGGCGGTGACGGGCTCTGGCCGCGTCCCGGAGTGCGGCCTGGCATGGGCGGGTGACACGAGGGAGCTGGATCGGCTCTTGACGGAGTGCGAAGTCGCGGTGGTATCGGCGCCGCTGAACGAGCACACGGAAGGCATGATCGGCGCGGAGCAGTTGCGCGCGCTCGGCAGAGGCGGGGTGTTGATCAACATCGGCAGGGGTCCGCTGGTGCAGGAGCGGGCGCTGTACGACGCGTTGGCGGGTGGCGTGATTCGGGCGGCGGCGATCGACGTTTGGTATCGCTACCCGTCGGGGGACGGTGTCAGCGCGCCGAGCGACCTGCCGTTCGCGGAGTTGCCGAATGTGTTGATGACGCCGCACTCGTCGGGGGTCACGCGCGACACGTTCATCGGCCGGGTCGACGACGTCGCGGCCAACATCGGGCGGCTGCAGCGGGGAGAGCCGCTGCAGAATGTCGTGTTCGGTGGAAGGTGACGACACTCTTTCGCGCGCCGTCATCCAAATGTTGACGCCCTTCACCTGACGCCTTCCGAGACAGACAATCTCCGGCCAGCCCGCAATCATGGCATCGCTTCGGCCCATGCGGTATGGCCCTCGAAGCCAAGCGATGTCGCCATCGCGGCGTAGCGATCCCGGAAGTGCGTGTAAGCCGCGGCATCGTCGCGAGCCCGGGCCAGTAGAGCACGTACTCGCAAGAGCCAGATGTCGCGCATAGGTAAATCGTCGGTCGGGGCCGCTAACCGCTCGATAGCGGCCTCGGCTTCAGCCACGTCACCCTCGGCCCCACGGTCCAGCAGTGTCTCCACCAGAACACCCGTCGCAACAGGGCCCCAGAACAGCAGTTGTCCCTCGCGAACCAGTTGGTCGACGGCGGCGAACATGAGCGGTATCGCCTCATCGCGATCTCCACGCCGAGCCCTCTCACGTGCCAAGTACACGTTGATCAGCCGCAACTCGCTTAGGCCGTGTCCCCGGCGCAGTAACGCGTCGCTGACCTCGGCTAGGAGCTTCTGTCCGCTGGAATGCTCCGCCTCCGTGTGGCGGTGCACCAGCGCAAGGCCCAGCGTTCCCCGGGCTATGGCCACAGCCATATCATCACCGGATCGTTCGGCAATCCGTAGCGCATCCTCGATCTCGCGCAGCGCGCGATCGTGGGCAGCCAGCACGCCAAACGGTATTCCCGGTAAGTAACACCAGCCGACGACCGCGGCGTAGGACAACGGGTCGGTGCTGCGGGCCATGGCCAGGCCGTGGCGAAGGTCGTCGTGCCATCCGGGACGACCCAGGCAATACCGCGCCGTAGCCCCTGAGGTCAAGGCAACAGCTAACGGAGACCCGATTATGAAGTTCCCTTTGAACGGATCACCGTTGGCCAGGTCGATGGCCCGCTGCGACCACCGCAGCGCGTCACCCCAATCGGCGCTGTGACTCTTGGCGTAGATCACCGCGAAGGACAGCCCCACCGTCAACGTCGCATCGCCGCTCGACTCGATGAGGGCCATGGCTTCCGATGCCAGCCGCGACGCCTCGCGGTTCCGGCCCCGCCACGCTTGATCCAACATCAGCCCGGCCATGCCCATGGCCAGCGACGCCTTGTCCCCGGCGGCGGTGCACAACTGTCGCAATTCATCGAAACGGTCCCCGGCTTCGTTCACATGGACTCGCCAGGCGGTCCCGCACAACATGGTGCGCGGGGCGATGCGCATGGCTGCCTGGTCGAGGTCCTCGGCGGGCAGTGCGTCGGCGATCTTTCGGGCGCGCTCCCAACTTTGTCGCGCCGCAGCGATGTCGCGGTAGGTCGCCCAAGTTGCGGCGCGCATGTGCCAGCCATAGGCCGCGTGCCTCTCGCCGGCGGCCTCCAGGTGTTCGGCAATCAAGGCGGCATTTTCATCAGCCGCTGCTGGGTCACGTGATTCGATTGCGGCCGCGACGCGCCGATGCAGCTCGGCGCGATCGGATCTCAGCTGCGATTCGTAGGCCACCGCGCGAATCAGCGGATGACGGAAGGCGTACTCGGCGTGCGGGGTGAACCGCACCTGATCAATCAGCTCCGCGCTGAGCGGCTCGTCGAACACCGCATCGATGCCCAGCGCGGCGAGCAGCTGCGGCCCGAAGCTGGCTCCGATCACCGACGCCGCGTTCAACGTGCGCTTGGCTTCAGTGGTCAACCGGTCGATGCGCGCCTCGATGGCCGCCTGCACCGTGGCCGGCACCGCGACGTCGGCGACATCCGCGCGACAGACATACTTACCGTGCGTGCCGGTAAGCACCCCGCGCTGTACCAACTCGCGCACCATCTCCTCGGCGAAAAACGGGTTCCCCGCGGCCCGCTCGGCGATGATCGCCGCCAGCTCGCCGATCGAGGGATCCGAACCCAGCAGCTCACCGATCAGCGCCGCGGTGTCCGAATCACCCAGGGGGGCAAGGGCTATCGTCTGCGCTTCCGGCGCCCGCTTGAGCGCTCCCTCATATTCGGGGCGGGAGGTGATCAGCACCATCAACTTGGTCTGCTGGATCACCGCAAGGAAGTCGGCCAGCATCGACTCGCTGACCGCATCGATCCACTGCGCGTCCTCGATGATGTACAGCGCCGGTTCGCTGCGGGCCAGCGACGCGGTGTTGATGAGTGCGGTCAACCGGCGCCGCCGCGCATCCGGGTCGATGGCGGGCAGCGGCACCTCGGGGTCGGCGATGCCCAACAGATCATCGAGCAGCAGCAGATCCTGCGCGTCGGCATCGGGGACTTGTTCCCGGGCCCGTTCGCGGGCGGCTTCGCCGTGGAGGTCAGCCACGCCGGTGCCCGCGCGCAGTAGTCGGGTCACGGCATGGAACGGGACGTCACGAGCATGCGACTCGCAGAAGGTCCAAAACACCTCGACCCCGCGAGCGGCCGCGGCCGCCGTGGCCTCCCGCGCCGTCCGGGACTTGCCGATGCCCGGCGGTCCCACCACATTCACCACACCACCGCGGCCACCGATCGCGCGATCCACCATGGCCTCCAGCGCCGACATCTCCCAGCGCCGACCGACCAGACTGGCTTCTTGGCGCTGCCTCACATGGCCTGAAGTCGTGCCAAGCAACCGGCGCGCGGGGACAGGCGTGTCGGCACCTTTGATGCACACCCATTCCGGTTCACCCAATACAGCGGCATGCTCGACCAGCCGGGCGGTGGACTCGCTGAGCATCACCCCACCCGGCGCCGCGACCGATTCCATCCGCTGCGCCAACCCGACCTGCTCACCAACTGCGGTGTAACCCAATGCGCCCGAACCGATCTCACCCGCAATGACCTGACCGGAGTTCAGCCCGACCCGCAGCTGCAGCGCCATACAGTCGCGGTTTTGGACTTCGACGGCGAGCCGCTTCGCCTCCTCCTGAATCGATAGCGCCGCAAGGCAGGCACGAAAAGCGTGATCCTCCAAAGCCACTGGGGCCCCAAACAACGCCATCACGCCGTCGCCGGTGAACTTGTCCATCGTCCCGCCGTAGCGGTTTACGACAGCCGTAACGCGGTCCACCAGATCGGTCATGATCTCGCGCAACCGCTCCGTATCCAGCACGGCCGCGATCTCCATCGACCGAACCACATCGGCGAACAGCACCGTCACCTGCTTGTACTCCGCCGATCGGCTGGCCTGTGTGACCGGTGCGCCGCATTCGTTACAGAACTTGGAGTTCAGCGGCAGCTCCGTGCCGCACGACCCACACGACAGACCCGTTGCTGTCAGTGCACCGCGACGGTCCTTGCTGCCGTCCACGTCAATATCGTTTCACCCCGGCTCAGAGGTGTCCGTCATATGCGGCGGATCCGGCATCTTCTTGCGGCGAGTGTGGGGTTAAGGCACGTTTTCCTGATTCGAAGCGTGTCTCGAGCCCACACTCGTCGTTAGAGATGAGGACGAACTCAGCGGGACCCGTACTCCAACGCCGGCTCATTGGAATCCACATGACCGTTGCTGCGGATCGTCAGATGATCGGGCCGCACCTCGTAGCTAGCGCCGTCAGCCGGGTTGGTCACGTCGAATCCACCGGCGGACGGCGTCGCGTTTGCCAGTTTCACGTTGGCGCCATCCCTCAATCGTTCGCCGTGGTAGTAGTAGCTCCCCGGCGTCGTCTCACAGATCACCGCCAGCGACTGCGCAGTCCTGATCGCAGCCGCGACAGTGCTCCCGTCATCGCAGCGGGCGGCATGGCCGACGAAGCCCTGCGCATCGGTTCCTGACACGCCGGGCAGCGGTGCCCCGCTCGTCGTTGTGGTCGGTGTGGTGGATGTGGCCGATGGTGTCGATGACGGCTCGACCGTCTCGGTCGACGTGCTCACCGACGGCGGCGGCACGGCCACCGTGGTCTGCGGCGGCGCGGCGCTGTCGTCATTGCCCGAGAACAGCTGCATCGCCAGCACCACCGCGACGCCCAACAGCAGGACCGTCGCCACGATCAGCGCCACCTGACTGGTGCTCAGCCGCGATTTGCGCGGCGCCGGCGGCTCCGGCGGCCGAATCTCCGGCGGCGGGTACGGCGTGTAGCCCGTGCCCGCCGGATTGGCGTACACCGCCGAGAACTGTCTTGTCGACGACGCCGGCGGCGAACTCGGCACAGGAGCAGGAGCAGGAGCCGGCACAGGCGCGGGCACAGGCGCAGGCGGCACAGGACCGCCGGACACCGCCGCCCTCGCCGCCTTGGCCAACTCGCCCGCAGACGCGAACCGTTCCTCCGGCTTCTTGGCCATGCCTTTTGCAATCACGTCGTCAAACGCGCGTGCAATGCCTCGGCGCATGATGCTTGGCCGCGGCGGCGGCGAGAACATGTGCGCGGTCATCAGCTGCCGCAGATCTCCCGTCTCAAACGGCGGCCGCCCGGTGAGGCTTTCGTAGAGCAGGCAGGTCAGCGAGTACACGTCCGCGGACGGTCCGACCTGCCCACCGCTGAACCTCTCCGCCGACATGTACGCGCACGAGCCGATGATCAGCCCCGTCGTCGTCATGCTCGGGTCGCCGCCGCCGTGGGCGATCCCGAAGTCCACCAGATACGCGAAGTCATCCGGTGTGAGCAGCACGTTCTCCGGCTTGATGTCACGGTGCACCAGGCCGTCCGCATGCGCCGCGTCCAGCGCGGCCCCCATCTGCGCGATGATCGACGCGGCCCTGCTCGGGGCGAGCGGGCCGTTCGCACGCAACTCGTCCTTCAGGCTGCCGCCCTCGACCAGCCGCATGTCGATGTACAGCACTCCGTCGATGTCGCCGAAGTCGTGCACAGGGATGACGTGCGGTTCCTGCAATCGCGCAGCTACCCGCGACTCGCGGCGGAAGCGTTCCTGGTAGTTCGGGTCCGCGGCCATCTCCGCGCGCAGCACCTTGACCGCCACCGTGCGCTCCTTGACGGTGTCGTAGGCGCGGTACACCTCGCCCATCCCGCCGACACCGATCAGAGAATTCAGCTCGTAGGGCCCAAAACGGGTGCCCAGGCGCGAGCCACCCTGTGGGGAGGTCATGCAAATCCTTTCCGTTCGAACCCCGACGCGCAGCAATACACCGTGTTCCCACATTGGATGCACGCTTAACGTGCTCGAAGTTCGAAGCGCAGCAAAGCAACTGGCTTCCGACGCACGCAGGTACCACACTACGGTGCGCTGACCAGTGCCGCATAACTCGATAGATTGAACGACTAACCGACGTCTTTCGTTCTAGGTACTACAGAGGACTGAGCGGAGGACAGGCGCTGCTGTATCGGATCGCCCTGCTGGCCATTGCCGCACCGCGACGGGTCATCGCATCCGCGGTGCTGCTGACTGTCGCCCTTGGAATATTCGGAATACCCGTTGCGAAGAGCCTGTCCGCCAGTGGATTCCAGGACCCCACGTCCGAATCAGCCAGGGCGACGCACGTCCTGACCGATAAGTTCCATCAGGGCGACGTGCAATTGCTGGTCGTAGTGTCGACACCCGACGGCGTCGACAGCGCAGCAGCTCGCGCAGCAGGCAACGACATCGTCGATCAACTGCGCAGTTCGCCACATGTCGCGCAGGTGACATCGCCATGGACAGCGCCGCCGCCCGCCGCCGCCGATCTGGTCAGCCGCGACGGTAGGTCGGGCCTGATTGTGGCGGGCATCACGGGTAACGAGAATCAGCAGCAGAATTACGCCAAGGAATTGTCCGACCAGGTGGCGGGTGACCACGACGGTGTCACCGTCCGCTCGGGTGGCACCGCGATGGTCAATGTGCAGATCACCGAACAGTCGCAGCACGACCTGCTGGTGATGGAGTCGCTGGCGATCCCGCTGAGTTTTTTGGTGCTGGTCTGGGCGTTCGGCGGGCTGGTGGCCGCCGCGCTGCCGGTCGCAGTTGGCGTGATGGCGATCCTCGGCGCGCTCGCTGTACTGCGGTTGATTTCGTTTGCCACCGACGTGTCGATCTTCGCGCTCAACCTCACCACCGCGATGGGTCTGGCGCTGGCGATCGACTACACCCTGCTGATGATCAGCCGGTTCCGCGACGAGTTAGCCGACGGCGCGAGCCGCGACGACGCCCTTGTGCGCACGATGCTGTCCGCCGGCCGCACCGTGGCGTTCTCCGCCACGACGGTCGCCCTGTCGATGGCGGTCCTCGTGCTCTTCCCGATGCACTTCCTGAAGTCGTTCGCCTACGCGGGTGTCGCAACTGTGACGTTCGCCGCGGCTGCCGCGATCGTGGTGACACCCGCTGCGCTGGTCCTGGTCGGCGACCGCCTCGATGCGCTGGACGTGCGCCGGCTCGCTCGCCGCGCGCTTGGCCGCTCCGAACCGCAACCGATGCCCGTCGAGCAGCGGTTCTGGTACCGATCCGCGAGTTGCGTTATGCACAAAGCAGTTCCGCTCGGATTGGCGGGTGTCGCGTTGCTATTGCTGCTCGGCACGCCGTTCCTGAGCGTGCGCTGGGGATTCCCCGACGATCGCGTGCTGCCGAGATCGGCATCCGCACATGAAGTCGGTGACCAGTTGCGGCGCGACTTCGTGCACAACTCCGACGCCGCGGTGACCGTCGTCGTCCCCGACACCACCGGCATCGGCGCAGCTGACATCGACAGGTACGCAGCCGACCTTTCTCGCGTACCCGACGTGTCCGCCGTGTCGGCTCCGACAGGAACGTTCATAGACGGCAACCGGGTTGGCCCGCCCTCGGCGCCCGCAGGACAGATTCCTGGCAGCGCCTTCCTGACCGTCGACAGCTCGGCTCCGCTGTTCTCCGACCCGTCAGAAACTCAGCTCGACCGCCTGCATGCCGTACCCGCCCCCGCAGGCAAGCACGTCGATATGACCGGCACCGCGCAGACGAACCGCGACAGCGTCGACGCCATCACCAGTCGGCTGCCGCTGGTGCTCGGGCTCATCGGCGTCATCATGTTCGTACTGCTGTTCCTGCTGACCGGCAGCGTCGTCATGCCGCTGAAAGCGTTGGTGCTCAACATACTTTCGCTGACGGCCGCGTTCGGTGCGATGGTGTGGATCTTCCAGGACGGCCATCTCGGCGCGCTCGGCACCACACCGACCGGCACGTTGGTGGCCAACATGCCGGTGCTGTTGTTCTGCATCGCGTTCGGCCTGTCGATGGACTACGAAGTGTTCCTCGTTTCACGGATCAGGGAATTCTGGCTGGCGTCAGGCAAGACGCGGGCCGACAACGACGAGAGTGTCGCCCGCGGCATCGCTCACACCGGGCGGATCATCACCGCCGCCGCGCTGATCATGTCGATTTCCTTCGCCGCGTTGATCGCTGCGAACGTGGCGGTTATGAGACTTTTCGGGCTCGGCCTGACGCTTGCGGTGCTGGTCGACGCCACGCTTGTGCGGATGGTGCTGGTGCCCGCGTTCATGCACGTTATGGGCCAATGGAATTGGTGGGCGCCGCGGTGGTTGGTCGCGGTGCACCGACGACTCGGTTTGAATGACGGTCAGCCGCATGCGACACAGGAACCGCACAGCGGCGAGATCGAACCGACCGGCTCTGAACCACGTGTCTAGGTAGTGAGCGTTATCGCAGGCGTACATGGAGTCCTTCCGCCGAATCAATACAGCCAGGATGAGATCACCGACGCGTTCGTCGCGGTTCCCGCCTTCGCCGGCTACGAGCAGGTGGTGCGCGGACTGCACGCCAGCTCGAAGGTCGACAGCCGACACCTGATCCTTCCGATCGATCAGTACCTGACGCTGGGCGACCTCGGCGAAACCAACAACCTGTTCATCGAGCACGCAGTGGAAATGGGCTGCGAAGCGTTGTCGGGTGCGCTCGAGGACGCGGGTATGCGGCCCAGTGACGTCGATCTGATCGTCACGACGACGGTGACCGGTATAGCTGTGCCGTCGCTGGACGCCCGCATCGCAGGGCGGTTGGGGCTGCGGCCCGATGTGCGTCGCGTGCCGATCTTCGGCCTCGGCTG